>Ga0181587_10005294_pt1 | contig 10551 bp, 10 predicted proteins | sample 071ome_27_FD_132463 | JGI IMG/M metagenome (GOLD analysis project Ga0181587, IMG submission 132463) | Coastal salt marsh microbial communities from the Groves Creek Marsh, Skidaway Island, Georgia - 071409AT metaG (megahit assembly) | ecosystem: Environmental > Aquatic > Marine > Intertidal...
CCTGCGTATGGACTGGTACGGCTCCAAGAACGGTGGTCCGGTGCCAGATTCAGCGGATGAATCCGGTGACTGGGGTACCATCAACGCACGTGTCACCTACGAAGCCCGTGACGGCAATTACTCTGTCGCCCTGTTTGGTACCAACCTGACAGACGAGTACATGCTGAACTCGGGTTTCTTCCACGGTATCTGGGGTTACAACTTCGCTACCGTGTCACGTCCACGTGAGTTTGGTGCGTCACTGACCGTGAACTTCTAGGTCATACGCTCAAACGAGCTGAACCAGAAACCGGCTGTCGCTAGGCAGCCGGTTTTTTTATGCCTGTTGAAAGAAACTTGCCAGCTCCCTGTTCAAGGTCAATTGTTGGCGGCAAAAAATTACTTTAGGATTTTCACGTAGGGAAAGATGGGTCAAAGCTTACTGAAATAACCCGGGCTCAGCACCTTCCCGCTTACATACCACAACTGCAGTATCCAACGACGAGGTACTGGTCATGAATCGTTCAATCAACGTCTATGTTCTGGCGCTTGCCAGCATGCTGTCTGCCAGCCTGACCGCCCAGCCCCTGAGTGTCATCGGTGGCAATGAAAAGGCGCAGGAGTGTTTCAACTATGCCGAAATGGCCGCCAGAAACTTTACCGGTATTAGCCGCAGCCTGTTAAAACCCTGCGATTACGCCCTGGATTATGCGGACCTGAATCTGCGCGACCGTGCCGCCACTTTTGCCAACCGGGGCATTATTTATGCCGGCCTGGGTAATTACGAGGCCGCCATGTCTGACTACGACACAGCCATTGCCCTGACCCCCAAGTCACCGGAGTCCTATGTGAACAGAGGCAACGCCTTTTTCATGATGCGCGATTTCATGATGGCCATGGATGATTACGAACACTCGATGGACCTGGGCATCAGACAACTGCATCTGGTGCATTACAACATGGGGATGGTCTATGAAATACAGGGCAATGATGAGACCGCGCTGAGACATTATGAAAAGGCGCTGGAGCTCAACCCCGGATGGGAATTACCCCGGAATCGCATGGAGAATGTCCGCCAACGTATGGCGGCAGCGCAGGAAAAGGTCAGGAAGGCGGAAAGCGTGGAAAACTAGCAGGCTGTTGAGAGCCGATCAGGCCAGGCGGACGGCAATCCCTTCCAGCTCGGGCGAGGGTGCCTGATAAAGCGACATGACGGCAGGATCATGGCCAGGGATTATCCTTGACGGATCATCCACCAGGGTTTTCATCTTGTCCCAGCCATCGATCATCTGCGCCACATCCACCACGATCGGGAAAGGACGCCTCTCGTTCATGTTAGCCGCATAATGGCTGGCATCAGACGCCAGCACCAGCCAACCTGATTCCGTCCATAGTCTCACTACCTGCAGACCCTTTGTATGCCCACCGACATGGTGAACCGAAATATTTGGGGCCAAGTGTGCATCCCCGTCATAAAAACTGACCCGACCGCCATAGACATTGCGCACCATCGCCACCACTTCATCCACTTCGAACGCATGGCCAAAAAGCGGATTGGCCATATAACGGCCGGTAGCGTAGGCCATTTCGCTGTCCTGCAGGTGAAAACGGGCTTTCGGGAACTTGTCGAAATTGCCGATATGATCGTAATGCAGGTGGGTGACCACTATATCCTCAACCTGCGCGGCATCCACCCCCAACAGGGCCAGGCCTTCGGTCGGGCAACGCAGAAACTCGCGTTTGCGTTTGTCCGCCGCCGCCTGGTTGAAGCCAGTGTCAATCATCCAGGTCTTGCTGTCACTGATCGCCACCCAGACAAAATAGTCCATGGGCATGCCGGCTTCATGGGGGTCGCCCCCCAGGAAGTTCTCCGAGGCCTTACGGTTAACCCGCGCATAACGGATGGCGTAAACGGCAAAGGGTTCCAGGCTGCCCATAGTCACTTTTCCTTATCGTTCCTTATTGCTCGACCTGTAATTCCAGGTAACTGAACAGTTCGGTATTGTCTGCTTCGAATCCCAGCTCGGCTTCCGCCTTGTCATAGATGCTGCTGAGCAGATCAATGAAACCGGCAGAGGTGCCTTCGGATTTGGCCAGGTCCACGGCAAAGCGCAGGTCCTTGGCCATCAGTCCCAGATAGAAACCTGAGTTGAAGGTTCGCGGCAGAATGAACTTCGGAAACTTGTCCTCACTGGAATTGCTGCGGCCGGTGGAGGCATTGATGATATCCACCATTACCTTCGGGTCCAGTCCGAATTTGGTGCCGGTGATCACCGCTTCGGAGGCCAGCGCCAGGGTACCGGCTGACAGAAAATTGTTCATCGCCTTCATGGCGTGCCCGGATGCCGGACCACCGGTTCTGAACGGCTTGCCCATCACCTCAAATACGGAGCGGCAGGCTTCAACCAGATCTTCACGACCACCGGCCATGATCGCCAGCGTGCCGTCAGCGGCCTTGTACTTGCCGCCGGATACCGGGGCATCGATCAGGTGATAACCCATGCCGACTAATTCTTCGCTTAAGGAGCGGGTATCCACAGGTGAACAGGAGCTCATATCGACAATCACCGTGTCGTCTTTCAGGCCACTGCAGACGTTATCGCCATCACCAAGCAGGACCTTACGGACCGCCTTGCCTTCCGGCAGCATGGTGATAACCAGGTCAGATGCTTCACCCAGCGCTTTCAATGAAGCCGATGCACTGGCACCTGTTTCATTGCAAAAGGTTTTTACGGCATCCTGGTTCAGATCGGCTACCGTCAGGGGATAGCCGGCTTCGGCCAGGCGTTTGGCCATGGCGTAGCCCATATTACCCAGGCCAATGAAGCCGATAGCGGCTGGAGGAATAATGCTGCTCATGGATTATTCACCATCGATTTCTTTGATGACAGGAGACGCTGAACGGAAGCTGTCCACGGCGGCGGGAACCCCACAGTAAACCGCTGCCTGCAGGAATACGGCAGCAATTTCTTCATTTGAAAGGCCATTGTTCTTGGCGCCGCGGGTATGCACAGCCACCTCATGAGACTTGCCCAGAGCAGTCAGCATGCCCAGGTTGATCAGACTGCGATCACGGCGGGACAGCACGCCCCGGTTCCAGCCATCACCCCAGCAGTATTCATTAAGCAGATCCTGCAGGCCCTGGTTGAAGTCATTGGCATTGTTCAGGGCCGCATCAACGTACTTGTCACCAAGCACTTCACGGCGGGTTTTGATACCCAGTTCTTTAAGGGCGGCACGGGAATCATCAGACATGTGTTATCTCCGGTTGTCAGGGAAAAATTGAGGCGAAAATATTAACACAAGTACGGCTGTAACCGTTTAGTGGGGGTGAATTTTTTACCGGAGATAAGACAGCCACCAGCTGCCAGCAGTTAGAGAGAATTTTCTGGTTTGGTTTTCTTTTCAGTCAGGTTGTTGGGCGGAGCATGATAAAAATAGAAAACCTGCATATCGCCGAAATACCTGAAAAAACTGGCAGCTGGAGGCTGGCAGCTGGCAGTTGGCAGTTCTTTCTCCTTGTCCACCACCCCCTCACCCTTTATCCTCCCATCATCCCCGTTTTAAGAGAGACGTCATGAAAAATCCTTTCAATCTGGAAAATAAAACCGCCATCATTACCGGGGCTGCCTCTGGCATTGGTGCGGCCACGGCTGAACTTTTCGCCTCTGTGGGTGCTACTGTCCACGTCAGCGACATCGACCTGGCGGCCTGCCAGGCCAGGCATGCCAACTCTGAATTTGCCGACCGGATTATCGTGCATCACTGCGATGTGTCGGATAAAGCCAGTGTGGATGCCTTTGTCGGCGCTGTACTCGCCGCTGGCCCGGTGGACATCCTGTTCAACAATGCCGGTGCCGGCCTGGTGGGCAGGATTGAGCAGACCTCGGAGGAAGACTTCGACCGCCTGTACAACGTGAACGTGAAAGGTGTGTTTTACATGACCCAGGCATTGATGCCCCATTTCCTCGAGCGTCAGGCCGGCAATGTGGTCAATATGGCAAGCATCTGCGGCGTGATCGGCGTGCCGGACCGCTTTGCCTATTGCATGTCAAAATTTGCCATCGTGGGTATGACCAAGGCCATGGCCCTGGACTGCGCGAAGGACAATATCCGCGTCAACTGTATCTGCCCGGGACGTATCGCCACTCCCTTCATGCTGGCCCGCATCAATGAATACCCGGACCCCGACGCCATCCGCGCCGACATGGACGCCAGCCAGCCCATCGGCCGCATGGGCGAACCGGAAGAAGTCGCCACCGTTGCCCTCTACCTGGCATCCGATGCTTCAGGATTTGTCACCGGGGCATGTGAGAGTGTGGATGGGGGGTGGTTTGCCGGCTAGCCAGCCCTGCCGGCTTGCCGGCGGTTAGCTGCCAGCTACCAGCCTCCAGCTGCCAGTTTGTTCAGGTCAGCTGAAGGATCAGGTTTAATATTTTAACCAATCGGCGCTCAGCGCTTACTGAAAGAAAATACACAAATCAGAAGATTCACTCTGGCGGCTGGTAGCTGCCCTTATCTGGACGGCCAAACAAGCTGCCCCAGCGCCGCCGACTCCGGGAATACGGTTTTAGCTTCACCCTTCTGCCACTGAATGACCAGAATTTCTGCATCAAGCCGTTTGCCGGTTTCGTCGAACCGTACCCGGTTACCGGTAAAATAATCGGCGGCACCGGAGTCGATATCCATGGTGTGCAGGGCCTGGCTCACGGCTTCCCGGTCGGGGGTGGGAGCCAGTTCCAGGGCTTCTTTCAGTAACCAGACATGGCCAAAGGCACACAACGGGTTCTGGGTCATCCAGGGCTCGCCGGAGAAGGCCATGTAGTCTGCAATCATCTGTTCCTGGCCCTTGCGGCTCCAGTTGGCGACCACCGACATCACGCCCTCCAGCAACGCCGTTGGCATGTTGGCAGCCAGGTCAGGATCCCCCATGGCACTGCCATTGGATATGGTGGGCAGGCGGCCACGGCCCAGTCCGAACTCATTCATTTTCTCAAGCAGCAGCTTGGCATCCGATACCGCTGTAGGCAGCAGCAGGAGCATATCCGGGCGACGGGAGCGCACCCGCTGGATCAGGGGTGTGGCATTGGCCAGGGGCGGGGTAAACACTTCGTTCACCACCAGTTCCAGATTGTTTTCTGCCAGGGCAGTGCCTTCCACGATGGGTTTTACAAAGGCCACAGATGCCGCCGTATTGTCCATCACTATCCCGATGGTTTTGGGGCGCTTGCCGGATGCCTGTTCGGCCATGTCCATTAACAGGGGAAGTGCATGCTCCGCCTGATAATCGCCGGTAGCTGAGGTCTGGAACATGTGGGTGAAGCCGCGGGATGTGATCAGGTCAGAATAACTCAGGGTCAGCAGCGGGATACCGGCGCGCTCGGTGACTTCCGTAGCGGCCAGGGTGAAGGATGACAGGTACGCGCCTGTGGCACCGACCAGGTCAGGTTCTTCCGCTACCATGCGCTGTGCAGCGTTTTTCGCCCGCTCAACTGAATCCCCGGCATCAAAGACCGCCAGTTCCAGGGGACGGCCACCATGAGCCCTGATGCCACCACTGGCATTGATCTGCTCGATGGCCAGTTCGGCAGCAGCCCGCATCACCTGGCCCTGCCTGGCCCAGGGGCCGGACAGCGGAACGATAAACCCTACCTTGATAGGATCCTGAGCCTGGACAGGTATGGTGAGTACCACCAGCAGTAAAACGATAAAGGCGCGAATACTTTTCATGATTCCCCTGTGACTTGATATTTTTGTTGGGCCAATGATCAAACGGCAATAACTGTGTGTCAAGGCAAGGAAGGGCGTGTGGTCGATCAACTCACATCGTACAGGTACGTCAATAAAAAAAGGGAGCCCAAAGGCTCCCTTTCGTGATTTGATTTGGTTCCAACGGAACTCATTCAAGATTTCTCTTGGAGGATGCTATATCTCCCTCCGGCTGTTACGACCGAATTGAACACTAACACCAATATCCGCTGAAACCTTACACATATCACTAGACATTGGATCACCTCCTTTTATTTCTCAGTTGAATTACTCCGCAAATTACAGGCATAAAAAGAATGTGTCAACACTTCCCCGGCAGACAGAATAACTACAGGGACAGCAGGGTATCTTCCAGAGCCAGAGACTGTACTGCCTGGTACTGGGACAGGAACACCTGGCCGTTGAGAGAGTGCAGGAAGTGGGTGTTTTCCAGGTGGTCCATCACCGGGCCCTTGACCTCGGACAGGTGAAACCCTATGCCCTGCTCTTTCAGGATTTCATTGATTGACTCAAGTACTTCCAGGGCGCTGATGTCAATTTCATTCACCGCGGTACACATCAACACGATGTGTTTCAGGTTTTTACGCTCACTCAGGTTGCGGAAAATTTCCTCTTCCAGATAGGAGGCGTTGGCAAAGTACAGGCTTTCATCGACACGCAGTGACAGCACGGAGGGTGAGGTTTCCACCTTGTGGCGCTTGATATTGCGAAAATGCTTGGTGCCCTTGATCTCGCCCACCTCTGCAATATGTGGCCTGGATGTCTTGTACAGGTGCAGCACGAGGGAAGCAAACACCCCCGTGGACACGCCAATCTCAACACCTGAAATCAGTGTGACACCGATGGTGGCAGCCACCGCAATGAAATCGTTACGTGAATAGTTCCAGGTTTTTTTCAGGATGGAAAAATCGACCAGCCCGAGCACGGCAACGATGATGGTGGCAGCCAGTGTCGCCTTGGGCAGCAGGGCCAGGTAATCGGTCAGGGTGAGTGTGGCAATGGCAATGCCGATGGCCGTAAAGAAACCTGCCGCCGGGGTTTGCGCACCGGCATCGAAGTTCACCACTGAACGGGAAAAGCCCCCGGTCACCGGAAAGCCGCCAGACAGAGCCGAGGCAATATTCGAGGTTCCCAGCCCGATCAGTTCCTGGTTCTGGTTGATTTTCTGTCGGCGTTTGGCGGCCAGGGTTTTCCCCACGGAAATGGATTCGACGTAACCAATCACCGAAATCAGGATGGCCGGCAGCATCAGCTCCCGTACCAGACCAACATCCAGCGCGGGAATCATCAGGGAAGGCAGACCCGCCGGGATCATACCGACCAGCGCAACGTTCTGTTCACCCAGGCTCGCCACATCAGCCCAGATGATGGTGATGATGACCGCCATCACCGGTGCCGCCTTGGTGATAACCCCTGCCATGAAATCCGGCACTCGCATCATTGACAGCCACTTCTTCAGCCATACCCTGGCGACGGTCAGGAAGCCCAGGGCAAAAATGCCAACCGCAAAGGTGCTGGTGTTGGTACTGCCCAGATTTTCCAGCATGGTACCGATCAGCTCTGGCAGGTTGTCACCTCCACCACTGATACCCAGGATGTGTCTGGTCTGGCTCAAGGCAATGATGATGCCGGAAGCGGTAATGAATCCGGACACCACTGGGTGGGACAGAAAATTGGCCAGAAAGCCAAAGCGAAGGATTCCCAGGGCCAGCAGGAACAGGCCACTGAGCATGGCCAGCACCATCGCTGCCTGCAGGTACTGGTCAGCCGTTTCCAGGCCAAGACTGCCTATGGACGAGGCGGTCATCAGGGAAGCCACTGCCACCGGTCCGACGGCCAGTGTTCGGCTACTGCCAAATACGGTGTACAGCACCAGGGGCATCATGCTGGCATACAGGCCCACTTCAGCGGGTACTCCCGCAAGCAAGGCATAAGCCAGGGACTGCGGCACCAGCATGATGGTGACGATAACAGCGGCCACCAGATCATCAGTCAGCGTGCGACTGTTGTACGTGCGCATCCAGTCGATGCATGGCAGAAAATTGGCCAGCATGTAATCAGTCCCGAATGTCAGGCAGGTTATTTTTTCAGCTCAGCCAGTTTCTGCGGCTTCACCAGGGTTTCCCTGCCCTTGAGCATACCATCCCAGTAAAGCATGGGCATGATGACTTTTTTCAGGAACCAGGCCAGCCAGGTGGGCTGCGTACCCTTGAGCAGCCAGGTTGGCAGACTGGGTGCCAGCTTACCGCCATAGCTGAATTCAGCCAGAACAATCCTGCCGTTTTCCACGGTCAACGGGCAGGCTCCGTATCCATCATAGCCATAGGTCTGACTGCCCTTGCGAATGTCCTCAAGCACGTTACAGGCCACAACAGGCGCCTGTTTGCGTACGGCAGCTGCGGTCTTGGCATTAGGCGTATTCGTGGCATCACCTAGCCCCCAGATATTGCCGTATACCTTGTGTCTGAGGGTATGCTGATCGACATCTACCCAGCCTGCAGCATCCGCCAGGGGGCTGTTGCGGACAAAATCCGGAGCTGTTTGCGGGGGACAGACATGCAGCATGTTAAACCTGATTTCCACAGTTTCGGTATTGCCGTCAGCATCGGTTTTATTGAACCAGGCTGTCTGCCCTGGACCATCCACTTTCACCAGATTGTGGTTCAACTTCAGATTGGCTCTGTAACGATCAATATAGGATTGCAGGGCCGGGACATAATCAGCTACACCAAACAGCACCCCGCCAGCGTTGCAGAAGTCGATACTGATCTTGTTCAGCGCCCCGCTTTTCAGCCAGTAATCCGCAGACAGATACAGGGCTTTTTGCGGAGCTCCGGCACACTTGATGGGCATGGGCGGCTGGGTAAAAACTGCTTTTCCGGATTTCAGTTTCCTGACCAGGTCCCAGGTATAGGGAGCATAGTCCGGGAGATAATTCGAGGTGACACCATTCTTGCCCAGCGTTTCCCTGAGACCTTCAATACCGTCCCAGTTAAGCTTCAGGCCAGGACAAACAATCAGACGCTCGTATGTGATTGTGCTGCCATCATCCAGCGCCAGGGCATTGTTATCCGGATCAAACGAGGCTACGGCTTTTTGGATCCAGGTCACATCCGAGGGCATGACCGACGCCATAGATCGTTTGGTCTGACCAATCCTGAAGACACCACCGCCCACCATGGTAAAACCGGGCTGGTAATAATGTTCTGCGGCAGGGTCAATGATGGTAATGTCCAGATTACCCTGGCGTTTCAGCAAACTGGTTGCCACTGAAATACCGGCACTGCCGCCACCAACAATCACCACCGGGTGAATTGCGCTACTGTTTTCCATTAACTCCCTCCTCACTTGAACGCCCGAAAACTTGATTTGACCTTATTTTTTATTTAAACGCATTAATCGGTAATTTCAGGTACACCATATTGTTATCTTCCACAGGTGGTAAATGTCCTGCCCGCATATTGACCTGCAATGACGGCAGTATCAGGTGGGGCATGGCCAGTGTGGCATCACGTGCTTCACGCACGCTGACAAATTCAGCTTCTGCGACACCGTCATGAACGTGGATGTTCCCTTTTTTCTCTTCCGCAACCGTCGTCTGGTAGTCAACAGAACGCCCCATGGGATAGTCATGGCACATGAACAGTCGAGCATCATCAGGTAATGACAGCACTTTGCTGATTGACTGGTAGAGCACAGCGGCATTGCCGCCAGGAAAATCTGCACGCGCGGTGCCCACGTCCGGCATGAAGATAGTGTCACCAACGAAAACGGCATCACCGATAACATGAGTCATACAGGCCGGGGTATGTCCCGGTGTATGCATGGCATAAGCCGTCATCTCGCCAATCTGGTAGCTGTCGCCATCATCAAAAAGAACATCAAACTGAGACCCATCACACCTGAATTCGTTACCCGCGTTGAAGATGCCGGCGAAGACATTTTGTACAACCGTGATCTTGCTGCCTATACCAATTCTGCCGCCGAGTCTTTCCTGAATGTATGGGGCAGCTGTCAGATGATCCGCATGGACATGGGTTTCTATCAACCACTGCAGCTTTAGATTGTTGTCACGAATGAAGTCAATGATTTCATCGGCCCCTTCATAGCTGATGGTGCCGGAGGCATATTCCAGATTCATCACTGAATCAATGACAGCACAGGCGCTGGAGGCTGGATCCTTCACCACGTAGGAAAAGGTTTCCGTTTCCTGGTCAAAAAAAGCGGTCACTTCGGGCCGGACTGACATATCCGGTGTGAAAGGCAAAACACTGGTCATTGCAACTCCTCCTTCAGAAGTCCATTTCACAGTAATTTGCAGTTTTCATGCCAACTTGCACCAAAACCTTTATCTTATTGATTATAAAGGAATTATATAAGTATAAAAAAGCCAGAATGGGCTGCAGAAAATGCAAAATTGTCAAATTTGTCAATAAAGTTGATGGAACTGGCAAAGCCGGCACCGCCTGGCAAATCATCTGCCGGGACGCCCTGCCCTGGCAACAATCACATGCCCATATACGCCTGGCGAATACGGTCGTCGTTTTGCAGGTCAGCCGGGTTGCCACTGAGGATGATCCGCCCTGCCTCCAGGACGTAGGCTCGACTGGCAAAATGCAGGGCCTCGGCAACGCGCTGCTCAACCAGGATGATGCTGAGCTCGCCATCTTGATGAATCTCCACCAGGCGCTCGAAAATTTCATCGGCAATAGCCGGCGCCAGGCCCATGGAAGGCTCATCCAGCATCAATACATCGGGGCCGGCTGCCAGCCCCCGACCAATGGCCAGCATCTGCTGTTCTCC
>Ga0181587_10005300_pt1 | contig 10547 bp, 7 predicted proteins | sample 071ome_27_FD_132463 | JGI IMG/M metagenome (GOLD analysis project Ga0181587, IMG submission 132463) | Coastal salt marsh microbial communities from the Groves Creek Marsh, Skidaway Island, Georgia - 071409AT metaG (megahit assembly) | ecosystem: Environmental > Aquatic > Marine > Intertidal zone...
AGTGGCCGAGCCAACGAGCCCGGTTCCAACCCCGGGCAGGGCAGTAACCCCAACCAGGGTAAACGCAGGCCCTAGTCCGCTTGCCTGACGCCCGCGCCAGCAATCCAACCCCGGCAGAGGCCACCCGGTGAAGCGTTATCTCATCCGCATCACGCTGCCGCTGCTGCTGATCGGCCTGCTGCTGGGGCATACCGGCGGCTATCTGCACCTGTCCTACATCGACGAAATCGACAAGCTGCTGTACGACACACGTTTGCGTTATACCGCGCCGGGCGGCGTGGATGGGCGCGTGGTGATCGTGGCCATTGACGAGACCAGCCTGGAGGCCGAAGGCCACTGGCCCTGGACGCGCGACAAGCTCTCGCGGCTGCTGGACAGGCTCACCGCGCATGGCGTGGCCGCCGTGGGCTTCGACATGGTGTTCGCCGAGCGCGACATGAGCGCCGATGTGCGTTTGCTGCGGCAAATGGCCAGCGACCCGGAAGACGACGCCTTCAACCAGCGGCTTGATCAGCTGGAGCCCCTGATCGACCGCGACCGCATGTTTGCCGACGCCCTGGCAGGGAGAAACACCGTGCTGGGCTATTACTTTGACACCATCGAGGAGACCGCCATTTCGGTGGGCGCGCTGCCCTATGCCGCCTTCGAGGTCAGTGATGACATGGCGGATAAAATGGCCCTGCCGCGGGCCTTTGGCTACGGCGGCAACCTGCCCGAGCTGATCAACTCGGCCTATACCGCCGGCTTCATCAATAACCCGCTGATCGACACTGACGGGGTGGTGCGCCGCGCGCCCCTGCTGCACCTGCACGGGCTGGATGTGTACGAGTCGCTCTCGCTGTCACTGGCGGCCACCTATCTCAATGACATTACGCTGCCCATCTTTGTCGATGAAATACAGATGATCGAAGATTATCCGCCGGTCGAGGGCCTGGAGCTGGCGGGCTACCGCATACCTATTGATGTACAGGGCGCGGTGCTGGTGCCCTATCGGGGGCCGGCCGGCAGCTTTCCCTATGTTTCCGCCACCCGGGTGATCAACGACACCCTGGAGAACGTGGAGGTGCTTGAAGGCGCTATCGCGCTGATAGGCGCCACCGCGCCCGGCTTGCAGGACATCCGGTCCACGCCTTTTGGTTCGATCTATCCAGGGGTCGAGGTGCACGCCAACGTGGTGGCGGGCATTCTCGATCAAAATTTCCGCTGGCAGCCGGCGTACACCATTGCCCTGGAGATGCTCAGCATCCTGGTGTTTGGTTTGCTCAGTGCCCTGATTTTGCCGCTGCTCTCGCCCATACGCGCTACCATCCAGATGCTGCTGATTTTTTTCGCGGCGCTCCTGCTCAACTGGTACCTGTGGACCGTCCAGTATCACGTGCTGCCCGTGGCCGCCACGGTTATCACCATCTGGGGTGTGTACGTGCTCAATATGTTTTTCGGGTATTTTTTCGAAACCCGAACGCAGCACCAGCTCAGCCAGCTGTTTGGCCAGTACGTGCCGCCGGACCTGGTGAAGGAAATGGCGCTGGATCCGAAAAACTACTCCCTGGCATCACAGCGGCGTGAGCTGTCTGTGCTCTTCAGCGATATCCGGGATTTCACCTCCATTTCAGAGGGGCTGACGCCCAACCAGCTGTCCGAGATGCTGAACCAGTACCTGACGCCGATGACGCAGATCATCCATGAGCGGCAGGGGACCATCGACAAGTATATCGGGGACGCGGTGATGGCATTTTGGGGCGCGCCGGTGGCGGATGAGCGTCATGCTTCCAGGTCGGTCGAGTCGGGCCTGTCCATGCTCGAGGCGCTTGGCGCGCTCAATCAATCGTTCCAAAAGCAGGGCCTGCCAGAGGTGCGCATCGGAGTGGGTATCAACACGGGGGAGATGAGCGTCGGCAACATGGGATCTCGCTTCAGAAAGGCGTATACCGTGCTGGGTGATGCCGTGAACCTGGGTTCGCGCCTGGAAGGGCTGACCAAGGATTACGGCGTGGGCATGCTGGTAGGGGAGGCCACAAAAGCGGCAGCGCCGGAGTACCTGTATCAGGAAATCGATCGCGTCCGGGTGAAAGGAAAAGCGGAGCCGGTCACCATCTACCAACCCATCGGCCTCTCAGGTGTAGTAAGTGATGAGGCCGTTGAACGCGTGACCCGGTTTGAGCAGATGCTGGCCGAGTACCGTGAGCAGCACTGGGACGAGGCAGAAAAACTGCTGCGTGCACTGAGTGATTTAGATGAAAGGGTTAAACTACGCGCGCTCTATCAAGAGCGGATCAGAACATACCGTGAAAACCCGCCCGGAGTTGACTGGGACGGGGTGTTTACGTTCAAAACAAAATAGCATTTCGTCAGGTTGTGGTATATCCTGTAGTTGGGGAGAAGTACAAATTAGTGCATGGCATGGATAGTGTGCAAATGAAAAGATGGATATTGGCGGGGCTTTTGATGCTCTCGCCGCTGGCGGCGCTGGCTGCCGAGGCGTCTGCCACGGTGGTGGCCGCGCGTGGCGCGGTGAATGCGGTCAGCTCGAATGGAGAGCGTGCGCTCGGGCAGGGCGACACCGTTTTCGTCGAAGAGCAAGTCGTCACGGCAGACCGCAGTTTCGCGGTGCTGCAGTTCGTCGATGGCGCCAAGGTCACCATTCGGCCAAATTCCGCGGTGACGGTTGAAGAATACGCCTTCAACGGCAACGACGCTGATGCCGCCACGCTCAACCTGGTTGAAGGCGGTCTCAGGGTGATCACGGGCGCGATGGCCAAGACGCACCCGGAAAATTACAAGGTCAAGACGCCGGTGGCGTTGATGGGTGTCCGGGGCACCGAATTCTCCATCATGCTGTGCGGCGATCAGATCTGTGAGCCGGGCCAAAGCGGCTACTAAATACCAGCTCAACGGATACACCTGGAAATGCCCGCGTCAGCGGGCATTTTTTTTGAGTGGCACTGACTCAAACTCGAGTGCCGGCCAGTGGAGCTCAAGCTGCGGTATACGCCGCATGGCTGGCCAGGCCCAAGGGCTCTAGAAGTGTGGTTCTGCAAAGGTTCTACCAAGGTTGTGCCAAGGTTGTGCCAAGGTTGTGCCAGGGTCGTGCGGGCGGTCTGGCGGGGAAGAAGTTAGAATTTCAGTATGAATCAGAAATACCAGATCTCACCCGATGTGCTGTCGCAGGAGGTGCACGGAGAAACCGTGCTGCTGGACCTGGCCGGTGAGACCTATTTTGGGCTGAACGAGGTGGGCACCCGGATCTGGCAGCTGCTGAAGCAGGACCACGGCTTCAAGGACATGCTGGATGTGCTGGAGCAGGAATTCGATGTTTCTCACGAGCGTCTTCAGGCTGATGTTTCTCAATTGATGGACGATCTCATCGCCGCCGGTGTTGTCAAACCGCACGCGCCCGACCCGTCATCCTAAGCGGTTATTCGTATTCTGGACCGCGGGTGGTGGCGGGATGCCGGCCGGGTCATCCGCTCTTGATTTTTAATGGATGACCTACCAAAGATCTTCACGTTCCAGCCAGGCGGCCAGGTCCGCCAGCAGGCGGACGTTTTCGGTTAACGGTTGGTCAGTGCTCTGCAGCAGCGCGATCACCTCGTCCAGCGGCTCGGCGCGCACCCAGCCGAGCAGCTCGGCGCGATGGTTCTTCAGCCTTGCCAGGTGCCGCTCACGGTCATTTTTCAAACGGGCGACATTGAAGTCCCAGCCAATGTGCTCCCAGCCTTCGCGCCAGGCAATGGCCGGCGTCAGCCGGCGCTCCGCCAGGCGCCGCAGTAAAAACTTGGACCAGCCACGGCGTGACTTCTGATGCCAGGGCAATGACAGGCAGAAATCCAGCAGCCGGATATCCAGCAGCGGGCTTCGTGGCTCGATACCCACCTGCACCGCGACACGATGATAGCGCTCCACACCGGCTACGCAGTAGGGCGCCATCACGCGTTCGGCGCAGGCCGCGCGCAGGTCGGCGCCTGGCGAAGTTGCGCAGGCCGCCTGTTCGGTGGCTATCCTGCCGGGCAGGTCCACCTCCCTGGCCAGGTCCGGAGCGATCAGCCTGCTTTCAAGGTCATCGGTGTCTGGTCCTGCTCCGAGTAATCCGCGTGCAGCGCGCTTCGCCCAGGCGGGAGCCAGCTGGCGCCCGGCCGTGCCCACAAACCGGGTAAAGCGGGGGTCCGTGCGATAGTAATGGCGCTGCTGCCCACGATATTCACGCCAGGCGGTCAGTGGTCGCGCCTGGCGAATAAGGAATGCGGGGTAAGACTCCGGCAGGGCGCACAGCATTTCGCCATCCAGACCATCCATCACGGCGCCATGCCCGCCATCCCTGGCTGCGCGGTAGCAGCAGGCCAGGATGGTCATCATGTCGTCCCAGGGCTCTTCAGCCTCGATCCGGTGCTCATCGCCCCACTCAGACGGGCAAACGCGCAGCGCCTGCAGCCCGCCTGTGGTGACCACTTGCTCCACAAAGGCGGATTCAATGCAGTGTGCCGGGTCATCCGCCACGCCTGACACGGTGGTTAAATCGCCCCGGCCATGCGCCCGCATCCAGTCACGCCCCAGCGCGGAGACCGAGGCGCTGTCCAGCCCCCCGCTCAGCGTGCAGGCCACCGAGATGGGCCCCGTCATGCGGTCCGCCACGGCTTGCTCAAATAGCTCGGTGAACGCCTCGAGGTAGGCCTCGTCCGACGCCAGTTTCAGCGTCTCTTCCGCGCTGGCTTGCCAGTATGACTGCAGGCTCAGCCGGCCATCGCGGTAAATCGCGTAATGCCCCCGCGGAAGTCGGAAGACCTGATCATAAAAGGTCACTTGCTCATCGATCGCTTCCAGCCCGGCCAGGTAGTCGGCCACTCGGGCGCGGTTCAGCCCGGCCCGGCCCTGATCAGGAAGAGCGCCAGCCGTGGCCACGGCCCGCGCGGAAGAGGCAAAGCAAAAGCCGCCCTCAGACTGCCGGTAGTAAAAAGGGCGCAAACCAAGCCGGTCGCGTGCGCAGAACAGGCTTTGATCCGCCTCGCACCACACGGCAAAAGCATAGTCACCCAGCAGATGGTCCACGCAGCGCTCGCGCCAGCGCTCGAAGGCGCTCAGCAACAGCTGCTCGTCTGAGACCATCCCTTGCTCGCTGCCCGCGACACCCAGCCGGCGCATCAGCGCTTCACGCCCATCCAGCCGGACATCAGCAACCAGCACCCGTCCGTTGGCGGCCAGCACTGTTTGCTTCGGCGCGCTCTGGGGTAGGAAAGCAGCCTGGCCAAACTGCTGACACAGGCTGACGCCGCCGGCATGCCAGTGGGCAAATCCGCCGCGGCCGTACAGCGGCATGGCCGCGGCCAGCCTTTCCGCCACCTGCGCGCTACCCGCTTGTTTGCCCCGTGTCACGAGGCCGCCCATTCCAGCCAATTCAGTTCCCCGCCAAGTCAGGTTTTAGCCCATGAATGACTGAGCTCATTCATGTTTCCCGCCATTTCACTGAACGGGCCATACACGCGCCCGGCGCGGCGCCACAATGCCTGATTTTCATGCCGCTTTACTCGCACCCTTTGCGCTTGTTGGGTATCATATCGCGCAATGGCTTCCCGTCCTCTCCAGACCCTGATTCGACTGGCTGTCGCCGGGGTCAGCAGTGCCGCCCTGGCGCCGCTGGCCATGGCCCAGAATGAAGAGGCCGAGTGCGTGGAGATGCAGGGCAACGTGCCGGGGCTGTACGTCACGGTCGATGAAAACCAGGTCTACATCATCAAGGATGACAAGGTGGTTGAGCTCAACCCGGGCGAGGCGGCCTTTGCCAGTGAGACAGACCTGGCCTGCCTCAAAGCGCCCCCGAAGGTACTGAGCTGGCCATGCGATACGGCCGAGGCGCTGGCGCGGGAAATGGCGCCCGGATACAGCGTGGCCGAGCTACCTTCCGTGGATAGCGTGCAGGAGGTGGTACGCAGGTACCTGGAAGAAAACAGGACCATCAGCCAGCAGGTCAAGCTGCTGAACGGCGACTATCACGGCACCTTCCCGGCCTACGAGCTGGAAGCCCTGGACACCACCGCGTATTGGTATTTGCCCGGGACGGAAGACCCGTTCGAGTCGCCGAAACGGCCCAAGACCCTCATTGTTTCCATTTTCTGGGCCACGGGCCAGGCCGTGGTGGATAAATACACGTTGACCGCGTTGGAAATTGAATACCCCGATGGCGATATTCCCGTGCAGTTCGTATTCGCCCGGGATTCCGAGGTGCCGGTCAGCTTTTTCGGGCCCAATCCCACCCTGGAGCAGGTCAGCAAGGCGTACCTGGAGCGCGGCATCGAGCTGGCCGCAGTGCCCGTTTGGTTCCTGGGCGATCATCATTTCTCAGTGTCACTGCAGGAGTTGGAAAACAATTTCGACCTGCCTGAGCTTGATGAGATCAGCCCGGAGAGACAGGCGGCCATCCGTGCCGAGTTGGAGGCTTACGGGTTTTTCCACAAACCCCTGACGGTGAGCGTATTGTCTGAAAACGCGACCCTGACCCTGGACCAGGCCGACGTGGTGCGCGTGGCCTCCACCATGGGAATTGATGCATTCCCCGTGGTGATGCTCTATTTCAGCGGCAGCAGCCACCTGGCTGACTGCGGCATCCCTCTGCCGCAGATTTCCGCCACTGGCGGCGCGACGTCTGACACCGGCGGGTCTGCCGGCGTGGCGCCGGAGGTGCCCTCGGGCATCGTCATTCCGCCGCAGCTGCCCGACCCGGAACGCCCCGCCAGCGGCTCCTAAGACGCGATTCGCCCCTCGCGCATTTCCACTACCCGGTCGGCGATGGACAAGGCCACCGGGCGATGGGTAATCATCAGCACTGTTTTGCCGGCCAGGATATCCGCGCATTCGGCCAGGAAATCCCTCTCACCCTGCGGGTCAAACATGGAGGTGGCCTCATCGAGCACAATGATGGGCGGGTCTTTCAGCAGGGTCCTGGCCAGTGAAATGCGCTGGCGCTGGCCGCCGGAAAGCCGCACGCCCTGGTCGCCGATGAGGGTGTCGTAAGCCTCTGGCAGGGCCTGGATGAATTCATCGGCCCGCGCCGCCACGGCGGCAGCGCGGATGGCCGACATCTCCGCACCGGGCAGGCCATAGGCAATATTTTCCGCCACCGACGCGTTCAGCAGCAGGGTGTGCTGGGGCACCAGCCCGATCTGTCCGCGCAGGCTGTGCAGAGACACCCCGCTGATATCCATGCCGTCGATCAGAATACGGCCCCGGTCCGGTTCGGCAAACCGCATCAGCAGCCAGGCCAGCGTGCTTTTGCCCGCGCCATTGGGGCCGATGATGCCCACGGTCTCGCCGGCGGCGATCTCCAGGCGGATATCGCGCACCGCGGGTGCACGCCCGGCATAGGCGAAGCTGACGTCCTCAAACACGATGGCGCCCCCGGCCGCGGCCAGCCCGCGCTGGCTTGTACTGTCCGGCTCGGGCCGCCGCGCGAAACAGTCCAGCAGGCGCTCTGCCGCGCCGCGGGTGCGCTGCACTTCGCCATACACGCCGGCCAGCCCGCTGATGGGGCGCGTCATCAGCATGGCGTACAGCAGCAGGCTGACGAGCTCGGCGGCGTCGAGTGTTCCCTGCTGCATCTGGCCTGCGCCCAGCCACACCAGCAACAGCAGCCCGGCCGTGGCCAGGAAGGCGACGCTGGATGTCAGGGCGGACTGAATCCGTAGCTGGCGGGTAGATAGCCGGCGCAGCGTTTCGTTTTTCCGGGCGAAGCGCCCTGATTCGAAGGTTTCCCGCGTAAAGGCCTTGATGGCCGCGAGCATGCCCAGGTTTTCCTCGGCAAAAGCGTACATTTTCGACCAGGCATTCACCCAGTCGGTCGACAGCGGGCGGATACCCCGGCCAATCAGCTTCATGGCCAGGTAATACAGCGGTATCAGCAGCAGGGTCAGCCCGGCGATCAGCGGGTCGATCAGGGCCATCATGATAAAAGCGCCAAAAAACGTGATCATCAGCGGCAGCAGCTGCACCAGCGTGCTGGTGATGAAATAGGCGATAATTTCGGCATCGCGCGTAAGCAGCGCCAGGGTCTCACCCTGCTTGCGGCCATGGAAATAGTCCATCGGCAATATCTGCAGGTGCTCGTAAATGCGGGTCCGGAGCCGGGCGGACATCTCCTCGCCCGTGGCGCCGACCAGGTATCCGCTGAAAAACGTCAGCAGTGATTTGGAGGCCGCCAGGCCCAACCAGGCCAGCAGCAGCAGCGAGAGTGGGTGCGTGTCCGCACCCAGCAGCGTGCCCGTGACCTGTCCCGCCAGCCACGGCTGCGCCAGCGCGGCGACGCTGTCGATGAGCATGAGCAACACGATCACCGCCAGCGTGCCGTTGGGCGGGGTGATTACGCGAAGCAGGGTGGTGTACCTCACCGGTCGCGGCCCCGGATGGAGGTCGACTGCGCGCAGGCGGCGCCCAGCAGACAGGCATAGGTGATGGCCACGGCCGGCATCTGCAGGCTGAAATCAAACAGCGAGTGCACCGCCACCAGCACCGATGCGGCCAGGCCCACGGCGGGAAAGATCCAGTCCCGGCGCCTTCGGCGCACACCGTGCAGGCACATCAGCGCGCACAGGCCGATGGAAAAAAACAAGGCGCCCGCCGCCGGCCAGCCCAGTTCAAACACGTTTTCCATCCAGGTGTTGTGGGCCATGTCGTAATGGGCCCGCAGCACATCATCCCGGTACAGGCGAAAGCTGTCGGCATAGCTGCCATAGCCAAAGCCCAGCCAGGGGTTGTCCTCGCTGGCGGCGCCGGTGAGCGAGTAGACATGAAACCGCCCGGGGGCGTCCATGTTCACGCGGTCCATGCGCTCCAGCAGAACTTCGCTGGTCATGAAAAAGGCGATGATGGCGACCGCGAAGGCGGCGGCCAGCGCCCAAAACGACCGCCGGCTGGATGACTGGCCGCGGTACCGCGCCGCCAAAGCCAGGGTGAGCGCGCCCACCACGAAACTGGCAAAGCCGGCACGAGAATAGGTCAGTATCAGCGCGGCCAGCATCAACAGGATCACCACCAGCGGCTGCCAGGCCTTGAGGATGAACTCCTCGATTCTTTGCTGACGGCCACGGGGCACCTGGTAAAGAGGGTTACGCCTCAGCGTCTGCCGGCGATAAAACAGAGCCAGCGCGCAGAGCAGGCACAGCCCTAGGTAGGTGGCGAAAGAATTGCGGTTGACGAACGGCCCCCGCACCGACTGATGCGCGCCTTCCCCGGCAAACCACAGGCGCGTTTCCAGCCCGCCCCAGTACGTGGCCAGGCCGAAAACGGCATAGATCAGTCCGGCGCCTGCCAGCCAGCGGAAAACGGTCTGCGCCTGCTCCGCGCGCGCGGCCAGTTGGAAGGACAAAAAAAACACCAGCCCGTAGGTGACCAGGCGCATCAGCGCGGTGATCGAGTCATCGGGTGACAGCGATATCCGGCCCGAGATCTCGGCGTGGGTTGTCTCTGAGCCTGTCATTTCCGGGTCCACAGTCACTGGGCTGGTCATCTCCGCGGCCAGGGACCAGACGGGGTGTTGCCAGCTGTCCGGCACCGCGGTACTCACCTGCACGAGCACCCATCCGCAGGCTGCGGCCCACAGCCCGATGACGCCCCAAGGCAGGCGATGGCGGCTATCACCGGGCTTGATCAGCGCCCGCGCGGCCCATGCCAGGCCCAGGATGCCGGCCAGCAGGGCGCACAGTGTCCAGGACCATTCACGATTGCTGCCCAGGGGCAGGGGAGCCAGCACGGCCAGGAGCAACAGGGCGGTGAGGAACACCCGGTCGACGACCCTGTCCTTGGCCCTGGTCGTTGCCGCTGTCATTGGCCCGTCTGTATCAGCCGCTGTGTTTCCCCTTCGAGCACCAGGCAGGTCAATACGCCCGAGACGCAGGCGCCTGTGTCTATTCCGATGCGGTTGTCCAGCAGCTCGGCCTCTTCTGAAATGCTGTGTCCATGAACGACGATGTACTCATGCGGCTGCCGATAGCCGATAAACGCTTCTCGTATCCACATCAGGTCGTCAGGGTGCTGCTCCTCCAGCGCGACACCCGGACGGATGCCGGCGTGGACGAACAGGTAGCTCCCCTCCCGGTGGTACAGCGGCAAGCCTTCGAGGAACTGCAGGTGAGCCTCCGGGACTTTCTGCTTCAGCCGGCGGGCAATCTCGGGAAGATCAGAGCTAAAAGGCGGGCGGTCAAGGTAAACCCCGTAGCTGAGCAGGGTGGCCAGCCCGCCGTAGTTGAGCCAGCCCGCCGCTGTTTCAGGGTGCTGCATGAAGTCGAGCATGGTTTGCTCGTGGTTGCCGCGCAGGTAGATGCTTTCAAAACCGGGCGGCGGGGCGTCGATCATGCGGTCGATAACAGCCCGTGATTCCGTGCCACGGTCGATGAAATCCCCCAGGTAAATCAGTATTTTTTGGCCTTCATAATCACGGGCGTCTTGCAGGATCATGTCATGCAGGCCGTCCAGCAGATCGCAGCGCCCATGGATGTCCCCCACCGCGTACACGCGCGTGCCGGGGGTCATGTGCGGCCGGGGCGCGGCGGGCGCGGGCTTGCCTC
>Ga0181587_10005309_pt1 | contig 10535 bp, 7 predicted proteins | sample 071ome_27_FD_132463 | JGI IMG/M metagenome (GOLD analysis project Ga0181587, IMG submission 132463) | Coastal salt marsh microbial communities from the Groves Creek Marsh, Skidaway Island, Georgia - 071409AT metaG (megahit assembly) | ecosystem: Environmental > Aquatic > Marine > Intertidal zone...
CGCGATTCGATGACTACGCCGAAGCCGTGTTGACGGACAATGGTGAAAACCCGAAAGACATTTTCAGTAACGATGAAATCAAGGGGCTGCGCCTGTACCTGGACAAGGCGCGCTGCATGGAATGCCATAACGGACCGTTGTTCACCAATTTTGAATTTCACAATACCGGCATACTTTCCTACCCTGGCGACCTGCCGGATCGTGGCCGTATCGATGGTGTGCGTGAAGTCAGGAAACAACCGTTCAATTGCCTGGGCAAGTACAGTGATGCGAGTCCCGACCAGTGCCAGGAGTTGACCTATGCCCGTGACGGAGCTGAATTGATAGGTGCCTTCAAAACACCCTCGTTGCGCAACCTGGAAGGGACTGCGCCCTACATGCACAAGGGACAGATTGCCACGCTGGAAGAAACCATCATCCATTACAATGATGCTCCCCTGGCCATGATTGGCCATAACGAAGCGGAAAACCCGCTTGGCCTGCTGCCTTTTGAAAGACGCCAACTGGAGGCCTTCCTGAAGACTCTCGCTTCACCCGTAGCAGTTGATGAGCGATGGTTGCAGCCCCCGCAATGAACAAGATAATTCTGTGTTGCTCGGTGTAAAGGAAAAAGGGAAAAGATAAGAGGAAATAAAAACCCGCCAATTGGCGGGTTTTTTTATTGTTAGCTTGCTTACTCGGCCAACGGGTCGGGTCTGACCTGGAAGTGATAAACAATACTGGTCGTCCCCTTGCCGGTTTCCATGTGGAAAGGCGCGCGGCCGCTGAAGGTGGCCCAGACACCGCGGCCTTTCCAGCCGGCATCCGGATCATCGATCCTGCCGTCCAGCCACTTGGTGTAAAAGCCAAGCGGGTATGGCACGCGCATTCTCACCCAATCACCGTCATCCAGTACCAGCAGGGCACCGCTCTGGTTGCCGGTGTTGATCGGTGTGTTTTCACCCAGTCCCAGCGTGTTGTGCTGATCGACCCAGGTAAAGTAGGAGCCTTCGGAAGAGCCCGGACGATCCAGGTTCTGGAATTGCGGCAGGGGCTCGGTGTAAAAAGTCCAGCCTTCGGGGCAATGCTGGCCTGTGGCTTCCGGACCGTTGAGCGGGCCTTCGCACAAGCGGCGGTCAAAGCTGGCCATGTGGCCACTGGCCAGGGCGACCCACATCACACCATTGCGGTCCACGTCACCACCGCGGGGAGAGAAGCCTTCAATGGCATCACCGTTTTCATCTACCGGTAATTCGTAGTATTCGGTGATGGCGGTCTCACTAGGATTGTCGCCGGGTACCAGTCTTGCCACAGCACCTGGATAGCCCAGGATCGTGCCCCAGACCGAGCCGTCCGGCGCAGGGTTGACCGCATAGAAACCAAAGCCGGGAAAAATCTGGGTGTCCTTGCTGGCATCCGGTGTTTCATTCGGTGCCACATAGTCATCCCTCACACCATTACCGTTGGTATCCAGGATGAAAGGGGTCCAGCCCTGGGCTGCTTCATAATCACCGGTTTCCAGGTATTCACGGGTATTGAGCCAGCCAATCACCTGGCCGCCGCCACTGGTCCACAGGGTGTTGTCTTCATCTTCGGCAAACATCAGGTGGTGGGTACCAAAGCAGGTATCAATATGGTGGTACTCACCGGTTTCAGGATCAAACATGCCCAACTGGCGGCCACCTGCCTGGGTGGGATAAGACTGTGCTGAGGGGTGGCTGGATCCTTCCTGGCAGAACGCAGGGTTTTCGCGGCCGCGGACGCGGGCAGTAATCCAGACACGACCGTCCTGGTCAAACATGGGATTGTGGACATTGGCAGCAGAGTCCCAGGGTGTTTCATCACCCCAGTTGGGAGAGGGTTGCACGTTGGGTCCGGGAACCGGACCCGCTTCCGGATCCATCATGTCCAGGGGAACCTGGTCAATGTTGTGATTGATCGGGTCAAGCACGGGCAGGTAATCCGCACTTTCTTCCAGGGCACCGTAGAGCTTGCCATAAGCATTGACGGTGGGGTTGCGGCGGTCAGTAGACACCACGTCATGCAGGTAGGCCGTCGGATCTGCCCAGTCCCACTGGGTAATAACGACATTTCGTTCCACGCCTTCGGGCCGTGCCGGTACCGGCGGTAGTTCACCGGCAGCAATGCGGTCGGTCCAGTCACCAAACATTTGCGAGGTGTGATCAATGCCCATGCCGGTCCAGGTCCGGGTCATGAATCCTCCCGCCTGGCCTGACTGGATACGGCGACTCCAGGCGGCAGCGCTGGTATCGAAACCATTGAACATGGCTGGCAGCTCGCGCGTTGCCTTGTTGCCCAACTGGTGACAGACCACGCAACCCCCGGAAGTGATCAGGCGAATATAATCGGCCTGGTGTTCGATATTGGGGCTGATACCGTTACCCGTCGGCCCGGTACCGGGAAACATGTCAGCGGAAGGAATCTCGAGCAAAGACAGCCAGAAACCGGCCGGGTAATACTCGGCAGCAGCGGCAGCATCGGGAGCAATAACCGCATCCAGGTCCAGGGTCGTGCCAGGTGAGGCCGTCACCCTGGCAGAGTCCACCAGGCCGTAGCCGCGTACCCAGACATCATAGGAAGCATCCGGCAGGTCGGGGACCAGGTACTGGCCATTGTCGTCGGTGACCACGATGCGCGCAAAGCGGGTATCCAGGTCGTGGGTTTCAGCAATCACCCAGACGCCGGCTTCAGGGCCATTGGCGCTGGTGACTGTGCCCTGGATATGATTACCAGGAGTGGCATCAGCCATGGCAGCATCGGATGCAGCAGCAGGTGCATTGGCCATATCGTCAGAAGAGTCGCCGGAGCAGGCGGTAAGCGAAACAATGGCAAGCAGTAACGTGAGCTTGGTAATGGTACGAAACATGAGACTGTCCCCCTATGACATGTCCTGGTCAGTAACGTTCTGTTCTTGTGCAAAACTGCTAGGGATTCTCTGATTAAATCTAGTGTGTCTCTGGCCTTCTGGCAGCTCACGGGACAAGGCGTACTTTCGCAGGCATGTCGAGAACCTGTCAAGGAAGTACAACGCAGTAGCGCGTGCTGCCTGAAGGCCCCGAAGGGCGGTGCCTGAACCGTCAGGCTGCGGTGTTGCAGCCCTTGCTAATAGTGCCGCTATGAGCGGCGGACTGCGCCTTGCATTGCAACGGTTCAGCCCCCCGCAGAGGCATACTAGATTTAATCAGAGGATCCCTTTTGACAGGACTTCAGAGCCTAGCAGATGGCCCTGCCTGAAACAATATAAGAGAACTGGCCCGTTAACGGGCCTGTTACCCTGGATGGAGTCTGCTAGAATCCGGCGTTCGTCTTTCAAGATGTCACTATGGAGTTTCTGTATGAATGGACTGATTAAACCGGGCATGTTGCTCTCTGTTCCCGCCCTGTGCCTGGCCACAGCCTCCATGCCGGCTGCAGCCCACCACAGTTCTGCAGCTTTCAATACCAATGAGACGGTGGAAGTCAGTGGCATAGTGACCGAGTACAGTTACCGTAATCCCCATGTATACATGACACTGACGGTCAGTAACCCCGATGGCAGTAGCCATGAGGTAGAAGTCGAAGCCGGTGCAGCGTCTGTTATTGCACCACTGGGTTACTCTCGTGACGATGTCTCTGAAGGTGATGTCGTGACAATCATCGGTAATCCCGGTCGTCGTGATCCAGAAGGTTTGCTGCTTGGCAGGGAATTATATAAACAGGACGGCACCTATTACCCGTTGAACATTTCCTCGCGCAGTGTGGATGATTTCGGCAATGCAGTGGCGCAAAGTATCGAAGGCACCTGGTTTCCCCCGAGACAGTCCTTTTTTGGCTACCTGGGTGGCGCCAACAGTTGGCCACTGACCGCAGCGGGCCAGGAAGAAGTGGACACGGCGGTTTCAACCGATACTACCCATAAAGATTGTATTCCCATAGGTACACCGGGGCTGATGGTGTATCCGGTGGCAATCTCCGTGGATGTCCAGGACGACCGCGTTGTCATGGACGTGGACTGGCTGGATTCGGTCAGGACAATCTGGCTGGATGGCCGCGATCATCCGGCTGCTGAAGAAAAATTTCTGCTCGGGCATTCCACGGGCAAGTGGGATGGTGAGGCGCTGGTGGTTGAATCCACCAATTTCCAGGAACACGCCATGGGGCTGACCATGAGCTTGCCAAGTAGTGAGCGCAAAGTCCTGACGGAACGCTTTGAACTCAGTGACGATGGTAAGCAGCTGCTTTATTCAGGCACGATCACAGACCCGGTGTACCTGTCAGAGACGGTTTCCTGGAACAGCAGCTGGGTATTTCGTCCTGGCATGCCGCACTCCAATGAAAGTTGTGATGCAGAGGCAGCAACCCGTTTCCTGGATGATTAGGGCAAGAGACAAGAGGCAAGGGACAGCACACCGGGCTTAAACGATTACTGTAGGTCGGCATAGGCCGCAGGCCGTTTGCCGACATGGCCGACATAGAAAGACACAGAAACCAGGGGGCAAGGTGAATACCAGAGATTATATAAACAGGGTTGCGGCACTACTGCTGTTACTCACCTGCAGTGCGTTGTCTTTGGCACAGAGCGTCCAGCTTCCAGGAATGACCGTCGCAGAATCCCTGGTGCCGAATCCTGACCAGCCCATGTATCGGCAAACAGGTGAGCAATACCGGGCCTACGAGTTTCCCGGTACCGGGGAGCCGATACCTTATCGCCTCTTTGTGCCGGAAAGCTGGACACCAGACCAGTCACTGCCCGTGCTGATCACCCTGCGGGCCGGCCCCAGCATCAATAACAATCACCGTGGTAATAATGACCTGGTGGTCCAGGCACGGGAGCGGGGGTATATCGTGATTTCACCGCTGGGCTACCGGGGTTATGCCCAGCCTTATTATGGCAGCCCTTACCCGGTAGACCGGCCGGGCGGTCCGTCTCAGCCAGCAGCGGGCTGGACAGCCGAAGAAGACCAGCGTGCGGAACAGGATGTGATCAACGTACTGCACCTTGTTGCACAGGAATATAACGCAGACACTTCCCGGATTTTCGTGCACGGGCAGAATCCCTCCGGCTCGTCGGCATTTTATTTTGCGGCCAAATATCCTGAGGCAATCAGCGCGATCGTCGTCAGTGCCGGACCGATCGTGACGGAAAACTATCCCTTTGAGAACCTGGCAGGCAAGGTCGCGGTCATGATGATTCATGGCACAGCAGATACCGCAAATACGCCGCAGGCCTCACAACGAGTGGTTCGGGAATTACAGGAGCATGGTGTGGAGGCTGAGTACCATGATGTCCCTGGTGGTGAGCACCTGACGGCCTACCTGGATTTTGCGGCAGAGATTTACAACTTCCTCGACCAACACTGATCCTTGGTCAAGGAGAATTACCTGCCTGGTAATCACGAGAACGCAACAGGTGCACCAGGCAAGCATTCCGGCTTTGCCTGGCACCAGAACATTCCCAGTTAGTCTTCCGTGTCATAGGTGTGCCAGTTGTCATAATCCGGCGGTACCACGCGGCCTTCCCACAGACTCTTGTTGTTTTCCATGCAGGAATACTCGATCAGCTCGAAATCGGTCTGCCGGGTAAACACACGCTTGTTGCTCCAGGGTTTGGTGTAGTAGATGGGGTCATCAATGGTCACTTCGTAATCCATGGTGTCGGCATCGCGAAGGGAAATCCTCTCGGTGACCGTGATCTGGTCGCTATGGGGATGGCCGATGGTATCCAGTCGTGTCTTGCCATTGAACTTGGACGTGGTGATGACCAGTGTGTCGCCTTCCCAGTTGGCCACGGAATGACCGTACCAGGCAGGAGGCAGCCGGTCGGACCTGTCCTGTCCGTCCAGGTTGACACTTTTGAACCAGGTGTTTTGTTCATAAAGGTAGGCGAAGTGATCTTCAGTTTGCATGAACTGGATCGGGTCAGGTGAATTCATGGCACGCAACAGGCCAAAGGGCAGACAGGAACCCGTGTAGTCACCTTCCGTGGGATTGTAGTTGTCATAATTTTCCCGGCCTGCTGCCGTAAAGGGTTCTTCACCCGGGCCAATCTGGTTGCGGCCATTGCCTTCCGCCAGCATGTTAGGTACGTAGGGTCGCGCCCAGACACCGTTAAAGTCAGGCTTGCCCCAGGGCAGCCTGGGAATATCGTCCTGCGCGAACAGGCTTGTTGTGACCAGGTTCAGACATGCTGCCGCTACCAGGCCAATGAGAGTGAAACTGCTGTGCTTGCGAAAAGTCATGATGTTCCCCCGTCATAGGTTGCTCAGCGCAACTCTGTTGATCAGTCTATTATGGAGTAAGCATTCGGTGAAGCGAATATGTAATTATGCAAGCCCTGTGAAAATCGCTCATCTCTGGTCTGTACCCGGGGACCAACCTGGCGGACTGTCCTTGCTGCGGGATTCGGACTATTATCGGGTTCGAATAATACTCAGCGGCACGGGGCCACTGTGAAGGGGGACACAATGCGCAACATCAGCGGTAGGACGAGGGCTGTCATCACTATTGTAGCCATGATCATGGCAAGCGGGTCGGCATACGCTGCCGATGCCGGCGGCAGGGGACCGGCACCACGGGCCGGATTGTTTTTTGAAGAACCCTGGCAGATGGCAGTGGCTGGCGAGCATCCGCTGACCCAGGCAGATGTGACCAATCCGGCGCTGGAACTCAGGCTTTATGGCATGAAGCATGAGGAGTTGCAGATCAACGGCGTCCAGGGCAGTGAAGCCAACCCGCCCCATACCTGGTCCGGCCTTTGTGGTTATGGTTGTACCTTTGCCTTCAGGCATCGCGACAGTTATGCCGATTTGAGCGGTACTGCACGCATCATGGTCCAGGCGAAAACTTCCGGCTTTCACAAAATTCGTCCCTTCATCAAACTGGTCGATGGCAGTACCTATGTCGGCGACCTGGAGATAGTGTCGCCGTCGGATTTCCTGTTTACTGAATTCCGTGTCAGTGACGTGAAATGGATGGTATTCAACACAGAGACCGCAGTAACACGTGGCACCCTGCTGGACTCTGTGGATTTGTCCCGGGTGGATGAAATCGGTTTTACCGATTTACAGCCGGGTGCCGATCACGGCAATGGTGGCTGGTCTGATGTGGGCGCCATCAAGGTCTATGCGAATGCCGTTGCCCGGTAATTTTTAAATTTGCTTGCAGTGATCATGTTGTTCAAGCCATGGCCGACTGTCAGTATTGAACAGCCAGTAAAGTCATTGTTGTAATAGTAATAACAGAAGTAAAAAGGGGAGATGTGAAATGTCCAGACTGATTGCCGGTGGTATTGTTGTCCTTGCCATGCTGTGCTCACTGACCGTGACTGCTCAGGATGCAGAAACACTTTATAACACGCGCTGTGCCGCCTGCCATGAAAACCCCGATCCGGAAACCAGTACCCATACACCGACTCGTGATGCGATGTCCGGTTTTACCCCTAACTCGGTCTATGCCGCTCTGCGGGACGGGCTCATGCAAACCCAGGCTGTCGGCCTTGATGAGGAACAGATGCGTTCACTGGCTGCATTTCTGACCGGCGAAGAAGTGGCTGACCTGCAACTGGAAATTACCGAAAACCTGTGTACTGATAATCCGTCGTTGACCAATCCGGCCTTGATGCCAGGCTGGAACGGCTGGGGAGGGGATGTCCGCAATGCCCGTTCCAGTAATTCGATTTCCACCTCCGACCTGGGCAACCTGCGCCTGAAATGGGCTTACGGCTTGCCCGGAGAAAGCCAGAGCAGGGGACAACCTGCTGTCGTGTCAGGCCGCGTGTTTGTAGGTAATGGCGCCGGCGCCGTGTATTCTCTGGATGCAGAAACCGGGTGTACTTACTGGAGCTTTCTGCCAAGAAGCGGTATTCGCAGTGCAGTCTCCGTCGGGCCCCATCGATTCGCAGATGGCTCTGAAGGTTATGCCGTGTTCTTTGTCGACAGCAGTGCCAATGCCTATGCCGTGAATGCCCATACCGGCGAGCCGCTCTGGGTGCGCAAGGTAGATGATCATCCCAATGCCCGCGGTACCGGCTCAGCCACCTTGCACGACGGTGTGCTGTATGTGCCCGTTACCGGCGTGGGTGAAGAGTCCACCGGTTCCAATCCGGATTATGCCTGCTGTACTTTCCGTGGCAGTGTTTCAGCTTTTGATACGGCAACGGGTAATTTACTTTGGAAATCCTACATGGTGCCTGAGCCGCAGCCACGTGGCACCAGCAGCAGTGGTGTAACGCTTTACGGGCCTGCGGGCGTGGGTATCTGGAGTGCACCGACTGTTGATGCTGACAGGGGGCTGTTGTACGTAGCCACCGGTAATGCCTATGCCGATCCTGCACCGGAAACCGCTGATGCTGTCGTTGCCATTCGCATGAGCGATGGTGAGATTGCCTGGGCCACCCAGCTGACACCGGGTGATGCCTGGATCAATGGCTGTAATGAACCAGGCAATGTGAACTGCCCTGAAGACCTGGGGCCCGATTTTGACTTTTCCGCTCCCCCCATTCTGACCAGTTCAGACACTGGCCGGGAATTACTGGTGGTGCCGCAGAAGTCCGGCTTCGCCTATGCCCTGGATCCCAACAATGGCGGCCAGGTGGTCTGGCAGTATCGCGCCGGTCCAGGCAGTCCGGTGGGTGGTGTCTGGGGCGCTGCGGTCGGCAACGGCCTGGCCTACGTGGCCGTGGGAGGTTATATCTTCACCGAGGGCGGGGGCATACACGGCATTGACCTGGAAACCGGGCAGAGAGCCTGGTACACCCCGCCGCAGGATTTGTTGTGTGCCGAGGGGCCGGGATGTTCAGCTACCCAGTCAGCCGCGGTAACCGCTATCGACGGCGCCGTGTTTTCCGGTGCTGCTGATGGTGGCATGCGACTGTATGATGCTGAAACGGGAGAAGTGCTATGGAATTTCAATGCCAACCGGTCCTTTGACACGGTCAATGGCGTGGAAGCCAACGGTGCGTCTTTTGACGGTCCCGGCCCGGTGGTGGCAGGTAACATGGTCTACTTTTTATCCGGGAATGCGGGGTTTGTAGGGCGTCCAGGGAATGTACTGTTGGCGTTTGAAATAGCGCCGTGACTTATTACGATAAAACGATAAAACGATAAAAGGATAAAAGGATAAAAGGATAAAAGGATAAAAGAATGAACAAGGCGGCAGGTTGCCGCCTTATTTATTCAGTTTGTCTATTTCATCGGCCAGGGTCCTGGCTTTCGACTGGTTGTGCTGGTTGGTGACGATTTGCTCGAGCACTTGTACACGCTCCTGCAGGGAAGCAATCTGTTCATCGCGTTCTGCCATGGCCTTGTCGGTCATTTTCTGGAACATGGGGGGCACACTGTCCGGTGTTTTTCCCCAGTACAGACGGCCTTCATGATGCGATTTGACGGCTGCCATAACGGCAGAGGTGATTGATCTGATCAGAAAGACCACACCAACAAGCAGAATGACTGAAAACCAGAATTCGTTATCGTTCACCACCCACCTCCTTTAATTGTTCAATGTCGTCAGAAAGTGTATTGGTCCTATAATTATCCGTGACAATTTTTTCAAGGACACGAACACGCTCTTCCAGCTTTTCAATGCGGGTTTCTGCCTTGTCCAGATCTTCCTCACAGGCATCAAGTGCTTCGTTGTAGGCGGCCCAGCAGCAGGTCGCGGAAGGGGCGGATGTCGGCTTCCAGTTGATGGCGAAAACGTGTGTCGCCCAGCATCATTCCCGCCAGGAAGGCGCCCAGTTCCATGCTCAGCCCAATGCTGGCAGTGAGCATGGCGGACAGCAGGACGATTACCAGAGCGGTAAGTACCAGGAGTTGATCAGATTTCTGGGTGGCAATTTCGCGCAGCAGTTTCGGCAGCAGGTAACGACCAACCAGGAAAAAAACGGCAAGCAGAATCACGCCCTGGCCAGCTGTAATAATGGTGGACTCCAGTGAAAATTCACCGCCCTGGCTGCTGACCAGCGGCACGGCGATCAGTAGCGCAACGGCGACCAGGTCCTGGAACAGCAGGATGCCGACGGCAATTTCTCCATGGCGCGTTTTCAGAAAGCCCAGGGTGCTTAGCTCACCGGTCACAATGGCTGTTGACGACAATGACAGGCCGCCGGCCAGAATGGCGGCAACCTGCCAGGGCAGGTTGAACAGGATCAATACCACAAAGAAAAAGGCGGAGCAGGCGACAACCTGCATACTGCCCAGCTTGAACACTGTGCTGCGTAATACGATGAGGCGAGTCAGGGAGAACTCCAGGCCCAGCAGGAAGAGCAGCAAGGTCAGGCCAAGTTCGGCTATAGCGGTGAGTTCTTCGGGGTCTTCAATAACTCCAAAGCCTGTCGGGCCAAAAAATATGCCAGTGATCACAAAGGCGAGGAGCGACGTAATACGCAATCGGTAGAACAGCGTAATCAGCAGGGTGGAGGTGCCCAGCAGTAAAAGGATGTAAGTCAGCAGTACAGATGTTTCGCCGTGCAAGTGTGATATTCCTGTAGATTGGCAAGTGATTGTTGCAGGGGGATAATTTACCGTATATCGGGCTTCAGTGCGCGTGGCGGATAAATA
>Ga0181587_10005317_pt1 | contig 10522 bp, 5 predicted proteins | sample 071ome_27_FD_132463 | JGI IMG/M metagenome (GOLD analysis project Ga0181587, IMG submission 132463) | Coastal salt marsh microbial communities from the Groves Creek Marsh, Skidaway Island, Georgia - 071409AT metaG (megahit assembly) | ecosystem: Environmental > Aquatic > Marine > Intertidal zone...
TCGTCGTCGTCGTCGTCGTCGTCGTCGTCGTCGTCGTCGTCGTCCGCGCGCGCGGTGCCGTCGCCGAGAACGTTCGCGCGTGCGATCGTTCGAACCCACGCGTCGACGACGTTCGCGTCGCGCCCGCGTCGCGACCATCGCGAGACGACGGCTGGTGGACGCCCTGCGCTCGCAGCCGCGCGAACGACGGAGCGACGCGTCGCGGTGGCGGCTGCGGAGCACGACGCACGGGCATTAGACGACGCTCGAACGCTCGCGGTCGTCGCGCGGGGCGCGAGACGCGGCGCCGCGGTGATCGTGAACGACATGAGTGGATTGGTGATCGACGAGCGCTCGCGTCGACGAGTGCGGGCCTCGCGCGGAGCGAGAGGGATTTCATTCGATGGATACTTTGGTCGCGTTTGTTTGGTGCTGTGGTTGCGTACGAATTACATAAACCGCCATTCATTCCTTCCGCACATCATTATCATTGCTAGCAATCATTTTGACTAAGTCTGGCGTGGTGTTCCATCGCAGCCGACTTAAGCGAGGGAAGCGAGGAGGGCAGCCGCGGTGGACTGGACGTCAGCGAGGAGAGCGGTGGCCGCATTTTGGTCCTTTTGGCGGATGGCGAAGTCGAGGTTTTCGAGCTTCGCGTAGAAAGCCTTCGCGTCCGCGGAGTCCGCACCCTTGGTCTCGACGAGGTTGTTCACGTCAAAGCGGAGGGTACCGACTTGGCGGCGAAGTTCGTTGGACGCTTGCGTCCAGTACTTCTTGCCGACGTACTCACCAACGTCGTTGTTGATGCGAGCCTGCGAGAGAGGTGGTAAAAACAAACACGAGAACAATCATCGTCAGTCTCTCGCGTTCCGGCGACGACGCGAAGAATCAAGTCAAATGAAATCGATCAAATCACCGCCGTCGAGCGCGCCGCGCCCTCTCGCTCGCTCTAAAATCGAATACGCACCACGGACTCGGTCGCGCGAGCGACGGTTTCCTTCGTGTTGAGCTTTTGGAAGGAGAATCGGGACGGACCATCCGATCGCGGCTTTTGGTCCAAGTCCAAGTCACGAGCCTGCGTTCAAAATCAAACAAACGACGCGTCAGTCTCCTCCCTCCTCTCGCAGTCCCCGTCGATTCTAAACCCTAAACCCCCTCCGTCGCATCCCGGACGATGGATGAAATCTTTCGGATACGGTTACGCGAGTCCCTCCTCGTTGAGTCATGTCTCGTGAAATAACCCCAACACGCACGCACCTCGTAAATCAATTGGAGACCGGTTTGGTTCTCCTGTCGCTTGTCCGTGAGCTCGATGCCGACCGTGGCGAAGGCTGGGGCGGTGGTGGAGACGATGACGGCCGTCGCGGCGGCGAAGGAGGCAGCCTGTGCGCGCGTGGAAAGTGTGTACACGCGGCGCGATCGACGCGCGCGCTTCGACCGGTATCCTCGCATCGTCGTCACCCACCGGTTCGATCGATCAATCGCAGAACCCCCGCGATCGATGCGAAGGATCGATCCGCGATCGATCGCGGGGAATCTTGAACTCGACGAACGGTGTGCGACGCGACGCGAGGTGGCGCGAAGCGCGCGCGTCGATCGCATCGGTGTAAATAGGCCGTTACGGTCAGTCGTCGTTCGCGGACGCGGACGGCGCGCGCGGTGCGCCGAGGGGTGACATTCGTCCGCTCGCCTCTCGCGGGGAGGTCGCGTATCCGCGCGCGATAGAGTCGTTCGAGCGTCGTCGAGGGCGCGCGCGACGCGTACCTTGTTCACCGCGGAGGCGCGGACGGTCGTGGAGGCCTTCGTGGACTTCACGGAGACCTTTTGGGCGATAGCCTTACCGACGAAAGAGGAGGTAGCGGACATGGAAACGGATACGACCGAGTTGCAAAGTGACGCGACGAGACGCTCGCGAGGGTGCGGGCGTCGAGGCAGGGCGGTGAGGAGGGGGGGTCGATGGAGGGTCGTGACTCTCGAGGAGAAATTTACTTCAACATGGTACGTGAAATCCAGATGGGCTAAAAAGACGCGTGTGTATTGATGAGATCCTCGCTCGCGAGGAGCGCGCGCGCGCGTCGTCGTCGCGTCGTCGCGTCGCGCGCGCGCGGTTCTCGCGCATCCGCGCGTCTACGCTATGTGCTATTTTTTGATTCATCGCGACGCCGGTGACGTCGCCAACGCGGAACGTCGGGGGTATCCTCCCCCGAATGATTATTTTCGCCGCCGCCGTCTCGGCGAGCGCGCGCCGTCGTCAGATGTCGTTCGTCGAGAGGGACGTGTCGACTGCCCCTGCTCTCCATCCGAGCCTTCCAACGATCGCGCAGATCGCGGAGTTTTGAGCTCAGCGCTCTGTGCTCCTCTCGAATCTCGATCGTGGAATCTCGCTTTATCGTCGCGAGTAACTCGTCGTCCGCAAACGGGAGACGCTGACCAGCCATGCTTTGAAGTTGGATGCGCTCTCTCTGTTCGTGTAAACGCTCTGCATGCGTGATTTCTTCGACTCTTGACGCTTCAAACTTTTTGACGATGGCGTCTTCAAATTCTAGATCACGGATAGCGCGCTTAATCAAGCCTTCTTGACTCTCCTCGTAGAACTGGTTTCTCAGAATTCGAACGAACGTGTACCACGTCCAAGCGTGCAAGGCAAGCAGTAAAGCTGTGATCACTTGCACGATCACGGAGCTCATCCCAGTGCTTTGATTGTAAGATTGCTTAAAGATCAAACCACTGGTGAATGTGGCTGTTGTCGCAAGTAAACCATATGTTTCAATTTTGGCGTGCTCCTCGCTCGCGTAAGGCCTCGAGACGATGTGGAACACGAAGAAGATTTGCAAAAAGCAGTTGACGGTATATCCCCCCATGGTTGCATCACCTCTGAATATGATGACGATGGTAATCAAAACAAACTTTCTCACGAATATTATCCATTCCCACCACCAGTGAGTCTTCATTTCGAGGCCTTTGAAGAGCACGCCAAACTTGTATTGAACGCCGACTGATTTGTGTTCTCGCGCGACATCCTCTCTTTGCGCGAGCTTCAGTAACAAAAGAGGGATACCCAGGATGTACACGAACACCAAAATTATAACCACGATGAGATACAGTGAGTAAGTACTTCCCGCGCATCTTAGGGAGTAATCTGACACAAGATGCCGATCTGCAGCGCTGAAGTCGCCGGTACACTGTGTAAACTCTACCAAGTACTGCACTAGGACGGGATACAGCAGCCAAAGCATGGTGACGAGCCATGAAATAACTAAATCATACGCGTGCACGTTCTCTCCTTCCGCGAGATTCTGCGCACTCGCGGACGGCTTGCGAGCTGTCTCATCACTCGTCTTCTCGTCGCCTTCCTCCTCCGCCGAGTCTTTCGCTTGGCTCGTCTTGGTGGCTTCCACTCTCGCTTTGGCTCGTTCTTCTTTCAACTCTTCGACATACTTCGACGCTGTGAATATTATGAATAAGAACACCATCAGACCCAGCGGTAGCGCTTCATGAAACAGTAAGTTTTGATAAAAGGACCACCCGAGAGCGCACTTCTGCGGAACGGAACGTGTGTCGGGGAGTGAAAGTTTCTCTGCAATCAACAGAAACGCCTTTGTGGATATAGGCCAATCGAGATCTAAGTTTTTCGCTAATCCTGTCATCTGCAAATAGGTGATGAAGGATTTTATCATGTTGACAGCTTGAGAACCTCTGCGTTTATTCACCTTGTAAATCGCCCATGTGAGAAGCACTATCCAAATGAAATTCATTATCAGGATCGGAACGCTGAGTACACCCGACAACCCCTTGGAACAATCGTAGCATTTTGGTGGATAGTTTTCACGAATAAAGTGAAAAGCGTATCCGTCGCTACACGCTGCACATTGCGCCCCCGTATAACTTTTGTCCAAACACGTGCTGTTGATACCACCGAGACACGCCTCCGCGTATGGACAAGCTCGAAACTCAAGAGTCCGAGGATTGTATCTATAGAATCCAGGCAACGTTTCCATGTTTTCTATACCGTCGCCGTTACACTTGGCACCATTCGGGCAATGTGCGCAACTGTAACTCTCCATCGGTTCTTTTCGATAGTAGCTGTCGAAAGGTACGGTCGTTTGGGAGATGCAGTGGCAAGCGCTCTTGCTCGCCTGTCCCAAGGAGCCTGCAAGCCGAATCCCTGATGATGTCGTGTAATTTTGTTTCAGACGACCGTTTTCGCGCGAAGTGTCCATAAACTTTGGACACGAAGTGCACGGCACGTCTCCGAGAGTCTCCTTGTAGAAACCATTCTTGCACGGCACGCAAACGCCGTACGGATGAAGCGCATGGAGCCATTGAAGAGAACCAGACGTGGTATTTTTGTATAAAGTCATGTTGCTCTCCACGTAACGTGTCTTTAAATCATCCAAGTCCCCGGTGTCACCGCTTACATCCCCGGTGAAACCTGGTAAACACGAGCACGAGTTTCCATCAAGTCTGCTATTTGGTTTCACCGTCGAACAGTTCATGATGGTCACGGCCGTGTCAGCCGTCACGTTGACGATGTTATTGGTGACGTTGACGATCTCAACAACGGAAAATTCAAGTTGATAATCGACTCCGCGTGTTCCAACTATTTTCAGAGAGCCAAATGTTGCGATACCGTCGACCATGGTCACTTGAGTGCCAGAAACGCCCGCAGGTGTAGGCGTCAAACTCGCGCGAACCAACGTCGCGTTCATATCTGTGCATACGTTTCCAATAGAATCCACCGCTGCGATGACCGGTTCAGGTACAAGCTTAAAATCATTTTCATTTATGAATGGTGGTGGTGTCACGACTTTGAGCGCGGTTGGAATACCTGGTAAGACTGTGAATTCCAGTGTGTCGTCCTCGAGTATCGGATAGACAGCACCCGGACACCTATTCGAACTGCACGTTGACGTGAACCTTAATCTATACACACCAGCCAACGCATTTTCAATTTTTAGACCGACATTATAGTGTGTATCCGGCGCCACGCCACTGTACGAAAGCTCTCTGCAATAGGAAGGTGCTGGATTGGTGTACACCGTCGAGTACCTGTGGGCTCCGGTGGCGGGATCAATGGTAAGCACAGGTGTCGGATTCGTGTCCTCGGTATTCTCACACCACCCAACCTCGCCATTTACGGCGAGGAGACTTCCATTCCACTGGGCACGCAATGTAGGGATCATAGCAGACTGCAACTGATGTTTCTCGGGTGTGAACGAAACGAGCTCAGCCGTGATGTTTCGTGCCTCGGCGTCCCAAGTCGATCCGACGGGGTACCCCCCGGGATCAGTCATTCGCAGTACGAAGCTTCGTAGCGTAATAGTGGGAGCGCCGAAATAGCTCGTTGGATCTCGACAAAGACTGCGCTCGACACGACTGAAGGAGTTACCAGAACACGCGTCGAGTGCAGCTGGATAGCCGGTGCGGTAGCGCAGCACCAGAGACGCCGAGTCCATACCAGGAGCTGAAAACGTCAAAGAATAGTTCCCGGTACAAGGACGATAGAAAACGAGATCATCGAATATAGCCGCCCCACCAATCGTCGTCCGAGGTGTGTACGAAAAATTAGTTTCTGACGTACAGTCACCAATCGCGACTGGCGAAGCCGCAACAGAAATTTCATGGTTGCTGCTGATGGCGTTCAATCCCGCGTCGACCGCTCGTACCTGAATCTTGCCCAGACGAACTTCCTTTGCTGTCTCATACTCTGTCTGCAGCGAAATGGGGCTCAACACGCCGGGTATGGTGAATGCCTGAAATAATTAATTTTGTCAGTGGAATTATTTTCATGATTGAACTCGTAGTGTGACGTACCGTTAAAACATCAAGCGCAGATGGAGCACCCGGTACGATGGCGAACGTGCGCGACACTGCCGCGACCGACGCCCCGCAATTCGAACAGCTGAAGGTTATGACATAATTGCCAGCCTGGTAATAATTAATTTAGGATTGTGCGTTCGAAAAGCATCGTTCATTTCATGCAAACTTACCTCAGGCGTTCCCAACGCAAGATTAGAAAACAAAACACTTCCATCCCCGACCGCTAAAGTACTGGTACGTCCAGATGCACTAAATGTGTGCCTATTTTGATTAATTAATTAATTAGAATGTTTAAAAAATATCTCGTGTGATGCGCACCTTGGACCGCTGATACTTGCGACGAGAGATGCACTCACAGTGTTACTCACTCCGAGCAAATTACCTGCAACGTCTGTGATCGCAATTTCGTGCGGTTCTAAAACTACCTGCGATTTTGCGCTGTACGAAACTTTGGGCGAATTGGCGATGAACAGCTTAGCCGGAGTGCCGATCGACACAGTCACACCATACGTCGCTACAAGGACGTCGTGCATGTAGAATTCAATGTTGTGTTCACCTGCGCTGGGTGCACGCAGCGCTAAGTTTTTGAACTCAACGATACCGGGTTGACTTGCCTGCGATTTAAAAAATTAATTAATTAATTTTTCGAAATAAAATAAATGAATGAATCGTGCGAATCGTTGACGTACCTGAGCGCTGCACACCGTGATGTTCGCGCAAGATATCGCGTAATTTGATCCTCCAATTATGGGGTGAATTCCCTGAGGATAGTCTTCTAATGTTGCAGTTTTGCAGCGTACAGTAATTTGAGCTCCGCGCGTGGACGTTGAGAGAAAATTACCGCCACCATCGTAGACTTTGCCAACAAGCGGATGCGTCGCGTTCGTGATCTTCGTGTGCAGTGACGATACGAATATTTCACTCGCTTGAGTTTGCGCGAGCATAAAGTTTTCCGGTTCGCCTGGCACAATCTGGAAAAAGTACTCCACTCCGAGCAAACCCGGGCTCTGCACCGAGACCGAGTAAGTGCCAACCAACGGGGTGGGTACTATGAGACCATCGATGAAACTTTGCCCGGAACGGGTGATCACGTCGAGAGTAACGACAGACGAACACAGTTTACCCCCGAGTTTCGACGTCGTACTGTTAACGCCAGCGCACTCGCACCCACCACTTTCTGTCGCTCGGCACAGAGTGATGGTTTTCGACGAGAGCTGCACCGCTCTCCTCTTGCAGGTTTCACACGATCGAGTCTCGAAGATACCGACGGGATTGAAACCTCCGTCTAGAATATTTGCGATGAATGGATGCATTGATACCTCTGCTGACGCACTATACTGCTGACACGTGCAATTCGACGCTATCTGACAGCCCTGCTCGCGCGTACTGCAGTACGGTAGAAGTCCGAGGTGCTTTGACGCTCCCGCTACGATGGTCAGTAAAACAGATGCAGAGGACAAGTTTGGATCTGCCGAAGTGAAAGTCAAGTTATAGATTCCAATCATAGGCTTGACCAAATGCAATCCGGAAAACGTCGCAGTGCCAGCGCTCGAGGTGTTCTCTGAAAGTGAACCCACTCTGGGATACCGAGTCGTATCCGGAAACACAGTGAGAACAGAATCCCTCGTGACTGTCGTCTTGTTCGCACCGAGAATATATGGATGATAACCATTACTCGTATCATTCAGAGTCGCGGTCAACGTGATCCCGCTCGGCATTGTTCCGAGCGGAGACTCATTCCCGGCTCCATCAGTGGGCACAATCACAAAGTCGCTCAAGGGGACGGTGTCTCCGGCAGAGTATTTAGAAGCTTCCGAAGCTTGAATACTTTCCGTGAATGAACTTGCATACTCGAAACGGGTCGGACTTGAAACTTTAAAACCCTTCACTTGCCCTATTGTCACTGTGACGTTGAGCATGGTGCTCTGCAATTTCGGAGACCGCGTTTCACCACCTACGTCAGCGCTGACTTCAACGACTTTCAAGATGTGAGTTCCCACTTTCGGATAATCAGCGACCAAACCCGCGACCGACACTTGACCATTTCCATTGGTGTATAAAACATCAGATCCAGACAAAGCGAGAGTCTCGCTCGTGACTTGGATGGTTCGGTTAGGCGCCACGGAATCTGTCGTTGCGTAGCGGTCTCCCGTTCCAAGTGCGGTCCCAGTCATGTCTTGGATATCAATCGTGAACGAACCCAAGGTGACAGACTTGTCTGCTACTATAGCTGGTAATACTGACCGAGATGAAACACATTTATACCCGGCATTACCGGGAAGCATGTTTATGATCTGCTTGACTGAAGTCAAATCTGGAGAGGAGAAGGTCAGACTGAATTCCCCGACCGTCGGAGAGAGCACTGCAAGATCTGCAAACCGCCAAACTCCCTGATAATCTCTGCTCACTTCTAATGTTCCTCCTAAATTAATCCCTGGTGAAGCTTCCACCTTCACAGTTCGTGGATCAACCTCGGCTGAACCCACAAAGTTATTCCCACCGTCGTACGCACCAATAATGATTTCACCAGTGGATTGTGTCGGCCCCTCCGCGTACAGCGTCCTCTTGCTATATGTTCCATTTATTCGAAGATAGACTGGATCACCGGGATCGATCCGCACGATGGAGTGAGTGATCAATGGAACTCCATTCAACACGGCTTTAAACTGTATGATGTATTTTGAAAGCTCGCCAAAGTCCCCGCGAGTTGCGTCATCGTACATTATATCGTCGTTTGACCCGATCGCGCGCGACCCTGAAGGTGCTCTGGCTACTAAGGAAAGATCATCAAATAATACCCGGCCGTCGGTCGTCACTTTCATTAAAGTACCAGCGAGCTCGGCGCCCAGGCTTCTTTCCGCATACACTCCATTTGCACCGCGCGTGACTATTGAAGCGTTCACCGTTACTTCATTCTCTGACAGAGATTGAAGAGCATTCTCTGCAACATCGACAATGTCTATCGTGAAGGAACCTATTGAGATATTGAGACCTGCTCGTAAGATGATTCCATCGGATGGAAACAGGGCATCGTTTGAGAGTGAACTTTCCGTCACCCCACCTGGAGAAGCCATCAATCCAGCCAACTGACCCGGTCGAACGGAAAATTGAGCGTGATCTAGGATGCTCAGACTCGTAGCACACGTACCGGAAGAACAATCTGCTGCGGAGAACGTGATCTTGTACTCGCCCGCGACTGGTACCGCAGTCAACACGGGTACAAGACTTGTTTCCCCGCTCGACGTCACGGAAGACGCAGTGTCCTCTGTGACATTCACCGAAGAAGCGCCAGCAATCGTCGCTGAAATCCGATAACCCGTAGTTCCTTGTCCATTACGATCATATGGAATTATGGTTCCGTTAATGTCGACGAGTGCAACCTTAAAAGTGCCGGGCGAAAAGTTTGCGGCTGACACGTGAGCTCTGTAAGACGGCGGTCTGTCCAAGACTTTGACTCAAGCTGGTGGTCCGTGGAGTGTGAGGGATCCTTTTGAATCGCTGTAATCGACGCCATTTAGTGTCACAGCAACGTTCACGGTTTGAGGAACACCATTTACGAGCCATGGGAGAGGACTTCCAACGGGATTGTTGCACCTACCGCCCGAAACTTGACAAATTGGACACGTGATCTCTGTCGCGCTGATGAAAGTCGCACTAGTCACACTCGAAGGGTCGCCATTAAACTTACACTTCAAATTTGGTGAATTGATGTATGGACCTCCGAATACACTAAGTTTGACTGGTGTGTTTTCATCGTCCTCACCCGTGAAGAGAGCAAGAGCATCATTGGACCCGATCTTCATGTTGGTGACGACTGCTGGATCGTGATAGCGCAAGTTCAAGTTTCCAGCGCTCCATAACGAACCTTCCCACACGTTTGTTGGATCATTTCTATCGCTTGGAAACCCATCGAATGATATTTCGACTTCGCTATATCCCTGTTGAAGTGAATTGGAACTCGCCGCGGACGGCGCGGCGCAAGAAATTTTATTCGGAGTCAAGTAAGTTGCCGGTGACCACCCAGTTTCCAAGAATCCATCGTTTGCATCGCGTCGATGACCGAATCGACAAGAAATTGAATGACTGAGACCACCACTGAGTGGTTTGGAATAGAAGCCTGATCCGTGTATAGTCACAGCCGTTCCGGCTGTCGTTGACATGACGTGCGTCGGCTCGATGCTCGTCAAGGTTACGGTGGAATATTTAGAGTACGTCGTTGCCGTTCCTACACTCGCAGCAAAGATTGCGTGCTCCCCTGGAACTTTGGTGATACCACCGAAAACGAAAGATTCTTCAAACGTCCCCACGCGTCTGAAACACCCGCTCGTACACCCGCTCGAGGTATCAGTTCCACCTATTTCAATCTTCACGATCCTGCTGCTATTTCCGTCGCGCGATCCCACCGTCCAATACATGTAATCTTTTTCTCCGGGTCCACTTCCTTCCTGAACAGTTGCACTCAAGGCGTCGCGCTCTCCTAGTTCTGGATCGAGAGCTATCATGGCGAGCGGTCCATCTCCGCTCTGAAAGTTCAAGTCAAACATAAAGATACACGCCGCACGTTTGTGACAGTTTGCGCAATCTTCGTCTCTACCCGAAGTTCCGACGTACCCGTACCCGTTGTGTTTGGTCATCGCCGTAAACGTCGAGAAACGACCTTGTTTCGCGTCAAACTGTCCTTCGCACGCGGCAGTCAACTTGACCGACGTCAAATCCAAGTACA
>Ga0181587_10005324_pt1 | contig 10517 bp, 8 predicted proteins | sample 071ome_27_FD_132463 | JGI IMG/M metagenome (GOLD analysis project Ga0181587, IMG submission 132463) | Coastal salt marsh microbial communities from the Groves Creek Marsh, Skidaway Island, Georgia - 071409AT metaG (megahit assembly) | ecosystem: Environmental > Aquatic > Marine > Intertidal zone...
GCGCTGGCCGCTAACTTTTCGAGCTCTACAATTGATCGCTGTTGCTTGCGTTCAGCGACCTCCTCCGTCTTGCGGTCGAAAATCTTTTTCAGCACCGTGGGTGCAGCGAGCTTGGTAGTCATGAGGCAGGCGCTCCGCCTTGCTCTTGAGCCAAAGCCTGTGTGAAGTCAACGAACGCCTCGATCTTTTGCAAGGCAGCGCCCGATGCCATCGCTTGTTCGGCAGCGGTAATACCTGAAGCCAACGAGTCAGCTACCCCCGATACATAAATCCCCGCGCCCGCATTCAACGCAATAATGGAGCGCGCTTTGATGCTGGCTGCTTCGTCGTCGCCACCTAATGCAGCCCGAATCAGACGTGCGGACTCCTCCGCGGTCTCCACCTGCAACCCGTTCAAGCTGTCGTGAGCATGACCCAAAGGGGCGGGATCAATGTCGATCGGCGCGATTTCACCGGCTTTTAATTCACAGCCCCGGGTCGGTGCTGCGATGGAGATCTCGTCCAGCCCGTCTTCACTGTGAAGGACCAGCGCGTGCTCACTGCCCAATCGGGCCAGCGCCTCAGCCAAGGGCTCGCAGAGCGCCGCATCGTAAACGCCGAGCACCTGACGTTTCACCCCAGCGGGGTTCGTTAGCGGGCCCAGTACGTTGAAGAGTGTGCGCAGTCCAAGCTCTCGTCGCGGGCCGACGGCGTGCTTCATAGCCCCGTGATGCGCCGGCGCAAACATAAAGCCCAGGCCCACTTCCTGAACACAGGCGGCGATCTGCTCGGGGCTTACGTCAAGATTAACGCCGAGCGTCTCGAGTACATCGGATGAACCACTGCTGCTCGAGACCGATCGATTACCATGCTTGGCGACCTGCGCGCCTGCGGCGGCGGCAACAAAAGTCGCAGCGGTGGACACATTGAACAGGTTGGCACCATCGCCACCCGTCCCCACGAGGTCGATCACATAATCACCGGTTACGGAGACAGGGGTCACTAACTCACGCATCACCTCTGCGGCACCGGTGATCTCTTCGATGGCCTCGCCTTTCATGCGCAGGGCCACCAGCAAGGCACCGATCTGTGCCTGAGACGCCTCGCCTGTCATCACCATCGTCATGACGGCACGCATCGCATCGCGGGAGATATCTCGTCCCTCCACCCATTGCTCGAGTGCCTGCTGAAGCGTCATGTTGTCTTATCCGTTTTGGGCTCAGGCACATCGTGCCAGAAAGTGACCCAGCATGGCGTGGCCATGTTCAGAGAGAATCGACTCGGGGTGAAACTGTACGCCTTCAATATCGAGCTCGCGGTGACGCAGCCCCATGATCGCCTCCCGGCCGCCACCGTCGTTCTCTGTCCAGGCAGTGACCTCGAGGCAGTCGGGTAGAGAATCTGCCTCGACAATGAGGCTGTGATAGCGCGTGGCGATAAATGGGCTGGGCAAATCCCTGAACACGCCCTCACCGGTGTGATGGATTGGGCTGGTTTTGCCATGCATCACTTTTTGCGCGCGCACAATCTGACCGCCAAAGACGGCACCAATGCTCTGCTGCCCGAGACAGATGCCAAATATCGGCACTTTGCCGGCGAAGTGCTCGATCACCGACATAGAAATGCCCGCCTCTTTGGGGGAGCAGGGGCCGGGGGAGATGCAGATACCTTTGGGCGCCCGCGCTTCGATATCACCCAGACTGATTGCGTCATTGCGCTGAACATCGACCTCTGCACCGAGTTCCCATAGGTACTGGACAACATTCCAGGTAAAGGAGTCGTAGTTGTCGATCATCAAAATCATGGGTGGGTCGGAGTGCGCTCTTTCAAACAGCGAATATGCGGGCTTTGTACGCTAAATGCCGCCAAAAAGCACCCAAAAAGCGCTTAGATACACATTATTCGGGTAAATTGTGCCGAAATGCGCCTAAAATCTCGAAACTGGTGGCCACAAAGATAGCCGATCTGTTTCCAGCATGTGTCGCGTGGCCACGCGCAGAGATGAGCATCGTTATAATAGCCTGTGGGATACACGGTGCGGGATACGGGGTCTTGTGTAAGGCCGATTCTGGGCCTGTAATGGGGTAAAATTACCGCTCTAACGGAGGGCCAATCGCCTCGCGGCAGGAATAATTCGCCCTACTGCGGCGTCAATAGACACAGACTAATCGCTGGTGAGTGGTGCCGACTGGTGCTGATTTCACCGCCCTTTTCACCCTGCTAGGTGCTCTCTCCATGAAGAGAACCATCGCCAAGTTTGCGAAGACCCTTGGGACGTCCGTCTCTTTGGCCGCCACGTTGACGCTGCTCCCTGCAGGGGCGCACGCTGATCTCGTGTTTGAGCACGGCGGGCACACTTACCAACTCGTCACATCACCGACGACTTGGCACCAAGCCTCCGCCGCCGCGACAGCGATGACGCTTGGCGGCAATACCGGGTATCTGGCGAGGATCGACTCAGCCTCGGAAAACGAGGCGATTCTCACGGCAGTCAGCACGCACCTTAGCCCCGAGCAATTTGCCGAGACCATCCCCAACGATGGATCGGATGCGGCATTTGTGTGGTTAGGTGGCTCTGATCAAGACAGTGAAGGCCAGTGGGTCTGGACCAATAATGGCGATCCCTTCTGGCAAGGCGACTTCAATGGCGCGGCCGTGGGCGGTCGCTACGCCAATTGGGGTGTTCAGCCAGATAACGCTGGCGGGGTTGAGGACGCCTTGGCAATAGGGTTGGCGGACTGGCCAGAGCCCTTCTACGATCTCGGTGATACCGGGCAATGGAACGATCTGAATGCCGACAACCCACTCTTCTACCTCGTGGAGTTCGATGGAAAGAGCGATCTTGCCTTTGGCGTAGAAGAGCCGGGCAACGGTAAAACCTTCGCTGGCATCGGCATGGTTAGAGGCTGGGCAGTCTCCTCTGACACGATTACTCGTGTCGCCGTCTCGATCGATGGCAAACACGCCTTCGACCTGCCGCATGGCGGGCCTCACGGTAGCGCAGCGAATCGCTTCCCCGACATTCCGGGATCTGACAAGGCGGGCTATTCAACACCTCTCAACTTCAGTGCGATGGAAGCGGGTGAACACACCTTGACGGTTACCGTGACCGACGGCTTCGGAACCAGCCGTTCACGCACCATCACCTTCGAGACCGCGCGATTTGAAAAGTCTTTCGTGCCACCTTCAGATGTTGTCGAGCTAGGCTGGTCAATCATCAGAGGATTGGGCGACCAGATGTACGTTTATGACGCGGTGGTAGACGGCATCTCTTACAACATCACTATGCAGTGGGACACGGTTTCTCAGTCGTTCAAAATCAACAGCATAGAAGCCAAGTAAACCTCAAGCACTGGGGGTCGCTTCCTCGGCCTCACTGTCTGGAAGCAGACCTACTGGGAGCACATCGCGATGGCACGCATCATTGCGCGTGCTTTGCTGAGTGTTTCCTCCCACTCTGAGGTGGGCACCGAATCCGCAACGATGCCCGCGCCGGCCTGTAAGATCGCCTCGCCGTCCTTCACTACCACGGTGCGGATAGCGATGGCGGTATCCATATCCCCTGACCAAGACAAGTAGCCTACCGCGCCGCCATAAATGCCGCGCTTCACCGGTTCAAGCTCATCAATGATTTCCATGGCCCGCACCTTGGGCGCCCCGCTGAGTGTCCCTGCCGGCAATGCAGCGCGCAGTGCATCCACTGCAGACATACCCTCGCGCGCGCGGCCGGTGACATTGGACACGATGTGCATCACATGGGAATAACGCTCGATCACCATGTTCTCGGTCAGACTCACGCTACCCGCCTCGCTCACCCGGCCGACGTCATTGCGGCCCAGATCAATTAGCATCAGGTGCTCGGCAATCTCTTTCTTGTCGGCCAGCAGTTCTGTCTCGAGCGCCTGATCTTCCTCCTCGGTCGCGCCGCGCCTTCGGGTTCCGGCGATTGGTCGAACGGTCACTAACCCGTCTTCCAATCGCACAAGAATCTCGGGGGATGAGCCAATCACCTCGAATCCATCAAGATCTAAAAAGTACATGTAGGGCGAGGGATTCAAATTCCTGAGCGCGCGGTATAGCGACAGTGGCGACGCCTTCAGTGGCAGTGACAATCTTTGCGAGGGCACGACCTGCATCACCTCACCCTCGAGGATGTACTCCCGGACCCGCTCTACCCAGGCCTCGTATTCAGATTGCTCGGTTCGGTAACGGATAACACTGTCGTCAAAATCGTCTACTGCCGGATCGAGATTGATTGAGTCAAATTGCGCATGGGCGCTGGCCAGCGTCGCCTCAATCTCGTCGAGGCGTGTGAGGGCAGCCTCGTAGGCATTGTCACGAGCGGCGTCAGCATTCACCACCACCGTGAGCGTGCCGCGCAGGCCATCAAAGATCAGCACCTCCTCCGCCAGTACGAGCAAAATATCCGGCACATTCAATTCATCAGGTGGGCAGGAATCCATCAACTTGGATTCGGTATATCGCACCGTGTCGTAACCAAAGTAGCCCACGAGCCCGCCGTGAAAAACGGGGAGCTCCGGCGCGGGTGCGCTTAAAAATTGCTGCTGGTAGCGCTCGATCTCCTGCAAGGGATCCGCTACGTCGCGGCTCTCGATGCACTCACCCGAGTCAAACAGGCTGAGCCGATAACCTTCAACGGTTAACCAGGTTTTTGCAGGCAGGCCGATTATGGAATAGCGGCCCCACCGCTCACCGCCCTCTACGGATTCGAACAGAAAAGAACGCGGACCCTGAGCCAATTTGGCATAAGCAGAGAGCGGGGTTTCGGCATCGGCCAGCACGGTGCGCGACACCGGGATGCGATTGAAGCCCTCCGCCTGTTTTGCTGAAAACTCGGTTTGGGTGACGGTAGTGGCCACGCCTAGGAAACGGTCGCCAGATTGGCGCGCATTTGATCGACCACGGCTTTATAGTCCGCTGCCTTGAAAATCGCAGAGCCCGCGACAAAGGTATCGGCACCAGCAGCGGCAACGTCAGCGATATTCTCTGGTCCCACGCCACCGTCGACCTCGAGCCGAATATCGCGACCCGAGGCATCGATGAGCGCCCGCGCCGCTTTTAGTTTGTCCAAGGTAGCCGGGATGAAAGCCTGCCCACCAAAGCCGGGGTTGACCGACATCAACAACACCATATCGATGTTTTGGATGGCGTAATCCAGAGCACTGAGCGACTCGGCGGGGTTAAACACCAAACCGGGCTTGCATCCCAGATCGCGTATCAACTGTATAGAGCGATCGACATGCTGAGAGGCGTCCGGATGAAACGTGATGTAGGTGGCGCCTGCCTCGGCAAACATCTCAATCAACGCATCGACGGGCTGCACCATCAGATGGACATCGATCGGCGCGGTCACACCGTGATCGCGGAGCGCCTGGCATACCATGGGCCCCACTGTGAGGTTGGGCACATAGTGATTGTCCATGACATCAAAGTGCACCATATCCGCTCCGGCCGCGAGCACGGCGTCGACCTCTTCGCCCAAACGCGCAAAGTTAGCTGCCAAAATGGAGGGCGCAATCAGATAGTCAGGCACGGGATCGGTGCTCCGGGGTCGCTGGAGCGGGTAGTTTACTGGTTGGCTGAATCCGAGGGAAATCGGCGGTTGAGCGCCACAAGGCGCTCAGGCGTGCCGACGTCCTCCCAAACGCCTTGATACAGCTCTCCGGAGAGTGACGCCCGCACAATCGCCTCATCCAATAGCGGTTTCAAGGGGTGCCGACCCGGCGCACGATTCGCGAACAACCCGGGATCATAAACACCTATGCCGCTGTAGGTGGCTACATTTAGGTCACCTGCCGCTGGTCGGGTCGACGGCCGATGACCGACGCGACCGTCCTGCAATGCAAAGTCGCCCAGCGGGTGATGCGCCGGGTTCGGCACCAATACAATGTGGGCGCCCCTCTCAGCCGGCGCGGTCTCCCGCAGCTGAGCGAAGGGGTAATCCGAAAACACGTCACCGTTAACGATCAGGAACGGTGCGTCACCAAGGCGCGGCAGGGCCTGAATAATGCCGCCCGCGGTTTCAAGCGGGGTCTGCTCTGCCGAGATCGAGATCGAGATCTGCCACTGACTACCATCCCCCAGGAAATCGACCAACTGCCGTCCGAGGTGGGAGACGTTGACCACAATCTCGCTAAAACCCGCTGCACTGAGTCTCGCAATGTGATGCTCGATCAGCGGCTTACCGGCCACCTCGAGGAGCGGTTTCGGCGTGACATCGGTCAGCGGCCGCATCCGCCGGCCCTCCCCCGCGGCGAGGATCATCGCCTTCATACAGCCCAACCTTGAGAATCAATCGCTTTGTACCAGGGCTGCTTGCGAATCATCGCCATCAGCTCCGATTCAAACCAGTCTCTGAAGTCAGCCACGCTACTGTGCGAGCCGGCAGTTAAAGCGAGCGCTTCTCGCACGTACTCGATCACCAGCGGCAAGTCCGCCAAATACGACGACTTGTGATCTCGCAGGTGCAATCGCGCAAACACCCCGAGCACCCTGAGATGTCGTTGCAAGCCGGTGAGATCAAACCATCGCTGGAACTGCGCTGCACTCACCCTCTCGAGTTGTGTCGCAATAGCCTGCAGGCGCGATGCCTGTTCCACCGATGGTGTGGGGGCGTTTACCGATGGCGCGGCGACCCCCACTCTCTTCAGCTGCATCAAGTAACCGTCGAGCCACTCCAACTGCTGCGCTCGTGACCAGCGGATATAGCAGTCCTTGAGTAGTGACACTGGGTCGTAAGTGATCGGGCCCAACACCGCATCCTGAAAATCAATCACACCGATCTCATTTGCCTCAAGTAGCATCAGATTGCGGCTGTGGAAGTCGCGATGCACCCAAACAGTCGGCTGCTCAGCGAACACGCTGATCAAACAATCGGTGAGCGACGCAAAGCAGTGGCGCAACTGCTCATCCGGTTGGATACCCAACAAGCCGGAGAGGAACCACTCGGGAAAAACGTCCAGCTCAGTTTGCAGTCGCTCGGCATCATAGGTAGGGATTCCTGCCTGCTCGCATGGCAGACTGATCTGGCACACCAGCGCATCGAAGGCCCTTTGGTAGAGGGCGGCGGCGTCAGGCCGGGAGGCAAGCGCCGGGAGCAATTGTTGATCGCCGAAATCCTCAAGCAAAAACCAGCCCTGCTGCAGTGACTGCGCCCACACCGCCGGCGCACGAACACCGGCTTTAGCCAGCTGTAGGCCAACACTCAAGAAGGCCTCATTGTTCTCCGATGCTGGCGACACCATCGCGATGCAGGAAGGCATTTCTCGCGCCTCCCCGCTAGTGCACAGCGTCGCTGGTCCATTTGACAGCGTGACCCGATAATATCGACGCGGACTGGCATCGCCGGCAACCAGCTCGATCTCTATTTGGGATAGCGCACACTGCAGCGCCTCCGCTATCCACTCTGTTAGGCCTGCCGGGTGATGACTCATATCGGGCTCAGATGCTCCTCTGACCGCCCCCTGCCAGTTCAATCGCGCTGACATGCCAAGGGTTACGGCGAGACTGAGTGTATCGCGCTTGGGCGCCTTTACCTCAGCCAAACGGGAAAAATTGACGGCTGTTGGCGATCAAATTGTCCGCGCATCTGCAGGCACCTTGGATTATCATGCCGAACGTTCTTTTTATCCCTCCGTGTGAACCTTAAACCCCCGTGAACCGACTGCTTCTTCAACCGATAGCGCGTCAAAAACTGCTGGTGCTGGCCGTTGCGGCAGCCCTCAGTTCCGCGCCGCTCAGCGCCGAAGGCCTTTTCGAAGAGACCGTTATCGCGGATATGGACTGGCAACCCATGCGGGTCATTCCACTGGAAGAGCAGGATCGGGCGTGTCGACAGTGTGGTGGTCGCTTTGCCGACCCGCTTGCGGATGCTGACCTCAGTCAGTCTCCAACCGAGGCCGACCTTGAGGTCTATGCAGACGATACCGAGGTAACGGAGGGTGAGCTGTTATTCCGAGGCAATGTCTCACTGAAGCAGGGTTATCGTCAGGTCACCGCTGATCAGGTCACCGCAGACCGGGCGCGAGAAACGGCTACCGCTACTGGAAACGTGGTTTTCCGGGAGCCCGGCATATTGATTCGTGGCTCGCGTATCGACTACGACAGCCAATCCGAGGAAGCGGTCGTGACCGACGCGCGTTACGTGATTCATGATCGGCGAATGGTCGGGGCAGCGGATCAGCTCAAGCGCTCGGGCAACGGACAAATCGCTATCGACGATGGCCGCATGACCTATTGCAGCCCCGACGATCCGGACTGGGTGCTACACGCAAACACGCTGGAGATCGATCCAGAAAGCGGCGATGCACAAGCCTGGGGCGCGAAGCTCAAGGTAGCGGATGTGCCGGTTCTGTATCTGCCCTGGATTCGCTTTCCGGTGGATTCTCGTCGCAAAACGGGCCTGCTATTCCCCGACATTGGCAGCGATACCCGGGGTGGTATCGATATCACGGCACCGATCTACCTCAACCTTGCACCCAACTACGATCTGCTCTACCGCCCCCGGTACATCCAGGAGCGCGGCTTCCTCCACCAAGGTAAGTTCCGTTGGCTAAGTGAAAATATGGGTTACTGGGAGCTTGATGGCGGCTGGATCGGTGACGACAGCAAGTATGAAGACGAATTCCCGCTGGACGATGGCTCGAGATGGCTGGTCGGTGCGAAGCACAACGGTCACTTTGGAGACAACTGGTACACGCGCATCAACTACACCCGGGTCAGTGATACCGAGTACCTGCGGGACCTCAACAACAGTAACCTGAGCGCGCAGCGTGAAACCGCGTTACAGCAGCTGGCGCGGCTGGCCTGGGTCAACGATCAGTGGCAGGTGACGCTCGACTTTGAGCAGTTCCAGTCAATTGCAGAGGATATTCCCGAGGACTACCGAAAGCTGCCGCAAATGACCGCGCGGTGGGTCGGCAACCGGGAATGGCTGGGGCTCACACCTCTCTTCCTGAGCCAGCTGTCCTACTTCGACAGCGATATTGATCGCGTGACCGGGCAGCGACTCTACAACGAGTTTGGCCTGACCAAACCCATGAACTGGACCGCAGGCTTCTTCACACCGACGGTCAAGTACCGCGCTGTGAACTATGAGCTCGATCGCCCCTTTAGCAATATTGAGACATCGCCGAACGCGGGATCTCTCATGACCAGCCTCGACGGCGGGCTGATTTTCGAGCGACAAACGAGTCTCTTTGGTCAGTCAATGACACAGACTTTGGAGCCGAGAGCGTATTACCTTTACAGCCAATATGAAGAGCAGCGTTACCAACCCAGCTTTGATAGCGCGGAGCTCACCTTCAGCTACGGGCAGCTCTTTCGGGATACCCGCTTCTCGGGTAACGACCGGCTGGACGATGCGAATCAGCTGTCGGTTGGCGTGACGAGCCGGTATTTTGACAACGAGACCGGTGAAGAAAAGCTGAGCGCCAGCCTGGGGCAAATTTATTATTTTCGCGATCGTGAAATTCGGTTGAGCCCCGGCGACCCGGCACTGGCTGAGGCCACTTCGCCACTGGCCGGCGAATTCACCTGGTCTCCCACCCAGCAGTGGAAGCTCAGGGCCAGCGCGCTGTATGACCCCAACGACAATACCTTCGACGCAGCGAGCGCACAGGCCACCTACTTCCCTTGGTCCGGCGCGGTATTGAGTGCTGGCTACACACTGCGCGAGCCGCCGCCGTCCCTCCTGGAGCGGCCCGTTACCGAGCAAGCCAACGTGTCTGCCTATGTACCCCTCAACGATGACTGGAGCCTGTTTGGTGCGCTCGAGTATTCGCTGGAGGGCTCCACTGCGGTGGAGGATATGGTGGGCTTTGAGTACGACAACTGCTGCTGGCGCATCCGGATTCTTTACATGCGCTATGTCGATACCGAGCGGGGCGAGATCCCCGACTTCAATGACCCTAACTTAGATCGCGAAAATGCGATCCAAGTGCAGTTTTTACTCAAGGGCATGGGCGGGTTTGGTGGCCGGGTGGATAACCTGCTCGGCGACATGATTCGCGGGTTCACCGAGCGCTAAGGCCACTACCTACGCTGCACGGAAAAGCGCGGAAACTGGGCGCCTTCAAGGGCGCCTCTGGTCAGTTCCCTTTCCCTAAACTCACTCAGGCTGGGTGGCAATATAGAGCAGCCATACTGGCAGACCCTGTGAAAGCGACTCCTCTGGGGTCGCACTGCGGGTGACGCTGTTCACACTGTTGGACGCGCCGCCGTTCACGCTCAGCGTGGTGTCAACGGTGCAGGTCACGGCAGTAGAGGTTTCCTCGGTTTCCACAAAGTAGCTACTGCCCGAGGCGTCGCTATCGGAGTAAATGGTCTCACTACCCTGCGTGCAGGAAACGCTCACCGTCGCCATGGAACGGTTGGCCAGGTCAGGGTCCACTGTCCACCTCACCGAGACACCACCGGCCTCTGCGGTAACCGTCACGGCCGTGTCATCCACCGCTCCCGCCGTTAAGTTCGCCGAATCGCTTGCAGTGAGATCATCCAGTACCCCAGTTACTAAACAA
>Ga0181587_10005345_pt1 | contig 10493 bp, 9 predicted proteins | sample 071ome_27_FD_132463 | JGI IMG/M metagenome (GOLD analysis project Ga0181587, IMG submission 132463) | Coastal salt marsh microbial communities from the Groves Creek Marsh, Skidaway Island, Georgia - 071409AT metaG (megahit assembly) | ecosystem: Environmental > Aquatic > Marine > Intertidal zone...
CAAGGTGTTCCGCAAGAATACAACTGGCCTACCAGCAAGATGGAAATATTTTTGGCAGTCGGTGATTGGCGTACTGGCTTACGTTTGGTTTTATTAGTCGGAACAGGGACCTGCGGAACTGGCCTATATTGTTCCATTTTTCAAGGACGTTGCGCTGGACGTAGGACTTTTGTACGTCGTTATCAGCTACTTTGTGATAGTTGGCAGCAGCAATGCTGTCAACCTGACCGATGGGCTCGACGGTCTCGCCATTCTTCCTACGGTCATGGTTGGAGGCGCCCTGGGAGTCATTGGCTATCTGAGTGGTAATACGGTTTTTTCCGCGTACCTGAATATTCCTTACATAATCGGTGCGGGTGAGATTGTAATTTTTTCAGGAGCCCTGGCGGGGGCTGGTTTGGGATTTCTCTGGTTTAACACGTATCCCGCCCAGGTATTCATGGGCGATGTCGGAGCGTTGGCACTGGGCGCTTCGCTGGGTGCCATGGCGATCGTTTCAAGACATGAAATCATCCTCCTCATTATGGGTGGAGTGTTTGTCATGGAGACTGTGTCAGTAATTCTCCAGGTAGCTTCGTTCAAGCTGACCGGTAAGCGGATTTTTCGCATGGCGCCATTGCACCATCATTTCGAACTTAAAGGTTGGCCGGAGCCCAGGGTGATTGTGCGCTTTTGGATTATTACCGTAATGCTGGTTCTGTTCGGACTTGCGACATTGAAATTGCGGTAGCGGCGACCTTGGACGAATTGGAGAAAAACACCGATGGTAAAAAAGTTGCGGTGATCGTCGGATTGGGAGAGACCGGCCTGTCATGCGCCAAATACCTCCGTAGCAAGGGGGAAAGCTTTACGGTTGTCGATAGCAGGCAGGACCCTCCAGGACTGGAGCGATTGCGAGCTGATTGTCCCGGGATACAGGTCGAGTTGGGACCTTTCAACGAGACTACCCTGATAAATGCCAGCCAATTGATTGTCAGTCCCGGCGTCAGTCTGCGCGAGCAAGCCATAGTAAGCGCAATTGATTCCGGTGTGCCGATAACCGGGGACATAGACATTTTCAGCCAGGTGGTCAAGGCGCCCATTGTCGCTGTGACCGGCTCGAACGGTAAAAGCACGGTTGTAAGCCTTGTGGCGGAGATTTGCAGAAAGGCGGGAATAAGCTACGGCCTGGGAGGAAACCTCGAGGCTGAAGGCGCGGTGCCCGCCCTCGACCTACTGCAAGAACCTGTAAAAGATCTTTACATACTGGAACTTTCCAGTTTTCAACTGGAGACAACCAGCAAGTTGGCAGCTGAGGTAGCGGTACTGCTGAACTTCAGTGAGGACCATATGGATCGATACGAAAAACCGGATGACTACCTTTGCGCCAAGCAACGAATTTTTAACGGAGCGCGTAAGGTGGTTATCAATCTTGATAGCAAGTTCAGCAGACCTCCCGTTCCCCAGACTGGCGAGGTGCTGACATTCGGCATGGGTGGGCCGGAGCCTGGCACTTTCGGAGTGAAGCAGGAAGGCGAGCAGGAATGGATTGCATATGGGGATCATAAATTGCTGCCCGCGACCGGTATCAAGATTGCTGGTCGACACAATATCGCTAATGTTCTGGCAGCCATGGCAATCGGTAAATGTCTGCATATCAGGCTGGATGTGATGGTCGATGCAGTGCGGGGCTTTGTCGGATTGCCGCATCGCTGCCAATGGATAGCCGAGGTCGATGAGGTTGATTATTACAATGACTCGAAGGGTACCAATGTGGGCGCAACCGTAGCCGCTATCGAAGGTCTCGGAGAACGGATATCCGGCAAATTGATTCTTATAGTCGGTGGAGTCGGCAAAGGCGCTGATTTTTCCCCCCTTCGAGCCGCCGTGCAAAAGTATGTCAGCAATACCGTAGTCATCGGCTCAGCCGCGCAGGAACTGGCTGACATGCTGGGTGATCTGGGACCGGTACTTTTCGCTACGGATATGCAGGATGCTGTCGCCAAGGGCAGCGCCTCGTCCAGGCGAGGAGACGCGGTATTACTATCGCCTGCTTGCGCCAGTTTTGACATGTTTAGGGATTTCAGACATCGGGGTGAGGAATTTATCGACCAGGTAAGGAGACTGCAATGACTGGCAACACACTCAAGATGCGGCAGTCCGCGATGCAGCATGGACGCAGCGATTCTGTATTGCCAGTTAACGGCTTACTGCTGATTACCGGTCTGCTGCTGGTAGTCGGAATGATGATGATGACTTCGGCCTCGGTCGAGATCGCCAGCAGTCAGTACGGTGATCCATTATTCCATTTCAAGCGTCAGGCTGTGTTTGCCGCGCTGGGCGTACTGGTACTGCTAGTGACGGTCTGCATTCCGACCCGTAACTGGTACGCTGCCAGCGGAGCTTTGTTGATCCTGGCCTATGGGCTGCTGGTACTGGTACTGGTACCGGGAGTGGGTAGAGTTGTCAATGGTAGTGCGCGTTGGCTTGACCTGGGTTTATTTAATTTGCAGCCATCTGAATTGGCCAAAATATTCCTGGTTATATACCTCGCAGCTTTCCTTGAACGTCATCGTGAAGAGGTAAAGGAAAGTTGGACCGGTTTTTTCAAACCATTTTTAATCACCGGTATCGCGGTAGTCCTGCTGTATTTTGAGCCTGATCATGGCGCAATAGTGATTATGTTGGTGACAGCATTCAGCATGGTGTTTCTCGCCGGCGCCAAACTTCACAGACTTTTTGTTCTACTTGGATTGTGTGCCGCAGCATTCTTTGTGCTAGCGATCAAGTATCCTCACGTCATTGAACGGTTTACATCTTTCCTTAACCCGTGGGCCGATGAGTACGTGTATGGCAGTGGCTATCAGCTGACGCAGGCACTCATCGCATTTGGTCGCGGTGAATGGTTCGGGGTAGGTCTGGGCAACAGTATTCAGAAACTGTATTTCTTGCCTGAGGCACACACTGATTTTGTCTTGGCCATTCTGGCGGAAGAACTGGGTTTGGTTGGTGTTTCGCTGGTGCTGGTTCTGCTGTCATCACTGGTTTACTGCGGGCTCGCGACCGGTCGCCGCGCAGAGAAAAAAGGGTATACATATCATTCTCTTACTGCTTATGGCATCGCGGTCGTGTTCGCTAGTCAGATCCTCATTAACGTTGGGGTAAATACTGGATTGCTGCCGACCAAGGGGCTGACCTTGCCTTTCGTTTCTTACGGCGGGGCCAGTCTAATTATCAGTTGCATGATGGTTGCGATTCTGATTCGCGTTCAGTACGAAACAGAAATTGGACCGCCGGCTAGCAGTAATTTTCAGAGATAGCAAAGTGAGCGGTAGGATAACAGTGTTGATTATGGCAGGTGGTACAGGCGGCCACATCTTTCCCGCAATGTCTATTGCTGAAAAACTGCGGGTGATGGGTGTCCATGTGGAATGGCTCGGTTCAACCGCCGGGCTTGAGGTTCAAATTTTGGGTAAGACCTCGATTCCTCTTCATCTAATAGCCGCCCGGGGGCTTCGTGGCAAAGGGTTTCGCAGACTTGTTGCTGCGCCCTTGATGATTCTGCAAGCGACGTTGCAAGCATTAAAAATTATCAAGGAGGTCGATCCTGACTGCGTCCTTGGTATGGGGGGATTTGTCACCGGTCCAGGCGGGGTTGCTGCCCGACTGCGGCGCAAGAAGCTATTAATTCATGAGCAGAATGCAGTGCCAGGTATCACAAATAAATTGTTGGCTTTGCTAGCCGATAGAATTTTACAGGCGTTTCCCGGCACCTTTCCTCATCGGACAAATGTCCAGACAGTAGGTAATCCCGTGCGGCGCGCAATTGCTGATATCGCCATGTTGCGCGAATTCAATCTCGCTGGACCGCTGCGCCTTCTGGTACTCGGAGGCAGCCAGGGCGCGCTTGCAATCAACGAGGTTGTTCCCGGCGCACTCTCCGACTGGCCAACGGAATTAATGCCGCATGTCATTCACCAGACTGGCAGAAACAAATTGGTCGCTACAACAGAATGTTACGAGAGGCATGGGCTGAAGGTAGGTAATGAAATTAGGGTCGTCGAGTTCATCGATGATATGGCAGAGGCATACCAGTGGGCAGATTTGGTTATTTGTCGCTCCGGGGCCAGCACAGTAGCAGAGCTTGCAGCAACTGGATTGCCATCGTTGCTGGTTCCTTATCCGTACCACAGGGACCAGCAACAGCTGAAAAATGCCCGTTGGCTGGCGGATGGCGGCGCGGCGACGATTATTGAGCAAAAGTACCTGAAAGTGGAGCGCATAAGGGACGAGATCCTGGCGCTGGTTAACGACAGGAAACGCCTCCGCGCAATGTCCGAAGCCGCACGCGCAATCGCCATTCTTGATGCGGATGCCCGCATTGGTGAAATTTGTCTGGAGACTGCACATGGTTGATACCAGACACAAGTATCAGATTCCGGAAATGCGCCGTATCAGGAACATTCACTTTGTCGGTATCGGCGGCGCCGGGATGTGTGGTATCGCCGAGGTTTTATTGAATCAAGGATATAACATTACGGGCTCCGACATCAGGGATTCCGCCAATACCGAGCGGCTTGCGCGGCTGGGCGCTGTAATTTTTATCGGGCATCAAGCGTCCAATGTCGACAGGGCTGATGTCGTGGTGTACTCCAGCGCGGTAACTGATAAAAATCCCGAGATTAGGGCGGCCAGAAAACAGGCTAAGCCGATTATTGCGAGGGCGGAAATGTTGTCCGAGCTAATGCGCTACCGACATGGGATTGCCATTGCCGGCACTCATGGAAAAACCACTACTACCAGTCTGCTGGCATCAGTTTTTGCGGCAGAAAATCTTGATCCGACATTCGTTATCGGGGGGCTGCTCAACAGCTCGGGAACTAACGCAAAGCTTGGCGAGAGTCGCTATCTTGTTGCCGAAGCCGACGAAAGTGATGCCTCGTTTCTGCATCTGCAACCCATGGTGGCCGTGGTTACAAATATAGATGAAGACCATATGGCGACCTATGAGGGTGATTTTGAAAAATTGAAGAATTACTTTGTCGCGTTTCTGCATAATCTCCCGTTCTATGGACTGGCTGTACTTTGCATTGATGATCCGGTGGTGGCAGAAATTCTGCCGAGAATTTCGAGACCGGTGTTGACCTATGGATTTTCTGAGGCGGCTGATTTTCAGATTACCGAACTGCGTCAAAGCAAGCAGCAGACCGAGTTCAAGGTGATCCGGCCAGAAGGACTCTCTCCTCTTGCGTTTAGCTTGAATATGCCGGGAGCTCATTACGCGCTGAATGCCACGGCAGCCATTGTGGTGGCGACGGATGAGGGATTGTCAGACAAGGCCATTACTGATGGTATCAACAGCTTCTCCGGGGTTGGCCGACGCTTCGAGGTGCTGGGTAACTTTCCGCTGGCCAGCGGAGGTGAGGCCATGCTGGTTGATGACTACGGTCATCACCCGCGAGAAGTCTCTGCCACGATTGCTGCCATCAAAACTGGCTGGCCCGAGAGACGGCTGGTGATGATTTACCAACCGCATCGCTACAGCCGAACCAAGGACCTGTACGAAGATTTTGTCAGAGTACTGTCGGAAGTGGATGTGTTGCTGATGCTCGAGGTGTACAGCGCTGGAGAACAAAAGATCGCCGGGGCTGACGCCAAGAGTCTCTGTCGGAGTATTAGATTGCGGGGACAGGTGGACCCGGTTTATGTCCAAAAACCGGACGAATTGTCCCTGCTTCTTGGTCCGCTGCTCAGGGGTGGTGACATCGTGGTTACCCAGGGGGCAGGAAGTGTAGGTGCGCTGGCCAGGCAACTGGCCACGGAGGGCCTCGCGAGGGGCTCCATGCAAACTCCTGACTAAAGGTTTAGCTAAGAAAATGGCAATTATTGCAAATACAGGTGCTAGCAAGAAAACTGCTCGGGCAGATGACGCGGGCCTTGTTGCGGTGCTAATGGGAGGTAATTCAGCGGAGCGGGAAATCTCTTTACTAAGCGGGCAGCAGGTTTTAAGCGGATTGAGGGCAGCGGGTATTGATGCGGTTTCTATTGATGCCGCCGATAAGCTTGTAGAACAGCTGCTGACAGTCAAACCGACCAGAGTGTTCAATATGCTGCATGGCCGGGGTGGCGAAGACGGCGCAGTGCAAGGATTGCTTTGCTCCATGGACATCCCGTTTACCGGCAGTGATGTGCTGGCATCGGCTCTGGCTATGGACAAGATGAAGAGCAAGTTGTTGTGGCGGCAAATTGGGTTGAATACAGCAGATTTCGTGTTGCTCAGTGATAAGAGCAACTGGTCTGCCATTATCAAAGACCTCGGTAAAGTTGTTGTAAAGCCCGTCAACGAGGGTTCCAGCATCGGCATGTCACTCGCTGCAAGTCCCGACGACCTGCGCGCTGCCTACGAGCAAGCAATACTTTATGACAGCGTGGTGCTGGCAGAACGCTACATTGATGGTGACGAGTTCACGGTTCCTGTACTGCAGCAGTCGACGCTCCCCGCAATTCAATTGCAGACGGATCGCGCGTTTTACGATTTCGATGCCAAATATGTTGCCAACGACACGCGCTATATCTGTCCCGTGAATTTGGCCGCTGATGATCTGAATAGAATGAATATGTTGGCGCTGGATGCGTTCAATTCGCTCGGATGCGAAGGCTGGGGTCGGATCGATATCATGCAGGACCGGGATGGCGAATTCTACCTGCTGGAGGTCAATACCATCCCTGGTATGACCGACCATAGCCTCGTTCCCATGTCGGCCAGACAGGCAGGTATTTCTTTTGAAGATCTGCTGTTGCAAATTTTGTTTGCCAAAGCGATGAATTGACGAGCGGCGCATGAATCGAACATATACTCGAAAAACAGCCGGCAGAGCGAGTGGCAATAACCGCGTCAACTTCCGTGCGACCGGCAACGATCAGCCGCTGGCCCCAAAGAAGACCAGCCTGGCGGTTCGGCTCATTCTGGTAGTCATGGTGCTGACAGTGGGCGGGCTGGTCTTCCCGAACCGTGCAGCCATCGGAAACTATTTTAATCGACCGGTAGAGATCGTGAAGTTAGGAGCCCCGCTCAATCATGTCGCGGAGAGTGAAGTTGCTGGACTACTGGCCGCTTATATGCATGAGGGCTTTTTCGATATCGACGTCGTTGGAGTAAAAAAGCAACTCGAATCACATCCATGGATCGCGCGGGCTGAGGTCAAGAGAGAATGGCCTGACACCCTTGCACTTTCGATTGTCGAGGAAGTTGCCATTGCCAGGTGGGGTGAAGCGTCGCTGCTCAACCAGTTTGGACAGGCGTTTACGCCAGCTCGACTGGCCGACACAAACTCGTTGCCTCTGCTTTCGGGTCCTCAGGGTAGTGAGGCGCATACCATGGAGCAATTTCAGGTGCTTAACCAGCTTATGTTTGCAACCGGATTGCGAATAGAAGAGTTGATATTGAGCGATCGATACAGCTGGGAAATTGTGGTGAGTGGTGGAACGACGATAGTGGCCGGTAAAGCTGATGTCCGGGACCGAATCAAGCGCTTCTTATCTATTTATGATAAGCGGATAGGAAACGATATAACAGACATGGAAAGGATCGATCTTCGTTATGAGAACGGCTTTTCAGTGAAAAGAAAACAATCCGATTTTTCAGAGTTGGTAGTCCGATAGGGCGCCGGAACATACGGTTATGGGCATCATAAGAAATATCGATACAAATAGCAGGGCTCACATGATAGGCGGTGTTGCTGGGGAAAATATGATTGTCGGTCTGGATATCGGCACTTCCAAAGTCGTGGCGATCGTGGGGCATATCAATCCCGATGGTAGCCTCGACATTGTCGGCATCGGGAGCCACCGCTCCCGGGGGCTCAAGAAGGGCACGGTGGTCAATATCGAGTCCACGGTGGAATCGATTCAGCGGGCGGTAGAAGAAGCAGAGCTAATGGCTGGCTGTCAGATCAATTCTGTATACGCTGGCATCGCTGGCAGTCACATTCGCAGCATGAATAGTCACGGCATCGTCGCTATTCGAGATGGCGAAGTTATGCGGCCTGACGTTGAGCGGGTTATCGACGCCGCTCAGGCGGTGGCTATTCCAGCAGATCAAAGGGTACTGCACATCCTGCCGCAGGAATTCATCATTGATTCCCAGGAAGGGGTCAAGGAGCCGTTGGGGATGTCAGGCGTGCGACTCGAAGCCAAGGTGCACCTGATCACCTGTGCCATAAATGCTGTGCAAAATATCGAAAAATGTATCAAGCGCTGTGGCCTGGAAACTGAGGAAATCATTCTTGAACAGTTGGCTTCGAGTTATTCGGTGCTGACTGAAGACGAAAAAGAACTGGGTGTCTGCCTGGTTGACATCGGTGGTGGCACCACTGATATCGCGATCTTCACCGAAGGGGCTATTCGCCATACCGGCGTCATACCCATAGCCGGAGATCAGGTTACCAACGATATCGCTATGGCGTTGCGAACACCGACCGAAAACGCCGACGATATCAAGATGAAGTATGCGTGTGCGTTAACTCAGCTGGCCAGCCCGGAAGACAAAATCAAGGTACCCAGCGTTGGTGATCGTCCCCCTCGCGAGCTTTCTCGTCAGGCGTTGGCGGAGGTTGTAGAGCCTCGCTATGCCGAGCTGTTTACGCTGGTACAGACGGAGTTGGAGCGCAGCGGTTACCACAATCTGCTTGCGGCGGGTGTTGTCCTGACGGGAGGTACCAGCAAGATGGAGGGCGTCGTGGACTTGGCTGAAGAAATATTCCACGCACCAGTGAGGATTGGGGCTCCTCATAATGTTCAGGGCCTGGCCGATATTGTTAAAAACCCGATTTACTCCACGGGGGTTGGCCTGCTGCTGTACGGGCTTAAACAGCATCAGGAGCGCGCAGGGCTGGGGATCAGGAAAGAGCCCCAAATTCAGTTAGTTGAGCGCGTAAAAGGCTGGTTTCAGGGCAATTTTTAGCGAGGAAAAAACAACAAACTGCTTGGAAGACTGGACAGGGAGCTATAGTTCTCTGTTGCACGAAACATCATCAGGGCGGCCGTAGTTATTTGGGCGAATGACGGTATAAAGCGGCTCCCCCAGGGCTTACTAACTATGAGGGCTGTACAATGTTTGAACTGGTTGAAAATGTAGCTGACAATGCGGTCATCAAGGTCGTCGGCGTTGGTGGTGGCGGAGGTAATGCCGTCAATCACATGATCAGTAACGAAGTTGAGGGTGTAGAATTTATCTGCGCTAATACCGATGCGCAGGCTCTTAACAGCCTCAATGTGAAAACCGTCTTGCAGCTGGGCAGCAATATCACCAAGGGACTGGGCGCCGGGGCAAACCCGATGATCGGACGCGAGGCGGCTCTGGAAGACAGGGATGAGATTGCCGACGTGCTGACCGGCGCAGATATGGTGTTCATAACTGCGGGTATGGGCGGCGGCACAGGAACAGGTGCTGCGCCAATTGTCGCTGAAGTTGCCAAAGAACTCGGGATACTGACCGTCGCCGTGGTAACCAAACCCTTTCCCTTCGAAGGAAAAAAACGCTCCCAGGTGGCTATCCAGGGTATAGAACAATTGCAACAGCATGTTGATTCCCTGATTACTATTCCCAATGAAAAACTGCTCGATGTGCTTGGGGCACAGGCCTCACTGCTTGAAGCTTTTAGGGCGGCGAACGATGTACTGCTGGGCGCAGTTAAGGGTATAGCTGACCTGATCATGAACCCGGGCATGATAAATGTCGACTTTGCCGACGTTAAGACTGTCATGTCTGAAATGGGTATGGCGATGATGGGAACAGGGTTCGCCAGCGGTGAAAATCGGGCTCGCCTGGCCGCCGAAGCCGCAATTCGCAGTCCGTTGCTGGAGAACGTTAATCTGCAGGGTGCCAGGGGTATCCTGGTTAACATTACGGCGGGCGAAAACCTGTCATTGGGAGAATTCTCAGAAGTTGGCGACACGATAGAAGAATTTGCTTCCGAAGATGCCACGGTAGTGGTTGGGACTGTCATCGACCCGACCTACAAGGAAGACATGCACGTGACCGTAGTGGCAACCGGACTGGGACAGAAGCATGGCAGACCCACCAAGGTGGTGGATAATGGTGATCTGTCCCTCGATCGGGATTACCGACGCCTGGACCAACCCACGATAATCCGCAGGAAGGAACAGTATACTCATTCCCATGAGCCCGTTCGCGCCAAGGCAATCGGGGATGTCCCCGATATGGATTATCTGGATATCCCGGCCTTTCTGCGCAAGCAGGTAGACTAAAAAGTCTACTTGGGTTGAGCTCGCATTGATGGTAGAATTCGCGGCCGCGGAGAGGGGCGGACACAGGCTATTGGGATGGGCGAAGGAAATTGAAGTGGTTCAATGATGAACTGATTTTTATATTCGACTGCCCAGCCTTGCACGCAGTCTGCACGTGCCGCTGGTCCGTCTCTAAAAACCTGATAGCAAGTAAACTTCTGGAGCATTTGGCTGTCTTATGAGAAGCAGTCCACATCTTCCGAACA
>Ga0181587_10005348_pt1 | contig 10491 bp, 12 predicted proteins | sample 071ome_27_FD_132463 | JGI IMG/M metagenome (GOLD analysis project Ga0181587, IMG submission 132463) | Coastal salt marsh microbial communities from the Groves Creek Marsh, Skidaway Island, Georgia - 071409AT metaG (megahit assembly) | ecosystem: Environmental > Aquatic > Marine > Intertidal...
GAAGAGGCTGCCGATCCGGCCAAGGCGGATCATCAGATGAAACCGCGCCGCATGGGGAATGACATGCACCAGCATCCGCCGCATCAACCTGTCAGCCCATGGCCGCCTAACCTGCCGGTCAAGCCGGTCACGGCCAATTTCGATCAGATGATGGTAATCGACGCCCGAAGGGCATGTTGTCGTGCAGGCAAGACAGCCAAGGCAGCGGTCAAGGTGAATCCCGGTATCGGATGACACGCTGTCAGGGCTTTCAAGAAGTTCACGCATCAGCCAGATGCGCCCGCGCGGGCTGTCACGCTCGTCACCGGTCATCACATAGGTCGGGCAGGTCGCGGTGCAGAACCCGCAATGGACGCATTTGCGGAGAATGGCATCAGCCTCGCGGACCTGTGGGTCAAGAAGCTGGATTTCGGTGAAATGCGTCTGCATGCCGCCCTCGTCTACATGCCTTCATGCATGCGTTCATAATTCAGCACGCCGAGCGGGTCAAAGGATGCCTTGACCCGCTTGTGAAGCTCAAGGACCGGTCCGGACAGCGGCTGGAATGGCGCAATGCTCTCGCGCGTCGCGCCAACATCGCGGATCAACATGGCGAACCCGCTGCCAAGGCCGGCGATGGCAGCGCGAAGTGCCGTCCCGATATGCGGCGAAGTGCCGGCAATCCATAATAGCCCCCCTGCCCAGTCGGCGATCATCCGGACATCAAGACCGGGATCAAGCGCCGCCATCACCCGCGGCGCGTCGGAGGGGGCACAGGACACCTTCCAGATATCATGCGGCCTTTCGGCGAGCGGCTGGATATCCCTGATCCGCTGCCACAGAGCAGCACTCCTGTCAGCATCAAGCGGCTCGCCGCCACTGAGTGCCAACAGATGGCCAAGCCTGTCCGCCACCGAGGCCTCGATCCCTTCCAGCCTGATCACCGCCGTAAAGGGCATGCCAAGATCGACGCCTTCCTCGGCGGCGACGGTCTGCGGCAGGATGGCGGCAGCCCCGGGTTCATGCGCGGTGGCAAAGATCGAGGCAATGCCCGAAACGGCATCGACGAGGCTGTCATGACCGACAAGGAGCGAACGCGCGGTTTCGGGCGCTGGCAGGGTCTTCAGCGTGATCTCATCCATCACGCCAAGCGTGCCGAAAGACCCGCACATCAGTTTCGACAGATCATAGCCGGTGACATTCTTCATCACCTTGCCGCCCGACTTGAACAGCTCGCCGCGCCCCGACACCGCCTCGAAGCCGAGCAGATAGTCGCGCGCCGCACCGGCGGTCAGTCGCCGCGGGCCGGACAGGTTGGCGGCGATCACACCGCCGATGGTGCCGCTGGCCCCCGGCGCGCCCTCACCCAGAATGCGTGACAGGCGGGGCGGCTCGAAGGCCAGTATCTGGCGCGCCTCGGCAAGCGCCGCCTCGACAATTTCCATCGGCGTTCCGGCGCGTAGCGTCAGGACAAGCTCCTCCGGCTGGTAATCGATGATTCCGCTGAAGGCGGAGACATCGAGAACAGCATCATAGGATGCGGCGCGGCCAAGATGGCGTTTGGTGCCACCGGCACGCAGCTCAAGCCGCGACTTTGCAGCCACCGCGTCCTGAATGGCATCCTGTGCCTGCTGCAGATCGGAGATGACAATATCGGTCATCAGGCAATGGCCCCTTGCAAGTCAGTCCGGCCAGCCGAATGCCGGTGTCCTAGAATCTCGGCAGATCGGGATGTGGCAGCTTGCCCTTGTGGACATGAAGCCGGCCAAGCTCGGCACAGCGATGAAGATGGGGAAACACCTTGCCGGGATTCAGAAGATGTCCCGGATCGAAGGCGCATTTCAGACGCTGCTGCTGTTTCAGATCATCCTCGGTGAACTGGATGTTCATCAGATCGCGCTTTTCAACGCCGACACCATGTTCGCCGGTCAGCACACCGCCCATCTCGACACAGCTTCGCAGAATGTCGGCGCCAAATTCCTCGGCGCGTTCTAGTTCGCCCGGCTGGTTGGCGTCGAACAGGATCAGCGGGTGAAGATTGCCATCACCGGCGTGGAAGACATTGGCGACACGCAGGCCATATTGCTGGCTCAGCGAATTCATCCGCCGCATCATGTCGGGAAGACGGCGTCGTGGAATGGTGCCATCCATGCACAGATAGTCCGGTGAAATCCGGCCAACAGCCGGAAAGGCCGATTTGCGGCCAGCCCAGAACAGGTTGCGCTCTTCCTCGGACTGGCTGACGCGTACCGACGTCGCGCCTGCCTTGCGGACGATCGCCTCGACGCGTTCGATCAGCGCGTCAACCTCTACCTCTGGACCGTCAAGTTCGATGATCAGAAGCGCCGCCGCCTCGCGCGGATAGCCGGCATTGGCGAAATCCTCGGCGGCGTTGATGGCAAGCCCGTCCATCATTTCCATGCCGGCGGGGATGATGCCGGCAGCGATGACATCACCAACCGCCTTGCCGGCCTCGCCAGTGTCCTCAAATCCGACAAGAAGCGCCCGCGCGGTGGCCGGTTTCTGCAGAATGCGAAGCGTCACCTCGCTGACAACGCCAAGCAGCCCCTCGGATCCGGTCATCACACCAAGAAGGTCATAATCACCCGAATCAAGATGCTTGCCACCGAAACGCAGGATTTCACCCTCGATCGTGACAATCTCGACACCAAGGAGATTGTTTGTCGTCAAACCGTATTTCAGACAGTGAACGCCGCCCGAATTCTCGGCCACATTGCCGCCGACCGAGCAGGCGATCTGGCTTGACGGGTCCGGCGCATAGTAGAAACCGTCCGCCTGCACGGCGTGGGTGATGGCAAGGTTGGTCACGCCGGGCTGCGCAACAACACAGCGGTTGGCGTAATCCACCTCAAGGATGCGGTTGAATTTTCCAAGGCCAAGAAGCACGGCATCCGCCAGCGGCAATGCGCCGCCTGACAGCGAGGTCCCGGCCCCGCGCGGCACCACCTTGACCCCCTGCTCGTGGCAATATTTCATCACGGCGGCGATCTGCTCGACCGTTTCGGGCAACACCACCGCCAGCGGCACCTGTCGGTAAGCGGACAGGCCGTCAGAGTCAAAGGCCTTCATGCTTTCGGTCGAATCGACGACGCACCCGTCAGGCAGCATCCGCCGCAGCGCGCCGCAGATGTCGTCGCGCCGGTTCATCACCGCCTGATCTGGTTCTGGCATCAACATGGCCGGGGTCCGTCAGCAAAAGGTTTCCGGCTATCACTATACATGCAATCGGCCCGACCTGTCAGCGCCATGTGACAGGTGATTTGCCGCACCGGCCATCAAAGGCCGCCCGAAACAAAAGATACTGAAATGAAAAACGGCCGGCAAAGCCGACCGTTGGTCAGAATATTTGGCGCGTGTTCAGCCCTGGCGAGCCTTCATGCGCGGGTTACGCTTGTTAATCACGTAAAGGCGACCACGACGGCGCACAACCTGACAGTTGCGATCACGCGACTTGAGAGTTTTGAGCGAGCTGGCGACTTTCATGTTCGGCTCCGGCACAAAGCGTTGAATTCAATGAGCGGGTTGTCTAGCACCGCGCCCCGATGACGTCAATGCAGAAATCGGCTGGCGTGACGGTGCTAGCCGGCGCAGACCACGCCTGTTCCCTTGAGCCCACAATAGCCATTCGGCACCTTGTGCAGATATTGCTGGTGATAATCCTCGGCATAGTAGAACGGTCCGGCCGGCCCGATTTCGGTTGTAATCTCGCCAAGTCCTCGCCCCGCCAGTGCCGCGCCATAATCGGCCGCCACCCGCCGGGCAAGATCGAGCTGTGCGTCCGAGGTGGTGAAAATCGCCGAGCGGTACTGCGTACCGAAATCATTGCCCTGGCGATAGCCCTGTGTCGGGTCGTGCTCCTCAAAGAAGGTTTTCAGGATTCGGCCAAGGGAAATCTGTGACGGGTCATATACCACCATCACCACCTCGGTATGGCCGGTCCGCCCGGAACATACCTCCTCATAGGTCGGATTGGGGGTGAAGCCGCCAGCATAGCCCACGGCGGTGGTGAACACGCCGTCAAGCTTCCAGAACAGACGCTCGGCGCCCCAGAAACAGCCAAGCCCGAGATGGATTTCCTCGAGATTGTCAGCAAAGGGCCCCATTGTCGGCGTTCCCAGAACGCCATGCGGCGCACCTTCCCAGACTGGCATCTCGCGCCCCGGCAGCGCTTCGGACAGAAGCGGCATGCGCGCCTTGAAGGGATTTGAAAACAGCATGGTAGCCTCGCATTTCACAGATTATGTCTGGCAACGGCACATGTCCTGTCAGGCCTCGCGGCGAAGCGCCTCGACACCCGGCAGCTCGCGGCCTTCCAGCCATTCCAGAAATGCGCCGCCAGCGGTTGATACATATGAGAATTGGTCGCTGACCCCGGCATTTGCAAGGGCGGCCAGCGTATCACCGCCACCGGCGACGGACATTGTGTCTCCGGCCTGAGTCGCCTTCGCCACGGCCCGCGCCACGGCGGTGGTGGCGCTGTCAAAGGGCGGGAACTCAAACGCGCCCATCGGCCCGTTCCATACAATGGTCCGGCATCCGGCAAGATCAGCCATGGCGGTGGCGATGGATTGTGGGCCGGCATCGAGAATCATGTCGTCCGGCGCCACTTCGCCCGGCAACGCAATCCGGTGTGGCACATCGCGCGCCAGCTCTGTCGCCACAAGAAAATCCTCCGGCAGGCCTATATCACAGCCATGCGCCGCCGCCTTGTCAGCGATGGCGCGCGCGGTCTCGACCATATCGGCCTCGACAAGCGACGCCCCGACATCCTGGCCAGCCGCCAGCAGGAAAGTGTTGGCCATGCCGCCACCAAGGATCAGCCGGTCGACTTTCACAATCAGATTTTCCAGCACCTGAAGCTTTGTGGACACTTTCGCACCGCCGACAATCGCTGCCACTGGGCGCGCCGGCGATGCCAGCGCGGCGTGAAGGGCCGCCAATTCCGCACCAAGCGCACGGCCTGCCGTCGCCACCGCCATCATACGTGGCAGGGCTTCGACCGACGCATGCGCGCGATGCGTGCAGGAAAACGCATCCCCGACATAGATATCGCCAAGACTGGCCAGAGCGGCGGCGAATTGGGCATCATTCGCCTCTTCGCCCGCATAAAACCGCAGATTTTCCATCATCATCAGATCGCCATCCGCAAGTTCCGTAACGGCACGGCGCGCGCCTTCGCCAAGGAGATCGGCCTCGACAGGCACCTGGCAGTCGAGAAGCTCGGCCAGACGCGCGGCAACCGGCGCGACCGAGAATTCCGGCGCGACCTTGCCCTTCGGGCGCCCGAGATGCGTCAGGATGATGATCCTGGCACCGGCCTGCCGGAGCGATTTCAGCCCTGGAAGAATACGCCGGATGCGGGTGTCGTCGCTCACCCTGCCATCGACAATCGGCACATTCAGATCGAGCCGCACAAGACAGCGTCTACCGGCTGTCTGCACTTCATCGACAAACAAAAAGGGAGCGTCCATTAGCGAAATCTGATATACTTGTTGCCAGTTTGGGAATGCATATCGCTTAACCGAATTCAGTCTCGCCGGCAAGGAGCACCGGACGGTTCAGGCAGCTTTTCCGATGAATGATGCCGCGACGCCGCCGCAAAATCGGGCCCGAGTGCCTGTGACGGGTAGCCGGTCGCGACTTTGGTTTTGCTGGGATCTGCATATATCTACGGACTGCTTTCGAGATGTTACCTGTATATGTTCTTTCGTTACGTCGAAATCAGGCACGGCGGCGTGAAATCAAAAGCCATCTGGAGGCATTGGGCATATCGTTCGAATGGATCGACGGTGTTGATGGCCGGCAACTGTCGGCCCAGGAAAGGAGCGAATTCCTGTCAAATGAACGTCAATTCTTCGCAAAAGGCCCCATGTCTGATGGTGCCCTCGGATGTTTGCTGAGCCATCGTTTGGCGTGGCAGAAGATTGTTTCAGATTCCGACAACGCCGCGTTGATTCTCGAGGATGATGCTGTTCTCCAGCCGGAAACAAAGGACGCGCTTTCACGCATTGAAATGCTTGCCGGCAGGTTTGACATGATTCATCTCCACCATACGACAAAAAGACCGCTTATTGGCAATTTCGACATCTCTGAGACGCAGTCACTTTCGTTACATAAATACAATCCCATCCAACTTGTGGCGTATGTGATCAGTCGCAATGCGTGCGAAAAATTGCTGAAACTTTGTCTGCCCGCGGTGTTCGAAGTTGATTTGCTGTGCCAGCGATGGTGGGAGCATGGCCTGACGACCTTGACCGTTGACCCGCCACTGGCGACAGAGATCGGCGGCACCTCGACAATCGGATATCCGAGCATCCCGCCGGTTTGGCAGAATGACAGCGTCAGGCACAAGGTCGGCCGGTATTTCAATCGCAGGAAAGCCTCGGTTATGAAGCGTTACCTGTTTCACCGAATGTCTGCGGATGTAATGTCAAGATTGGCGAGTGACTGATACCGGTGAAATTAACACGCCCCCGAAGGAGGAGGTTTCCATCCCCGCATCGTGGCAAGATGGTTCCGAACTAGAACCGATTTTCATCCTTTGAATGTCTTTCATAGGATTTTTCCTCGACGAGCGCTGACCCGGTCGCGAGGTTGATCCGTTTCTTCAGCTCGGCCCGCCGGTCATTGGTGACATAGACGGCGCGCGCCAGCTCGATGAAACGCTCGCCGAAACGCCCGGCCGCATCCTCGGCGCGAATGTTGTCCTCGATGTCCCACAGCTCGCCATTGACGGCACGAAGCGCATCACTCAAGGCAACCATTTCATCACTGTCGAAGACGCCGCCGCTGACAAGAGGGCGAAGCGTGTCCAGCTCGGCGGTGATATTCCGCAGCTTGTCCGGATCGGTAATCCGCGCCGACTTGATTTCGAGAATGGTGACCTTGTCGACAACCTCGCCGACCGATACAGGAACGCTGAGTAACATGATGGTTGCTTCTTGCTGATAACACCGTGATCTGCCTCTGTGTCGCGCAGTTTGGCGCATGGCGCAAGCCATGTTTGCGGGGCTTGCCGACACAACCGGCCTGTCCTTTTCGCCAGCCGCGTGATAGGCAGGCTGTCTCCGGAAATCACAGAACACGCCGATGTCGTCCTCCACACCACCAACCATCTCGACCCGTAGCCGCGAATTCTGGGCCGGCGTCAGGCAGGAATTGCCGCTGCAGCTTGGCGTCGCACCCTTCGGCCTTGTATTCGGCGTCCTCGGCATCGCCAGCGGCCTGACGCCGCTGCAAACCATCCTGCTGTCCTCGATCATCTTTGGCGGCGCGAGCCAGGTTGTCTTTGCCCAGCTGTGGGGCGCCGGTGTACCGGCACCGGTGGTCGGTGCCTCGGTATCGGTGATCAATCTGCGCCACGCCCTCTACAGCGCGTCGATCGCCCCATACCTTCGCAGCCTGCCGCTGGTCTGGCGAGTACCGCTTGCCTATCTGCTGACCGATGAAGCCTATGCGGTGACAATCCACCGCCTTCGCAATGAGCCGCCCTCCCCGCACCAGCATTATCACCTGCTTGGCACCGGCATGACGCTGTGGGTCTGCTGGCAGATCACCACAGTGACCGGCGTACTGTTCGGTGCCACGATCCCGCAATCATGGTCGCTCGGCTTTGCCATCCCGCTGACCTTCATCGCGATTGTCGCGCCGGCCATCCGGCGACGCGCGGACCTGGCGGCCTGCCTTACCGCCGGCATCATTTCGGTGGTCGGCCAGCCATTGCCATGGAAAAGCTGGATCATCCTCGCCGCCATCGGCGGCATTGCCGCCGGGTATCTGACGCACCGCCACGGCACTCGTGAGGTGGCCTGATGATCTGGCTTGTGATGATTGCCTGCGGGCTGTTCACCTTTGCAACGCGTTTCGTGATGTTTTCCGACGCCGCGCCGCGCCAGCTTCCGGAGTGGCTGCAGGATGCGCTCGGCTTCGTGCCGATCGCGGTGCTGACCGCCATTATCGTGCCGGCGGTGCTTGTCTCACCCGAAGGCGGGCTGGCACTGGCCGGAAACGCCCGCCTGCCAGCGGCGCTGGTGGCCATCACCGTGGCGCTTGTGACGCGTTCGGTGCTGGCGACAATCGTCACCGGCCTTGTGGCCCTGTGGTGTCTGGACTGGCTTGTCTACTGACCGGCTTCACCCGGCAGCAAAGCGGTCACAGGAGGCGGCAAGCTTCAGATCAAGATCGGATACGCCACCAAGCGAATGCGTCGTCCAGCGGATGGTGACGCGGTTATATATATTCGACCATTCAGGGTGATGGTTCGCACGTTCCGCGGCCATCGCGACCCGCGTCATGAAGCCAAACGCGCTGTTGAATCCCTTGAAGCTGTATGTCTTCTCAAGGGCAATCCCGCCCGCGGACAGCGTCCAGCCATCAAGCTCCGCCAGCCGGAGGTCCAACTCGTCCCGTGCAATCAATGTCGCCATTCCATCCTCCAGACTTGCGCGCCGATCCCGGTTTCGGCGACTATAGAGATCGGAGAGACCCGTCGCCATGCCGAAAACATTACTGATCATCGCCCACGCCCCGTCGCCAAACACCATCGCGCTGGCCGAGGCGGCGTGGCGCGGCGCCACCCATCCGGATGTGGGAGACGTGACAGCACGGCTCTGTTCGCCCTTCGAGATCACCTCCGGCGATCTGGCAGCCATTGACGGCCTGTTGCTGGGGACGACCGAGAATATCGGCTATATGGCAGGGGCGACGAAGGACATGTTCGACCGCTGCTACAATGACTGGCTTGGCCGGCACGAAGCCCTGCCGGTCGGCATTTACATCCGCGCCGGCCTGGATGGCACGGCGACGCGCCGCGCGCTGGAGGGTATTGTCGGCGCACAGCGGTGGCGGCTTGTGGCACCGCCACTGATTTTACATGGCGACTGGTCGGACAGCTATCCCGGCGAGGTCGAGGAGCTGGCCATGGGCATGGCGGCAGGCCTCGATGCCGGTATTTTCTGAGAACAGGCGTCGCTAGCTGCCAGATTTGCTGTGCGAGTGGCTATGTGAATGGCTTTGTGAATGGTTGTGGCCACTGGATACACCACCGTCGCCGACAGCGATATCATCCGGGCGTTTGACATGAGCCGAAAGTCGCCTCGTCTTGCCAGAGGCGAAGGTGAGTTCAACCTCCAGCATCTGCCCTGCCTGCAATGTCCGGGTCAGCCCCATCAGCATCAGATGCAGGCCGCCAGGTGCCAGTTCGACCATGCCGCCGGCAGGAATTTCGATCCCATCCCGCAGGGCCCGCATCTTCATCACCCCGTTTTCATGTATCATGGTGTGAATTTCGGCCTTCGCGGCGAAATCCGCCGTGACACCGACAAGCCTGTCAGCCTCGCCCGAATGGTTGTGGATGGTCAGATAACCGCCAGTCGCGGTCATGCCGGGGGCGGTGGCGCGGATCTCTACATCACTTGTCTTCAGACCATCCATGGCACTGGCCGTGGTCGCTCCGGTGGCCAGAAGACCCATGAAAAGCAAGAGAACGAGGGTTATAGCCGGTTTGATCATCATGATGGCACTCTTTGATTGTCTCTGATCAGTTACTGTCCCGTGTTACCGATACTTCGGACAGGCCGGCAATGTTCTGAATGCCAAGCTGTGCCATGACATCGCGAAGCTCTTCAAACAGGATCGCCGCGGCATGTTCGCCGCCTTTGTCGCCAAGCGCGGCGACAGCATACATGAAGGCACGGCCAAGCAGCACGAAATCGGCCCCCAAGGCAAGCGCCTTGGCAATATCGAGCCCGGATTGAATGCCACTGTCAACGATCAGCGGCACCTTGTTGCCAACCACCGAACGGATGTGCGGCAGCTGGTGAAGCGGATGCGGGGCGGCATCCAGCTGACGGCCGCCATGATTGGAAATCACCAGCGCATCGCAGCCCTGACGCATCGCGCGTTCGGCATCCTGGCCATGCAGGATTCCTTTCAGCAGCAGCTTGCCGGGCCATTGGTCACGGATCACATCGAGGTAATCCCAGTCGAGGCTGCCATTCAGCTGCGAGCCAATGAATGTGGTGATCGGGAGTGACTTGTCCCTGGCGGCATAGGGTTCCATGTTGCGAAATCGCGGCCCGCCATTCATCAGCATCCGCAATGCCCAGTTCGGCCGCATCGCCGACTGCAGCAGCACTGAGGGGCTATACATCGAATTGCCGCGACTGCCCAGCGGCGCGCCGGCAATCCGCATCCGCTCGCGGCGGCTTGGCGCCGGAACATCCGCGGTAACAACCAGCGTGTCCACACCGGCGTCGCGCGCGCGCCGCATCAGATCGAAACAGATATCACGGTCGCGTGGCGGGTAGAGCTGGAACCAGGCCATCTGACCACCAACCTCGGCGACGCGCTCGATCGATTCACCGGCGACCGTGCTCAACGTGTAGGGAAAACCGTTCTTGCGCGCCGCCCTGGCGAGGATCCGCTCGGCCCCGGGCCAGATCGTCGAGGACAGGCCGATCGGTGCGACGCCGAATGGCGCGTTGTATGTCC
>Ga0181587_10005351_pt1 | contig 10487 bp, 4 predicted proteins | sample 071ome_27_FD_132463 | JGI IMG/M metagenome (GOLD analysis project Ga0181587, IMG submission 132463) | Coastal salt marsh microbial communities from the Groves Creek Marsh, Skidaway Island, Georgia - 071409AT metaG (megahit assembly) | ecosystem: Environmental > Aquatic > Marine > Intertidal zone...
CCAGCGCGAGAGCGCGCGGGACACAGGGGGGCGCGATGCGTCGACGCGCAGGCGCTCGCATTCGTCTGATGCAGGTGTGTGTGCGTGTGTCTAGATCAAGTGTGTATTGGTAATGCTGATTTCCTACCCGAGCGCGCGCTCGGCGCGCTCGTTCAGGGCTCGAATGTAATCGCCCTCGTGAGGACGCTCGACGGCGCCGAGTTTCGCGGCGCGCTTCTTCGACTTCTTCGACTCGTCTCCGTGTTTCTTCGACTTTTTCTTGATGGAGTCGCCGTCGTCTTCGACTTCGTCTGCGAGAAACTGCGTGGTGAGTTGTTCGTCGGTGAGCGCGTGCGCGAGCCAACCGGGTTGGTCGCCGCTGGACACCGTGGATGACGCCGCGTTGCTCGAAGGCGTCGAAGCGCTGAAATCGGGAAGGGAGAGACCGTCATCGTTTGATGCGGCCTTCTTCTTCGACACGGTCTTCGCACCGCTCGCGCTGAAGTCGTTGTGAGTCGGACTCGATTTCGAACCACCCGACGATCCCAAGATGGAATTTAAAAATTCGTCATCGTCGCCCGCCTCGCTCGCTGGCTGCTTCGCGGCGGCGGCGCTCTTCTTCTTCGCCGCGGCGATGACATTGTCATCGTCGTCGTAACTACTTTCTTCGTCGACGGCGTCGTCATCCTCGCCGCTCCCCGCATCCAGGCGCAAACTTTCACTGGAGAGTGTCGAACTCGGGAGAATTGGATAATCAAACATCTTGAATGAATCCGTCTCAGACGACCCCTCTCGCGCGACGTCATTCTTGTTGAGCACCGGTCGGAGCGTGTCGATGATGTGACTCGCCGCCTGCGATGCGGTTCGATCGATTCTACCCTGCGTCACGCCCATGGCGTAGTTGGCTTGAATGTTAGCCATGAGCGTCGCCAAGTCACGTCGCATCGCCTCGATTTCGTCTCGCTGTCGCCGCTGCTCTTCGTACATGATGATTTGAGCCGCCTCGCCCGATCGCGCGCGCTGCGCACCGGTGGTACCGACACTGACACCAATCGCCGCGGTAGCGTCTTCGGTGCCACCCGCGAGCTTGGCTTCGGGATCATCGCTTTTCAATATCTCCGCAATGCGCTTTGCCATCTTCTTGTCGTGCTCCACGAGCGCGTCCGCCATGATCTTTGCACTCGGACTACCATTCGTAGAATCCGCCATTCGAGCGCTTTGCAACGCGTTTGCTTCGACCGCTTCCGTCGTCATCGCCGTAAGACTCTCCGCGAGCTCCTCCGCGATTTGTTCCTTTGATAAATTCGGCGACACCTTTGCGTTCGTTTCTTCGGTTTTGCCGTTCGTCAAACCAATCGCCGCCGCGTCAGCGTCGGCCTCTGCGTCCGCTTCACCACCGTCGCTACCATTCGCCATGGTTGACTTGCGTCGCATGATCATGTCAACGATGTGAGACGCGATCGCTTTCGCGTTGGCGTTGGCTTGCACCGGCTTCATGAGCTTGGGTTGCAAGCCGTCCACGTCGTCACGGCGCGGCGCGGCGACATCCTCTCCAAGTCCACTCGAACCCGATTCTTCGTCCCCAGACCCATCTTTGAACAGACTTCCGATCTCCGCGCTATCGTCGCGTGTGAGGTCGGGCGCGGGCGCTCGCGGTGGCGCGGCTTCGTCCACTTGCGGCGATTTGCCGTTGTACCCGAGAAGATCCTCGATGCCGACTGGATCGCTGGGACGCGTGGGGTCCGGCTCTGGAGCCTCGCTGGGTTCCGGAGAGGTGGATGGAAATATGGACGTCGTGAGAGGAAGCCCCGACGGTTGAGGCTCAGGTGTTGCGCTCGGCGTGGGCATCGGGGACTCCGACGGCGTGGGAGAAGCTCCGGGCGACAATTCTTGAAACGCCGTCCACGATGCGTCTTCTTCAACCGCCGCTGGTTGCGCCGCTGGTTGCGCCGCTGGTTGCACCGCCGGTTGCGGCGCCGGCTGTGGCGCAGGTTGCGGCGCTGGTTGCGGCGCTGGTTGCGCCGCCGCCAGTTGCTGAGATGCAGCCTCGTTCGGCGTCACTCCATGCCCCCAAGGGGGTAAGCTGTCCTCACCGCTCCCTTGCGCCTCCTCTTGCTCTTCCTGCGAACGACGCGCGCGCCGTTTGCGAGGCGACGGAGGATCCTCTCTGTACTGCACAAAGTCACCGGATGGCGCTTGTCCCGGACGTCTGGAAAAGATGTCGTTGCCGTCAATGTCGGAAGGCGAGACATCATACGTCGCGCTGCGGAGAGTTCCTCCCCCTTTCGGGTCCAGCGAGTTGATCATTCGCTCCAAGTTATCATTTTCCCGCACTGTCTGCGTCTCACTCGACACCTGTTTCGATTTGTGATAGGCGCCGGTGCTCGCGACGGCGTTTGCCGCCGCCTTCGTTTCAAACAGCGCCGACTCGTACTGGGTCAGCGGTTTGCGTGGCTGCGTCGATCGGCCGCTCGTCGGCGATTCCGAAGCCGCGTTTGCTTCCTGGCTGCCCGTTATCGTGGGCCGATCTTCCGACGGTAACATTTCTCTGAATTCACTCTCCGCCGCCGGCGCCGCCGGCGAAGCCGGCGCCCCGTTCGCCATGAGCGTCTTTATCGCTGATTCCAGCTGATCGACGGTATCGGGTTTGCCGCTCGGAAACAACGCCGCCGCCTGCGGAACGATCGCGACGAACCGACTAGACAATAAATTCAAAGTCTCCGAACTGATCCCACCGGGACTGAACATGGCTGTTCGAACTTGCAGACGAAGCGCCTTGAGCGCCGTCAACTGCGAAGGCGTCGGCGTCACCCCCGTGAACGACAGTCCCAAGGACGCCATCCTCTCGCCCGTTTTCGACCAACGCGTGATCATGGATCGATCATCTCTTCCAGCGACCAATTCCGCGCCCGGTACCGGGCGCCACGCCTCTTGCAACGTCTTACTCTTGTGCGTCCACACGCCGATCGCGGCCGCGGCGGCGATCGTCGCCACCGTACACACCACCGACATTCTCGTCGACGACGCCGAACGAGAGGACACTCGACGCGCCTGTTCCATCGATTCAACCGCGTCGTCATCGCTCGACGACAGCAGCGCCGTCGTCTCACCGCGCACCGCGTCCCTCATCGCGCCGGGCGAGATGGGTGTTGGCGAATCCAACACCCGCACTCGACGCCGTCGTCGTCGCGCGCGCCCCCGCTCGAGCGCGACGAATCGACCCGACGCGCGTCCTTTGAGGTCGTTCCCGGCGTTTCCGAGCGTTCGGCTCCCCGGCGCTCGCCACGACGGCCGTCGTCGCGGTCTGCGGACGATCGTCCCACCCGCGAGCGCCCCGAACGAGAGGCACGTGTATGGGCAAACAGTGAGACGCACAATTTCGCACGACGTCGTCGCGCCCGTTCGAACGACGCGGGCGACAGACGCGGACGCGCGACGACGGCGGTGCGTCGAACGCGCGCGCGCGTCGAGCGAGCGAACGCGCGCGCGCGGCGAACGCTCCGAATCGTCGCCATGGAGTCGACGCGCGCGAGTCGACGCGATGCGACCGACGACGCGGGCGACGACGATGATGAAAACGCGGCACCGTCCGTCTCGACGAACGCGACGACGCGCGAGGCGACGGGCGATCGCGCGCCGGCGGCGGTGAAACCGGTGAAAGGGGCGATATCGCGCGCGTTCGTGAATCCCATGGCGGCGAGACGACCGTTCGTGAGTCCGATGGTACGGAAACCGACGGCGGCGACGGCGGCGAAACGGTCGAGACCGACGCCGACGGCGGCGACGGCGAGATCGGCGATAGTGACGGCGAGATCGACGACGGTGACGGGTGAAGAGAAAAAGGCGTTCGTGTGTTTGTACGCCAAGCGCAAGGCGGGGGCGTCGTCGGGGAAACAGAGACAGGCGAAGACGTTTTTGGACGGTGTCGTCGTCGCCGACGTCGTCTCGAAGACGGCCGAGTTGTATTCGATTCAAGGAACTCGCGTGGCGAAAGGCGCGGCCGGAACGCTGGTCGAGGGCACGACGACGACGTGTGGGGCGTACGAAGTGGAGGTGATGGAACCGGTGTCCACGACGGACGTGCTCTCCGGTGCGGTGTTTTCTCGCGGAGGCGGGAGCGCGCCGACGGCGGAACAAAGAGAGTTGGTGTCCGAGCAAAGACGACCCAAGGCGTTCGTGGCGCCGGTTCGCGGCGCGATGAAACCGTCCTCGACCGTGGGCACCTATCTGTCGACGTCATCGAAGCCGTTCGCGACGGAGGCGCCGCTACACAGCGCGGACGTCGAGAACGCGTTGGTGCTGTCGACGCTCGACACCAACTTTTACCGCCGCGACGCCCGCACGGCGTGCGCGGTGGTGTGCGATCCGTACATCTCTCGACACCTTCGTCCGCATCAACGCGACGGCGTGAAATTCATGTACGAGTGCGTCATGGGTCTTCGAACGTCGGTGCACACGAGCAAGGCGCACACCGGCTGTTTGCTCGCGCACGAAATGGGATTGGGGAAAACGCTGCAAGTCATCGCATTGGTTTGGACGCTGCTCAAACAGTCGCCGTTCAAGCGCGGCCAACCGACGTGTCGACGCGTCGTCATCTGCGTACCCGCGTCGCTCGTCGGGAACTGGGGCGCCGAGTTTCAGAAATGGCTCGGATCAGAGCGATGCGAACCGATGGTCGTCGAGGGCGGCGATAAGGAGGCGAAGTCGAATCTGCAAGATTTCGCACGACCGTCGCAGAGACGATACCAAGTGTTGATCACGTCATACGAAACGTTGCGCGCGCAGGCGGACATCGTCGCCGGTGCGAACATCGATTTACTCGTGTGCGACGAAGCGCATCGATTGAAAAACGCGACACAATCGACAAAGGGCGCGATGGCGCTCGAATCTCTGCGATGCCTTCGTCGCGTCTTGCTCACAGGGACGCCGATTCAAAACGATCTGGACGAATTATGGAGCGTCATGGATTTCGCGTGTCCTGGACTGATGGGTGATTTAGCGTCGTTTCGACAAATTTACTCGATACCGATCGAACGCGCGAGAGAGCGCGGCGCCAAGGAGGAGGCGATTCGAATCGGCGACGCGCGACGCGAACAGGTTGGAGTTTTGATAGATCCGTTCATTCATTCGAGAAAAGCGGATGAGATCAACGCGCGATTGTTACCGCCGAAGACGGAGTACGTCGTATTCGTGCGTCTGACGTCGAGACAAGAGAAGCTGTACCTGGATCAATTAAAGAAAAAGTCGTTGCAAAGCATGTTGGGGAGAATCGGCAAGTCGGACGACGTCGAGCCGATTTCGCCTCTCGCCGCCATTCAGACATTGCAAAAGCTGTGTAACGCCGCGGTTTTGGCGTCGGAAACGAATGAAAACGACTTCGTGGAGACGTCGAGTAAATTGGTCGTGTTGCGCGCCTTTTTCCGCGCGCTTCCATCCGACGAACGAATCGTCGTCGTTTCCGGTTTCACGACGACGCTCGATCTCGTCGCGCGACTGTGCGAAAGCGAAAACATGAAGTACGCTCGTCTACAGGGATCGACACCACCAAAAGAGCGCACGTCCATCGTGCGCGTCTTCAACAATTCCGGTAAGATTTTACTTCTGAGCACGAAAGCCGGCGGCGTCGGTCTGAATCTCGTCGGCGCGAATCGATTAGTCTTAGTGGATTCGAGTTGGAATCCCGCGCACGATTTGCAAGCGCAGGCGCGGATTTGGAGAGACGGTCAGACGAAATCGTGTTACATTTACCGACTGTTGTCGACGGGTACGATCGAAGAGCGCATGTTCCAGCGACAAGAACTCAAAGGCGCGCTCGCGAGAACGCTCGGTTTCAGATCCACCAGCGCCGCGACGAGCAACGCGAGCGCGGGGAACACGACGTTTACGCAAGCCGAGCTGCGCGACTTGTTTTCGTACGTCAAGGATACGCGGTGTGATACCGCCGATCGAATCGACGCCATGTCGGGCGAAACGCCCGAACACTGGCGACGAGACGTCTCCTGCACGTCGGATGATCCGTTGCTGACGAGCGCCGCGCGAGAGGACGAGCGAATATCCTTCGTGAGCGAGCTCCCGAACGCGGCTACGCAAAACGCTGACGTCGACGAAGTCAGTGTTGATGACATTGACGACGAATGACGATGCGTGTGAATGAGTGTGCCCTCAACTCGCTCACGCGTGTAAATCTGTAGTATGTGTACGAGTATGAAATGTGTAATGAAATTGATATTGATTCTTTCGCCATCACGAGCTGCTTATGAAGTTTTTGAGCTCTTCGGAGAGTCTGCGCACGCCCTCCTCGTCGCCGAGCGAAAACTTTCCCATGAGCTTTTCCAACGCGGGCGAGAGCTTCAAACCATCGGTGCTAAAGTACACGGGTGTCAAGTGATTCCCGAAATCTAATTCTCGGGAATCCACCTTTCCGGGATATACCTCGAATCGCTTCTGTAACGCCTCCATGAGCTCGGCGTTTTGATCCAAATCGTCATCTTTCAATTTCACCAGGCGCGTCCGCGGAGACGAGTATTTCCGTCGCGCGCGCGCCAGCGTTTCCTCGGGATTCGGTGTAAACTCCAACCCCGCCGCTTTCGCCGCGCGCTCCGCGAACGCCGCGATCGAGGGTAACGTTTTAAAGAAATCGGCGTTCGCCCCGCTCGCGCCCGCGCGCTTCTTCAACAACTCCTTCGCAAACTTTTCAATCAACTTGGCGCTCTCCGCCGCGTCCGCGTTGTTAAACCCAATCATGAAACTCCCCGCACACATCACCGAATCTTCGCGCGTCGTCGACGTCGCGATCGCCGTTCCGCTCGTCGCGTCCATCTCAATCGTTCCGTCGTCTCGCTCGTCCTCCTCGCACGCCAACAGCGTCGCCAGTTTACACCCGAGCGAATGTCCGACGCGAAACGTCGGCGTCGCGCGCGACGTCAACCCCTCTCGATCGATAATCTCCATCCTGGCCCTCGAGAACGTCTTCCCACACGCTCTCGCGCACGCGTCGTGGTCCAAATCTAACTCGTACGGCGTCGCCACAACGCACAGCCCCAGTTCGTCGGCGCAGCGTCTGAGAAGTGCGTCGTACGCCACGTCCGGGAAGCTCCCGAGCACCGCCCCTCCCATGAAGTGCACGAATCCCCACGGTCGCGTTCTCGTCGGCGAGAGCACTCGCGCGCCGCACACGTCGGTCCATCCCGCGGCGCCGGACGTTTGCTCGCGCGCGTCTCGAACTTTTTCCAACGCCCCGCGCAGGGACACGAGCGCGGTGACGTCGTCGTCCCCCGCGGCGCGTCTCGCGACGACGGTGCGCGTCGAGCGGTGTCGTCTCGACGTCGTCGGCGCCTCTCGAGCGCGCGCGGGGGCTATCAGCGTCGACGTCGACGCCATGACGAGGCGTAATCTAACGACCGTCAGTCGTCAATCCGCGACTCGCGTCATGCCGCTCGGCGCGCGCGACGATCTCGGCGACGCGCGATTCGTCGGCTGCGAACTCACCGCCGACGCCCTCGAGCGCGCGTCACCGCGCGACGCTCTCGAGCGCGCGACGCGAGGTGGTTTTGATTTCATCGTTCACCCAGCCGCCGTCGTCGACGACGTCGACGATGACTCGACGACGCCGTGGGCGCACTCGGACGAGGAGCTCACATCGACCGATTGGTCCACGCGCGTCGTCTTGCGAACGTCCCGAGGCGTCGAGCGCGCCGCGCATCGGAGCGCAGAGGCGAGAAGGAGGTTGGAGAGAGAGATGCGGTGGGCGGGACACGTCGGCGCGCACGCGGTGTGCGCGCGTTTGACGCCCGATGACGACGGTGACGTCTCGCGCGTGGCGCAACTGGTGATGGCGAACCTGGACGCGTTGGTGCACACGAAAGTGTGGCTCCGGACGCGCGTTACGGGGGATTCAAAGATTGACGACGACGCGTATCGAGCGTGGGCGGAGACGAGCGCGGCGTGCGAACATCGCGCCAACGTGTACGTCGCGTTGCACGTCACGGGCGCGCCGAAAACGCGAACCGAGTTGATGCGGTGGATGGGCGAACGTGTGGGTGTCGTATTTTTGAGCGTGGACGCGTTCGTGAAGAATTCGAGAGGGTTTCCAGTGTTGCCGAGAGAGTTGCAGGCGTTTGCACGCGAAGTGTTTTCGAGAGGGACGCAAGTGGTGTTGACGGATCGACTCGACGACGGCGACGACGTGTCGTCGACTTCGTCGACCATCATCAGACCGGGCGACGTACCGGGTGACGAGGGACGGGTCGAGGCCGAATCGGCGCACCCGATGCGTCTGTATTGGGAATATCTCGTCTATCTCTTCCGAGGCGTCGAGCCGCTGAGCGAACAGGCGCTCGCGGAGATTCCGTACAGAGACGCGTTACAGGCGCCGCTTCAACCTTTGATGGATAACCTCGAGAGCGTGACGTACGAGACATTTGAGAAGGACGCGAGCAAGTACATTCAGTACGAGGAGGCGGTGCGATGCGCGCTCACGGATCTCGTGCACGAGGGCGAAGAGGGAACGGTGATGGTCGTCGGCGCCGGGCGCGGACCTCTGATTCGCGCGTCGTTACGCGCGGCAACGCGCGCGAACAAAAAGATCGTCGTATACGCCGTGGAGAAAAATCCAAACGCCGTCATCACGCTTCAACACTTCGTCGCGAGAGAAAACCTCCACGACGTGGTACAAATATATTCGGGAGACATGCGGACGTGCGCGCTCGACGTCCAAGTGGACGTCCTCGTGAGCGAATTGCTCGGCAGTTTCGGCGATAACGAATTGAGTCCGGAGTGTCTAGACGGTGCACAGAGGTTTCTTCGTCCGGGTGGGGTGAGCGTGCCGCAATCGTACGAATCGTTCGTCGCGCCCGTGACCGCCACAAAACTGTACGATGCCGCGGCGGCCAGCGGCGACGTCAAGTCGCTCGAGACACCGTACGTCGTCAAATTCAGTAAAGTGCACCACATCGCCGAACCAAAAAGCGTGTGGGAGTTCGCGCACCCGAATCACGCCGACGTGATCGATAACGAGCGGTACGCTCGATGCGCGTGGTCGCGCGAAGAGATTGGATCGACGTCGGTGACGCTTCACGGATTTTCGGCGTACTTTGACGCGTTGCTCTACGACGGCCCCGCTGGGAGCGTTCGATGCAGCATTCATCCCGGAAACCACACGGTCGGACCTACGGGAGAGTTGATGTTTTCATGGTTTCCGATGTATTTCCCGATTCGGGCCCCCATTCTTTTGGACGGGCGCGACGACGCAGACGTGGCGATAACGCTGCACGTGTGGCGTCGCGTCGACGCGCATAAAATGTGGTACGAGTGGTCTGTGTCCAAGCCGACGCAGGGGCACGTGCACAACGCGAACGGTCGTTCGTATTGGATAGGTTTGTAAGGTGACGTAGCAATCAGTCATATGCCAGAACATTATTACATCTGTCGCGCATCGTGCGTCAAGACGCGGTGCGCAGTCGTAGTGTATAGTGTAGTTTATAGTTTCGGCGTCAGCGCGTCGCAACGGCGGCTTGCGTCTTGAGAATTTGGTCGTCGATGCCCGTCGTCGCCTCCGTGATGTTTTGAGAGAGTTCTTCTATGGTTGTCGAAATCAAGTTCGTGGGAAGATCCGTCATGAGTTGCGTCGAACTCAATCGAACGATCTCTCCATCCTCGTCTTGCATGATGATGGGAGCGTTGGCGGGATTGGTAACCCAATGCGTCGTCTGCGTCGCCTCGGGTCGCAGTTTTCGCGCATTGACGAGCGACGACGCCACCGCAAACGCGGAGTTGGCACCAATCTGCCAGTACAACGGGAATCGCTCTTCCACGCTGCCGGCGCAGACGCAACACTTGTATTCGTACACGACGTCAGATTGTAACTCGACGCTGCACTTCCACGTTTGAGTGTCGACGTCGAACATCATAACCTCGCCCTTTTGCAAATCCCAATCGTTCCACGAGCCGGCGATGACGACTAATTCGCCCGGTTGCGTCGGCGGAACGTCCGCCAACTCGAAAGCGTGTTTGATCATCGGGCTTTCCTCGGTGGCCATGTGCGCGAGCGATCGGAGACGATCAATCGAGGCGACAATTTCTGGAAGCGCGGAATCAAGCTCGGCGTACTTTCCTAAAGCGCGCGTCGCGTTTTCGATCGCCGAGTCCAATTCCGCGCGTAAACGTTCAATTTCTGATTGGAGTTCTTCGAGGAGCTCGTCATCAGCTGCTTTGTCTCGTTGGAGACTCTCGCGAAGTTCGACGTTCATCTCGAGCTCGGAGCGAAAATTCGCCAATAGTTGCTGCACGTCATTCTTCTCTCGAACCGCCTCATCTTTACGTTCGAGCATGTGCCGCAATTGTTCTTCGAATTCGATCTCGTTGTTTGACTTGGCTTTGCGAAGCGCTTCGACTTCGCCCCAGGCTTGGTCCTTTTCGCCGCGCACGCCGTCGAGCTCGGCGCGAAGCGTTTCGACCTCACTCCAAGCTTGATCCTTATCGGCGCGAATAGACTCGACCTCGCCCAAAGC
>Ga0181587_10005353_pt1 | contig 10485 bp, 10 predicted proteins | sample 071ome_27_FD_132463 | JGI IMG/M metagenome (GOLD analysis project Ga0181587, IMG submission 132463) | Coastal salt marsh microbial communities from the Groves Creek Marsh, Skidaway Island, Georgia - 071409AT metaG (megahit assembly) | ecosystem: Environmental > Aquatic > Marine > Intertidal...
CGGTCGGCCTTGTCACCCGCAGCCTTCGCTTCCGCCGCGGCAGCTTCCGCCGCCCGAGCCGCCTTCGCGGCTTCCGCAGCAGCCTGCTTCGCGGCAATCGCGGCGTTCTGCGCGGCATCCTGTGCCGACTTGACCGCAGCCGAGTCATTTCCTCCGGAATTCTGGCCGGACGTTTCACAACCAACCGCAAGCGCGAGCGGCAACGCCACGATCATCAAAGTTTTCGTAATCTTCATTCTTTCCTCCTGACGGACAAACAGCGACCGTTATTGGACTAGCACAGTAAAGCCGACAATGTCCAGCATCCGATACGTCTCCCGACGGCACCGAAAACCCAAAAGTGATTGATATAACAAGATTATTACACACGAAGCCCGGCCATTGATATCTCTCCGATCACGCTATCTGCTCTACAATTTATCGCCCCCAGGTTGAAGCGATGTGATATAGAAGCGCTCATCGACCAATCCACAATCTTCCTTGGCGAGAATTTTTCTGGATAATCTTGGCACGCAAGTTTTAGACCTCTACCGGAACCAACAGCATGACCGCAGACCGCAGAATTTCGCCCGTCATCCTGTCAGGCGGGGCCGGGACCCGGCTTTGGCCGATGTCACGGGAATCCTACCCCAAACAATTTCTTCCCCTTGCCGGAAGGAATTCACTGTTACAGGACACGGCCGCGCGTGTTTCAGATTCCAACCTGTTTTGTAAACCTACTGTCGTCTGCAATGCCGAGCACCGATTTCTGGTCGCTCAACAATTGAATGAGACCGGATTTGAAGCTGGCTCGATCCTCCTTGAGCCAATTGGCAGGAACACCGCGCCCGCAGTCGCCATCGCTGCCCATGTGCTGATTGAAGACGACCCGGAAGCGATAATGCTTGTGCTTCCTTCCGATCATGTTATTCGCAAGAAAGATGCTTTTCTGGATGCGTTGAAGACTGCGGAGATAGCGGCTGCGCAAGGCTATCTGGTCACGTTCGGTATTACGCCCGACGGACCCGAAACAGGCTACGGATATATTCAGCGCGCCGTCGGCCTAAAGGATATACCCGGCGCGTTTTCGATCGACTCCTTCGTTGAAAAACCGGATATCGCGACAGCGGAAAAATATATTGCCGATGGGGCGTACGCCTGGAACAGCGGCATGTTCATGTTTCGCGCTCAGGAATATCTAGACACCCTGAGCAAGCTGGAGCCTGAAATGGCGGCGCAATGCGCCGCGGCCGTCGCTAACGCCACCGAAGATCTGGATTTTTTGCGTATCGATCCGGAAACGTTCGGCGCCTGTCCGTCCAATTCGATTGATTACGCCGTAATGGAGCATGCCGAAAAACGCGCCATCGTTCCTGCCGATATCGGCTGGAGTGACGTGGGCTCATGGAATGCCCTGTTGGACATCGGCGCGCGGGACTCATTCGGCAATGTCGAAAGCGGTGACATCGTTTCGATAGAAAATCGTAATTCCTATTTAAGAAGCGAAGGCCCCGTCGTCGCCGCGCTGGGTCTGAATGACCTGGTTGTCGTGGCAACCGAGGACGCGGTGCTGGTAATGCCCTGTGACCGTACGCAAGACGTCAAAACCATCGTCGATGCGTTGAAGGTGAAAGACATTCCGACGGCAACCGAAAACCCGAGGGTATATCGGCCGTGGGGGCATTATGAAACCGTCGATGCAGGATCGCGGTTCCAGGTTAAACGCATAACTGTAAATGTGGGCGCCAGCCTGTCCCTTCAGAAGCACCATCACAGGGCCGAACACTGGATTGTCGTTAATGGCGCGGCCCGGGTGACGCGGGGCGACGACAAATTCGTTCTGAATGAAAATGAATCAACCTATATCCCGCCCAATACGGTCCATCGCCTGGAAAACCCCGGGAAAGTCCCGCTTAATCTGATCGAAGTCCAGTCGGGAAGCTATCTCGGAGAGGACGATATCGTACGTCTAGAGGATACCTACGGGCGCGGAGAGCAAGATTAGCGGTTTCGTTACGCGGTCCTGTTCAAGGGAAGTTCCGCTTTCACAAAGTTCAGAAGATGTTCGACCGATTCCTGAACGCTCAGCGTTGATGTATCGACTGTAACTTCACAGTCGACAGGTTCCTCATATGGGGCCGAAATACCGGTAAAGTCGCTGATTTCTCCGGCCCGGGCGCGCCTATACAGGCCTTTGGGATCCCGTGCTTCGCAGACGTTGATATCTGCTTTCACATAAACCTCGTAAAAACCGCTGCCGGCGGATTTACGAGCCCGGTCGCGGTCCACCCGATAAGGCGAAATAAAGGCGGTGATGACGACAAATCCCGCATCGGCGAACAATGCGGCGACTTCGCCCGCGCGTCTGATATTTTCCGATCTGTCTTCAGGGCTGAAACCCAGATTGGCGTTCAGCCCGTGGCGTAAATTATCGCCGTCGAGAGAGAAAACCTGGTAGCCCTCGGCAAAAAGAGCCAGCTCAGTCTCGATTGCCAAGGTCGATTTGCCGGCTCCGGAAAGACCCGTCAGCCAGAACACGGCACCACGGTGCCCATTCGCCTCAAAGCGCATTTCGGGACTAACCCGATGTTCGACAGCGGTAATATTCGTTGCACGCTGGATGAACTTCTTCCGTTCTTCCGGATAATCCTTCATACAAACAACCCTTCCTTCGCTATCTGGAAAAAATCCAAGCGAAACCGGCCTCCCCGCGGTTATACGGGGCGTGGTGTGTTAGGGTAATCGCAAATTATTGTAAAGAAACCGACACCGGAGAAAAAATTTATCAGGCGCCGCAAAGACACATGCCGGCGCTCGTTCAACCGAGGACGGAAGCGTGCTGCTGCTTGGTTTCCATGGCATCGGTGCCCCGGACGGACCCGCCATTCAAAAATTCGATTACCGCCCTGCGATAGTCAGGGTCGGTAACGACCCGGTCGAGATCGATATCTTCTTCCGACATTTCCGCCTCCCGCGAATTCAGTCGCCCAAGATGTACCTCTCATGACGATTCGACTGAACGCAAATTCAGGCTGCCGGGAACCGGCGAATTTTGCAATTCGAATTCACCCGGTTTCCGGCTCGGAATAAAAATATTTGGGGATAAACGGTGGAAAAATATTACACGTTTGTGGATAAGACCCCGAATATTTTATCGGTCCCCAGAAACTGAAATATTCAAGTTTGATTTGAAATAGTGTCGACCGGTCTTCAGGTGTACAGAAAAAAATTTCCGGTCACTTCCCTATCGATGGTTAAAGAAAAAATTTCAAATTTGTAACTTGTCTGGTTCACGTGAATTGGAACAGAATAACGGGCAACACTATCGACCATAGGGGGCAACATGTATTTGACCAGCCTTCTTGAGTTTATTCTGAAAGACGACGCGATAAACGTTATCGATTGGCATGGCCGCGAACGCCGCATCGGACCCGGCGAGCCCGTCTGTACCTTGCACATCAACCACTGGCGCGCGGATTGCGACCTGCTCACCCACCCGGGTCTTTCTGTTCCTGTAGGTTTTATGGAGGGTATGCTCTCGGTCTCGGACGGTACCGTATATGATTTTTTTGAAGCCGTTTCCCGCAACTACAACAATCTGGAAACGCATCCCCTGTTCCGTTTCCTGAAATTGTTTGACGGCGCGACTGCCGGGCAGAGGAACCCTTTGCTGCGGGCCCGGAAGAACGTAGCGCACCATTATGATTTATCCGGCGAGCTATATGATTTGATGCTGGACCCGGACAAGCAATATTCCTGCGCCTACTTCACCGACAGCGATATTTCCCTGGAAGAGGCCCAATACGCGAAAAAGCGCCATATCGCTTCCAAATTGCTGCTTGCACCGGGGCAGAAGGTCCTCGACCTCGGCTGTGGCTGGGGCGGGATGGGACTCTATTTGGCCGGGCTTGAAGACATCGACCTGACCGGCATCACCTTGTCGACCGAGCAAAAAACCACCGCCGCGGAACGGGCCGCGACAGCCGGGCTCAACAATCGTGTTCACTTTCATCTGACGGATTATCGCGAACTGGATACCCGCTTTGACCGTATCGTATCGGTGGGCATGTTTGAACATGTGGGGCGGCGGAACTACGACGAATTTTTTTCAAAAATTTCCGAATTGCTCGAAGAAGACGGGGTCATGCTGCTTCATTCAATCGGCCGTTTTACCGAACCCTGCCCGATAAATCCGTTCATCCGGAAATATATCTTCCCCGGGGCTGATTTACCCGCCACCTCCGAGGTCTGCGCCGCCGCGGAAAGGGCCGGGTTGCTGATAACAGACATCGAAATACTGAGGCTTCACTATGCCGAAACACTTCGGGCGTGGCGTAAACGGTTCTACGCCACCAAAGACCGTTTCCGGGAGCTCTATGACGAGCGTTTTTGCCGGATGTGGGAGTTATATCTCGTAATCTGCGAAGTCGGTTTCCGAAACCAGGGCTTGATGGTTTTCCAGATGCAGATTGCGAAGAACATGGAATCCGTCCCCCTGACCCGCGATTACATGTTCGAGTGGGAAAACGCCCATGTAAGCGACCAGAGGCAATCGGCAGCAAAAACCGCCTGAACCGGGGTGTCTGAGCCAAAAACACCTATAGCGAATCGGCTGAAGCGCTAACTTTATGCACAGGGAAGCCTTCGAAATTGCGAAGTTTTCCCCGGTATCCTCTTTATTAAGTTAACGCGTTCGGTCGCATTTGCGGGTACGGTTCTCAAATGGATAACAAAAACGTCACACAAAATGTCGCCGCGCTTCCATTGAGCGTGGGACATGAACCAAGCTACAGGCACCCCCCGGCAAACACCGAAGCGGAACAAGCGCTCCTCGGCGCGATTTTGGTAAATAACCGGGCGCACGAGCAGGTAGCCGATTTTCTGAAATCCGAACATTTCGCCGACCCGCTTCACGGAAAAATATATGAGGCCGCCGGCAAACAGATTGAGCGCGGTCAGGAAGCAAACCCAACCACGCTGCAGTTTTACTTCGAGCGCGACGAGGAATTCTCCGAACTGGGCGGTGCGAGCTATCTTGCCCGCCTTGCCGCCAACGCGATTACCGTCATCAATGCGCGGGATTACGGCCAAACGATCCACGACCTGTTCCTGAGACGGCAACTGATCAATCTCGGCGAAGACACCGTCAATGACGCCTATGACGCGGATCTGGAAAAAACCGCGGCAAACCAGATCGAATCGGCCGAACAGCGGCTATACGATCTCGCGACGGCGGGCGATTACCGGGGCGGCTTTCAGGATTTCCAGGCGGCGCTCAAAATCGCCATCGATGCCGCCGATGCCGCCTATAAGCGCGATGGGCATCTGACCGGAGTCAGCACCGGTCTGATCGACATGGACAAGCTTCTTGGCGGACTTCACAAATCCGATCTGATCATCCTCGCGGGCCGGCCATCGATGGGCAAAACCGCGCTGGCCACCAATATCGCGTTTCACATCGCGGAATCCTATCGCGAGGCCCCGGACGACCTCGGCCAGAACCAGGTCGTCGATGGCGGCGTCGTAGCGTTCTTCTCGCTCGAAATGTCGGCGGAACAGCTTGCCACCCGGATTCTCGCCGAAAAATCCGGGATCGGGTCGGAAGCAATCCGTCGCGGCACGATGAGCAGCGAACAATGGGAAGACCTTGTCGATGCCACCCAACGTCTGCAGGACGCAAAGATATTCATCGACGACACCCCCGCCCTCACCGTTTCGGCCCTGCGAACCCGCGCGCGGCGTCTGAAACGGCAGCACGGGCTGGGATTGATCGTAGTGGATTATCTGCAGCTTGTTTCCGGATCCAACAGCAAGCAAGACAACCGGGTACAGGAAATTTCGGAGATCACACGCGGCCTCAAGACACTGGCGAAAGAACTGGACGTGCCGGTCGTCGCCCTGTCGCAGCTTTCCCGCCAGGTGGAACAGCGCGACGACAAGCGGCCCCAGCTATCGGATTTGCGTGAATCGGGATCGATCGAACAGGACGCCGATGTCGTTATGTTCATTTACCGAGAGGAATATTACAAGGCGCGGCAGGAACCGACCGAAGGCACGCCGGAACACGAAAACTGGCAGATGGAAATGGAACAGGTGCATGGCAAAGCCGAAGTCATTGTCGCCAAACAGCGGCACGGACCGATCGGCAGGGCGCTGCTGCACTTCAACGCGCTTCTGACCAAATTCGGCAATCTCGCCAAACCCGAATATCTTCCCGACGATCATTAGGCTGCGCGCATGATTTCCGCTGATCGCGCCGGCGCCACCCTGACAATCGATTTGGACGCCATCGCGGCGAATTATCGGCTATTGCAATCCTTCGCAGCGCCGGCGGAATGCGCGGCGGTCGTAAAATGCGATGCCTATGGCCTCGGGATATCCCCCATTGCCCGCCGGATTGCCGCTGAAGGCTGCCGGACGTTTTTTGTCGCCCTGCCGGACGAAGCATTGGAACTGCGCGACGTACTGGCAGAGCTGGAGGACCCTATCCGTATATATATCCTCAACGGTCTGTCGGAGGGTGTCGCAGAAATTTGCGATCAGACCATCGCGCCGGTCCTTAACAGCTATAAAGAAATCGAAGCCTGGTCCTCGCATTGCGCCAATACCGGCCAAGGACACCCGGCAATCGTCAATTTTGACACGGGGATAAGCCGGCTCGGCCTCGATAAAGCCGATACCCTGCAATTTATGAATGATCCGGAACGCTTCAAGTCTCTCACGATCTCTTACGTAATGTCCCACCTGGCGTGTGCGGATGAACCGGATCACTCATTGAATGCACGGCAACTCGAAACATTAAAATCAATTCTGAACGCCCTGCCGACCGCGCCGCGCGTCAGTCTTGCCAACTCCGCGGGAATTTTTCTCGGTAAGGATTTTCACTTTGATCTGGTCCGTCCGGGTGCCGCGCTATACGGCATTGGCTGCCATGAGGACGATCGAAGAAAGCTCAAGCAAGTCGTTAAATTAAAAGGGAAAATCCTTCAAACCCGCTTAATTGACAGGAATATGACCGTTGGATATGGTGCCGCCGGTTCCGTTACCAGGGAAAGCCGCCTCGCGACCGTTGCCCTGGGATACGGGGATGGTTTTTTCCGCCGCCTTGGCAACAAAGGCGCGGGTTTCCTCTCGGGCCACCGGGCACCGGTCGTGGGACGGGTTTCAATGGATCTTGTAACGCTTGACGTCACCGACATTCCGGAAACGCTCTGCGGTCCCGGCCAGACAGTAGAATTTATCGGCGATCACCAGACTCCCGACGATCTCGCCGAAATCGCCGGCACTATCGGGTATGAGGTGCTGACCGCTCTCGGCGGCCGGTATCGACGGGACTATATCGGGGATTGATTTCGTTGGCGCCACTGGCCTCAATCGGGCGCGCAGCCCTTAACTTTTTTTCTGCAACGGGAAAAATATCGATTTTCACCGGAAACGCGGTGATGCACTGCGTTCTGCCGCCGTTTTATCCCCGGCTTATCCTGCGCCAGATTATAGAAATCGGCTATTACTCCCTTCCCGTGGTCGGACTGACCGCAATCTTTACCGGCATGGTGCTCGCCCTACAAAGCTATACGGGCTTTGCGCGCTTCAACGCCGAAGGCGCCATCGCCAATGTCGTGGTGCTTTCGATTACACGGGAACTGGCACCCGTTCTCGCGGGTCTGATGGTGGCGGGCCGCATCGGCGCGGCGATGGCCGCCGAAATCGGCACCATGCGCGTGACCGAACAGATTGACGCCTTGACCACCCTGTCGACAAATCCGTTCAAGTATCTGATTGCGCCCCGAATCCTTGCCGGTGTTCTTACCCTGCCCTGCCTCGTTTTGATCGCCGATATCATCGGCGTGATGGGCGGTTATATCGTCAGCATTCACAAGCTGGGCTTTAATCCCTCGGTCTATCTTCACCGAACCTGGGAATTTCTTCAGCCGCTTGATGTTATTTCAGGCCTGGTCAAAGCGTCGGTGTTCGGTTTCCTGATCGCGCTGATGGGGTGTTACCACGGCTATCATTCTCGCGGCGGGGCTGAGGGTGTGGGCACCGCCACCACGAACGCCGTCGTTTCTGCGTCAATCCTCATTCTCGCCTTTAACTACGTCGTCACCGAAATTTTCTTCGCGGGCAAGTGATGTCGGAAAACGTACCAAAAATTTCGATGCAGGGCGTAAAGAAGGCTTTTGGTCCCAAGAAGGTCCTCGACGGGCTGGATCTCGACGTCCAGCAAGGGGAATCCGTTGTCGTAATCGGCGGATCGGGCACCGGAAAATCCGTCATGCTCAAGAACATTCTAGGACTTCTTACGCCCGATGCCGGCAGCATCCGGGTGGACGGGACCGAAGTCGTCGGGATGCGTTGGCGGGATCGCGAACCGATCCTGAGAAAATTCGGCATGCTGTTCCAGAACGCGGCTCTCTTTGACAGCCTCTCGGTATGGCAGAATGTGGCGTTTGGACTGATCGAAGGTCAGGGCATGCGCCGCGACGAGGCGCATGCGATCGCGCTGGAAAAATTGGCGGCTGTCGGGCTTGGCGCCGATGTCGCCAACCTGTCACCGGCGGAATTGTCCGGTGGCATGAAAAAGCGTGTCGGCCTTGCCCGCGCAATCGCGACGGAACCCGAAATCCTCTTTTTCGATGAACCGACGACCGGGCTCGATCCGATCATGGGCGATGTCATCAACGATCTGATCGTTGCCTGCGTTAAAGAGCTGGGCGCAACCGCACTTTCGATCACGCACGACATGGCAAGCGCGCGCAAAATCGCCGACCGGGTCGCCATGTTGCATCAGGGCAGGATTATCTGGACCGGTCCGGCGGCGGATATCGAAAATTGCGGCAATGAATATGTCGATCAATTTGTAAATGGCCGGGCGGAAGGTCCTATTCAGATGGAAGTCCGGCAGCCCTGATTCTGCTACTATGTCGCACCCGAATCAGGGGGAGGGTTTAACAAGTGGCGAAGGCGTCAGCCCGCTTTACCTGCCAGAAATGCGGTGCGATTCATCGAAAATGGGTCGGCCAATGCGAGAGCTGCGGCGCGTGGAACTCCGTGTCGGAGGAATCCGCGCCCGCTGCGGTGCCCAAAGGGCTGAGTGGGGGCAAGGGCCGCAAAATTGTGTTCGAGAGTCTGGATGGCAAAACCGAACAGAAGCCGCGTTGGGTTTCCGGTATCGGAGAATTCGACCGGACCTGCGGCGGCGGACTTGTCCCCGGATGCGCCATTCTGGTCGGCGGCGATCCGGGTATAGGTAAATCAACCCTCTTGCTGCAGGTCGTCGGTCAGTTGGCCGCCAAGACACGTTGTGTCTATGTCTCGGGTGAGGAGTCTGTCGATCAGGTCAGACTGCGGGCCGCCCGGCTCGGTCTTTCGAATGCCGATGTGGCGCTCGCTTCGGAGACCAGCGTTCGCGATCTCGTCACAACACTGGACACAGCGGACCCGCCGGGTGTCGTCGTTATCGACTCTATCCAGACGATGTATGTCGATTCCGTCGATTCCGCTCCCGGAACCGTTTCTCAGGTCCGGACCAGTGCGCAGGAACTGATCCGCCTTGCCAAGGCCCGTGGCTTTTCGCTTTTCCTCGTGGGCCACGTCACCAAGGAAGGCGCCATCGCGGGACCGCGGGTGCTTGAGCATATGGTGGACACGGTTCTCTATTTCGAAGGCGACCGGGGCCATCAGTTTCGAATTCTGCGCGCCATAAAAAACCGCTTCGGCCCGACAGATGAGATCGGCGTTTTTGAAATGACCGGTGGCGGGCTGTCGGAGGTCGAAAACCCCTCCACCCTCTTCCTCTCACAACGACAGACCGATCTCAGCGGCGCTGCGGTGTTCGCCGGGATCGAAGGCAGCCGGCCCTTATTGGTCGAAATTCAGGCTTTGGTGGCGGAATCGACCCAGGCCACCCCCCGCCGCGCCGTTGTCGGATGGGATTCCGGCCGGCTCGCCATGATTCTCGCCGTATTGGAGGCCCGTTGCGGTATGTCGCTGGCGGGCCATGAGGTCTATCTCAATGTCGCCGGCGGGTTGCGCATCAACGAGCCCGCGGCCGATCTTGCCGTCGCCGCAGCCTTGATCTCCGCCGTCGCCGATAACCCCGCCCCCGCTGACGCGGTTATATTCGGGGAAATCGGACTGTCCGGTGAAATCAGACCGGTCGGACAATCCGATCTGCGCATCAAGGAAGCCGCCAAGCTCGGTTTCAGAAAATCAATACAACCCGCCGGGACCGCAAGCGGCGGCAAACCGGACGGCGGCCCGCTGGCTATTACAAAAATATCCCATCTTCGGGATCTGGTGGCCGCGATCGCGCCACACGCCCCTACACCGGTTGCCGCTTCTTCCAGGGGGCGACGCTGATGGCGTTTCTGGACATCGCCGTTATCGCAGTCATTCTGCTGTCCGCGTTGATCGCGTTTTCGACCGGATTTGTCCGGCTGGTTCTGGGTCTGTTGGGCTGGGTCGGGGCAGGCTTCGCGACACTTTATGGGTTCAGGTATGTCC
>Ga0181587_10005372_pt1 | contig 10471 bp, 9 predicted proteins | sample 071ome_27_FD_132463 | JGI IMG/M metagenome (GOLD analysis project Ga0181587, IMG submission 132463) | Coastal salt marsh microbial communities from the Groves Creek Marsh, Skidaway Island, Georgia - 071409AT metaG (megahit assembly) | ecosystem: Environmental > Aquatic > Marine > Intertidal zone...
ACCGCAATCGATGATGCCCTTTTGTTCGGAGAGCGGGCAATGTGGTACGCGGGGCGCCTTAGTTACATATTGGGAGAACAAACGGAATTAACGGCGTATCGGGTCATGGCCGCGCCCGAAGTGAAAGACGCGCTTGAAACCTTGCAGGGGTTTGAAAAATCGGCGGCTGTTTTAAGTAAAACTGCAGAGCAAATCCCAGCACTCCTCAAAGCGCAGCAGGATCAGGCATTCGAGCAATTACGTTCAGAGCGCATGGCTGCAATCCACCAAATTGATGAGGTTTTTCGCGCGACGCTGGAGAGTACGCTCAATGAATTGGTTGATGATGTGAAAATTGAGCGCTAAGCCGTAATCAACCACTTTTTCACGCGTCTGGCCAGTGAGCGAGCTGCAACAATGCAGTCCATTGAAGCAGGCAGTGGCCGTATTAATGAGTTGTTGCCCTCGGCAAAGGAGCTAGTCGTCGCCTCGACTGAACTTGCTCGATTAACTAATGAAACTACGTCTACGATTGAACGTTTAGCTGACAAACTAGGCGTGAAATCAGGGGAAGGTGCGGGCGAGGACAACGATCAAATCAGAGATGCCATAAGGTTAGCTGCCGCGTCACAGGATGTATTATCCGAATTGCAGGCACTACTAAAACTTCCACAATTCGATCAGAGACTGGAAGCTGTCACGGCTTTATCGACGACGCTAATAGATCGAATATTTTTGTATATTGGTGGTATTGTCGCACTGTTATTCGTGGGACTTGGAGTTCTTCGATTTGTTAGGTAATTTCAAAAATCGCCATCGGCTTGCCTTAAGGTCTCAAAGGTGGCTGAGCTGAACTTGAAGGCAGTTACTTTATGTGGTTTTTCAGGAGGATGATGCGTTCCGAACTATCAAGAGATTTCCTCCGACAAAGCGGCTGTCTCTGCTTGGCAATACTTTTGGCTTTTAGTTCACAAGGTGAAGCGAATGCGGCCGAACTTTGGAAAATAGATAATCTTCCGAAGGCTCTGCTTGGTGAAATTGAAATTTCCAAGGAAGTGGACAGTTACAATGCTGCCAATAGCTTGGTGCATATTTTGGAGAACGCCGGCTACCCGCTGGCGACCGTTCATATCAGCGATGATGTTCTTATCGCTAATTTAGGGCGAATAGACGATGTTTCGGTCAGGGGTATAGACGAAAAAACCGCAGCACTTGCCGAGAGCTACCTCCGGTTGCTTCTAGGCCCTGCGCCAACCATTAATGAAGTCGATCACATAACGGGCCTTATTAACGATATACCGGGACTAACCGCAGGACTTCAATTCGATAGATTATCAGAAGATGGCTCTTATGCTGCCGTTCTTACCGGGTCGCAGATCACGCAATCTGGCAGTTTATCATTTTACAATACCCCGACCACGGACGTCTCAGGGCGCGAGGCCGTTCTTCATCAAGAATTCTATTCTGTCGCTCGTGGCGGAGATATTTTGAGATTTGAATTGGCAGGCTCTGACCAAGAGTCCGACAGCGCGTCGCTGTTTGGTCAGGTTTCCTATCAGGCGCCGGTCAGTGACAACGGCACTTTCGCCGATGTCAGACTGTCGCATTTCGACGCCGGATCTGATTTTAACTTCCGAAGTCAAAATGATGGAGACACAACTTCTTCGGCTGTCGCATTGATGTTTGGCCATCAGTTTAAAAGGTCGGTTGGTGTCGCCCAAACCGGATACGTTGAACTCGACTATCGAGTTGATGAAGATAATCAAACAGGGCAACGTGAGAATGGTGTCGCGCGCGTTTCTTGGTTTCAAAAGAACGAAACTGATCTTGGTAGTACGTTTTCATACGGATTGACCGTATCTGGTGGGCGTTCGTTTGCCGGTGATAATGAGACTTTCGGCTCCCTGAGAGGCGGCCTTGGTTTCATTACATGGCTCCCCGCGGTGTCAGATCACACGGAAATGCTGATTGAGCTATCCGGGCAATTAGGCTCCAAAGATCAGCCATCCTTTGAACTTTTTAGTTTTGGCGGACAGAACAAACAGCGAGGCTTCGCACCATTCGAGTATGCTGGAAGTAGCGGTTTGAACCTAACCGTTGAAGGGGGGCAGACATACCATCCTGAGAACGGGACGATCAGCGGAATAACACCCTACGTATTCCTGGATGGCAGTTACATGGCGAACCAGTCCGGCGAGGCGTCATCTGGGAGGCCTGATAATGTGCGGCTTACCAGCACGGGGCTTGGCGCCCGCGTGTCTTTTGCAAACGGCTTTTCCTTAAACTCATGGTTAGCGGCACCTGTCTTCGACAGCGAGAATAGTGACCGTTCAGTTGGTCCGGTGTTTTATATGCAGGCCCAAGTAAGCTGGTAAAAATGGCTAAAAGGAGAACCTAGTTGTCCAAACAAGTTATTGAGGCATCCTTTTTAAGGCTTGCCATCGCGACCGTCGTACTAACGCTTTTGTCGCCGTCGCAAGTTGAAGCCAAGCGAAACCCTCCCGGTTGTCAGAACGCGAATGCGGCTGCTCATAATCCAAATTGCCAGGGTGGGGGCGGAACGCATGTAACAGTCGCACCAAAACCCTCAACCACCAGTGTCCAAACTATTGTGGTGGCGCCTGGGAACGCAGTGACGGGCCAGCCTGCCGGAAACGGCGGCAACTCGGTGCCGGTCATCGTCAAGCCTGATGCGCCGAAAACGTACACTGGATACAGTCCTTATTACGTCCCGACTTTAGCGCCCGCGTTAGTTCCATCGCGCGTGCCACAAAAGGTCCCAAATATGGTGCCGCATGCAAAACCCTATATGGTTCCAAAGCAAATTGTGACCGCTAATCCGCCTAAAACGTTCAGTGGTTATAGCCCCTATTATGTGCCCATTCTGGCGCCCGTGTTGGCTCCAAACAAAGTCCCCCATCTGGTACCGAATAAGATGCCACAAGCTGTTCCAAATCTTGTCCCAAAACCAAGTGTGACCGCTAATCCACCGCAAATCATTTCTGGTTACAGTCCGTATATCTTGCCTCAAACAGGTGCGGGTAAAGTGAACGGAAAAACGGGCGTAACTCAGATTCACCAAAAGCAGATCTTACTGCATCGACAAAAAGGTGCGCCTCTTACGGATGGGAAAGGGTTTATTCCTCCGAAGCCGGGACACAATCTCGTGTATGGTTATCGTGCGGTCCATATCGACTCCAATGGCGTAGAGAGTATTTGCGTCCTGTCAGGCTTCGGAAGCAGAGAAACCAGAAACCAAGCGGGGGCAAAGTGGCGGTCGGGTCACACGGAAGTGTTACATTTCAGGTCGACGTCGACGGCTCACTTACCCAGCAATCGAGCACATACCGGCAATCACTGCCTAGTTTCTGCTAAAAAGCGTATATCCCAATAACGCTTAATGTCTGCTTCTGGCTATTTCCGGCTGTTTCCTAGCCCGTTATATCTTTGCTGGTGTTACTCCAAATGCGGACTTTGTTGCGGGCATTTTTGAGGAACGGTGAAAGCACAGCCAAATCCACCTTTCACAAACCGTACGGTACCGAACGGTTTGGTGGTAAAAATAGGGGACAAAGACTTTTGGATAAATGGGCCCAAAGAACAAAGTTCTCAGCGTCTCTGAAGCAGGGCACCCGGTCGACAACCCTCAGAATACTGGAGTTTTCTGAAGAGGCTCTCTTGATATTATTCTCAAATGAGAATAATTGGTGGGCCCGGAGGGACTTGAACCCCCAACCAGACCGTTATGAGCGGCCGGCTCTAACCAGTTGAGCTACGGGCCCACCGTGCGGCTCTTTTACAGCGCCGGACTGTAATAATCCACTTTCAGGAATTCGCGCCAGCCCCGCCTGCCCCGAAATTGCCCACATTGCGCCACATCGCCGCCCGGCGCTTCTGATTTTCTCCGCCCCGAACCAACCGGCGGAGATTTTCCATGGCGGGCAGGCTCGGACGGCTTTTCGACACCATCTTTATTCCAACCGACCTTCGGGAAGCATCGCGTCTTTCCGATATGCATCCGGAACCCGGCGCGCTGTTTCAAAGCCGCCACGCGGGTCGTGTGCCCGAATTCGCCCGCGTCATCGAATGCGTGACAGACGGGCTCGGCGTTTCCCATGTGCGGTTCGAGCTCAGCTATTGCTATCAGGACCGGGAGGCGCGGGCCGGCGAACGAACGCTGGCGCTGGCCGCGTTTAACGCGCGGTTCGAACTGGCGCGGGATGCTTAGTAGAGCCGTGCCGGCCTGCTAACTGATCACGTCTCGAGGAAGCTTCTCAGCAACCGGCTCCGGCTCGGATGTTTGAGCTTGCGCAGCGCTTTGGCCTCGATCTGGCGGATACGTTCGCGGGTGACCGAGAATTGCTGCCCGACCTCTTCCAGCGTGTGATCGGTATTCATGCCGATGCCGAACCGCATACGCAGCACACGTTCCTCGCGCGGGGTCAGAGAGGCCAGAACACGTGTCGTGGTTTCCCGAAGGTTCCCCTGGATCGCGGCGTCAAGCGGCTGCACCGCGTTCTTGTCCTCGATGAAATCGCCGAGATGCGAATCTTCCTCATCTCCGATCGGGGTCTCGAGGCTGATCGGCTCCTTGGCGATTTTCAGCACCTTGCGGACCTTCTCAAGCGGCATGCCGAGACGGCCGGCCAGTTCCTCCGGCGTCGGCTCGCGACCGATTTCATGCAGGATCTGACGCGAGGTGCGGACCAGCTTGTTGATGGTCTCGATCATATGGACCGGAATGCGGATGGTCCGCGCCTGATCGGCGATCGAGCGGGTAATGGCCTGGCGGATCCACCAGGTCGCATAGGTCGAGAATTTGTACCCGCGGCGATACTCGAACTTGTCGACCGCCTTCATCAGCCCGATATTGCCTTCCTGGATCAGATCAAGGAATTGCAGGCCGCGATTGGTGTATTTCTTGGCGATGGAAATAACCAGGCGAAGGTTCGCTTCGACCATTTCCTTCTTGGCGCGGGCGGCTTCGCGCTCACCGCGCTGAATTTTCTGCACGATCTCACGAAATTCATCCAGCGGCACCCCGACATCGCTCGCGATCCCGTCGATCTGGCCACGGATTTCCTTGATCTGGTCGCGGTTCTTCTGAACGAACGGTTTCCAGCCCCGCTCCGACAGATGGGCGATGCGTTGCAGCCATTTGGGGTCCAGCTCGGAGCCGAAATAGCGTTCCATAAAGCTTTCGCGCTTCACCTTGGCCTTGGTTGCCATGCGCAAGAGCTGGCTTTCCAGCCCGACCAGGCGGCGGTTGTGATTGTAATGTTCGCCGACCAGAACCTCGATCGATGAATTATTGAGCTTCACCGGGCGCAGCAGCTCGATAAGCTCTTCCTCGATCTTTTCCAGCTGCCGTTCGGAGGCGCGCTTGAATTCCGTGCCCTCGCGCACCGCCGTCAGCTTTTTCTCGCGCATATTCTGGGCGCGCTTCTGCAGCTTGGCGACCTTGTCGAAGACATCCATCACCTGCGGCTTGAGGGTTTCCTCCAGCATCGAAAGCGACAGATTATTGTCGGCGTCGTCATCATCGTCGTCGTCACTGTCTTCGGACTTTTCTTCCTCGTCCTCTTTATCCTCTTCGTCATCCTCGAGCTTTTCGGGATCATCCTCGACGACCTGAAGCCCGTCCGGGGTGGAGCCACCATAGGTCGCGTCCAGATCGATGATGTCGCGCAGCAGGACCAGCTCATCCTTCAAGGCGTCGCGCCAGCGCACGATGGCCCATTGCGTCAGCGGGCTCTCATAGAGGCCGCTGATCATCTTTTCGCGGCCGGCCTCGATCCGTTTGGCGATTTCGATCTCGCCCTCGCGCGAGAGCAACTCGACGCTGCCCATTTCACGCAGATACATGCGCACCGGATCGTCGGTGCGGCCGAGATCCTCATCACCGGTATTGCCGGATTTGGCGGGCGTTTCGCCGGCCTTCGCCGGTTTGGCATCGTCATCGCTTGAATCGTCGACGTCTTCATCCTCGACGACATTGATGCCCATTTCGGAGAGCTGGGACATGATGTCCTCGATCTGCTCCGATGACATCTCCTCGGACGGCATCGCCTTGTTGAGCTCATCATAGGTGATGAAGCCCCGTTCCTTACCGGCCTTGAGGAGCTTTTTCACCTCGGCATCGGTGGTCTCGATAAGGGGGGCATCCTGACCGTCCGCCTGTGTGTCTTTGGGTTCCGCTTTTTTCGCCGCTGTCTTCGTCGCCATACCGCTTCCAGCACTCCGCTTGATCAACGCCCCCCGGCAAACGCCAGGCTAACGCGATTATGGTCAAAAAATTCTTAACAAAACCACCGGTGGCCTCACAAATTGCCCCGGTAACTTTCCATCGCCACCCGCTTGCATTCCTGCAACCGTGTCAGATTATCCTCCGTCGGGTCGGCCTCATAACGCCTCTGAGCCTCTTCCAGACGCGCGCCCTGTATCAGTTCCGACAGGATGACGCGCAAACGCGCCGTTTCGGTATAGGCCGCGTCGTCTTGCGCCTGCTGTGCGCCCGGACCGGGCTTTATAAGCGCATCCGACGAAAGAATCACCCCTGTTTGTGAAGAAAATCCCGCCTCGTTTAAGTGGTTCAGCAGTGCCTCCCTGTCAAGTTCGGGCGTCGATGCGTAAAAGGTCAGGATTTCCTGCCGCGCCCGGTCGAGATCGGAGTCAGCGAAATCCAGCGTGCCAATCTCTTCCGCATAGCCGTCGAGCAGGGCCGGTTGCCGCAAAACAGCCGCGAGAAGCGCCGCTTCGCGTTTGACCGCCAGCGATTCAGGCGGGGTGCGCGGCGGCGGTGCGAAAGACGCGGCCTGACCGCGAAAATCCCGCCCACTCCCGCGATAGGCGGCGCGGCCCCGCGCCGGGCCGGTCATGTCACGCACCTTGGCCCGGAAGGCATTGAGATATTGATACTGCACCTTGCCGTCGGCGACGGCGCGGGCGCGCTGTTCCAGCCGGTGTTCCAGCCCGGCGACCCGTTCCGGCGTATCGAAGCGCTGGCCCGCCGTTTCCATGTTCCAGATCACCTGCGACAGCGCGGCGGCGCCTTCCAGCACCTCTTCCATCGCCTCGCGCCCCCCCGCCTTGATCAGCGTGTCGGGATCGTCACCCTCCGGCAGGGACACAAAGCGCAGCGATTTCCCGGGCTCCAGCAAGGGCAGCGCCCGTTCCGCCGCGCGCTGCGCCGCCCGCGTCCCGGCATTGTCGCCGTCGAAACAGAGCAGCGGTTCCGGCGCCAGTTTCCACAGCATCGCAAGCTGGCTTTCGGTCAGCGCGGTGCCGAGCGGCGCCACCGCCTCCTCAATCCCGGCGCGGACCAGGGCGATCACATCCATATAGCCTTCGGCCACGACGATACGGCCCGATTTGACCGCCGCCGGACGCGCCGTCGCCATGCCGTACAGCACCGTCCCCTTGTGAAAGAGCAGCGTATCGGGGGAGTTCAGATATTTCGGCTGGAAATCGCCCAGCGCGCGGGCGCCGAAAGCGATGACCCGGCCGCGATGATCGGTAATCGGAAACATCACCCGGTTGCGGAACCGGTCATAGCTTGCCCCGCCATCGTCGGGTTTAATCAGCAACCCGCCTTCGATCAGCATCGGCTCCGGCGTTTCCTCGCCGGCAAGCGCGATTTTCAACGCGTTCCGCCCATCCGGCGCGAAGCCCAGCCGGAACCGGGCGATCGCCTCGTCATCCAGACCGCGCCCGCGCAGATAGTCCAGCGCGCGGCCGCCCAGGTCGGAACGCAGCGATTTTTCGAAAAAGGCGCAGGCCTTTTCCATCACATCATAGAGGCTGGCCCGCTTCCTCTCGCGTTCGCGTTCCTGCGGCGTGGTTTCGGGAACGGGCACGCCCGCTTCCTCCGCCAGCCTTTCGACGGCTTCGGGGAAAGACAGGTTTTCCGTCCGCATGACGAAGCCGACGGCGTCGCCATGCGCGCCGCAGCCGAAACAATGGAAAAATCCCTTTTCCTCACTGACCGTGAAGGAGGGTGTCTTTTCATTATGAAAGGGGCAGAGACCGGAAAATTCACGACCCTTGCGGGTGAGCTTTACCCGGCGGCCAATCAGATCGGCCAGGCCGACACGGGCGCGTATTTCATCGAGAAATGACGGCGGAAAGCTCATGCAACGCCCGGTTATTGCGGGAGGGAGACATTGTACGCCAGAAGCCGAGTCCGGCCAATGGGGGGATCAGCCCGCCAGCGCCGCTTTCAGAACCGCGCTGGCCTTGCCGAAATCCATTTTCCCGGCATAGCGTTCACGAAGCGCCGCCATCGACGGCCCCATATCCTTGAGGCTGGACGCCCCGGTTTCCTCGACCAGCGCCCTGACCGCGGCCTCGATCTCCGCGTCGGACATCTGTTGGGGCAGGAAGGAACGGATGATCTCAATTTCCTTCGCTTCCTGCGCGGCAAGCTCGGGCCGGTTGCCCTGCTCATACATCTTGATGCTTTCCTGGCGCTGCTTGACCATGGTCTGCAGTACCTTCATCACCTCGTCATCACCGATCCCGTCGGGATTGCCGTCCGTGCGCACCGCGATGTCGCGGTCCTTGATCGCGGCGAGGATCAGACGCAGCGTCGCCGTCTTGATGGTGTCTTTCGACTTCATCGACTCCTTGAGCCCGGCGCTGATATCTTCGCGAAGCATGTAAAACCTGTTCCTGGAAGCCAACCGTCGCGGACCCTACAGGAAAGCGGATTGGAAGGCAAGATTCGGCGATTCTGTAAGTTATTGAAATAAAACAGCTTTACAGATTCGTCTCCGCTTGACGCACGGGAGAGTTTTCCGTATCTAACCTCCGGACCGGTTTGTACGCCTGAATTTCGTGCTATTCCGGCACCCGAGCGAACCGGAAGAACCCGCATGCACGCAACCGAAAACCCGAACCACGCCTTGTCGGCGGCCCTTGTGCTGGCCGACGGTAAGGTATTGCGGGGCCGGGGCATCGGCGCCGTGGGCACGGCGGTGGGCGAGGTTTGTTTCAACACCTCGATCACCGGCTATCAGGAAATTCTGACCGACCCGAGCTATGCCGGACAGATCATTACCTTCACCTTTCCGCATATCGGCAATGTCGGAACCAACGACGAAGATATAGAGACCACCAGCCCGGCGGCGCGCGGGCTGGTGCTGCGCGAAAATATTACCGAACCCAGCAACTGGCGGGCGGCGAAGCATCTGGATGCGTGGCTGAAATCGCACAATCTGGTTGGCATCTGCGGCATCGATACGCGCCGGATGACGCGGCGCATCCGCGATGGCGGCGCGCCGGTGGCGGCGATCTGTCACGCGCCGGACGGGCCGGATATCGACACGCTGAGCGCCGAGGCCAAATCCTGGCCGGGCCTTGCCGGTATGGATCTCGCGAAAGAGGTTTCCTGCACCCGGCCCTATGACTGGGACGAAACCTGCTGGAAACTCGGCGAAGGCTATGGCCGTCAGAACGCGCCTGAACATCATGTCGTCGCCGTCGATTTCGGGGCCAAACGCAATATATTGCGCTGTCTCGCCAATGCGGGCTGCAAGGTCACGGTGGTACCCGCCACCGCGACGGCGGAGGAAATACTGGCGCACAAGCCGGACGGGGTGTTCCTGTCGAACGGGCCGGGCGATCCGGCGGCGACCGGGGCTTACGCCGTGCCGATGATCAAGGCGCTGCTGGAGGCCGGCATGCCGATTTTCGGCATCTGCCTCGGCCATCAGCTGCTGTCGCTGGCGCTCGGCGCGAAGACCGAGAAAATGCATCTCGGCCATCGCGGGGCGAACCATCCGGTGAAAGACTTGGAAACCGGCACGGTGGAGATCACCAGCCAGAATCACGGTTTCGTGGTGATGCGCGAGTCCCTGCCCGGCGGTGTTACGGAAACCCACAAATCGCTGTTCGACGATTCGGTCGAAGGCATCCGGCTGGACGGCAAGCCGGTCTTTTCCGTGCAGTATCACCCCGAAGCCTCCCCCGGGCCGCAGGACAGCCATTATCTGTTCGATCGGTTCGTCACCAATCTGGGGGCGAAGTAGATGCCCAAACGCACCGACATAAATTCCATCATGATCATCGGGGCGGGGCCGATCATCATCGGTCAGGCGTGCGAATTCGATTATTCCGGCACCCAGGCCTGCAAGGCGCTGCGCGAAGAGGGCTATCGCATCATTCTGGTCAATTCCAACCCGGCGACCATCATGACGGACCCGGGATTGGCGGATGCCACCTATATCGAGCCGATCACGCCGGAAATCGTCGCGCGCATCATCGAGAAGGAAAAACCCGACGCCATCCTGCCGACCATGGGCGGGCAGACCGGGCTGAATACCGCGCTGTCGCTTGCCGAGGACGGCACGCTCGACCGGCTGGGGGTGGAGCTGATCGGGGCCAAGATTCCCGCGATCCGCAAGGCCGAAAGCCGCGAGGAATTCAAGGAAGCGATGGAGGGGATCGGGCTGGAATGCGCCCGGGGCGCCATCGCCACCGATATGGACCGGGC
>Ga0181587_10005373_pt1 | contig 10471 bp, 11 predicted proteins | sample 071ome_27_FD_132463 | JGI IMG/M metagenome (GOLD analysis project Ga0181587, IMG submission 132463) | Coastal salt marsh microbial communities from the Groves Creek Marsh, Skidaway Island, Georgia - 071409AT metaG (megahit assembly) | ecosystem: Environmental > Aquatic > Marine > Intertidal...
CAGCCAATGTTCCGGTAAGGTTGATTTGCTGGGAGGCGCCTTTCCCCAATAGTTCGAGAGTCGGTGCATTTTCAATTGCACTGGCCCGGATTTCGAGATCCTGGGGAACAGGACTGATGTTGGCTTGTAGACCGCAAACCGCCAGGAGTGTGGCGATGATTACGGACAAGCCGATTTTCGCGGAGAGGGAATGTGTTTTCCTATATTTCATATTTTAAAGGTGCTGGGTTTTTCCTATATCAACTTGATGGGAAGGGTTACCCGACAAGTTCTTTGATGGGGCGGCAGCTGGAGTCGACGAGTGCGGTGGGGCGTCCTGCAAGGTCGAGGTAGCGAAGATTGGAGCTGTCAATGCCGCAGTTCTTGTAAAGAGTGGAGAAGACTTCACCGATACGAACCGGGCGTTCGGCGGGTTCACCACCATTGCGGTCAGAAGCACCGATGACTTGGCCGTTGTTCATGCCGCCTCCGGCCAAGTGTACAGACATGACTCGGGACCAGTGGTCGCGTCCTGCATTGTTATTGATTCGTGGGGTGCGGCCAAATTCTCCCCAGGTGATGATGGTTACGTCATCGAGCATGGCGCGTTCCTTCAGGTCCTGAATCAGGCTGCCAAGAGAGTTATCGAGAGCAGGGAGGCGGGTTCGCATGGCCTTGAAGTTGTCCTTGTGAGTGTCCCAACCACCTACGCTGAGGGAGACAAACCGGGCTCCGGCTTCCACCAGCCTGCGGGCTAGCAGGAAATTGCGACCGTCTTTGCCGTAACGATCCTGAGTTTTCTTGTCTTCCTGTTGGTATTGCAGGGCATCCAGAAGGCGGTTGGAGGTAATGACGTCTACTGCTTCCTGATTGAAGGCATCCATGCCTTCGACGATTCCAGATGAATCAATGTCGCGGCGAAGGTTATCGAAGCAGGTGAGCAGTTTCTGACGATCAGCAAAACGGTCGGTGGTGATGCCGTTAAGTTGCATGTCTGCCTTGCCTTTTCCGCTTGGTGAAAAGGCGTCATAGGCAGCTCCGAGAAAACCGCCGGAATTTTGTACACTGCCCAGATTCATAAACGCGGGAGTGCCTTCCTGAATACCAAATTTTTTCGAAAATACAGAACCGATGCTGGGCCAGCCGCCCGGAGGTTGATTGTTCTTGTTCGATTGGCCAGTCATCAAATGGAAGGAGCTGTGACTGTTTACCGTATCGCTGATGGAGCGGATGATGGAGCAACTGTCCATTTGTGAGGCCAGCTTGGGTAGCAGTTCACAGATACGGATTCCGGGTACTTTTGTCGGGATGGCTCGGAGGTCGCCCCGGAACTCAAGAGGAGCTTCTTCCTTGAGGTCAAAAGTGTCCATGTGGGTTGGCCCGCCAGCGAGGTAAACCATGATGACAGCTTTGTCCTTGTTGGCCTTGGGATTGTTGCTGCTGGCCTGGAGCAGTTGGGGCAGGCTCATGCCGCCCATTGCCAAGGATCCAATTTTCAAAAATTCACGTCGGGAATGCCCGTCACAGGTGGAATGATTATGGGAAGAAGCAATAGTAAGCATGATAGGATCCTCGTTGTTCGTTTGATTGAGTTGGAAAAGGTTCGAATGGGTTGAATTCGCAGGCAGGTTCTTTAGAAACTATATATGAAGACTGGGTTGGTTTGGGACACTAATTTCTTACATGAGCTTGTTTCATTGATTAGATTTATAAATAGGCGAGGTCAGGCATGGGTTTCCATCCGTCAACGATGTGTTGGGGGCGACCCGAAAGGTCGGCTAAAGTTGTCGTGGCAGGATTGATGCCGAGGTTGTGGTAAAGGGTAGCGTGAACTTCTCCGAAATGTACTGGTCGATCGGCGGGCTCGGAGGCGGTTTTGTCAGTGGAACCAATGACTTGACCGGTCTTCATGCCTCCCCCAGCAACAAAGGCGCAGCCTACGTTCGGCCAGTGATCCCTGCCTGCATTTTTATTGATTTTTGGAGTGCGTCCGAATTCTCCCCAGGCAATGACACTGACGTCTTCCGCCATCCCTCGGTCATGGAGATCCTGGATCAAGGCACTGAGCCCCTGATCAAAGATAGGAGCATGTTGTTTCATACCATTGGTGTTGTTGCTATGAAAATCCCATCTGCCGAAATTGAGTGTGACACACCGCGCTCCTGCCTCAATGAGTCTTCGGGCCATCAGAAAGTGTTCATTGTTGCGGGGAGCCCCGTCACCGAAGTTCCTGGGGTCTCCTTTTCCGTACATCTCACGGGTTTTCAGGTCTTCCTTCTCAATATTCAGTGCATCGACCAGTTGGGACTTGGTCAAAACGCCGATGGCTTGTTGCGTGAAATCATCCATCTGCGAAACTTCGTTCTCCGCATTGTCGATGTCCCGGCGAAGTTGGTCAAAGTTGGCCAGCAGAGACTGGCGGTTGCGGAATCGCTGACCTCCAATCCGGGTGATGTCCATATCGCCTTTCGAGGATTCCGTGGGGCGAAAGGCTCCTTTGGCTCGTCCAAGGTAGCCCGCTTCACCGGGAGACCCGTAGGGAGGATGCCCGGCTTTAGGGGCCAAACCTACAAATGGTGGAATTCCGGGCTTTCTGGAACCCATCAATTCTCCAACCACTGAACCGATGCTCGGCCAGTTTCCTGGAGGTTTGGGGCCTCGGTCAAAGAATGCAGAACCAGGTCGTCCAGTGTAGCACATGAAGGAATCATGGGAACCATTGGGAGCTCCGTAGAGGGAGCGAATCGCGGTCCACTTATCCATCATCTTGGCTAACTTGGGCAGCATTTCGCCGATGTGAATGCCGGGAATCGATGTGGGAATGGAGCCGATGTCTCCGCGAAAGTCAACCGGTGCATCGGGCTTTGGGTCAACAAGGTCCTGATGGGGAGGAGCCCCGGCCATGTAAATCATGATGATGGACTTCTGTGAGTTGCCGATTTTCTGTTGTTGCTCGGCCTTCAGAAGTTCTGGAAGGCTAAGACCCCCTAGTCCCAAAGACCCGATTTGAAGAAAGTTACGTCTGGAAAGTCCGTCACAGAATGGACCAGCCGAATTAAGAGTGAGATTCAACATAATAGGAGGTTGTCAAAAAGGAAAAAATCTTCACATGCGCAGGCACTAACATATTAAATAAGACGTTCCGGTTGATTTAGGACACTTTATACTTTTGAGTGGACCAGTTGTCTTTTGTCCTTGCTCAATTTTTTAGGAGTCATCTAGCTTCTTGGGTATATTCTCTATTCCTGAGTGGATGATCGGCTCTTACTTTTAAATGAATTCTTTTTTTCACAGAAGTTCTCTTCACCAATTGGCAGTCATTTTAGGACTGCTGCTTACTCTTTTTTCAACCATAGTGGAGGCATGTCAGGTTCCCGTTTTTCGCTATGCTTTGGAGAGATGGAAAAACGATCCCTATCAAATTTTCTTTATTGCCGAAGGGGAGTTGGCAGGGGAGGCCAAGGATGCTTTTGATTTATTACGAGGATTGGAGGTGGATGAAACCGCTCCTGCAAACGTATTGGTGGAGCCAGTAAATTTGAAAGATGACCGGGATGCGGAGTTGTTTCGGAAGCATTTGGCGGATAAGAAAGTCGAGCTACCTGCCATTTTCGTCTATTACCCGGATGATAAGCTGACTTTTCCTCCCATCTGGGCTGGTGCCGCAACGATTGAAAATGCCAATCAAATAGCTGAATCTCCTGTACGCCGGGAAGTCATGAGCCGGATTTTAAAGGGAGAGTCGGCGGTGTGGTTGATGGTTGAAAGTGGGAACCGTGAAGTGGATGATGCGGCGTTTTCCAAGATGAAGGGTTTTCTGAAAACAGCGGAAAAAGAGTTGGAACTGCCCGAGGGTGTGATTGGAGCTGCCAGGGCCAGAGAGGCTGTGGCCTTGGGGCAGTTTCTGGATGAAACCAATGTCCTGGACTCGGAGATTGAATTGAAGTTGGCGTTTTCCCGTTTGCGGATGTCCAGGGAGTCTGCCCGTGAAGGTCCGTTTCTGGATATGTTGATGCATATGGAATCAGACCTGAAGGACTTGAATGATAAGCCCATGTTTTTCCCCATTTTTGGCAAGGGGAGAGCCTTGGAGCCATTGATTGGCGAGGGCATTGATGAAGACAATGTCCTGGATTATTGTGCTTACATTACCGGTGCCTGTTCCTGTGAAGTGAAGAAACAGAATCCAGGGATTGATTTGTTAACCCGGCTTGATTGGATTGGAGCCATGGAGGGCAGTGAAATTGTACTGGATAAATTACTACCTCCAATGGAGGGAGTGGCCTTGGTTCTTGGGCAGAAGGAGAAGTCTGCGGATGTCGATCTGCATGAAGCCACAGGTGCTTCGGTAACGGAAGGTAGCTTCATTGAAAATCTTGTTGATCAAGCAGGCAAATCCCCAAAAGAAGTAGCAAGTAAGGTTACCTGGTTAATTGTGATATTCGGTTTTGTAGGTGTACTTCTGGTGGGAAGTCTATTATCGGGCAGGAAATAGCAAGATGAGTGTACTGCATTTGATCCTTCGTGAGATAGCTCACCGGCGTTTGAACTTCGTGCTGGGAGTCATCTGCGTGGCGATGACTGTGTTTGTCGCTTTCGGAGCATGGGGAATGTTGCGGGGCCATGATGTAGAAGCTTCCGGTATTCTGAATCAGCACCAGGCCAAGACTGAACAAATCCTTGCCGAAATGGATGCGAAAACCAACGAGAACATGAAGAAGTTGGAGGATGCCATTCGCAAATCCATGAAGGGGCTGGGTTTCAACATCTTTATCTACCCGGAAGGTCAGGAAATGGCGGAAGTGTACTCACAGGGCTTTGCTTCCAAGACCATGCCGGAGGAGTACGTCATGAAGCTGGCCAACAGCGAGATCGTGACCGTCAATCATTTGCTGCCTCGACTGACCCGAAAGATCAAATGGCCGGAGGAGGAACGCACGGTTGTTCTGATTGGAGTTCGGGGGGAGGTCCCGATTGCTTTCAAAGACCCCAAGAAACCATTGATTGATCCTGTGTCCGAAGGCGAATTGGTGTTGGGGTATGAACTTCACAACAGCCTGGATTTGGAGGTCGGAAGCCGGACGACTCTGATGGGGCAGGAATTTGTGGTCAGCAAATGTCATCCGGAACGGGGAACGGTCGATGACATCACCATTTGGATGAATCTTAAGGAGTGTCAGTTGTTGTTGGACCAACCCGGCCAAATCAATGCGATTTTGGCCTTGGAGTGTAATTGTGAAACCATTGATCGCCTCGGCGAAGTTCGGGCCGAGATTTCCAGCATTTTGCCGGGAACGCAGATCATTGAGAAGGGGAGTCGTGCCTTGGCCAGAGCGGAAGCCCGAGTGCAAGCAAAGAAGACGGCAATCAAACAACGTGAAGAGACTTTGAAAAGCCGGACCGCTCAGCTGGCCAATGAGAAAGCACGTTTGGACAATTTGCGGAACTCACGGGAGAGTTTGATGTCTGTGTTGGTTCCGTTCCTGGTAGGGCTTTGTCTGGTGGTGGTGGGTGTGTTGAGCTTCGCCAATGTTCGGGATCGCCAGTCTGAGATTGGGATCTTCCGGGCGATGGGCATTTCGGATCAACACGTTTTGAGTGTGTTCCTGGGCCGGGCTTGGTTGCTTGGCTGCGGAGGGGTTGTCCTGGGATTGCTGGTTCTGTTTTTGTATGAAGGAAAGCTTCCGGGTAATCTGGGGCTGATTGGTTTGCTCGGGAAAAAGGTGCTGGTTTACGCCTTACTTGGCGTCCCGGTCCTAGCCTGTGGTGCGGCTTGGTTGCCCTCTCTTTCTGCAGCAAGAAAAGATCCAGCGGAGGTATTGCGACATGACTGACATCGTATTGAAGTGTGAAAAAGTCCGGAAGACCTTTCCCGCACCCGGCGAAGATGTTTTGGCGGTTTCAGAAATGGATTTAGAGGTCGGGGCAGGGGAGTTTGTGGGACTTTTCGGAGCCAGTGGATGTGGGAAGTCGACCTTGTTGTTAATGTCCGGAGGCCTGATGGAGCCAACTTCGGGGAACGTGGAAGTCCTCGGCAAATCTCTGTACCAAGCCAGTGAAACCGAACGCTCCGCTTTCCGGGCCAACAACATCGGTTTCCTGTTCCAGCAATTTCATTTGGTTCCTTATCTGAATGTTCTGGAAAACGTGCTGGCTCCCACGCTTGCTGGAGATCTGCCCAATGCCAGAGAGTCCGCAATCGACCTCCTTAAACAATTTTCTCTGGATCATCGCCTGGATCATGTTCCTTCCAAGCTGAGCACAGGGGAGCAACAACGGGTTGCCTTTGTCCGGTCCATCCTGCGAAAGCCCAAACTTCTTCTGGCTGATGAACCCACCGGGAATCTGGATGCCGAAAACAGTAACGAGGTCCTCAATTATCTCGACGAATTTGCGAAGTCTGGAGGAGCAGTGGTGATGGCAACTCACGATCCAGTCGCTCTCGAACGTTCGTCCAGGTCGATCCAGTTACGTGGCTGAAGAATGGGGTCCTGACTTGTGAGAGTATTTTCTTTTCATCTTGCAAAGTCCAGTGTCCGAAGATCCTTGTTTGCTTTACTGAATCCACCAAGAGCCTCCAATACCCCAGGGCTGATTCATGCAGAATTTCTGAGACAAATGACATTAGGGGCTCCGGTCTTTTCACCTTCACGGATGCAGCTTGGAAACTTGGTAGCCTTTGCTGCATGGGAAAGTCAGGAGGCCATTGTCGATTTTCTTGCTTCCACGAAGCTCGGTGGAGTCTTATCTCGTGGTTGGCATCTAAGACTTGAATTTAAGCGTCGTTGGGGGCATGTCTGTTCTTTTGATGGACTTGCAGAAAGTGTTGGAGAACAAGATCCTGACGCTACTGTATTTGCATTTACCCTTGCACGAATGAAAATCCTTCAAGTTCCTCGATTTATTCAATGGGGCCGGCCTGTTGAGGAATTGGTTCGTGATCACCCTGGTGTCACCTTGGCAGGTGCCGCAATGCGATTACCCAACTCTGTCGCAACATTTTCTATATGGAAAACTCAACGTGAGATGACGGATATGGTGCGAGGCCATAGCTCAGTTCCTCAACCTGAACGCCATGCTGTGGCAATGGCTGAGAGGGAACGAAAAGATTTTCACTATGAATTCACCACTCTTCGGTTCAAGCCACTGGCTGAATTCGGAGAATGGGAGGGGAGAACTGGATTTTGTGCCAATCCAGGAATAAGAAGGTTGTTGTGAGATTTGCCTATCCATCCCAACGTTTTCAAGATTGGGTCAGCCAGCAATGGTGCATCTGGCGTGGTCAGAGAATTGATCCTCAAAGTACAAACTGGTTGATGGGGCCATTTGGAAATGTGGATTCGATTGCAGATGACTTCATTGCTCGATTAGCTGAGGATGAGCATCTCGATATTGAACGTAAAGTGAAGACTGGTGGATTGTTGTCGTCCATCAAAGAACTCAATCTGCCTGAGTCTGAGTTTGAGCGACTTTCTCCTCAGGTCATTGATTTCTATGAGAATACAACCCAATACGACTTGGAGCTATGGATAGAGTGGAGCACCTATTTTCGTCCCTTTGGTGGATTAGTCCAGTATCTCTACAGTCGCCGACTCAAACAATTAAATCTACCCCTTCGTCCACTCGAGACATCCCGTGGAATCAATAGCGAGCTAATTATGCTTCGGGATTCCCAGTCTGGAGAGGTGAAATACACTGTTTGGTATCGGGTACTTCGGTCCAATAATCATGTCATCTACTCTGGTGTGTATTCCACCTGTGTACTTCCATGTGGTAAAGCCTGCGTAAAAGCGATCTTCCCCTTGCCCAGAGGAAATGCGACAGTCATCATGTCTCCAACCGTTGGTCCGAATGGAGAACTTCATTTGGATTCGTCTGGGGAGAAGTTTGGGGATCCTGGCTTATACTTCTTACTCGAAGATTCTAAGGGAGGCTATTGGGCTCAATACATACGCTCCTTCAGGGAACATATCGAGGTGTTTGCCGATGATCGAGATGAGCTGCGAGCTGAGCATTCCATCACTCTTTGGAAGCAACGAATGTTGGAGATTCACTTCAAGATGTTTCAGTCTAAACAATTGTAGAGACTCATTGAGAGCTTTCTTCCATTTCCTGGTCCAGTCGCTCAATGTATTCGCTGACATTGCAGGTCAGCATCCGGGTCTTTTGCGGGGAAACTTCGAGGACTTTGGTTACCACCCCGTCGAGGAATGATCTGTCGTGGCTAACGATGATCGCCGTACCTTTGTAAAGATTGAGAGCTTCCTGCAAAACCTCCTTGCTCTTGATGTCGAGGTGGTTGGTCGGTTCATCCAAGCTGAGCACAGGGGAGCAACAACGGGTTGCCTTTGTCCGGTCCATCCTACGAAAGCCCAAAATTCTCCTAGCCGACGAGTCCACCGGCAACCTCGATGCCGAAAACAGCCAGGCCATTTTGGACTACATCGACGGATTTGTGAAGGAAGGTGGGGCCGCCATCATGGCCTCCCATGACCTTGCCGCCCTGGAGTGGACTCAACGGTCTGTAAAGTTGGGCTGAGGATACTCCATTGTCCGGCTACGTGGCTTGACTTTCATAGTGTAATAACCAATGTTATCCCAATGGCCATCGCTACCAAAGTCCGCCGCATCGGGAATTCACTCGGGATCACACTGCCCAAAGAAGCCTTGCATACCCTCAAGGTAGAAGAAGGGGAGACTCTGTACCTGACCGAAGGTGCACATAGTTCCTTGCTCATCACACCCGAGAAACCGGGGTTTGGAGAGAAAATGAAGGTTGCGGAAAACTTGATGGGACGGTACCGCAACGCTTTACGCGAACTGGCTAAATGAATGAACCCGTATGGATCACCCATGGTGAATGCCATGCAGTTCATGCTGAGATGCTCGCCAGGTTTGGCGGTTTGGACGGCATTCGGGACGATGGCCTCTTGGATTCGGCTCTGAACCGGCCAAAAAACTTATTTGCCTATGGCTCCACGGATTTGTTGGCAATGGCTGGTGCCTACGCAGCAGGAATCATAAAAAGCCATCCGTTTCTGGATGGCAATAAACGTACAGGGTTCCTTGTTGCTGCCCTGTTCCTTGAAACGAATGGGATGCGTTTCCTGTCATCCGAAGAAGATGTCGTGGAACGGACATTGGCCCTGGCCGCAGGGGCAATTACCGAAGACGAATACACACTCTGGTTAAGGGGTGTTTGTGAGCATACGTAATAACAGGTCGCAACGGTCAGTTCATAGAAAAAATTTGATCCCGAGGAATTGTCGGACAGGCACGGGGCACTGCTCAAGTCCTCAGGAACCTTGGTGGAAATCGAATTCGCCGAAGACAACCCCAACTACAGGTTGGCCCGGATATGACCCAGGTTTGAGCTTACCGGCCTTCTTCCATTTCCTGGTCCAGTCGCTCAATGTATTCGCTGACATTGCAGGTGAGCATCCGGGTCTTTTGCGGGGAAACTTCGAGGACTTTGGTCACGACCCCGTCGAGGAATGATCTATCATGACTAACGATGATCGCGGTGCCTTTGTAGAGGTTTAGAGCTTCCTGCAGCACTTCCTTGCTCTTGATGTCGAGGTGGTTGGTCGGTTCGTCCATGATGAGGCAATTATTGGGCTTCATTAGAAATTTGGCCAAAGCCACACGGTTCCGTTCACCACCTGAAAGGACGGAGGTTTTTTTGAATACATCATTGCCGCTGAACAGCAAGGCTCCCAACGCTCCTCTGGGGTTGGCATCATCATTTCCATCCACGACTTCTTCCACTTCAGTGAGCACGTCATTCTGCGGGTTCAATTCTTCTGCCTGGTGCTGGGCGAAATAGCCGATGACGGTATTGACGCCGAGCTCCCGTTCTCCGTCCTGGAATGGTTCGGTCCCGGCAAGAATCCGCATCAATGTGGACTTCCCGGCACCGTTGACTCCAACCACTGCGATGCGGTCGCCTTTCTGGATGCTAAGGTCGAGGCCCTTGAATACCTGATTGTCTCCATAAGCCTTGTGTAGATTCTTGATCTCAATCACCTTCTGGCTGGCAGGCGGAGAAGGAGGAAACCGGAAGTACATCTTCTTTTCTTCAGGTTCGGGCTTAATGATTTCCATCTTTTCCAACGCCTTGATCCGGCTCTGCACCATGGCGGCCTTCTTCACATTGGAACGAAAACGGTTGATAAACTCTTTTTCCTTCAGGATCTGCTTTTTCTGGTTTTCTGCGGCTTTGCGAAGGTTCTCTTTCCGGGCCGCACTCTCTTTGAGGTAGAAGGTGTAGTTACCTTTGTAGCTGTTGAGTTTCCCCAATTTTACTTCCAGCGTCCTCTCGGTCACAGCCTCAAGGAAAGCCCGGTCGTGAGAGATCACAATCAGTGCCCCCTGGTAACCCTTCAAATACTTCTCCAACCAATGCTGGGACACGATGTCAAGGTGGTTGGTCGGTTCATCCAGAATCAAGAGAGATGGCCCTTGAAGTAGCAATTTGCCCAAAGCAATCCGC
>Ga0181587_10005375_pt1 | contig 10469 bp, 6 predicted proteins | sample 071ome_27_FD_132463 | JGI IMG/M metagenome (GOLD analysis project Ga0181587, IMG submission 132463) | Coastal salt marsh microbial communities from the Groves Creek Marsh, Skidaway Island, Georgia - 071409AT metaG (megahit assembly) | ecosystem: Environmental > Aquatic > Marine > Intertidal zone...
ACGACTGACTACGACGAGCTGAACACCCCGCTGCCAGCGCTGACAAAATACGCCATCACTGACGTAATCAACGCCAGCCCACAGATGTACACGGCCATAATCTCTTCGTGCGAAATGTGGTACGCAAGGCTTGCTGGAAAGCCAGCCGATGTGGCTATGGCAACATTCAACCGCGACCTGCGTCTTGCGATGGAGGCCGACGTAGTAACGCCCATCAGCGGGCTGGCCCGCAGCCAGTACCCCACGCCTCGCTCAATGGGATGGCACTCAGGTCTATTGCCGGATGTTGAATGATTAAGATAAGTCAATGGTTCGGATATAACGAAGATGCCTCTCAGTATCTGCTGAGACCGGGAGAGCTGCGCCTGCTGAACAATCTGCAAGCGCGCCGCCCCGGAATGCTGCTTAGTCGTAGCGGACTGCGAAAGATATACGGCAAGTACGACAATGACGGAATCTACGGAATCTTCCGCAGAGCGACGATACTTGGAAGCGACAACGACTACCTGTGGTGGCAAAAGATTCTTGTAGACAAGACGCTCACCATAGAAGAAATCGACCAAGGGCTCCCAAACTACGAATACAAATGGGTCGTGCGCCGTGTCATTGGCGACAAATCGCGAGTCGTAGATACGCTCGACATATTTCCCGACAATTCGGAACTACATAATTTTTGCGTAGCCGAAGACAGGCGTGGGCGGCTCTTCATTGTGTACGGCCACAACGTCCAACCAAGGCTCTATCTTCCAGAAGCGCTAGAAAACGTGGCTCGCGAGATGGGGATGAAGACCCCGACAGTCCCGCCTGTCGTGACCCCAGATGGCAGGGGGAAGTTCATCGAATCTGTCAGCGTGCGGTTCGGTGGAGGGTCATACTACGATGCGCCGAAAATTCTGGTTGACGGCGACTGCGTTCGTGAGGCAAGGCTAGAGCCAATCGTCAAGCTCGGGCGCGTTACTGGCGTAGAGGTCGCGGACGGGGGCGCTGGCTACACGACAGCCCCCAAGCTGACTTGCATAGAAAACCCTCAAGGCGCCGGGTTTAAGGCAACTGCAAACTACAGCTCCAGCGCCAAGCAGATTATCGGATTTGATACAACGACTCCCGGCACAGTCGCTTCGCAGGCTCCGTACTCAGGCCCCTCTGACGAAGAGACATACAGCACAAAAGACGCCGGAACCGATGGGCACGCGATTGTCACGCTAGGCAACTTTTCCTCGGAAACCGAACCAAAAAACATTGTTGCGTATCATGGCACAGGATCGGTCGACGGCTGGAGTACCATAATCCTTGAGCTGGATAACGTCGAGGGGGTAGAGCTGGCCTCTTATGCGGAAGTCTTTCCGTACGAAGCAAACGTCAACGGAAAGGTCAACACAGTCGTAGACGTTGACGCCACGCTCAATCGCGTGCAAATTGCTTTCGCCAATCCAGCATTTAACCTAGCTGCTGGACAACAAATATCTTTCCAGAAGCTACGACGAACCAAGCACGAGCTGACATATAACGCAGATACCAAGACTTATACCGCGAACATTGAGACCAGTTCCCCTGTGCAAACTGGCTCCAACACGCCCGCCGATGGCTATTTCACGGAAAAGAAAGCCACGGCCACAATCCGCATGTCGCCGAAGTCTTACGGATTTGCAGTCAACACGGCGGCCCCGTGGGAGTCCATAGAAACCACTGTATCTAATTGGCAAACGTACGGCACAAACACGCCGTATCTTTACGGAGACTTTTGGGAGGGCTCAGACTATGACAGAAAGGGCTCTGCTGAAAACTCTAGGTACGGCGGCTTGCAGGCCAGCGGCAGCACTTTCGTCAGGGGGTTTACTGGCACAGTAGGCGGCAGAAGGGCCGAAGTGTACTGGCCCGACTACTCAAAAATTTCCGTTTGGCTATGCACCGGAACATACTCCACAAACCTAAGCCAATGGACGCGCGTCGATGTGCCCGTTGAGTACGAAACAGTGGAGACAGGCTCCGGAGATACCGCGTCCTCCAAGATAATTAGATTTCGTGTGCCTGCCACGCGTCAATCGCAAACCGCAAGGGCGATACATGGCGACACGGTTGGCACAGAATACAAAGGCTGGGACGGCCTGCCAGACGCCGAAGGCCCGCTGGTAAAGATTTACCTCAGAGATTGCCCTGACTCGTGGCTCACGACAGGAGAAGACGAGTGCTTGCCGTCAGGGCAGAAGGAATCGAAAAAGACAAGACTGCCTTGGTGGACTTCCGGCACGAACGTGTCTAGGCCAATCGTTGACATTGTGCCCGAGGGCGGGGAAATAAACTCCAGCACCATTGTCATAGAAGACCCCGGCAAGGGTTGGGCAAAAGGAGCGCTGTTTGCGCTTCGCATCTATCAAGCTAACGCATATGAACAGCGGGTAGATTACAACACTGCTGTAGCGCAGGAATCAATCCGTGGGACTCATTCAGGTATCGGCAACAAGTACGTTGAGTTCCGCATTCGTGCAAACGCGCCTGACGCTGCGTCCACCCCAGACGGCCCGCCGCACCAGCTGCTTGAGCCAGTGTTTATAAATGGCTTCAATGACTCTTGGACTGCCAACGACAAAGCCGCACTCTGGCTCGCCAAGCGCAATAGAGAAGCTTCCGCAGACCTAGATTCCGGAGGGTGGGTCTCGGCGCAATATATCTCGTGGCAGGCTAAAACCCTAAAGACCCTAAGTACAGCCTCTACAGGAAGAATCACATCTGTCAACATTCTAACCCGAGGCGCAAACTATCACGCAGAACCAGAAATAATTGTTTCCGGCGGCGGTCGCGGGTACGGGGCCAAGTTTTCTCCTGTCGTGAGCGGGGGACAAATAACTAAGGTCATTATAGATGACCCCGGTCTTAATTATACGGACACTCCAGAGCTGACCACAGAGTCGCGGCCAGCAAAGCTATCGGCAGTAATGCGCGCAACAATGCGTGGCAGATACAAGTGCGCCTATAGATTTGCGGACAGATCAGAGACGGTAATCAAAACTGTGACGGCAGCGAAAGGCGAGGCCGACAACGTCCTGCTAATCGAAGACTATGACGGAATAGAAAAGGACATGGTCTTAGAGGGGGATTTGATTCCTTGGAACGCTAAAGTGGTAAGCGTAAACAAGGAGCGAATTACGCTCGACCAAAACGTGCCCGGGCTCGCAACTGGACACGACCTTGTTTGGCAAACAAACGACAAGCAGTCGGATTTTGATGAAGCGATTCAAATCCTTGGCCCAGAGTCTGCGGAAAGAATCGAGGCCGACACAACAATATACAGTGCAAACAAAGAGTACCAGCTAACATACTCGCTAGAAGGCTCTCTGGTACTGACGAAGAAAAAGCGATTTACTCTGCCGAGCGGCTTTGTAGTGGAAGTCTACAGCGAAGTGCTGTATCAGAGCGACACCTATAACCAAGTAAACTACGACTCGCTCAACGGCTTCCCGCTCAACAGAAACTATCTGACTATTGGCGACGATGGTCGCCTTGAGTTTCGCCAAGAGTTTTTAGACGCCAACGGCGGAGTAACTGACGACCAGCTCTTGTACTATGTGGGAACAGCAAGCAGCGAGACCACCGTAGTAGAGCTATCTAATGGCGGCTTCTTGGCGACCTACACGCCGATCCCTACCACGCAAGTCGTTATTCGCGACATGACGCTGCCCGTCACTTACAGCGACTTCTCCCCCATCATCGACCTAGACGCCGGGCCAAACGAAGACCGCCCGCACTGCTCAGAGATTAAATGGGATGTTCCGGGGCTAGAGGCCCCCGCCCGGGCCGACCTAGTGGAGTTCTGGAGAACTAGCGCCGACCAAAGTCTTGTGTACTACAGAACCGAGGCATACGGGATTCCGTCCGAAAACGGCATCACAGTAGTTGGGCGCGACACATTGTCGGACGAAGAGCTATTTAACGCAGACCGCGCCTTCTACCAAGCGATGCCTATCGTGCTGCCAAACGGCGCAGTCAATGCGTACAGGTTCGGGCAGCCGAGAAAAGACATGGCCGTTGCCGTGGCTTTCCAAGATCGCCTTTTTATGGGCGTATCGACTAGCGGCGAAAAGCCGAACACAATTTTCTACAGCGAATACGACGAGTTTGAGTCGTTTCCGGACATCAACGAGCTGCCTATTCAGCTGAATCAAAAGTCAACAGATACATTGACTGCACTGATTCCGTTCGGCTCCATGCTTCTTTTGGTGCAGCACACGCACACCTACAGCTTGGCCTACAACACCGACCCCGCTATTGACGCATCTATACAGATGATGAGCCACAGGGGCACGCTGCACCAAAGGTCTTGGGACATACACGAAAATGTTCTGTACTCCGTAGACGAGTCAGGAATCTACGCGATGTCGCGTAGCGGGGAAGTCCAAGACATTAGCCTGCCCCTCAGAGACTTTTTCGTAAGCGAGCTAATTGACTTTTCAAAACGAGAAAAGTTTTTCTTGCAGATTGACCCGAGAACGCACATTCTCCGATTCTTCTGCTGCCTAAAGAACAATCCGGCCCCAACTCCAACCATCGCCCTTTGCTATGACATACAGGCAAAGACATGGTGGAGCGAGTCATATCCCAACTCAATAATCTCCGCTTGCTCCGGTCGCCCAGCAGACACAAGGGTTAATACTATTCTGCTGGGCGCTGTTGATGGGAATATGTACGAGCTTGACGGCTACGACGATCACAGCAATCAAAGCCTTACCGATACTGTAGTCCAGAAGTCGGGCAATGGATACCTGCGACCGCCAAACATTACAGTGCCGAACGTGAACGGCGCCAAGGTTCAGGCGGTTGTTACCGAGGGCAGGCTAGTAGACGTAGTCATACAAGACCCCGGCTATGGCGCTGACTACGGAATAGACCTCCTGACCGAGAACGGGGAGATTCTCAAGGGCCACGATGACAAGCTGGTTCAAGGCGTCGAGTACGCTGGCATCAAGATGATTATTGACCCCCCGGAACCGGGAGGCACGCAGGCCGAGGCAAGGGCCAACTTCAGCGTCCTGCCCGTCATTCGCAGGCTATGCACTGTCGCTAAAGACGAATCATTCTTGAGGATTCTGCCGACTTCGGTGCCGCAGCTGGAGCCGGAAAAGAATAACTGGTTTGCGACCGAGGCCAATGCAGACATTCTGACAGAGAGCGGCGAACAGATAGAGATTACAACTCCTGCTTGCGAAATCGGAATGGAGGTGATCGGAGAGTTTATTCCGCTAAACGCATTTGTGTCGCACATAGACGGAGATGACGTTTACATGCAGCACCCTGACGGTTCCCCTGTCTCTATACTGCACGGGAAAGCACGGAGCAATCTTTATCCGACCGACCTATCTAGGCTGGAGCTAGGCGGCACGGAGATGATGGTTCAGTTCCGAAAGCCGTCAAACACTAACGTGCCCTTCCGGCTTGTGACTGGCGCGATGCAGCTAGCCAACGAAGATAACACAAGGGGCGGCGACCGCCTGCAAGACAGGTCGTTTTCGCTTACCTATACGCCCACGAAGGAAACCAAGTACGTCCAGCTTCTAGAAAGGTTTAACGGAAGAGACGAGCTTCGTCCAAATTCCGCAAGAAGAAGCCGAGGAGGCAGCGGGTCATGGGTACATCGCGAAGACAGCGCCTCCACGCAGCTCGATCTTAGCGACACCGCTAGCCATCTTGGGCTTTCAACTGGGGTGGCGAAGGCGACATTTGCATCTCGGTCGTACACCGACATGACCGGCGCAGACCAACACATACAGATTGAGCTTAACGGCCAGCCCACCAGAACAAGCGACTTCTCACGAACCAACTTCTGGGTCAAGGAAGACAACCCGTCAGCAGAGCAGTTCGTCATGCACCAAATGACAGTAAATGGAGTTGTCGATGGCTAAAGACCTAGAGGCAGCGCTAATCGACGGAGGGATCACTCCGTCAGCGGCAAAGATTCTCGCTAACGCTATTGATAATGCGGCAACCGGAGTTGTTACATCTGGCCGACAGGTTGTTGACAACACGCCCGTCCAGAAAATGCGGCAGATTAATGCAGCAGACAGAACGCTCCTTTTCTCTAACCTCGACTACCCTACCGAGGCCCTCGCGGAGCGAATGAAAGTGTCAGCAGGGCTGCAACGAGACCCGCGCCAGCACCCTTACCTAAACAGCCAGCCCGCTAGCGGAGACCCGACCATTGCCACCGGCTCGGTTCGCGCAGGCCAATTCGTCAAAGTCGAGAGAAAAACCACCGACAAGGTCGCCCAATCAGAGGTGTCGCTGGAAGTGGAGGATCAAGGCGGCTCTCACGCGCGCACAAATGCAGCTACTGGCAAGGTAGAGAGCGTGCCGTTTTTAGTCCGATTCTACCCACAAAACTTAATAGAAGGCGCATTCGTGGAAGAGGATGGCCGCACAGTGCTGGAGATTAGGCTGAAAAATCTTGACGAAGCCGGTCGGATCACTGGATTCGGAACCGCCTGCCACACGAGCTGGCGTTCCGGCACAACCTGTTGGATCGTACCAAATATCAGCTAATGAAAAAACTCAGCCCACTAAAAGAAATCGGTGCGATTCCAAAGCCGGGATACAGCAATCCCCGGTTCTGGAGTCCGTCAAAAAACACCCCAGACGTTCCGCAGGGCGGCTTTACGTCAATCATCGGAACATCACGCCCGCTTGATGATGCCGAAGTCAATCGCGTCATGCAAGTCGCGACTGGCCCCAAGGCAGTGTATGGCGCAGTGGGAGGCAGTGGCGCTGCATCGACAGACGCGCTGCAAGACGCCTTCGCCCAAATGTCAGCGAATGCACTTGGCTCGGCCCAAGACGAGTTCCAAACCAAGTATCAGTCGCAGGCCCAGAAGTCCCAAGCGGAAGACATCTTGGGGCAAAAGCAGTCGGCCACAGACAGGTTCCGAATGGAAATGGGCGTAGAGTCTTTTGCTAGAGACACATGGCAGCGGCTACAGCAGGGGTACAAAGACCTAGCGCAGTACGCAATCGAAGAGCAGAAGAACGCCAGCGCACGGTTCTGGGCCAGCTTCTTGGGGAGCCTTTGAGGTTGTAAATGTTTAAGTCAACTACTGTCTCAAATTCTGGCCCAGCGACTGATGCCCCAGTTAGGGGCCGGTACGACCAGATGTACGGCACTACGTTTAGTGGGCCGGTGCAAAAAGACAGGCAATTTCAGGACGCTGCCCGCAATGAGTCGATGGCGAAGGCCGTCTACCAAGGCGATCCCCGTCAGTTTATGAACCAGATGGGCAAGGGCGTCCGCGCTGGCGGGAAGATGGAAGCGTATCGCGCCGGGATTCAGGGCGCTGCGCAGTCATCGAAGGCATACGCACAAGCCAACCAAGACCTTCTTAACCGCCTCGCCGACGAGCGGGCCGCGAACCTTCAATTCCAAGAGAGGTTATCCGGCGAGCGCGGATGGATGCGCGACCTACAAATGGATCGCGATGCAGTCAACAGCCGGATGGCAATGAACGCTTACAAAGAGTTTGCAGATGTTGAGCTGGCAGAGAAAGAGCGAGAGGCGAAGCGAATCGTCAACGAAGCCAATCGCGCAGCAACAATTATGAGCGCCCTGTTCTAAGGAAAGAGACATGATTATTTCGATTGCAACCGACATTCGAGACGTACTGGACGAAACGCTAGACAAAGAGTTTAAGCGGCGCAAGCCCCTTCATCGCCGCGACGAGGTGAAGAAGTCCAAGAAAGACGCGGACACGAAGGACAGCGATGACGAGAACGAAAAGCTTGCCGATCTTGCAGCAGAGAGAGGAGAGCCAGCGCCGCTTCCATTAGATGACGAAGACTTCTCGGACGACGCTACGGACAGCCTCAAAAAGAAGCCTAAGAAGAAAGCCGCAAAGAAATAAGTCATGGCAAGGAAGCCGAAACCAAAGGGCGGGCTAGGCGTACAGGTTCGTGCTGCAAGGCGAGCTAAAGAACTCGGCACGCACAGCGAGCGCCTCCGCGCACTCTTTGCGAACAAGAAGGAAACCGACAGGGCGCTAGAAGTCCTGCGGCAGTATGCCCTAGAGCTTGACGCCAGCAAGCCCGACGCTGACGCAGCGCCCGCTCCGGTACTCAAGGCTCTTCAGGAGCTGCCAGCGGGCAGGCGACTAGAACTCTTTAATCTTCTTGAAGAGTCCGATCCCGAGCTGCCGGTCAATAACTTGAGGCAACCGTTAACGGAAGAGCTTCCGGAGCCCGACCTTGAGCAAATAAAAGAAGAGGCTGCAAAAGAGCGTAAGCAAAAGTCTGGAGCGATGACCGGAGAGTTCGGTCGTACGTTCAACGAAGAATATGCCCGCAAGTTTGGCCTTGCCGAAGACCCATCTAGCCTGTCCGATCAACAGCTTATCGACACAGTTGCTCGGCACAGGAAGGCCCAGTACGAGTCTGGTCGCCTTGGCGTTCTGGCTGGCGACACTACGACGGGAGAAAAGGGTCGGCCAGAAACGCTGAGTCCCTTGCAGCGAGCAGACAACGCGATAAGAGAAGATAAGTCAGGCCGCAAACCTTTGACGGATAAAACAAGAGAGGGCTTGGTCAAAAGAATTATCGGCGAAGGCGCCGACGCAGAGTTCCAAAAAAAGCGGGCAGCAGTCGCCCGTGCGACGGGAGAAGAGATACGCCCTTACGGACAGGGCGGGGCCGAAGCAGGGCTCACTTTGCCGCGAGTGGTGCAGACCCGCCCGAAGGGGGTTCGTGGCATTCTTAGGGGCCTGACTGAAGAAAGCGCCGGAGCTGGCGCCACTCCCTTCTCCGGCAGCGCGCAGGATAAAACGTACAAGCATCTTCTGGAGGTACGGCGGCATCTCGAAGAGACGGGCGAGCTAATGGACTACAGAGTCCTAGTCAATAAAGAAGACATGCAGCCCCCGATGAAGCTCAACAACGAAGGTGTTGTGCGGGCAAAAAGACTTCTCGATACAGAGATTGCAGAGATAGAGCGCAGGAGAACCGCAGCTGGGATCGGCCCGGGAGGCACAAGTCGCAGACAGTTTAAGCTAGACGATACGCCGCCAGACCCAGAAACAGTATTGAGCATTGGCACGGGCAAGGGGCACGCTTCGGGAAATTACAGCAAAGGTAAGTCTCTAGATTTTCAGGTAGCAGAATCCGGAACAACTCCAACGCAAAGGCTCGCGGATGATCTCGTGCGCAATTCGCAAATGGCGTCCGCAGAAACAAATGATGCCGCCGCTGGAGGTCTGGGCGACGATGCAGACTCGTTCTCGCACCTCCCAGAAGTCAATCTTGATTCTCAATTCCCAACATGGCGTCAGCAGGCGGCTCGCGTAAAGAACGGAGATTTCGAGTTTCCTGACGATGCGCCCACTCCGGAAGCTCTTGGCCGAAGAATTGCGCGAACCCTTGGTCTTAATGCGGACGAGACAGAACAGTTTGTGGCCGAGGTCAGGGGCGTGCTAGGCAAAAGCATTCGGGAGCAAGCGCCAAAGCCCCCCCAAGGAAAGCAAGCGGTTAAGTCAGCACGCAGAAGAATGGTTCCCGGCGATACCGGCAAAAAGATATTCAGCACGCCCGAAGGGCAGCTCGTTAACGAGGGAATGTTTGATCCATCCACGCAGATGTATCAGATGGAGGGCGACCGCTACTACACCCACGACGGCGGCACGGCTCCACCAATGGGCCGGTCGGCCATTCAGGACGAAATAGACAGACTGCGAGCCCAGCTAGACGAGGCGCCGGAAGAAACTGCCGCGAGAGCCAAGCAACGGCAGGAAGAGCCGCCCGATGGCTTTGAGGGTCTCGATGATCTTGACGCAATGGCCGAGGAACTTGGCTTCTCCTTAGACCCCGAACCGGAAGACGCTGGCGACATCGGAACCCAAGAGCCTATGCCGGAGCCCGGCGGGCTAGACGATCTCACTATGGGCAGACCTAATCGAAAAATTTTGCAAGGACTACTTGCGTAGGAGAGAAAAATGGCACGGCCACCAAAATCACCCACCGTAGCCCGTAGATGGCAACGCTCCCTTCGCGGCAGTCGACGGACTCCCGGCGAAGTCGGCATCGCAGACCCAGACGTTGTAGACGCAAGCCCAGAGTCGGCAAAAGGCACTGGCTCGCCCGGAACCCCGAGCCCTCAAAAGAGCGCATCTGCGATAAAGCTTGAAAAGGTGCGGGCCATCCTAGAGGCGACCGGCCTCCTAGACCCCGCCGCCCAAAAAAGCCCCAAAGAAATCCTCACGCTTTTCGCTGAGAACAGGGGCTCCACGATTCCGAATGCGAGCATCGACAGGCTTTACGACGATCTTGTTGAAAGCCCAAGAGCAGAAGGACTCGATGCGGACGTAGAAGGCGGCGGGCTAGACCCAGATGCCGAAACGGACGAGTTCGTGTCCTCCGAGCCGGACGGCGAAAGGGACATGCCGCAGGAGGGTCTTGATGATTTAGAAGAGGAAACTGTTGATGCGGACGAAGTGGATCAAGAAGCT
>Ga0181587_10005386_pt1 | contig 10459 bp, 11 predicted proteins | sample 071ome_27_FD_132463 | JGI IMG/M metagenome (GOLD analysis project Ga0181587, IMG submission 132463) | Coastal salt marsh microbial communities from the Groves Creek Marsh, Skidaway Island, Georgia - 071409AT metaG (megahit assembly) | ecosystem: Environmental > Aquatic > Marine > Intertidal...
TGGACATCTTATTTGATGAGAAGATTGCCGGCTCCTTTCACTTTACCCCCGGACAAGCCTATGAAGAGGCGAATAATGGAAATAAGTCCCAGGTGCACTGGGATATGGTTTGCATCCAGCGTCCAGAGTGGGGCGGGGGAGAAATCCGCTTCGATGGTGAATTGATCCGTAAGGATGGACTGTTTGTGGTGGATGACTTGCTTCCCCTTAATCCGGAGTCTTTGCTGGCCACCGGTTAATTTCCCAGTCATGGAAAAGTTGATTGAGTCTCTGCCCAAGACGGAGACTCATCTGCACATCGAGGGAGCGATTCCGTGGGAGCTTTTCGAGGAGCGGTTTCCCGGGCAATTCCCAGAGGTTCCCGAATTTCGCCAGCCTGGTTACCGATACGACAGCTTTGCCCAGTTTGAGAGCATTCTCATCGATCATGCCTTGCGAATCATCAAGGAACCATCCGATTACACCGAAATTGCCCGGCGGATTTTCCAAAAACATATTGAGCAAAATGTACGCTATGTGGAACTAAGCTTTCACGCGGGCATTATCGAATTTCTCCAAATGCCAGGTAAGGAAATTATTGAGGCGATCCGATCGGCAGTGCCTGCCGGCTTGGAAGTAAGAATTTTTATGGGAATGAGCAGGAATTCGTACTCCGACTACCTCGGTGCCACTTTGGATGATGCGGTGGCCAACTGGGAGGGTCTGCATGGGATTGATTTACATGGACCGGAGGATCTGCCCCTTTTGGACTGGGTGCTCCGCTTGTGGCAAGTCGCCCGGGCGAATGGACGAACTCTCAAGGCTCATGCGGGGGAGTTCGGACCCGCAGACAATGTAAAGTGGGCGGTGCAAAATCTTGGTGTAAAAAGAATTCAGCACGGCATCCATGCCTCCAAAAATGAAGAGGTCATGAAACTCTTATCCGCGGAGGGGGTGACTCTGGATATCTGCCCGATCAGTAATTATAAATTGCGCATCTTTGACCGCTGGGAAAATTATCCCATTCGCCAGTTCCTGGATCGTGGAATCCGTTGCACCATTAGTACGGATGACCCACTGTCTTTTGCCAATCGCCTGACCGATGAGTACCTTGCTTTGCATAGGGAGATGAATTTTTCGGCTACTGAACTCGCACAATTGGCGAAAGCTGGCTTTGAGGTCGCGGATCTGCCTGAAAATGAAAAGATCACACACCTGAAAGAGATTGATCGTCTGCTCGGGGTGGAACTGGAGGAGGTACCTTAGATGGAACAGGTATACACCTGCCCAGATGGGCAAAGTGGGCGAGCCGATAAGTTGCTGGCTGAGAAGTATTCTGAATTTAGCCGGGGCTTTATTAAGCAATCGATCGAGGATGGAAAAATTACCCGCGTTGATGGTTCCGTAATTGAACCCAAAACCAAGTTGAGTCCGGGGGATCAGTTGAGAGTATGCCTGGTCCGCCCCACCGTGGATTCATTGATTCCTTATGAGCATAACCTTGATGTTCTATTTGAGGATGAACACATCCTGGTCATCAATAAAGAAGCAGGTATGGTGGTGCACCCGGGCGATGGTACCGATGACAAAACTCTGGTGCATGCACTGCTGCATCATTGCCCGAACCATTTGTCCCCTGTCGGTGCACCCCTGCGCCCAGGCATTGTTCACCGTCTCGACAAAGACACCAGTGGGGTGATGGTAGTGGCGAAGACTGAAGTTGCCCACCTCTCGCTCGCGGATCAGTTTGCCAACCGAGAAACGAACAAGGTGTACCACGCCATAGTCTGTGGTAAGTTGGCGGATAGCGGGGAGTTTAATCAACCCATTGGCCGGCACCCAACTGTACGGGTAAAAATGGCGGTTTCCGAAAAGGGCAAGCCGGCCTTGACCCGGTGGGAAATAAAAAGGGTCTACCGGGACTCCTTTTCCTATGTGGAATGCGAAATCCTAACCGGAAGGACTCATCAGATCCGGGTGCACTTCTCGGCCAATGGACACCCGATTGCCGGTGACTCAACTTATGGATATCGCGAAAGGATGGGCGGGGCAGGGCTTTTCCCAAGGGTTATGCTCCATGCACGCAAACTGAGCATTAAGCACCCGATTAATCAAGAGAGATTGAGCTTCGAGGCCGGTAGCCCTGTGGACTTTCAGAGATGCCTAGAATGGTTAAGCAAAGAGGCGGAGATCAGCTGATATGTTTACCTAATTCGTTTCAAGGGATGCGGTAATCTTTGCGAATGCATCATCCACATCGTCGACGATGGTAAAGAGGTCTACATCTCCCGGGGAAATGACTCCCCACTTAATAAAATGATCGAAATTGATCAGCCCATCCCAAAATTCCTTCCCGTAGAGGAAAACGGGCATTTTTTTGTGCAGTTTGTTGGTCTGGGCAAGGGTCAGGGTTTCGAATAATTCATCCATCGTACCAAACCCTCCAGGAAAAACGACAATGGCCTTGGCGTGGTAGAGGAAATAAAATTTGCGCAAAAAGAAGTAGTGAAACTCAAAGGATAAATCCTTATCCGCATAAGGGTTTACTCCCTGCTCGAAAGGCAGACTGATCCCCAGTGCGATTGATTTTCCGCCCGCATCGCGTGCTCCTCTATTGGCCGCTTCCATCATTCCTGGGCCACCACCGGAGCAGACAAAGTATTTCTGGTTGCCCGGGTTGCCCTCGGACCATTCGGTCAACTTAGCCGATAAATCTACCGCTTGGTCGTAATATTTGGAAAGTCGGGCAATCGACTGGAGCTTATTCAATTGAGCACGGTCCCGATCGGTCTGCTTATCCTCCTCCGGTAATTGATCAACGAATTCTTCCAATTCTGCATTGGCCACACTGGAAGGTTTGGGGCGGGCGGATCCAAAAAAAACAAGGGTGTTTTCCACGCCCTGTTTTTTAAGCCTGAGGTCTGGTTCCATAAGTTCACAAAGAACCCGAATGGAGCGGGCATCATGGCCGTTTAAAAACTCTTGATTGTCATATGCTTTGGTAGGATTAATTGGCATAAGCGAAATCATGATTGGGAAAAATAATTTGAAAAGATAAAAGAAAATCCAAATTTTGATTAAAGTACCTATATCCCGGGTCGACTATGTTTAGTAGCCACATGGAAGTGGCCTCAGAAATTTGATTCGATCCGCAGGAGGTTGATTGGAATCAGCGATTCCCCAATGGGGAAGTAAATTTTTATTAGCTGTGATATATTTCAATGACCACATAGAACAAAATCCTAAAGGGAGTAATTCTCCAAAGGATCAGGGCAATCATGATTCGAATAACCTTCTCCAATTCCCGGATTCGAAGGCCAACAAATGGACAGATCAAGGCTTAAGCCAAGAGGAAATCGGTAAGTGGGTAGATAAGCTTGTGCAGAGCGATCTTACCGAGCAATCCATGGGAGTACTCAAAGCGAACAAGAACACCAAAGAAGAGGGTGATTCAGCTCATCAATTAGCCGAGATTTTAATCAGTAAAGGAATAATTTAATTCTCAATGAAATTCATTTGGGGAAAACTGTTTTTCTGCATGGTCATTTTTGCCTCTTGCACAAAAGAGAAGGATGAAAGAGACCCAATTCCTAACTCGGGTTCGGATCAATCAAACCATGCAATTCTCCCAAATTTATTAGAAACGGAGGGTGGGGGGACTTCGAATCAGACGATTCTAAACCGGTTACTTGAGGCTTTTGATAAACCGCTAAGGTCTTACCCACTCATCGCATCGACAATGATTCAATACAAAAATGGAGGAATCGCTTATCGTGAACAGTTGGATGAACCTTTTACGGGGAGGGTGGAAGACCGAAGCGAAGATGGGGTCACGATTCTTCAATCCTCCTATCTTGATGGCATTCCACACGGCAAGCACATCAGGAGGTTCAGTGATGGGGTACTGGCCAGGGAAACAATCTATAACCGGGGAGTACTTAGCGGGGTAAAGAAAAAATGGTGGGAAAATGGGACCCTAAAAGAGGAAGAGTATTGGAACGAGGGAAATTACAGCGGTAAAACCTTGTGGGATCGGGACGGGAGAATCATTAGGCAGGAATGGGCTAGGTAGTGCCCGAGTCCTTTTTCAAATCGAGGGTTTTTCCTGAATTAATCGATCTAAGTATTTTCCAAAATCACCAGCCCTCAAAACGGATAGATTTTCGATGGATGGATCCTTCTCCAACTTTCTCCAATGGTGAAAAAGTAAGTCGGACAAATCATCCGGGCAAACCAATGCAACAAACCTGGCTTTTTTGTAATTACTGGAGTTTCGTATGAGATCTACCAACCCATCTTGATTCTCAGAAGAGAGTTCATCCCGGATCTCCACGCCTAATGATAGGCTTGGAATCCATAAATCAAATTCATCCGCCGCAAGATTATCAGAGGTCTCGAGTTTTCGTCGCTTGATCTTCTCTTCGCAAATATGAATCAAATCCATAATCGTAGCAGACTCGCCGTTGAGGGAATCCCTTTCTCTACAGACCAGAGAAGATAGATAGGACAGGAGGCTGCCCTTGTGGATCAGTTGGATTCTTTCTAGGGCGAATCCACGGATTTTAGGGTCGGGGAAAAGTAATTCCATTCGGAGGTTATTTCCATCCTGAAGCTCAACATTAGAAAGCTCATAGTCTTTTTTTAGAATGATATTTTCAATATTTTCAGGAATATAGATAGTGTGGACTCGTAGATCATACCCCCCTTTTTTGGCAGCCAGAAATGCTAATTGTTCCCTAAACCACATAGCAAGGTGCATCGCGGTGGCGTTAGACTGGTAGCCCTCGGATTCGATCTTTGATTGAAGATCCAATAATTTTTGGATGTTTGCTTCAGGAGTTTTCCCGGAATCTTTATGAGCTAATACACTCGTTACACAGTCTTGAATAAGGTACTGGTCGTCTCTCCAGTCCCTCCTTCTTCGGTGGAAAATCGGTGTAGCAAGGGAGCTTGCGGTTAGTTTCCTCGAAGATAAGATTTTGGGGTTATCGTCCATTTGAATCTAAAATCTACCAAACCTTTTCTTTTTTTCCACTATTTAAAATTCTTGATTCATGACTAGAGTATTTGACATGGCAGCCTATAAATACGGTCTTTTGATTCTCTTTTTTTATGGATCTCTTTTTTTTAACCCGGTCTGGGGCGAAGAGGAAAAGGATACCAATTCCAGTGCGAAGATCCAGGGGGTGGTTAGAGTGGTTCAACCAGGGGTGTTTGACTACCAGTCTTCGGATTATTTAATACGCATGCGTGCCTGGGGAGTTGGCTTTCCCAAAAGAAGCCAACCTGGGTATAATGAAGCTCTTTCCTTCACAGAGCGCGAACTTCTCTCCAAACCTGTGGAGTTTAAAATTAAACAGGAATTTGATCTACAGAATATAAAAGCTGTGGAAATTTTTACCGGTATAGAAAAAGAAAACTTTTCTCTTCTCGCTATTAGGGATGGAATAGGTTGGCACTTGGAGGGAGAGACCGAAAGAAATGGGATGTTCACCATGGCTCAATTAAAAGCCAAAAGAAAAAGAATTGGGGTGTGGAGATATGGCGATGTATTTCAGGCCGAAAATAATAATCCTACCCTACCACACCCCTTACTTCGAAATGTAATAGGGCAAAATCCGTTTAGTGCAGGGCTCAACTATTGGGTTACCTCATTCGGTAAGATTCACCGCCCAGGATGTTCGTTTTATGAGCGAGGCAGGGGTGAACTTAGTAGAAGACCAACCGGCACAGATTGCCGTATTTGCGGTGGAACTAATCCCCGCGATTGAGCCAATTCAGGAATCAATAATTTCCTTAAGCTCTTCCTTCGACTTTAAGCCGACCAGAGTCTGGGAAAGACTGCCATTTTTGTACACCAGAATAGTGGGGATGGATTGAACACCATGTTCTTGGGCAAGCTCGGTGTTGTCATCCACATTGACTTTGTAAATATCTACTTTTTCCGGAATTTCTTGGGATAGCTCATCTAGGATAGGGCCCAGAGATTTACAGGGACCACACCATGGTGCCCAAAAATCAACCAGCGTGGTTTTGGTGGATGAGGTGGCTTTTTCAAAGCTCTCTTTGTTTAGATTAATTAGATTACTCATGAGTTAGGATTTCAAAAAGATAAGAACCGCTAAGGTTACCGAGCCCGCAAAAACAAGAAAGTCGAGGATGAGCAAGGTGATGCTTGGCTTACCAGATGGTGAGCCTGGGTTCTCTGCAGGTTTCTTCTTTTTAGCTGAAGACTTTTTCTCCTTACCTGCCTTGGGCGGGGCAGTTGGTGCACCAGCCTCAGGGCCGGAAGCTGAAGGCGCTCCAGGAGCAGGCGGGGCACCCGGGGTAACAGGGGCTGCGGGTGTTCCCATGGGTGGGAGCCCTGGTGCAGGGGCTGCCCCGGGTAGAGCAGGGCTAGGGGAAGGCGCCGCTAAAGCAGGCCCTGGAGCACTTAATGAGGGAGGAGCTGCAGGAGCAATAGGGGTAGGAGCGGCCGGTGGAGCACCCAGAGCGGGTGCGGGAGCGATAGGGCTGGGAGCAGTAGGTGCGGCAGCAACCTGAGGTTTGCTAATTTGTAACTTCGGTTTAGCACCAGGTGCTTTTATAGCTGGAGCAATCTTTTGGGGCTTTGGCAGTTGAGGGGGTGCCATTTCTTATTTTTCGGGGGTGTTTTTTTGAATTAAATCCGAAAGTTCATCACTGGAGGTGTCTTCAAGCCTTTGGCCTTTGATGGTTAAATCCTCAATGGTTTTTAACAAAGTTTCTGTCATCCTACCGTGGGTATCCTCAGATCCTCCAACAATAGAAAATTGATCTGCTTGAGTCATTCTCTTGTGACCGTCTTGGTTATCGAGACCAATACCAAGCAAATGAGCCATAACTTTGGGGTCTTTGTATGGAATGGCAGGATTGAAGGAACGATTGTTCATGTTAGATAATGTAAAATAAGGAATTGGGGTTCGTCAACCTTTCAGGCAATCAGATGAATCTTACAAGCGATGCTAAAAGGCCGCAAGAGATGCTCCGAGTCTCCATTCTGTAGAGTTGTCTCCTATCGTGCCCTTTCTTTTATTAACGCTGAGTTCAACCGACCAATTGCCTGATGTTAAATAATTTATGGATGCTCCAAGCAGGGAAGCTTGTTTACTGTTGAGATCATACCTTCCAAGCATGGAAAGCAGGGTTTTTTCGTTGATTCTTTTCCAGGCGGAAAACTCAGCAAAATCATTGAAGTTGAAATATTTGGAATAACGGATCGAAAGTTCCTGGAAGCGACCATCAATCAATCTCATAGTGCTGGATTCTTTGTAATATTCATTCAAGGATAAATCATATTTGTTGGAATGCGTGATTACAAGCCATGGCCATGGAGTGACTTCAATTTCAGAATATAAAAATCGGGATCTTCGGGTTAGCTCGGGCATTTTTCCGGCCAAATCGGCATAGATTCTTGAGTTGATCAAACGATGAGTGGATTCTTGTCGGTGACCGGAGAAAGAGTTAGACCATCCTGCACGGAAAATGTGGTAGGGTTCAAACCACTCACTTTCACTATGGTCGAGTAAATCAATGGATTCGTAATTAAAATTATCCACACTTGGCCTGACTGGTAGATGGTTCTCTGAGGCTTTGGATAGTGAGTTTTTGTTTCGATAAGCGAGAGAGAAATTGGTGAGGTGGGTCACTTGGTCAAAATCGAGCAAGGTGATGGGTTGCATTTCAAATACTTTGTGCAGTTGGATGTTTAAGTCTGCCCCAACCCCTCCAATTGAGTGATCAAAGTTTACCTTGTCGGAGCGGTTGGTTCTATGCCTGATGTCCCAAGATGGGGTGAAAACAATCCCTTGGTGGAGTCGGATGGGTTTCTCAATCTTGTACCCAAGGTCCAGTCTTTTTACCTGTGGGTCGGCCCTTCCAAATTCGTTGACACTTTTCAAAACGGAAAAATTTAAGGATGTCGTATGGTAGGCTTTGGCGAACGGGATAGGGCCGGATTGGATTGAAATAAGCGGAAGGCTTTGGGTGATGGATTCATGGCGGTTTGACTGCCATTCGGAAAAGACGGTAAGGTTGGACCATTCGTTATCGTAACTGATTTCAGCAAAACTTTTATTCCATTGTTTCCTAGCGAAGGATTCTCTAAAAAAATCTCGCTTAAACTCGGAGTCACTCTCCCAGTCGATAACCGATGCCAGTCGCCAATGGTCCTTGTACCGATTGATGGATGAAAATTGAACATGTCCTCTTTCGCTGGGCACTTGCTTTCCTCTTAGATCATATTCAGTTGGGCTATTTTTTTGGGAAATCCAACTTCCGGCAAGGATGCCTTGGGTAAAGCCTCCGGTCGTTTGAAGATGCCACTCATAGGAAGGGGAGAGTAAAAGACCTTTATTGTTAAATATTTTAACCGAGCCCGATTTGGTCGCATTTTGGGATGCATAAGTAAGTCCAAGCTCAGAATACCAACCCAAGTCTCCTTCTTTACCAAAACCAATCTTAGGCCTGAAGGGTAATCGATCCGGGTTATATTTTCCTTTGAAATGAGGAAGTTTGCCGATAGTGAAATTGCCAACTTTTAGTTGGATCGAGCGTCCCTCGGTCGCGGAATTGTTTAAATCTCTTGATAAAAATTCGGAGGCTAAATTTAGGCCTAATGGATCGGGTTCATGATAGTGCAAAGTCGATTGGTTCAAATCGAGTATGTTCCCAGTTTTTTGAATGCTTTGAGCCTCAAAAAAGAGTAGGCCAGACCCACCACGAACTTTTTCTGCAAAATAGTCACCACTATCCACAAAGAAGGTTAAGCGGTCTGCTAAGATTCGGTACTGGAGGTAGTTGAGGGATACATTCCCACTTGCTTTTACTTGGTTTAATTCACGGTTCCAGGTGATTTTTTCTCCTAAAAGTAGAAGCTTGGAATTTTTTAAGGTCGCATTTCCCTGAGCTAAAAGAGTTTGGTTCTTGTCGGTATAAACAATGGGGGAGTCTGCCTCTAAAGTTAAAGGATCATCGACTGGTTCTGGTTCGCTCGAATCGCCAAAGACTAAAGCAGAAGCGAAGATTAGCAAAGAACTGGAAATGAGTCTCACCCCACTTAACATGCTGGTACGAAGAGCGGGCACAAGTACGAAATCATTTGGATAATCTAACTTGCGTTTTTTCTTAACAAAAAGTCTAAATAATTGGGTCAATGATCATCAAACAACAAGAGATTGATTTAATTATTAAGGGAACCACTCACGACCCTCATCATTTACTCGGCATGCATCCCCTCGGGCAGGACAAGGGAATGGTTGCTCGAGTATGGGATCCGACTGCTAAACAGGTTGTTTTGGAGAATTTATCTACTGGGAAATCACACAAGATGAAGTGTTTAGCTAAAGATGGTTTTTTTGAACTTTTCTTGAAGCAAGAGAGTGAAATGTTTCCCTATCGATTGCACTCAACCTATTCGAAAGGTGAAAGGTCATGGTTGGATCCCTATTCATTCCTGCCAGCAATCACCAGTGCAGAATTGAAACCTTTTAATTCTGGTACCGAAAGAAGGCCCCATTTAAAATTAGGAGCGATCCCTAAAAAAACACAAGATGTGGATGGGGTATGTTTTGTGGTCTGGGCACCTTCGGCCAGGTCCGTTCATTTAGTGGGTGATTTTAATTTTTGGAATGAAGTTGCCTCCCCCATGCGTTCATTGGGCGAGTCGGGTTGTTGGGAACTTTTTATGCCGGCAGCTAAAATTGGAGATAAATACAAATTTAGAGTTTTGGGTGCCGACGGAGTTCTTAGGGAAAAAGTAGACCCTTTTGGGTGGAGATTTGAAACTCTTCCCGGGAAGGCATCGATTATTGAGAACCGTACCTCCCGTAGGAAGTCCGAACTTTCTTTGGAGGGAAAAAACCCCAGAGCTTTACCGGTTTCAATCTATGAAATGCATCTTGGTTCCTGGCGCAACCAACCTAATTCCAGTCAGCCGCTTACCTTTCTAGAGTTAGCGGATGAACTACCCGCATATTTGTCTTCGCTGGGTTTTACGCATGTTGAATTTTTGCCTCCCAGCGAATATCCCTTTGGTGCAAGCTGGGGATATCAGGTTACGGGTTATTATGCGTCGACTCACAGATATGGTTCGCCAGAGGACTTTACTTTTTTAATCCAAAAGCTACAGAGTTGTGGAATCGGCGTGATTATTGACTGGGTTCCTGCTCATTTCCCCTCGGATGAGTTTGCTCTGGCTCGGTTTGATGGCACCGGTTTATTTGAGCATGAAGACCCCCGAAAAGGGCTGCATGCAGAGTGGGGGACTCTATGCTTTAATTACGGGCGTGCTGAGGTCAGGAGCTTTCTAATAGGGAGTGCAATTGCATGGCTGGATCGTTTCGGAGTGGATGGGTTTAGGGTGGATGCCGTGGCCTCCATGCTCTACCTTGATTACGCACGGAAAGATGGGGAGTGGTGTCCCAATGAATTTGGGGGCAATGAAAATTTGGAGGCTATTGAA
>Ga0181587_10005396_pt1 | contig 10454 bp, 8 predicted proteins | sample 071ome_27_FD_132463 | JGI IMG/M metagenome (GOLD analysis project Ga0181587, IMG submission 132463) | Coastal salt marsh microbial communities from the Groves Creek Marsh, Skidaway Island, Georgia - 071409AT metaG (megahit assembly) | ecosystem: Environmental > Aquatic > Marine > Intertidal zone...
CTACTCTTCCAAGTCCGGCTCACCATCTTTTTCCTTCTGAATTCGCTGGTAGATCTCTTCCCTGTGCACCGCCACATCTTTGGGCGCATTGACGCCGATACGTACCTGGTTGCCTTTAACTCCCAGAACCGTGATGGTCACTTCATCGCCTATCATCAGGGTCTCGCCGACCCGACGGGTTAATATCAGCATTAGTTACCTCCTTTTACCATTCCATTGCTCAGAAACGTCTTTGTTTCAATCCTCACCCTCAGCGCAGCCGCGCGGGCGAAACCAGGAGATTTAAGCATGCATTATTCACGCATTTTGCTGACTTGAAAACCCTATTTTCTACACCGACTCGTAATTGGGATCACCCAGTTCGAAAGCCTTATGCAGCGCCCGTACTGCCAATTCAAGGTATTTCTCCTCGATGACAATAGATATCTTTATTTCCGAGGTGGTTATGATCTGGATGTTGATATTTTCATCCGCCAGGGTTTTGAACATTTTACTGGCGATACCGGCATGAGACCGCATGCCAACCCCAACAATGGAAACTTTGGCAATTTCATCATCGACACTCACTTCTCTGGCACCGATTTCAGGAGCTACGCGCTTCAGGATCTCCGTGGCCTTGTTACTGTCACCTCGCTTTACGGTAAAAGTAATGTCAGTTGTTCCGTCAGCGGACGCATTCTGCACAATCACGTCGACTTCAATGCCTGCATCGCTCACCGGGCCAATGACCCGGTAGGCAACTCCCGGCACATCGGGCACACCACTGACAGTCAACTTGGCTTCATCTCTGGCAAACGCGATACCTGCAATAGTCGGATCTTCCATCTCACTCTCTTCCTCTATACTGATCAAAGTCCCGGGTCCGTCTTCAAAGCTGGATAGCACCCGCAACGGGACTTTGTACTTGCCGGCAAATTCAACTGAGCGAATCTGTAATACCTTGGCGCCAAGACTGGCCAGCTCCAGCATTTCTTCAAACGTTATGGATTTCAGAAGGCTGGCGTCTTTAACTACTCTGGGATCGGTTGTGTACACCCCTTTAACGTCGGTGTAAATCTGGCATTCGTCCGCTTTCAGCGCCGCTGCCAGAGCTACTGCCGTCGTGTCAGAACCACCTCTCCCGAGGGTTGTGATGTTACCGTCGTCATCGACGCCCTGAAAACCAGCGACTACAACCACACGACCGGCACTTAATTCAGTCCGTATTCGTTCATCGTCGATATGGCGAATACGGGCCTTGGTGTAGGCCTCATCAGTCAGTATTCTGACTTGGGCCCCGGTGAATGACCTCGCCGGGATACCGCGCTTGTGAAGCGCTATACAAAGCAGTGCGATGGTCACCTGCTCTCCAGTCGACAGCAGCACATCCATCTCTCTGGACGGCGGATTATCATCGATTGCGTCGGCGAGACCAACCAGTCGATTGGTTTCACCGCTCATCGCGGAGACAACTACCACGACATCGTCACCACTATCGCGAAAGCGCACAATTTTGTCGGCTACCGCTTCTATTCGTTCGGTAGTGCCAACCGAAGTACCGCCGTATTTTTGAACGATTAATGCCATCTCAAGTGAGTCTGTGTGTTAAAAGGCTGCAAATTAAACAGTAATGAATGTCCGATTGCAATCGGGCAAGAACCAGAAAATAGTGAAGCTCTGACTGCTTTATGTTCGTTCGCTAAGCCAGGGCTCAACACTTTGAAGGGCAACCGGAATACCGGCCGGATTGTTTCCGCCCGCCATAGCCATGTCAGGTCGTCCACCTCCTTTGCCGCCCACATGACCGGCCACCATGTTAACCAACTCCCCGGCCTTGATCGTATCGGTCAGATCCTGAGTCACGCCAACCACCAGGCTAACCTTGTCTTCTTCCTCACTGGCCAGCACGATGACACTGCATTTTCCCAGTTTATTCTTAAGTTGATCGACGGTATCGCGCAAGGCTTTGGCGTTGAATCCCTCCAGCTTTGCCGCCAGCAACTTGACGCCATTGACGTCACGGGCTTCGCTTGCCAGATCGCTACCTGTGCTGCTGGCCATTTTGGCCTTCAGTTGCTCCAGCTGTTTTTCCAGTGCCCGAGAATGAGAGCTTAATTGTCGAACTTTCTCCACCAGAGAATCTTCACTGGCTTTAACGATTTCCCCCAGTTGAACCAATGTCTGGTCTCGGCGGCTGACGAGTTCCAGCGCACCCTTACCGGTTACGGCTTCGATTCGGCGCACGCCGGCGGCAATGCCGGCCTCACTAACAATTTTAAAGAAACCGATGTCACCCGTGCGGCGCACATGGCAACCACCACAGAGCTCGGTAGAAAACTGTTCTCCCATACTGACCACCCTCACCTGATCGCCGTACTTCTCGCCGAACAGCGCCATGGCCCCCCTGCTTCTCGCCTCATCCATGCTCATCACTTCCTTGCTGACTTCGCTATTTTCGAGTATTTCCCGATTTACCAGTTCCTCAACTGCCCTCAGCTCTTCCGGAGCCATGGGCAGCGGGTGGGAAAAATCAAATCGCAGGCGCTCGGCGGTTACCAGTGAACCTTTCTGTGTCACATGATTACCCAGCACCTGCCGTAACGCAGCATGCATCAGGTGAGTGGCAGAATGGTTCAGCGTAATGGCTGCCCTCGAATCTGCAGCTACGCTGGCCGTCAGCTGATCACCAATCGACAGCCTGCCCCTGACGAGCCTGCCCCGGTGAACCAGGAATTCTCGCTGCTTCTGGGTGTCCTCGACTTCAAATAGGATACCCTCTGCTTCCAGAACACCCCGGTCACCAATTTGACCGCCAGACTCACCGTAAAACGGGCTGTTATTCAGGATCAAATCAGCGGCAGCAGGGGCGTCAATCGATTGCGTTGGATTGCCGTCCCGGTACATGCCCGCAATCGTAACCGGCGCATTCAAATCATCGTAGCCAACGAACTCGGTTCCGCCAACCAGATCGATCACCAACTTGTCGAGCGCTCCAAAGCTGCTGGCTGACCTCGCCTGGGCTCGCTGCACCTCCATAGCTTTGTCAAAACCATCCATATCCAGGGTCAATTCATGCTCTCGTGCAACGTCAGCAGTCAGATCAACGGGAAAACCGAAAGTGTCATACAACTTGAACACCGTCTCACCCGGCAGTACGGTCCCATCGAGTTTTTCTATCGCCTGTTCCAGAATTTTCATGCCATGCTCGAGGGTTCTGGCAAACTGCTGCTCTTCTTCCCTGAGCACCTTCTCGACGAAATCCTGACGCTCGACGAGCTCCGGGTAAGCCTCACCCATAGCTTCGACAAGGGCGCCGACCAGCCGATGAAAAAATATGTCTTCGAGGCCTAATTGATATCCGTGGCGCACCGCGCGTCGAACAATTCGGCGCAGCACATAACCGCGTCCTTCGTTTGAGGGAGTCACACCATCAACGATAAGGAAGGCACAGGACCTGATGTGATCTGCAATAACCTGCAGCGACGGTCGGCTTAAATCCCTCTCGCCGGTAATTTCGGACGCTGCCTTCAACAGGGTTTGAAAAAGGTCTATTTCGTAATTACTGTGCACTCCCTGCATGACAGCAGCAATTCGCTCAAGTCCCATACCCGTATCGACCGAGGGTTTCGGCAATGGAATCAAGGTGCCGTCTGTCTGTCGATCAAACTGCATGAAAACCAGATTCCAAATTTCTATGTAGCGATCACCGTCATCGTTCGGGCTGCCCGGAGGCCCCCCGGCAACTTCATCGCCATGATCATAAAACAGTTCCGAACAGGGACCGCACGGACCAGTATCACCCATTGCCCAGAAATTATCTTTTTCACCCAGGCGGGAAAAACGTTGTGGATCGATGCCAATCTCATTAAGCCAAATTTCAGCGGCTTCGTCGTCATCCTGGAACACCGTTACCCAGAGCTTTTCTGCCGACAAACCGAGATCAACTGTCAGAAATTCCCAGGCGAACTGGATTGCCTCGCGTTTGAAATAGTCACCAAAGCTGAAATTACCCAGCATTTCAAAAAACGTGTGGTGCCGGGCGGTATAACCGACATTTTCCAGATCATTGTGCTTACCGCCTGCGCGTACGCAGCGTTGAGAGCTTGTCGCACGAGGGCACTCGCGATGCTCCTCGCCAAGGAATGCTTCCTTAAATTGCACCATACCGGCATTGGTGAACAATAAGGTCGGATCGTTGCCAGGAACCAGCGGACTGCTGCCGACCACCTCATGCCCGTTGCGGTGGAAATAGTCTAAAAATTTTTGTCTGATCTCGGCGCTCTTCATTTAACAAATCCAGCTAGGTCGATTCTATTGCTACGGAACACCCCCGAAGCGTGGGGATTATAGCTTGTAAATTCAAAGGGATGCAGGAAAATTGACTCTTGTCCGATGGTTTTTTCTACCACACCGTAATGATGAAGCTTCCCTGCTCCCGGAGTCGCGATTCAGTCGTCGACAAAAGCCACGTTCCCGTCTGCCGAAAGCATGACCGCGATAGGTCGAGTCTGGGGAAAGTGCGCAAGCACAATGTATCCGATTATAAGGAAAGGCACGCAGAGAAACATGCCAACAATGCCCCAGATATACCCCCACAAGCCCAGATTTAAAAGGATCAGCAGCGGACTCAGGTTGAAGGAGGTGCCCATCAGGCGTGGTTCGAGGAAGTTACCAATCGCCATCTGAAATGATCCAATGCCGACAAGAACCAACAGAAACTGGGTGTATCCTTCGAATTGCGCCAGGGCGATCACAGCCGGAAAAATCGTGGCTATGATGGAACCAATGGTGGGTATGAAGTTGAGCAAAAAAATCAGCAGTCCCCATATCTCGGCAAAATCAACATCGACAACCCGCAGGAAGAGGTAGCTAAGAACACCAGTGAGCGTGCTGGTAAACATCTTGATTGTGATATATAGGCGGATATCCTGCTGAATTTTGGCAAGTATGCCGCGCACCTTCTGTTCGCGCGCAGGATTGTTCACCAGCCTCGAAATCTTCTTGTCGATATTACCCTGCTCCAGCAATAGAAAAACGATATAGATAAAAATAATCCCTCCACTGGTGACCACCGAAGTAAAAGTGCTGGCGAGGGAGGTAAAGATTGCTGGCAGATCGAGCCAGCCGGGATCAAGAATAAAACCTGATAAATTACCGGTTTGCTCATCGATCAGATATTCGGAAAACGGCAGATCACGAATGCGGGCTTCAATGTTGGTTTGGTAAGTTGGAATAACCCTGCGCACGTCGGCAATACTTGAGCCTATAAAATTCACGACGGACCAGCCAATAGCAACAAAACTCATCACAGACGCCAGCAGACAAATCGGTCCGGGAATCCGAAAAGACCCCAAGGGCACCCGTCGAAAGCCACTGGCCAGCAGACTGATCAGATACCAAAGAGCGATGGATACCACCAAGGGTAATAACAATGCCTCGCCGACAATCAGGATATAGAAAATCGCAATGACCAGTACGGCGGCGGCGGTAAAATTCAGGACCTTCATATACGTTTTAATTCCTGTTGTCCCAGTTGCTGGCGAAATCGCCCTGAACTTCGCGCTAACTGTGTGATTTTGCGAAGAATATCACATTTTCAAATTAGCTCACTTATTACGCTATGTATCTTACACATTTCACTGTTTTGCAAGTTAAAAGACTTCCATGGAAGAACAGGTCAAACTGAGCGGTTATTCAAATCTTTGCAAGATCGGCGAAGGTGGAATGGCGTTCGTCTATCGCGGCATTCAGGATTCATTGAACCGACCTGTCGCCATCAAAATCCTCACCCGGGAAATGGAGAATCAGGGGGAAGCAAGAAATCGCTTTGAACGCGAATCACTTATTATCGCCCGGCTGAGTCATCCCAATATCATCCATGTCATTGATCGCGGCATCAATGCCGATGACCTACCCTACTTTGTTATGGAGTACATCGAAGGTATCGACCTGAACAACGCCGTCCAGGTCATGCAACTGGATCACTACAACAAGATGGGCATCATCATACAATTGCTGAAAGCGCTTGCGTATGCTCATAAAAACAACGTGATTCACAGGGATATCAAACCCGACAATATCCTGGTTGACGAAAACTGCAACATAAAGGTTTTGGATTTTGGTATTGCCCAGTTCTACGAAGAACAAAACATGCCCAAAGAGAAAACCATGCAGGGCTCCGTCATGGGCACCTACAACTACATGTCTCCGGAACAGAGAGAATCCGCAGATGATGTAACAACCAAAAGTGATCTCTACTCCGTTGGCGTCGTCATGTACAAGCTGTTTACCGGAGAAATTCCGGTCGGTCATTTTCGCGCCCCATCAAAGCTGAATCCCGACGTCAGCGAGGAACTTGACCGGATCATTCTCCAATGCCTGGAACCCGATCCCGCTGCCCGACCGCAATCTGCCGAAGCTCTTAAGATAGAAGTACTGAGCGTGATGAAAGGCGCTCATTTGCAGAGTGACCAGAAGCAGCGCGCGGAACAGGGGATTACCAAGATTAAAGCCAGATACCATCTCCTGGATGTTCTCAGGGAAGACCGTTTCGGCTCGGTGTATCTGTATCAGCAAAAGCGCAGCGGACAACTGCTCGTCATCAAAAAGAAATTGAGCGATTCTTCGGGCTTTGAAGAAAGTAACAAGCTCGCCAAAATTCAGCATCAAAACATATTGGCCACTCTTGGAACGACAAAAAACGAACGTCTTTTCATACTTGTGCAGGAGTATTTGAGTGGCGGAACCCTGCAGGACAAGCTGGCATTCAAACTGGAATGGAAGGAATCTCTGCGTATTGCTCGAGAGATCTGTAGAGGTATGGACTTCGCTCATCAGCATCAGATCGTGCACGGCCATCTGAGACCGACGAATATCCTATTCACCGATGCGGGACAGGTAAAACTGACCGATTTCGGCCTTCAGGATGATCTCAGTAATATCAAGAATGCCCATTTCTACAGTATGAAAGGCGAACCGCAGGGAGTTCTTGCCGACCTCTACGCCGTCGGCGTAATACTCTATCAGCTGTTAACAGGAAGCCTGCCCGACCAAACATTGCCCGACAGGAAAACGTCACGCAGAACTTTTCTTGAGCTTCCGGGAGATATTCAGGAGCTGATCACAACCATGTTGTCGCGCAATCCGGAGCGTCGTCACAGGGATAGCTTGAAGCGGTGTATCGAGCTGGTTGGCAATCACCTTGAGAATGATGGCCTTTCCGTCCCGGAAACCACAACCGGAAGCCATAAACACCACGGGCATGTTGAGCAGCAGTCCAGTCGGGATGACACGGCAATCACACTACCAAAAGATTCTTTTGGAAATCATGCATCGACTACCGAATCCGATCCGAAGCAAACAAATAAATCGTCGAAGAAATCACGCTTGTTCAGAATGTTCGGAGTCATCGCATTACTGGTATCACAATTTCTGCTGTTTTTTGATGGCTATCAAAAGGTAACCGATGCCCACAACCAGATGGCAATGACCCTCCAGGATCTGATCGGAGGCTAAGAATGCATCGACAGAACGCAGCCATCGAAATTGCCGCTTGCACTGACACCGGCCTTTCCCGAGACCATAACGAAGATTGCCTGGGTTTTGATATAAATTCAGGGATCGCGGTGCTGGCAGATGGCATGGGTGGCCACCAGTCCGGCGAAATTGCCAGTCGTATGGCCGTAGAGCAGGTCTTGAGGCAATTGAAATACCTGTTGCTTGAGCAATCTAACAGACCGATAACCAGTTCTCAGATGTTGGAGTTGGTATCCAATACAATCTCTGCCAGCAACCGAACAATTTTCGAAGCATCTGGAAGGTTGAGTTCCAGACAGGGTATGGGTACTACAGTCGTTGCGGCAGTCATTAAAGGTTCGCAGCTGTATGCCGGTCACGTCGGCGATTCCAGGCTATACCTGTTGCGCGACGGTACTCTAAAGAAGATCACCAGGGACCATAGCCTGGTTCAGGATCTGATCGACAAAGGGTTTTACACGGAAGATGAAGCTAAACAGGCCTCTGTCAGTCACGTTGTTACCCGGGCGCTTGGAACTGCAGACAATGTTGAGATAGACATGCTGCAGCAAGAAACAGAGCAGAATGACCTGTTCCTGCTCTGTTCGGACGGATTAACGGATATGCTGAGTGACTCAACAATTGCACAAGCTCTGAACCAACACGAGATGGATCTCGATGAGAAAGCACAAAACCTCGTTGTCCAGGCGAACAAACGGGGAGGGAGGGATAATGTTTCAGTATTACTGATACGGGTCCGCTCTTGTGAAAGTATCGGGGAATAGCTAGTCAAATGGCACACTTTATAACTTTGAAATTGAGCTGGTGAAAATACAATGTCCGGAAAATTAGAATTCAGCTTCAACGCCAACAAGATTGGAGAATTCCGTCTCGATAGGGAAGTTATGACTATCGGACGGAAAGACGACAATGACATCCGCATAGATAATCTCGCTGTTAGCGGCCATCATGCCAAGCTGCTTACCATCTTCGGTGATTCTTTTCTGGAGGATCTGAACAGCACAAACGGAACCATCGTAAATGGTCGCAGAATATCAAAGCACGCGCTGAAGAATGGTGACGTCATCACCATCGGGAAACACGAGCTTCGATATATAAATTACAATAGCAAGCCCGGGGTTTCCCCTGCGGGTGACTATGAAAAAACCGTTTTTATCGGCGCCAAGGCTCCGATAGCTGCCCCAGCTAACGACACTACACCTGAACTGAGTGAGCAATTGAAATCTGCCAAGCTGCAGCTTTTAAATGGCAAAAGTGCCGGCAAGGAATTGTTTCTGGAGAAAGAATCAGTCCGGCTTGGCAAGCCCGGCCTGCAGGTTGTATCGATTAATCGTCGTCCTGACGGACACTTTATCGTGGCGCTGGATCAGTCTAATGAATGTCGACCTCTAAAAGTGAATGGTACCGAAATTGGCTCTCGGTCCGTGAAACTGCAGAATCACGACATTATCGAAATCAACCTGCTGAAGATCGAGTATTACCTCGGCGCCTGATAACGCACCCTCTCCCACCTGTCGCTACCCGGTATCGGTCGATCTATCTGGTTGATCCTTTGGTCAAGGAGAATCGGCGGCACAACAAATGCCTTTGCGGTCGCTTCACAACTCAGCAAACGCTTCTAGCATTATTGATGGCGTAAGGATTTGTGGCAGGATTTTTGGTTCGATATTGCGGTCGCCAGAATACAGCACATACAGTGGTACCGATGGTCGATTAAATTCGTTAAGAATTTGGGTTATTTCCGGATCCTCATTAGTCCAGTCGCCCTTCATGTAAGTTACGTCATACTCGGACATAGCCTGACGCACGGAATCCGTTCCCAGGGTGGTCTGTTCATTAGCAAGGCAGGTTATACACCAGGCTGCCGTCATATTGACAAAAACTGGACGCCCTGCAGCCTGCAACTCATCCAGGCGCTGGGCGCTGAATGGCTCAAAACCAAGCGCAGCGATGATCTCGGGATCTGTATCAGCAAGTGAAAGCGAGGGGGATGGCTGCAGGAACGGAGATTGCAGCAAGTAAAAAGCGAGGATGATGCAGGCCATTGTTACAGTTCTGTACCCGTACCGCCAAAAGCCCGCTTGTTGGGTTTTCCTGTATAACCAGACTGCGAACGCAAGCATCACGCAGGCAAGCAATACCAGCGCCATGCCAGTAACTCCAACCTGATTCCCAAGCACCCAAAGAAAGTACAGAGCAGTCGCGTATAGGGGGAACGCCATGAATTCTTTAAAAGTGACCATCCAGTTCCCGGGCCTGGGCATAAATCGCACCAGTGCCGGCAGGCAGGACAGGACCAGAATCGGCAGTGCCATCCCAAGTCCCAGGGCCATAAACACCAGCATCGAAACCAGCCAGGGCTGAGTCAAAGCAAATCCCAGCGCCGGTCCCATAAAAGGCGCGGTGCAGGGGGTCGCAACGATCACCGCAAGCACTCCCGTCAAAAAAGAACGACGATAGCCGTGAGTATGCTCGGTAAGTGAACTACCGGCACCCATCAGGCTTGTTCCAATTTCAAATACTCCGGACAAACTCAAGCCCAACATGAAAAACAGATAGATGATAAGGGCAATAAACCAAGGTTCCTGCAACTGGAACCCCCACCCAACCAACTCGCCCCCGGCTCTCAGCGCGATAAGCAATGAGGCGAGCAGCAGAAATGAAAGTATTACGCCGCCGGTGTAAACCAGTCCATCCAGTCTTTGTTTGCGCGCATCCGCACCGGCGTTGCTCGCGAACGCCAGTGCTTTTAAGGAGAGCACCGGAAAAACACAGGGCATCAGATTGAGGATAAATCCTCCAGCCATCGCCGCCAGCATGAATCCAAGTATCGACAGGAATCTGGATTCGCCCCCAGAGGACGAATCTGCTGAAGGTGCGGCGAGCGGCGCTGTCGTTATCCGGCTTGCATTGGCAGCCGGGTCGACAAAATCATAGGC
>Ga0181587_10005399_pt1 | contig 10452 bp, 10 predicted proteins | sample 071ome_27_FD_132463 | JGI IMG/M metagenome (GOLD analysis project Ga0181587, IMG submission 132463) | Coastal salt marsh microbial communities from the Groves Creek Marsh, Skidaway Island, Georgia - 071409AT metaG (megahit assembly) | ecosystem: Environmental > Aquatic > Marine > Intertidal...
AGGTTGCAGTGTATAACATCTGGATTTTGCATATATGATTTGTACAATTTTTCAATAAAATTTGCTGGGTACAAAATATCATCATCTGCAGTAATAATAAGATCATTAGGGTATGCTTGTAGAGTTGGTAGTAACTTTTTATATGACAGCATGTCTTTGCAGTAACCAATTTCTAGTCCTCTAGCTTGAGCAAGTTTTAACGTTTCAGGCAGAATACTTGCATTAAATTCATCTCTTGAGAGCCAAAGGATTATTTTGTCAGCCTTGTGGGTTTGTTGGAATAGGCTTTCTATCGTAACGTATACTCCTTCTATTCGAGATCCATAGGTTGTCAAAGAAACAATGAGCTTTTGATTTGGATTATTACCCGATATACCGATCTCTTTTGAAGACAAGGCATTGTGTTGTAGAGTGGCGGTAGTTTTTCTTGCAAAAACCTCTGCTGTAACCCGTTCTGTCACTTTTTTATTGCGGTAAAAAAACATGGCAATTAGTGTATCGTTAATCATACTAAATGATGTCCAAATACTAAATGCACCAAGGCAAATTGAGGTAAGTGAAACCAGAATAGTGTGATTAAAAAAACGAGGTTATAACCTCGTTTTTTTATTTTTTCTCTTTATAAACAGTGTGTTTTCGTGCAATCGGATTGAACTTCTTGAATTCAAATTTCGTATCCGCGTGCTTTTTTTTATTCTTACGAATGTAGTACGTATGGTTTTTACCAACGCCTTTTTCGTCGCCAACTGACACGAGTTTTATGAGTTTATCCTGTGACATAGTGGGAAGATAGTAGCAGAAATGGCTTAAAACGTCAACATTAATATGTCTTGCTCCAAATTGGTTTTTTCCCTATAGAACCTTTAAATTTGCCTATTTTTGTGCGGTGAATTGAGTAGGCAAGACCAGCATTACCAAGCTCTTTTGCTATATGTTCACACAGTGAGCGCATGTACGTGCCCGACGAAGCGATGCAGGTAAAAGAGAGAAGTTGGTATGAGGTAAAACCATTTGCCTCAAATTGTTTCCACGATTTTCGTACATTACTTCTTCTAAAATCTGCACCGAGCGCTTTTCGAGGGTCGGTGACTTTAGGGATGGTTTCAATCTTTTTATGGACAGTGTTTAGGATTTCGGTTTTTTTGATAATACGAAGTTCATGAGGTGTGAGTCTATAAATAGTTGATTTCTTATTTGGAATTTTAATTTCATCTAGGCGTTTCTCAAGAGTCCACTGATGAAGTGGTTTCCCTTCGATTGTTTTAGAGGAAAAATGAGGATATGGTAACGTGATTGACCCTTCAAGTTTTTTAAAGAGTTTCTTAACGTCTTCAAGCTCAATGATTGCTTGAAAATTTCCTGTGATAAGTCCCAACACGTCGCCGCTGTCTGATGAGACTCCGAATAGTAGTTCAACCTTGTATTCTTTGTCTAAGTTATGGTATTTCTTTTGCTTTTTGCATTCTTCACCGATGAGGATAAGAAGTTTCCCGCTTGCCATCGGGTCAAGACGTCCTGCGTAGGCCATAGGGATGTGTTGCGGTATGTTATGGGTCTTTCTCAATTTTTCTGTGGCCTCGAGCGGTGTTTCTCCAACGTGTTTTTCTGTGGTGAGATACTTTGGGTACCTAAGTCTATCAAGAAACGCTGGTATCTTATTCTGTAAAGATTTTTTAGTGCGCTTCCTTTTTTTAGGAACCGTTTTGTTCATACAGATTACAGTACCATACCCATACATATAAAAAAGGCAGTAGTAAACTACTGCCTTTGCGCAACATGTTGGAAGTTATCGCATAGCGAACGTGTATTTTTTCCTTCCACCATTAAGCATGTGAGAATCCCGCTTCATATTTGAATCATGTGCAATCGGACTGATGAGACGTCGCACTTTCTCTTCAGGTTCGCCACTTTTGACGACGAGTCTGATGGATTGGGTCGATTTGTCTTTGACAACCTTTTCAACCGGTATACGACTGTTCTGAATTTTCTTGACGATTTCACTGTAGATTTGTGCCAGTGAAGGGCCTTGTTGTTGCCGAGGTTCTCGTTTTCGTACTGCTGCACGCATATGTTTCTCCTGTATTTGGTCTGTTTTCAGGAACAAGCTCTTACTAGAGCCACTAACTTTTGTATCATGAGTAATAAAACCTTACAAGTTTCGTCTTATACCATATAATGAGATATATGAACTCAAAACACTTTTTTACATTTGTATTTTTACTTGTATTACTAGCGCCTTCATTTTCATACGCGAAAGACTTAGAGGTTTCAGGTTGGATTCCGTATTGGCGCGACAGTCAGGGGATTGAAGATGTCGAAGAGCATATACGAGACATTGATACTGTATTTCCATTTGTATACACCATCAAGTCAGATGGCTCACTAAAAGACAATGCAGGACTTGATGAACGAGAATGGCAACAGTTCTTTAAAACAGCGCAACGTAAAAATGTAGAAGTCATTCCAACCATCATGACAGGTGATGGTGAGCTTGTGCACACGCTCCTTAGTAATGATTTGTATCGCATGCTCCATGTACTTCAAATTGCACTCATGGTAGAGGCAGGAGGATTTGATGGGGTTGATATAGATTATGAAGGGAAGAAGTCTGACACGTACGAGTATTTCGGCACGTTCCTTAAGGAACTTAAGGGAGTGCTCGGCAAAAAAACACTTTCATGCACGCTTGAAGCACGAACACCACCAGATTCCCTTTGGCGAGAAGTTCCTGAAACAATTAACTACGCAAATGATTACGAAGCTATCGACAAATACTGTGACCGTATTCAACTCATGGCATATGATCAACAAAGAGCTGACATAAAACTCAATAATGAAAGAAAAGGAGAACCATATATGCCGGTTGCCGACCCAGACTGGGTAGAGAAAGTTATCAAGCTAGCACTCGAAAGTTTTGATGAAGATAAGGTGGTGCTCGGCATTCCAACGTATGGTCACAACTATTTCCTTCGAGTTGAGCCTGAATGGTACAAAGAGTATACCCGTATAGGCGCACTTAACGTCCCTGACATTCTCGACCTTGCTGATGAATATGATGTTGAACCATCACGGAATCAAGCTGGAGAGATGAGCTTTACCTATATTCATAAAGATTCTAGTTTTAAATTCCCAAGAAATGTTAGAGCACCTCGAGGAACATCAGATGGGAATGAGGTAGCGGCACGAGCACTTGCATATGCAAACAAGACAGGGGAAGGTGTGACTATTCGCCTCGTGTGGTATTCAGACGCAAAGGCAATTCGTGACAAGATAGAACTTGCTGAGCAGTACAACCTGAAAGGTGTAGCTCTCTTTAAATTTGATGGGGAAGAAGATCAAAAAGTCTGGAGATATCTGAGGTAGTTATACACCTCGACTTATAAAAAATAGCCACTAACATTCTATAATGGAGGTATGGTAGAGGCTATTTTTTCTAGTTCCGAGCTTACATTTTTGTTTAATGCGATACTAAGTATCTTTATCGGTTTTTTGATAGGTATTGAACGAGAATCAAGAGGAAAGGATGCTGGTATAAGCACACAATCGCTTGTGATACTTGGTTCAATGCTGTTCACTTTCCTATCACTCAATGTGCTGTCCGATTCTACTACCCGTATCGCGGCAAGTGTTGTATCAGGTATCGGGTTTATTGGTGCGGGTGTAATTCTCAAGGATGGTCTGGATGTGCGCAATCTCACCACCGCAGCAAGTATTTGGGTTTCTGCAGCAATTGGTATGGCTATTGGTTTCCAATACTATATCGTCGCCATCATTACTACGCTTGCTGCATTTGTCATACTCCGTATTCCACATATGGTTCCGCAAGGTTGTAGAGCTGATGATTCATAGACTTATGCACTAATAGTCTTATATCCTGGCTCTTAATTTTGTATGCGTGATATCATAGGGGTGGCTACGGCAACTATCTGATTTGAGGAAGTGGCGTTTTGTTTTTAGAAAACACACATGCGTGTCTTAACATTTGGGTGGGATTACCCACCATTAAAAAACGGAGGGCTTGGCGTTGCATGTCATGGTCTGTGTGAAGAGCTCATTAACGCAGGATGCGAGGTAATTTTTGTGCTCCCGCGTAATCAAAAAACAGTTGGAAGAAATAAATTTATTTTTGCTGACAGGGGAGTTGGACAACGAATCTATACTGTTGATTCGCCACTTCTTCCATATAAACATTCAGATTCCTTCTTAGAATTTTTTGATGATACTACCAAGCGTTTGCGACTTTCTCGTAGGGTAATTGATGAGGTGCATAGGTATGCAGAAGTTGCTCGAGAGATAGCACTTCGGGAAAATTTTGATGTCATTCACGCACATGATTGGACTTCCTATCTTGCCGGTGTTGCTGCAAAGCTTGCAACACAAAAGCCACTGATTCTCCATGTGCATGCAACATCATTCGACCAAGCAGGCGGACAAAATGTTGACCCAGATATTTATGACATTGAACGCACGTCTTTCCATAAAGCTGATTCTGTTATCGCAGTAAGCAATTACACCAAACATATTGTTACTGAAAAATATGGAGTTCCAGATGAAAAGGTTGAGGTTGTATACAATGGGATATGGCAACAAAAAGAACGTGAACTACCGCCAGCCCTTGAAGATTTAAAACGACAAGGAAAGAAAATAGTTTTCTATAATGGTCGTATTACTATCCAGAAAGGAGTTGATAAGTTTGTTGAGGCAGCGCGAAAGGTAGTTGATGTTGATGAAGACGTAATATTCATTATTACTGGTTGGGGCGATATGGAACAACAAATTATGCATCAAGTGGGGGCTCTCGGACTTTCAAAAAATGTAATCTTTACAGGTGCACTTTGGGATGATGAGCGTGACAGGTTGTATCAAGCTGCTGATCTGTTTGTTATGCCATCAGTGTCAGAGCCTTTTGGCCTTGTACCGCTTGAGGCGCTCCAACAAGGCACGCCAGTACTTATCTCAAAGCAATCTGGAGTGTCAGAGGTGCTCAAGAATGCGCTCAAGGTTGATTTTTGGGATATTGATGAAATGGCAAATAAAATTCTTTCTGCACTACGATACCCAGTAATGCGTAGACAACTTGCAAATGAAGGCAGGTTTGAACTCGGTAATCTCACATGGCAAAGAGCAGCTCAGAAGGTCGTAGATGTCTATAAGTCATTATTGGATTGGTTACGAAGGAAAGGGTAGAATGTAATTATGCTTAGTGTTTGTCCTTATTTTCATGTTCATCAACCGTACCGTGTTAAGCGGTACTCAGTTTTTGATATAGGTAAGGATTCTGAATATTTTAATTATGAAGGGGAGGGAGATTTAAACAATCGCTTCATCATCAACAAGGTTGCTGAAAAATCGTATCTTCCCACTACCGAAGTATTAGGAGAACTTCTATCGCGTCACCCCGATTTTCGATTTGCATTTTCATTCTCAGGAACGGTACTCGATCAGTTTGAAGAGTTTGCACCTCATGTGCTTCGAAGGTTTCAAGAGCTCGTCCGCTCAGGTAGAGTAGAAATTCTTGCAGACACATACCATCATTCACTCGCGTTCTTTTACTCACCTCAAGAGTTTGAACGACAAGTTATAAAACATCAAAAACGAATCAAAGAACTTTTTGATGTCACTCCCAATGTATTTAGAAACACAGAACTGTCATATACAAATACACTAGCAAAATGGTGTGAGGAAAACGGCTACGCAGGGATTATGGCTGAAGGGTGGGATCCAATATTAGGCTGGAGAAGCCCAAACTACCTATACCGTCCAACTGGGTGTTCTAAAATTAAGGTCTTGTTGAAGAATTACAAACTCTCAGATGACATAGCGTTTCGTTTTGGTAATAGAGGCTGGGAAAGTTGGCCTCTTTCTTCAGATACCTACGCGCATTGGATTCATTCGCATCATGGAAATGGTGAGACCATCAATCTCTTTATGGACTTCGAAACGTTCGGTGAACACCAATGGGCTGATACTGGCATTTTTGATTTCTTACGAGTGTTACCTGAGAAACTTCTCAGTCATGGTGAGACCAGTTTTAAAACACCAACTGAGACAATAGAAAGTTACGATGCTGTAGGTGAAATTGACGTGCCACATATTCTTACATGGGCAGATACTGACAGAGACCTTACTGCGTGGACTGGCAACGACATTCAACAAGATGCAATTAGCGCAATCTATAATATGGAAACCGATGTACTTCGGACGGGTGACCCGACTTTGATAGAACGGTGGCGAAAACTCCAAACATCAGACCATTTTTACTATATGTGTACAAAGTGGTTCAATGATGGTGATGTACATGCGTACTTTAGTCCCTACCAATCCCCATATGATGCATATATCGCTTTCATGAATGCGCTAAGTGATTTACAATTAAGAGTAACCGACGCCTTAGCGCGTGGAGGTGAGGAAGAGCCGATTGCTAAAACGCAAGAGAGCTTTTGGTCTCGTCTGTGGACGAAACTTAAAAGTCTTGTGAAAGCAATTTGGAAGCATTTACCATTTAATAATAGATATGGAGATACACCTATATCGTAATAGTTCGTTTAGTTCTTATGTCAACAAAAAAAACCACCACAAAAAAAGCTACAAAGAAAGTAGCAAAGAAGAGTACAAAAAAATCAACATCAAAGAAAAAGCAAAAAGTGAATGAGCCTGTCTTGGCGTGTGCAGAAGGAGAGGCATGTTTTTGGACTACCGATGGACGAATTCTCTCTGACCTCAAGGATTTACGTGACGCATTAGAAAATATGTCTGATGAAGTATTTTCACACCATGTCACCAAGGATAAGAACGATTTTGCTGATTGGATAGAAGCAGTACTTCAAGATACAGAATGTGCTACTAAAATTCGCAAAAGTAAAAAGCCTGATACTGCGCGAAAGGTAGTCATAAGTAGACTGAGAGTCTACGGAATGTAATGTAATATGGCACGAGCCGTTACGCTAGGAAATGGGAACTTGCTCGTCGGACTAGATTATCGAGGTCTTGTTCGTGATTTTTATTATCCTCATGTCGGACACTCAAATCATGTCAGTGGGGCAAGTGGTTCATATCTTCATCGTGTTGGTGTATGGGTAAACGGTACACTTTCGTGGCTTACTGATAGTGACTGGAACATTACCATTGATTTTAAGGGATGTTCTGGTGCGAGTAGCGTAGTTGCAGTTCATGAACGTTTTGGAGTAAGAATAAACTTTATAGATGTTGTTCACAATGAAAAAAACGTTTTTTTAAGAAAGCTTACAGTCACCAACACCGACGACACTCCGAAAGAAGTAAAGGTGTACTTTGGACAAGAATTTCGAATATCTGAATCAAGTCGGGGGGACACGGCCTACTATGATCCTCGTGTTCGTTCAATCATTCACTACAAAGGACGTATTGCATTTTTGGCACACGCGATGCTCGAAAATGCCTCTTTTACCGAATACAGTATCGGTCTCTTTGGTATTGAAGAAAAAGCGGGCACATATTCAGATGCAGAAGACGGTATTCTTTCAGGAAACAACATTGAGCATGGTTCAGTTGACTCAGTTATTGGGCTTACAATCAGTCTTACTGGTGGTGAGTCAAAGACTGTATATTATTGGATTGCAGCTGGCAGGTGTATTCCAGACACTCATGCACTTCAACAAGATATCATTGAACAAGGTCCAGAATATTTCATTGAATCTACTATTAACTACTGGTCAGCATGGAAAAAGAAAGAAAAACGTGAAATTCAGGATTTGCCCGAAGTAATGCAAGAGCTCTACGAGCACTCTCTTATTGTAATTAGAAATCATGTTGATCATGACGGAGGCATAATTGCTTCTTCTGACTCGGATATTTTGAATCAAGGGAGAGACACATACAGTTACTTGTGGCCACGTGACGCAGGGTACACAGTCGAAGCGCTCGATAGAGCAGGGTACACCGATGTGGTGCAGAAGTTTTTTAAGTTTGCCGCAACACTTCTAGAAGAGGATGGGTACTTTATGCACAAATACCGGGTAGATGGCGTACTTGGAAGTTCATGGCACCCTTGGGTAAAAGACGGTGTAACACGATTACCTATTCAGGAAGATGAAACAGCCATAGTCTTATACATGCTATTGCAACACTATGAACGTGCGCGTGACCTTGAGTTTATTGAATCTCTCTACGATCCGTTTATAGAAAAAGCAGCCGATTTTCTTTGTAGTTATATTGATACTGAAACAGGACTTCCGTATGATTCTTACGATTTGTGGGAAGAAAAATATGGTGTCTCAACGTATACATCAGCAAGTGTCTACGGTGCGCTTATTGCAGCAGCAGAAATATCAGGAATACTTGGAAAGCGCAATAATGCTCAGAAGTATAGGCACATGGCTGAAGAAATGAAGGAAGCAATCTTGAGTCATTTGTATATGGTTGAATCCGGAGCGTTTGTTAAACAAATAGTACATGAGAATGGAGTAACCACACTCGATGAGACAATCGATATCTCAAGCCTCTTTGGCATTGTGAAGTTTGGAGTCCTACCTCCGTTTGATGTACGAGTGACAAAAGCAGTAGAAGTGATGTTTGAAAAACTGTGGGTCTCTGAGTCTGGTGGGTACATTAGGTACGTTGGTGATAATTACTATAGAACAAGACAGAATAACCCTTCCAATCCATGGTGTATAGCAACATTGTGGGTGGCGCAGTACTTTATTCGCGCAGCAAAAACGAAAGCTGATCTTGAGAAACCACGAAAGCTCATAGAGTGGGTTTGTGCGCGAGCGAGTGGAACTGGAATGCTTCCCGAACAAATTCACCCTCATACACTCGAACATCTATCAACGTCTCCACTGGTGTGGAGTCATTCAGAGCTCGTAATTACAGTCGATGAACTTGCGAAAAAAACAATCGAGTTTAAAAAGCAAGAGAGGGGAATGTAAACAGAGATTGCGTTCTTATTTGCATTCGTTTGATACACTGTAGGTATGGGAACTGAGTTCTATCCATTCTTTTTAGCTATTTTTGCAGGAGTCTTTTTCTCCATGATTTCTCGTCAAATTCACGTTCCGTGGGTAGTTGCGCTCATACTCGGAGGAGTGTTGTTTGGTCCAAGTGGTTTTGGAATTCTCGAACCCAATCAAACCATGTCTTTTTTGGGAGAAATCGGCTTGGTCTTTCTTATGTTCATGGCAGGTCTAGAGGTACAGACCTCAACCCTTCGAAACTTCAGAGGCAGACTTTCTGTTATGCCATTACTTAGTGGTTTTATACCCTTTTGTGTTGGGGCGGGTATTGCATATGCTTTTGGGTACCCACACATTACCGCAGTGGTACTTGGGATTGTCTTCGTATCTTCATCTGTTGCGGTGGTAATACCTACACTTTCACAGCGCAATCAGCTTGGTACTGCGATTGGACAATCAACTGTTGCGTCAATGGTAATTCTCGATGTGGTCAGTCTTGCGGCAATTTCAATCATTCTCCAAAATGCTGACAGGACTGCTGAGGTACCGCTCTATATTTTCTATCCAATAGTCATTGCCGTACTTTTAGGACTTCGCTATGCTGTACCACGACTTAGAAAGTTTTTTGTGAAACAGGTTGATGGAAGTCCGGATCATTTCCAACTCGAGTTCCGTTCCACATTTTTGATTCTCATTGGAACAGTTATTCTATTCGAGCTTTTCGGACTCCATCCGATTGTTGCCGGGTTCTTTTCTGGCTTGGTGCTTTCTGGCTCCATTAGCTCCGATGTCCTGAAGGAAAAAATTCAAACCATTAGTTACGGTATCTTTATCCCAGTGTTCTTTGTACTCATTGGTCTTCGTACTGATATAAGCGTCATCGCTGAAACTCCTGGAGTGTTTTTGATTGTGTGTGCTGTTATACTCGGACTTATACTCTCTAAGTTGTTTAGTGGTTGGCTCGGTGCAAAAATTGCCGGTTTTGGCCACACTGAATCGATGTTTTATGCATCGAGTTCACTTCCGCAACTTTCAACAACACTAGCAACTGCGTTTACCGCACTTTCATTTGGTCTGATTGATGAAGTACTTATGACAACACTCATAACACTTTCAGTGGTAACGGTTGTGGTAAGTCCCGTCCTCATGAATCAGTATGTAAAGCATCTTCCATAAAAAATCCCACCATGTGGTGGGATTTTTCTTAGTCTTCCAGTTTTCCTGGATTCCTATCGTACGCTATTGGCACCAAGACAAGGGTGATAATAACGGAGAATACAAGTCCAAACATTACCGCGTAGGCAAGTGGTGCCCACAGGTCACCTGCGTACGTAAGTGGAATCATGCCAATTACCGTAGTGATAGTCGTAAGGAGAATTGGGCGAAGTCTGTTACCTGCAGCTTCAATCACGACATCGCGGACTGGCTTCTCTGGATTTGCACGGCGCTTTTTATTCATCATATCAATGAGGAGAATCGAGTTGTTCACGACGATTCCTGAGAGTGCAATGAATCCCATAAT
>Ga0181587_10005409_pt1 | contig 10439 bp, 11 predicted proteins | sample 071ome_27_FD_132463 | JGI IMG/M metagenome (GOLD analysis project Ga0181587, IMG submission 132463) | Coastal salt marsh microbial communities from the Groves Creek Marsh, Skidaway Island, Georgia - 071409AT metaG (megahit assembly) | ecosystem: Environmental > Aquatic > Marine > Intertidal...
AGTAGCATGGTCAAAATGGTAGCCAGGCAAAAAGCCATGATTACCAAAAAGGATGAAAAAAATTGGCTCTTTTCAGTTCCTAATACCAAAAGGGGGAGTAATGGCTCACACGGACCAAGAATAAAAAAAAGAAAAAGCAAAAAAGGTGTAGATCTTATGAAGTTTGAATTACCCTTATTATTTTCCGGTGTGCTCCGCTGATTTTCGGGTGCAGATTCGCTGCTTTTCTTGAGAGCCCAGTTAATGCCCCAAACAAAGTAAGTTGCTCCAAATAATAATAGAAACCAGCCCGCGAAATCGCTCCTAATCGATTGGAAAGTTTCGACTCTGAAAAGAGCAAACCCGAGAAGTAAAGCTAGCAATCCAATGAAGATAGTTCCTAGTACATGACTTACTCCGCACACTGCCACATACCCTGCTGTTTTGTAACCGCTCCACCCATTGGTTCTAGCCATGGCCACGAAGGGTAGGTAATGGTCCGGTCCTAGAATTGTATGAAAAAAACCTAGTGATGCTGCACTACTTGTAATGATAAGAGTATCGCTAATCATGAATTATAGATGATGTTTTTTTAAAATCTTCGGAAGTCTGTGGGGATACGTTCAATATCTTCATGAATGAGTGACCGAACCGTTTTCATTGCCCTGCGAAACTCTATCGCATCCCCTGCTAACACTTTTACTATCCAACCAACCTTTCGATGCATCTGGCTGGTCCCAATTAGAAGTTGCTTGTTTTTTAGATCATGAATCGCCTGATGGGAGGGAAGGTGATCTTCCACTTTTGGAGATATTAAGTAAAGGCAGCCGTAGAAAGGAGTAGGGAATGAATGTTTCCATGCATGGATAGAATCATTTTCTGGTTCCAATGTATAGGACTCCGAAAGAATCAAATTGTTTTCTTTTCGAATCTTCATGCGGTTCGAAAAGTTCTTGAATTGAAAAAGTTCTCCATGTGCCACCCTGCCGGGCATTATTTTTTCCACGTATAAAAGCTCTGCATGTTCACTCAAATTTATATGAGTACTTTGAAAAAGGCTGGTTGATCCCTGAAGTATCAGTGCTCCGGGATTATATTCTAAAAAAGAAGAATCATTGATTCGGAAAGATTGCTCCACTCGAGCAATCCCTCTTTGCATGAAGTGAGATCGGGTAGCACCTGGAGTAGTAACTACCATGGAGGAATGGTCATTAAGCTGTATGTCGCAAGACATCCGATCACCGGCAAGCATACCTGCTGTGGGGCAGGATAGATTAATTAATAATGAACCGCTTTCATGGTCAATGTAGGGCTTGCTTAAATGAACTGGGGGGGCGAATCGCTGCCTTGATATGTAGGGTAGACCCTCTGAGTTGCACCTGCAATCAAGCTGCACTCCACCTTGTAGTCCAAAGGTTTCTGACATCAGTCTTAAGCTTCTAAATTCCTAGAATAGATATTCTTGGGTAAGCCAACTAACCACATCGTCCAAACCTTTATAGGTTTTGAGATCGGTAAATAGATATGGTCTTTCCTCTCGCATTTTTTTGGAATCCCGGTCCATCACACCAAGATCCGCACCAACCAAAGGTGCCAGGTCAGTTTTATTAATTACCAAAAGATCAGAATAACGAATGGCCGGACCTCCTTTCCTTGGAATTTTATCCCCCTCAGCCACATCGATTACGTAGATGAATGCATCCACGAGTTCGGGAGAAAATGTGGCAGACAAATTATCCCCGCCACTTTCAATTAAAACTAATTTCGCATCTGGGTGCCGCAGTACCAATTGTTCGATTGCTACAGCATTCATACTGGTGTCGTCCCGAATGGCGGTGTGTGGACAACCCCCGGTTTCGACCCCCATGATGCGGTCTTCAGGTAACGCATGGTTGCGTGCCAGAAACTGTGCATCCTCCTGAGTGTAGATGTCATTCGTAATAACGACCATGGAGTATTTCTCGCGAAGTACTTCACAAAGTCGTAAAGTAAGCATGGTCTTTCCTGATCCTACCGGTCCACCAATTCCGACTCGAACTGGGCGCCTGAATTCCTCTGTATTGTCTTTAGTCATGATATAAAAAGTCGTGAAAATGCCAGTTCGTGCCTAGCCGAAGCAATATCCAGGACTGGGTTGAAAAAACCTGCCTCATCTCGCTTAATTTCTAATGAGCCAGATATGGTTTTATCCAAATTTTGCTGTGTCATGCAGCGGTGTATCATTTTCTGGCAGGCAACTTCTCCTAACCGTAGTAATTTGATAGAAGCAGAACAAAAATTTGAGACCGCCTGATACACCCAAGCGATCAGAGTTGGTTCTAGGGGGGATTGTTGTGCTTTTCTCAGAAGTGCAGTGGCAGTGATTTGTTGGCAGGTTGAATTGTTTCTAATTAGGATTTGTTCAAAGTTTTGTGAGAAATCGCATTGGTAAATCTCGCGAATCATACGCAACATTTGTGAGCCCTGGGACATTCCTGCGTTGCGAATTTCTTTGGTCATCTTCCAAGATGAAATTTCCTCATTCAATTCTAGGAGATTCCTGCAGTCTTGTTTCTCAGCAGAAGTATAACAATACCTGAGGTAGGGAAGTTCCAATCTTTCCAGTGTGGGTAAAATTTCTCGAATTAAGAAATCTTCTAATTGTTCTTTTGTTCGAATCAGGCCAAGGGAAACTTGTTCTTCTAATCCGTATGAATGAGCATATCCTCCACTAGGAAATAGAGTGTCGGTGGTTTGAATTAATCCACCCAGCCAGTACGATCCACGACTTTCAGGCTTCGATTGAAGAGATGTTTGATTGTGCTCTATTTTCTTAATCATGTGATGGGCTTTTTACTGCCAAATATTGAGGTATTTGGACAGTTTGCCTGGTCCGTGGTGGTGGGATGATGTAGCCAGTATCGGTTGAAAAATTTCCATAGAATTTTCGAAGGGAATTTCATTGCGTTCGAGCATGTATTGAACCGCAAGGTCACCCTCTACCAATAAGTAGTTTTCTTTGAACTGGGCCGGGAAATGAAGATTGCCCACCTGCCAGGCCAGGTGGGCTGCCTCTTGTTGGTTTGAAAAGGATACCCGGAATACCTTTTCAGGTTTTTGGTCAATGAGGTATTCTCTTTCCTCCTCGTTGTAAAAACAAACCCCATGCTGCAGAGGAACTGCCAGATCAAATCCGAAATCAGTTCCATCCGCTGCCTGACCGCGCCATCTGCGCTTAGCCAAGACTCTACGATCCACAGTTAAAGGAATGGAATGATCAAAAACTTTTCTTTTCTCTATGATTATATCTCTGATTTTTATCATCCTTAAAAAAGGAAATATCTTTGTGCCAGGGGGACTGTTTTTGCAGGCTCGCAATGTAACTCTTCACCGTCTGCTTTTACAGTGTATGTCTCTGGATCTACTTCGATATTTGGTAAGGCATCGTTCAAGATAAGGTCTTTTTTCCCAATCTTTCGGGTGTTTTTTACGGCCACTATAGATTTATTCAGCCCAAGTTCAGCGAGGGATTCATTTTGCAAGGATGCTTCGCTAACAAAAGTTAAGGATGTAGATGTCCTTGCTTTTCCAAATGAGCCAAATTGTGGACGGTAATGCATCGGCTGAGGGGTTGGGATAGAGGCATTTGGATCTCCCATGTTTGCGTAAGCAATAACCCCCCCTTTGATAACTAGTTCTGGTTTAACTCCGAAAAATGCAGGTTTGAACAATACAAGATCTGCCAGTTTGCCTTCAGTGATAGATCCAATCTCACTGGACATACCATGTACAATTGCTGGGTTGATAGTGTACTTTGCTAGGTAGCGCAGTACCCTGAAATTATCTGCTTTTGTATGCGTACTGGATTCGAGTTTCCCAAATTGCCTCTTCATTTTATCTGCGGTCTGCCAGGTCCGGCAGAGAACTTCCCCAACCCGTCCCATCGCCTGACTATCGCTTGCCATAACCGAAAAGGCTCCGCGGTCATGGAGGATATCCTCTGCGGCAATCGTGGATGGGCGGATTCGTGATTCAGCAAAGGCAACATCCTCAGGGATTTTAGAATCCAGGTGGTGGCATACCATCAGCATATCTAGATGTTCATCAATTGTATTAACCGTAAAGGGGCGTGTTGGATTAGTGGACGAGGGTAAAACATTTGCTTCGCCACATACCTTGATAATATCTGGTGCATGACCACCTCCGGCACCTTCCGTGTGGAAGGTATGAATCGCTCTTCCTTTAAATGCACCCACAGAGTCCTCCACAAATCCTGCTTCATTGAGCGTGTCTGTATGGATGGCAACCTGAACATCCATTTCATCTGCGACTCCTAGGCAAGTATCAATAGTTGCCGGATTTGTACCCCAGTCCTCATGAAGTTTTAATCCAATAACACCTGCTCTTACCTGTTCCCTCAGAGCTTCTGGGTTGGATGAGTTTCCTTTTCCTAAAAATCCTAGGTTCATGGGAAACTCATCTGCTGCTTGAAGCATTTTTCCAATATTCCAGGCCCCAGGTGTACAGGTAGTGGCATTTGTCCCAGTAGCTGGTCCTGTACCACCGCCGGTCATCGTGGTTACGCCACTCGCCAAGGCTTCCTCAATTTGTTGGGGGCAAATAAAATGAATGTGAGAATCATACCCCCCTGCTGTGAGAATCATTCCTTCTGCGGCGATCACTTCTGTTCCGGCACCCACTACCATATTTTGATTTATACCATCCTGAATCAATGGATTCCCTCCATGCCCAATACCCGCAATTCTTCCTTCTTTTACTCCCACATCTGCTTTAATAACTCCGAGGTGTGGATCAATGATAGTTGCGTTGGTGATGATTAAATCGAGGCATTCCTTATCTAGTGCGAGGGGGGATTGTCCCATTCCATCTCGTATGACTTTACCACCACCAAACTTGATTTCATTTCCATAACCTCCGTTTTCTGCAATCAGGTCCTTTTCGACTTCAATGAAAAGTTCAGTATCTCCAAGCCTTACCTGATCTCCGGTAGTAGGGCCGTACATTTCAACGTACTGTCTCCTAGTTAGCTCTAGGCTCATAATTACAAAACTCCGCTGGTTAGGTTGTTCAGGCCATATACTTCTCGTGAACCAGCCAAGGCAACTAATTCAACCTCCTTGGAATCTCCGGGTTCAAAACGGGCAGCTGTTCCAGCAGGGACATTTAATCTAAACCCGCGAGCTTTTTCCCGCTCAAATTCGAGAGCACGATTTACCTCGAAAAAGTGCATATGACTACCTACCTGAATAGGTCGATCTCCAATATTGCTTACTTTGATTAAAAAAGTTTCAAGGTTTTGGTTTGCGAGGATATTTGGCGCATCCTTGGGTGTAATAACTTCTCCAGGTTTCATCTTATTGGGTGGTGTACGGTTACCAATTTTGTGCCGTCTGGGAAGGTCGCTTCCACTTGCACTTCATCAATCATTTCTGAAATTCCTTCCATCACCTCGCTCTTTTTAAGAATGGTAGATCCGAAGCTCATCAAATCTGCCACAGTTCTGCCATCCCTTGCACCTTCCATCACTTCGTAGGTAATGAGGGCAACTGATTCTGGGTAGTTTAAAAGAACGCCACGATCTTTCCTCCGTCTGGCAAGATCCGCAGCAACCACGATCATCAACTTATCTTTCTCTCTTGGTGTAAGGTGCATTGTATTTAAATACTTAGGTGCTTGTTAATTACTTGGTTATCAAGTTGTTCAACCGAGCCTTGCGTTACTAGGCGTCCTCGGTTCACCACTAAAAATTTGTCTGCATACTTCTTGACGAAATCGACATATTGCTCGACCAGCAGGATAGTCATTTCGTTTTCCTCAACCAATCGTTGTATGACTTCTCCGATCATGGTAATAATGTTTGGTTGAATACCCTCTGTGGGTTCATCGAGAATAAGAAGTTTTGGTCGTGTAGTCAGAGCCCTTCCAATTGCTAATTGTTGTTGCTGCCCACCAGACAAGTCACCCCCGCGGCGTCTGCGCATATCATAGAGAACAGGAAATGTATCATATACGGATTTAGGGATACTTTGCTGATCGAGACCAGCCGCAGAGAGAGCCACTGATAAATTTTCCTCTACTGTTAAAAGAGGAAATATTTGCCTTCCTTGAGGTACATATCCGAATCCAGATGATGCTCGGGAAAATCCCTCACAATTAGTAATGTCTTTTCCCTGATAGTGAATGGAGCCGGCAGATGGTTTTTCTAGACCAACAAGATTTCTCATAAGGGTAGTTTTACCCACCCCATTTCGTCCCATCACACAGGTAATGGACTTTTCTTGAATTTGAATATTCAAGCTATGGAGAACTTTCACCTCACCATATGAAAATTCCAAGCCGCTTATATCGAGAAAAGGGAAATCTTTTTGTTCAGAATTCATCGGCCTAAGTAAGCTTCCATAACTTCTTCGTTTTTCTCCATTTCTTCCAAACTTCCTTCTGCCAATACCTTTCCTTCATTAAGTACGGTTACAGTGCTGTTCAAACGCCTCACAAAATCCATATCATGTTCAATAACCACGAGGGTATGTTCCTCAGCTAGTTCGAGGAGTAGATCTGCAGTTTGTTCCGTTTCTCTGTCTGTTAACCCAGCTGCCGGTTCATCCACTAATAATAGTTTGGGCTTAGAAATTATTAGGGCACTGATGGCAAGCCATTGGCGCTGTCCATGACTGAGAGATTTTGATAGCTCATTCCTCTGTTTGAATAGGCCCACTTTTTCAAGGATTCCTAAAATTTGTTCTTTTTCTTCTTTGCTTTCTTTTTCAAAAAGATTCTTTTTCCATTCCTGATTTCCAGGTAAGGCGAGGAGCAAATTTTCATAAGTTGTGAGGCTATCAAAAACGGTGGGAGTTTGGAATTTTCTACCAATTCCCAAAAGTGCGATTTCGGATTCGTCTAAAGATGATATCTCACGGCTATTAAAAAAAACCTTTCCCGTTGATGGTTTGGTTTTCCCACTTACTAAGTCACAGAATGTACTTTTTCCTGCACCGTTAGGACCGATAATTACACGGAGTTCCCCGTGTTTTACACCGTAGTAAGGAATGTCAACTGCTTTGAAACCATCAAAGCTCACAGATAAATTTTCGACAAACAAGACGTAGCGCGAAGACCAGAAATCGTTTTGTACTTGGCTAGGCCGTGCGTCTTTATATGCCATGAGCGGTTCGTGGGCCTCAGTATGATCTATGGAAATCATGGTGTTGGTTTCTCGGATTGACCAGTTGTCTTAGTCTTCTTTTTAAACAGCTTATCAACTAACTCAATTAGTCCATTCGGTAAAAAGAGTACCACCAGTACAAACATTATACCCAGGAAGATTGGCCAGTAATCTGGGCTCCAAGTAAAGAACCCATAATCGTGCTCGGAGGTGAGGAAGTTATAAATCAAATTTACAGAGAGGGCCCCAAGTATGGCACCGCCTAAGCTGCCTCTTCCTCCCACTGCTACCCAAACCACGACTAATACCGATCTGACCGCCTCCATGTTCGAGGGGGTGACAATCTTCATTTGTGGAACATAAAGTAGGCCCGCCAAACCGGCCAATACAGCAGCTATACAAAAAGCAAAAATCTTAAAGGTATAGGGTTTGTACCCAAAGAAGTTTAGGGTTGGTTCATCATCCCTAATTGCTACAAGCACTCGGCCTAATCTGGAATTTACGATCCACCGGCAAAGTAAGTAAGACCCGAATAAACAGAATAGAGTGATGATATAAAGTGAGAGCTGCACCTCTGGTGAAGAAAGTGAATACCCCACATCAGCAACCGCATAGTCGAGTTGGTCCACCCATCCATCCTTATTTAAATCTAAATCAAGGTTGTCCTTGTTCGATTCAATCCAATCTTCAGTCGCATCAACGGGATTGAGGGTAAGGAAGGACCCCTGAGGAGCGATAATGTCAAACCTGGTCAACCCATTGGTTCCGCACAACTTGACATCGTTTCTACAAAAAACCAACCAAGCCGCTACTGCAATAGCCTGAGTGAGAATAGCAAAATAAACACCACGCACTCTGCTTCGGAAAACAAAGTAACCTAAGATAAACGAGGCGACTGCGGGTATTAACAAGCCAAGTATTATTGTGAAAGGAAGATTCCAGAATGGTTTCCAGAAACCTGGAACTAAAGCATCTCCAGATGATTCACCTACCTCATAGGGATAAACCACAAATAAACAGGCAGGTATTTTCCATCCTTCTGCATCAATGATACCTTCTGGACCCCCATGGTGAGCTAAGTGGATTCCCATCGCATAAGCACCGAGACAGAAAAAGGTGAACTGACATAGGCTGAGAATGCCGACATATCCCCAGAGTAAGTCCAATCCAAGAGCTACAATTGCAAAGGTCATGAAACGCCCAAGCATATTGATATCTCCAATCGATAAGATGCCTCCTAGATAAAGGGCTGGAACAATTACAAACCCTAGAATGCATAGAGAAAGAAAAATCTTCTTTGATTGAATGAGCTTTGTTTCCTCAATCATTACTTTTTATCGGCCAAACGACCTTTGGGTGCGAACAACCCAGATGGGCGGTATTGAATAAAAGCAACAATCAGTGCCAAAAGGATTACCTTTCCCCAGACGGGGCCGATAGTGAAACCTCCAATGTCCATTGGTTCGATGAGCTTGGTTATCATTCCGATTCCAAGCCCAGAATAGATAACCCCAATCAATTCACCAACCCCACCGGTTACTACAACTAGAAATGAATCTACAATAAAATTGGTTTGCCCCATATCGGGAGTAACTCCACCGATAATTGTCCAACCATAACCTGCAACTCCGGCGATACCTGATCCGAGTGCGAATGTTAACCGGTCTATTTTTCTTGTTTTTACACCTAAGCTATTGGCCATATCCCGGTTTTGCATGGTTGCTCGTATGAGCATTCCGAATCTAGTCTTTCGAATGACAAAATAAATAAAGCATACACAAAGAATGGAAAGTCCGAGTAAGTACAATCTTGCATAGGGCAGCACAATATCTTGTGAAATCTCAAATCCTCCTCTTGCCCAAGTGGGGGAGTTTACCCCGATGTTATCCCCGTAGATGATCCGTATTACCTGAATCAAAAAGAGGCCAACTCCCCAAGTTGCGAGCAAAGATTCAAGCGGACGGTTATAAAGATGTCTAACAACAAGAGCTTCAATGATTAAACCAACAATTGCAGCTGTACAAAATGCCATGGGCAAAGCAAAGAGGTAGTAATGGTCCACTGGATTGCCAGGGCTATGTCCAAACATTAGTTGCACCTCATAGGTTGTGTAGGCACCAATCATCATAAGTTCCCCATGAGCCATGTTGATCACTCCCATCAGTCCGAAAGTAATGGCCAGTCCAAGAGCCATCAGAATGAGAACACTACCGTAGGACAGTCCTCGAAAAAGATTCCCGGACCATTCCACTTTACTCTTGTGAGTCTCAATCTTTTTTCGAACAGATGAGATTGATTTTTCGTACTCTTTTAGCTTTGTCTGTGAGGTGCCAGATTTTCTTAGCACTTCTTTAATCTCAGTTTCGAAAGTGTCGATTCTAGCCAATGCTCGGAGGCTATGAAGTTCCCCAAGTTTTTGAAGTGCTGATAAACGGTCTTCGGGAGCTTTCTTTTCATCAATTGCACCAGCTAGGATTATTAATTCAATGCTCTCCTTTGCAGTAAATTGAATTTTATCGTTTTGATTAGGATCTTCAGCAAAATCCTCCAGCGTCGAAACTGCATCTGGTAGGAAGGGGGGATCACCGCATTTCTTTACGCCTGATAATCGTGTTTCAAAATCAGGAGAAAATAACCGTAAGAGAAACTTGGATGAATTTACTAGAGACCGCAGTTTTCTTCCCGGGCTAATATCTTCTAGCTCCATTAGGTCTGGTTTCGCTTGCTTGCCAAAAATTAACAGAGGTTCTTGGGAGAGTGGGTGGAGTAGGGGTGCGAACTCATTAAAATCATCGTCCATGATGGTTTCCTGATTAAGGACGATTCGAACCTCACCTGATTCAGTGGGCCAATTATAAATGCTTCCCTGGCGATAATATTCAAAAAAGCCCTCCAGTCTGGAATCTCCTGACATGGCAAGATCTTGAATCGCCTTTTTGATAATTTTATCTTCGCCAGATGCCAGATTCTTCATGGCATCAAGGATCTTTGTGGAGGTAGATTCTTTGGTACCCTCCTTTGCAATCAAATCAACAGAAACTAGATTTGCCCAAATGAATATGAACAAAAAAAATATCTGAACTGAAAAATATTTATTCAAAATTATTGAATCTATGCCAAAAAAAGCGGACTCGGCCCGTGCTGTGCGCACCGAGTCCGCTTGGATGAGAAATTTCTAGGCTATTGTTTAGAGGGAACCATCACCGTTGGGACCACCGGTTGGTTTTGGATAGTCACCATCAGGCCATAGGTAAGAGCTGTAGGAATCAGGTGAGACTAATCCATCACTCGAATAAAC
>Ga0181587_10005412_pt1 | contig 10437 bp, 8 predicted proteins | sample 071ome_27_FD_132463 | JGI IMG/M metagenome (GOLD analysis project Ga0181587, IMG submission 132463) | Coastal salt marsh microbial communities from the Groves Creek Marsh, Skidaway Island, Georgia - 071409AT metaG (megahit assembly) | ecosystem: Environmental > Aquatic > Marine > Intertidal zone...
CGCTATTGCGGTCCGGATACGGTGAGGACGTCATCGGGCGCGTGTACGGGGTGAATACGCTGGGTTCCGTGTTCGGGGCCGGTCTTGCCGGACTGATCGCGCTCCCTCTTCTCGGACTCGAGGGGCTGATCACCGCGGGGGCCGCACTTGATGTTGCGCTCGGTCTCGTGCTCCTGGAGCGCTCGGGCGCCCTGACGGGTGCCGGCCGCCGTACGCCGCTCCTCATCGCCGCGGTGTCCATCTTCGCCTTCGTCGGTATCGGCTCTGTGGTGGACTTCAACGCGAACACCATCACCAGCGGCGTCTTCCGTCGAGGAGACTTCGAAGGACATACAGCGTGGCGCAGTCTCTTCTACCAGGACGGTCGGACCGCCACCGTGTCAGCTCATATCGGTACCTCCGATGGCGTCGTAGTCCTTGCGACGAACGGAAAACCGGACGCCACGCTCGGACCTCGATGGATCGGGGCACGGTCCGACTCGCTCGATATTTTGCCGATCCCCCACGGCCGTGATTTCACGACTCAAACGTTGGGGCCGATCCTTGGTCTCGCGCACCGTCCGGACGCCCGAACAGCGGCCAACATCGGTCACGGATCCGGAATGTCGGCGACGTCACTACTCACAAGCGAGCGGATAGAAAAGCTCGTGACACTCGAGATCGAGCCTCTGATGGTCCAAGGCTCGCTCGTCTTCCTGCCGGCGAACGGGCCGGCATTCGCAGACCCCCGAGCCACCTACGTCTTCGATGATGCGAAGTCGTATTTCGCTCACCGCGGTGAACGCTTCGACCTGATCTTCGCCGAGCCCAGCAACCCGTGGGTCAGCGGGACGTCGTCCCTCTTCACGCTCGAGTTCTACGAGCGCATCTCGGACTTCCTCTCGAAGGGCGGTGTGCTCTCGCAATGGCTGCAGATTTACGAACTCGATGATGACCTTTTCCTCTCCGTCCTCGCTGCACTCGACAAGGTCTTTCCGTACTACAGAGCCTACCTGGTCGGCGATGCGGATGTCGCCATCGTCGCCAGCCTCGAGCCGCTCGGCCCCGCAGACTGGTCCGTGGTGCAGACCGAGTCCTTCCGGGCGATGACATCCGGGGCGCCGACCTTCGAGCCCCAGCACATGGACGCCTTGTTCATGTTCGATCAGGACACGTTCCGGCCCGTGCTCGACGGCGATCCCCCCGTGAACTCCGACTACCGACCCATTCTGGATCTTGGTGCGGAGCGGACACGGTTCGACCAGCAGGGCGCCGAAGGCGTATTCAGCTTCGCAATCAGTCGTGTGAATCTCGCCCGCCACATGTCGGGCGAAGATCTCGACCCACGTCCATACCGTCTGGCACCTGCTTACGGTCTAGCTCCTGCGGTGCTGCGGGAACTGGGCTCCTGGCTCCGCGGCACCCTGGTCGACAGGGGTGGCATCGCTCCGATCGAGTTCCCGGAATGGCAGGACGAGCTGGTTCATCTCCAGCAATTCCTGACCTTCTCCCGAAGTCCGATACAGCTGACCGGCTGGGACATATGGAGTGCGAGCTTCGTTCGGGCAGAAATGGCTCTTCATCGAGGAACGACAGGGTACGTGGACCCGATCTTCTATCGGAACGTCTGGGGTTTCCTCGATCAAGCCGACGCCCCTGCACCCGCTCGCGCGACCGTCGACCTCCTGCATGGATACTCGACGAGCGACTGGGAACGGACCGCGGCTGCCGCAGACGTCCTCGTGGGACGGGTCGGCCAGGGAGAGCCTTGGGTCACGCCGGACCTTCTGCTCGACATCGCTGTCCTGGCCTACCTCGAGACCGGGCGCGCGCAGGCCGCGTCGAGCGCGTACCAGGCCCTTTCGCGGGCGACGGGACGAGCGGACTGGAACCTCAGGAACCGGCTGCTTCGAGCCATGATCGATAAGGCGCTCGAGGCGAGCTAGCCGCCCCAGACATTCCGGATGGGCCGCAGGAGTCGCCCGGACGACCGGACATCCCGCAGCGCTTCGAGGGCGAGGAGGGCGGATGCCCGGTCCGGAACGAAGATCGATTCCCCAGCGACCTCGACGCCCCGCCCCGCGAGGATCAGACCTTCGAACGTGCCGTCCAGCACGCGTACCCTGCCCGCGGTCATGAGAATCCCCCGCAGCAGCGCCCCGTCCGTGATCGAGATGTCCCCCTGCCCGGCAAGGAGGACGTGGCCCGTGCCTCCCCGAACCTCGATACCCTGGTCGACCCCGCGCAGAGAAACGACATCACGGCATACCGACGTCCCGGTCGGATCCCCGAGGTTCTCGGCGACCGACGTATCGCACTCACCGGATCGTGTCGCGAATCGTGGCGTCACGACCCCCGCCAGCCGCGGGAGCCCCTCGGCTACTCCGTCCACGGTGAGCAGTCCGAGCACGAGCGAGTCGACCACCGAGATCGTCAGCCCGGGTGGCGCATTGCCCGCCGTCACCGTCGCGGTGTCTGCGACGGTCACGTCCGCCAACGCGAGAATCCGTGCCTGAGGATCGAGGACCCAGACCAATCGAGCGGCACGCAGCGGCGTACCGGGCAGATCCTCCTCTCCCGGCCATATCGTGGCCTGGACGAGCCACGTCTCCCGATCGAGCCGGGTCCATTCCGCCCGCCAGGGCCGGACGTTCGAGGAATCGCCCCTGAACCCCGAACTGCCGATCGCGATACTGTCCGCCAAACCCGGGGGGCCTCGCTCAATCTCACGGACAACCCGGGCCTCGACCCCCGCGACGAGCTCAGATACCGTCACGGCCGCCCTCGCCGACCGCAGGGCAGAGGACGCCGACACGAAGGTCCCCCACGCCAGCGCGTACAGAGCGAGCGTCAACAGGAGCACGAATGGGATCGCCGCCCCGCGCGAGCTCCTCACCAGACTCGCACCAACAGGGGAACGGCCGTCGACTCCGCACGGGCGTCGACGAGCGACGCACGAATCCACGGCGCGTCGAATACGAGGCTGCTCCTTTCATCCCATACGTCGGGGGTGAGCGGCTGGCGCCCGCCTCTTCCTCGGCGATACCGCAGCGCGCCAAGATCGAGGTGGTACGCTCCGGTCTCGAATAGCCGGACGAAGACCACGTCGGGATCGACCGGACCCGACGAACGGAGACGGGTCGGACGGCCGACCGCGTTCGCGCCACATGCGTTCGGCTCAGACCCGGTACCGATCAGGTCAACCACCTGGACGGCACCGAGAGGGCCCATCAGCTCGAGGGAATCCTTGTCGGGCTCCGGGGATCTCCCGGCTCGAAGATCGGCCACGATCCAATCGGATTCGATCCGGCACACGCGCCCTGCGCCTCGGATCGCTCTCAATCGAAGCGAATCTCCCCCGGAGGAACGAGCCTCACCGGGCCCGAGCGCTGCAAGCTCCGAACGGAGCGTTACCCGTGCGATTCGTCGGGCAATGAGTCGATCGTCTCGAACAACTGCGTCACGCGATACCGCCATCGCGTGCAGGAGAGTGCGCCCCGCGAGGGTCACGACAACCGTGCTGATCACGACCGCGATCAAGGCCTCCAGCAGGGTGACGCCGGAACAGCGGAGGGTCATCGGGGCCTCCACCCCGAGAGGTCGACCTGATCGCCCGCTGGGCCGAGTGCAACCACGCGCAACTCCGAGCCGGCCCTCGACCAGGATACGTCGACGGCACCGATGGACGCGTGGCCCTCAGTACCGATCGGGCTGAGCCAGAGCAGTGAATCGAGAACCGACTCAGCAACGGTGATGGCATCTTCGATTCGCTCGGCTCGCGTGCGTACCTCCGTGGCCCGGCTGAGCGTACCGAGCACTCCCATGAGAGCGACCTGAAGCAACAGGGAAGCGACAACGACCTCGAGCAGGGTGAACCCCGAACGGCTCATTGTCGACGAACCCGGCCGTAGCTCGAGACGACGAGGCGCCGACGTACATCCCCGGCGAAGACGTCGATGGAGTGACTCGCGAGACGTCCCAGGCCCATCCGATCGAAGTCGATTGAGATCGAGTCCCGTTGTCCATCGAGACGCAGGCGGACGTGGGGCCGATGTACACTGATCCACGCTCCCGTCCGACCCTTGGTATCGACTCTGTACGCGGGTGATGCCCGCCGAAGCGTCAGCGTCGCACCGCCATGCCGGACCGCCGAGGTCCGCGCCTCGACAAAGCCCACGACGAGGGCCTCACGAAGTGAAGCCGTGACCGCTCGATCCCGAAGCTTCCGCGCGGTCGGGACGAGTGCCGACGCACCAACCGCCACGAGTACGAGAACGAAGAGGAGTTCGATGAGGGAGTGACCACGCATGAGGCGAACGTGGCCCGAGGCCGGGGGCGACCCCATGCCCGGATCGGACTAACCGATCCCGTACTCCTGAATCTTGTACCGAAGGGCCCGAGGAGAGAGCTCGAGGAGGTCCGCAGCCTGGGTCTTGTTCCCGCCGGTACGGTCGAGTGCCACCTGGATCAGGTGGCGCTCCAGCCGCGCCCCGTGCTTCTTCACCGACAGGTCGTCGCCGTCGATCCCGATACCCGGCGTGTCCGGCGCGGGCCGACGGACGGCCTCGGGCAGATCCTCGAGCGTGACCATGTCGTCATCCGTGAGCACCAGAGCACGCTCCAGGACGTTCTCGAGCTCTCGAATGTTGCCCGGCCAGGAGTAGGCCAGCAGAACCTCCATCGCCTCCGGAGCAATGCCATCGACGAAGACCCCGAGTCGTGCGCAGTGTCGCTCGAGCAGGTGCAGGGCAAGCTGAGGGATCTCCTCAGGTCGTGCAGACAGCTGAGGCAGGTGAATCGGCACCACCGCCAGTCGGTAGTACAGGTCTTTGCGGAAGTTGCCCTGCTCAACCTCGTCTTCCAGGTCGAGATTGGTCGCCGCGATGACGCGAACGTCGACGCTGACGGTTTCGGTCGAACCAATCCGTCGTACCTCTCCTTCCTGCAACGCGCGAAGCAGTTTGACCTGAAGGGAGCCCGGCAGTTCACCGACCTCATCGAGGAAGAGCGTTCCTCCGTCGGCCGCCTCGAAGAATCCCTCCTTGTCACTGTCGGCACCGGTAAACGCCCCGCGCACGAAGCCGAAGAACTCGGATTCGAGAAGCTGCTCCGGTACACCACCACAGTTGACCGGTATGAACGGTGCATTCGCCCGAGCCGACTCGCGGTGCACCATACGCGCGACAAGCTCCTTCCCCGTGCCGCTCGCGCCCGAGATGAGCACTGAGGAGTCATACAGCGCAACCTTCTGGACCAAATGCATCGCGCTGCGCATCGCAGGCGACCCGACCACGATCTCTCCGAACCGTGCATCGACACGGACCTCGCGGCGGAGACGACTGACCTCTCTTCGGAGGTGCTCTCGCTCCTGCGCCTTCCGAACGATGAGGAGGACATCGTCGGCGCCGAAGGGCTTGGGGATGTAGTCGTAGGCCCCCTTCTTCATCGCCTCCATCGCCAGATCGAGCCCACCGTAGGCGGTCATCACCAGAATCAGCGCCTGTCCACCGGAGGAGCGATACTGCTCGAGGAACTCGATCCCTCCAAGCTTCGGCATCCGGACGTCGCAGAGGATCATGTCCGGCTGCTGCTCACGGGCGACGGCAAGTCCGTGCTGCCCGTCCTCGGCCTGGAGCACCTCGTACCCGGCGTCGGTGAGGATCATGGTGAGCGCTTTCCGCAGACCAGCGTCATCATCGATGATGAGGAGCTTCACGGGGCCTCCGTCTCCGACTCGGGGTGGGCTTCGCCGACATGGCCGGACGCCGGCAGCCTTATGACAAAACGGGCGCCTCCAAACTCCCGGTTCGAGGCATCGATCGTCCCCCCCATTCCTTCCACGAGCCGCGCACAGATGGAGAGACCCAGGCCCGTGCCTTCCCCGGGGGGCTTCGTCGTGAAGAACGGGTCGAAGAGGTTCTCGATCGCTTCCGCTGGAAGGCCGCTTCCATTATCCGTCACCTCGATCGCCAGGACGAGATCCGCCCCGGCGACGGCCGCTGGGCCCTCGGCGTCGACGTCACGACGACGCCGATGCATGTAATCCGCCTCCAGAGGATCCTCGTCTCGACGCGAGGGCATCGCGGCCAGGAGCCCGTTCTCCACGAAGACTCGGACGAGGATGTGCGGGTCCGGCACACCCGTGACGGCGTGCCGTGCGTTCAGGAGGAGATTCACCAGCACTTGCTGCAGCTGCCCGGGATACGAAATGGCCTGCTCCCCCCCGCTCTCGATCACGACGGATAGATCGACCTCGGACAACTGTCCCTGATGCTCAAGGAGCGAATGCACGTTCCGGACCACCTCGGAGACGGGCATCTCCTCGTCGTTGCTTCGTTCGGGCCGGGCATAGTCGAGCAGGCCACGCACGATCCGATCGATCCGTTTCGCCTCGCGCCGAATCGAGTCGAGGATCTCGGCGTTGGGGTCGTCACTTCCCGCCCGTACGCGCGCCAGGTCGACGAAGCCCATGAGGGCACCGAGCGGATTCCCCACCTCGTGCGCGATTCCCGCGGCCAATGTGCCTGCCGAGGCGAGACGAGCAGACCGGACCACCTGATCCCGCGCATCGCGCAGTTCACGGTTGGTTTCATCCAGGGAACGGATGTTGGCCGCCAGGACCTGCCGGTCCTCGGCCATGCGATCGGCCATCCGGTTGATCAGCTCGGCCACGTCCGCGAGTGGACCGGACCCCGTCTCATCGAGGCGGACGGCATCGTCGGCCTCCATGACTCGCAAGACGCGCAGGAACTCCTGCAGGTCGCTCGAGGAGGTCACGTTGAATGCCCCCGAGTGTGCTTCGGCTTCCTTGGGAATCCCTCGTGCACGTCGCGGCCACTCATGATACCGCACGCCGCCGGACTCGCCGCGCGGGCGTCTTTCACGACGATAGGCCCTGCTGTCCGTCGATGCACGGTCGATGCAACCTCAGGAGAGAGGAAACGGAAAACCACGAAGGGTGGCCTGAGCCGAGGCCCAGGCCACCCTACCGCTTCAAATCACACCCGCATCGAGATGCGAGGGCCTGTCAGTCGACCCAAGGGTCAGCTGGTGCAGGCAACCTCACCGGGCTGAGTCGGCTCGGTCGGCGTATCCGGCGCGGTTGCCGTACCGTAGTACATGGCGCAGCCCTCACCGGTGCCGAGCGCGGCGTGCGTAGCCGTGCCGGTCCAGCCGGAGGACGAGGCCGTGATCGTGACCGTGACGCCATCGGAATTCGTGAAGGCGAGGTCCGTCGTCGTGGTCGTGTAGGCGTACGCGTCTGAGTAATAGATCTCCTGCTGGCTGGCCAGGTTCTTGAGATCCGACTTCATGGCCGCGAAGTAGGCCTTCTCTCTCGTGGCGCTGAACTTCGGAATGGCGATGGCCGCCAGGATTCCGATGATCACGACAACGATGAGGAGCTCAATGAGGGTAAAACCCTTGTTGTCCCGCATCTTGGTACTCCAGGTGTGAGTGAATCACGGTGATGTTCGAACGCGGAAAGGAGCAATCGCGGGACCAAATTCGCCAAAAACACCCCAAGGCTATGTCCCACAACATATTAGGACTGCCATGTACCATGGAACAGGCCAACCCGCCTCGCACCTTGCCATGGGATTCTGCAAATTACCGGCACCTTGCGAGACTGGGCGGCGCATCACCGCTCCCGGGCGGGCCGCTCCGCGACCGACTCGATCCATGATTCAAGCCCGAATTCAGTCACTCTGACCGAATCCAGAGCCTCACGGCCGATGTCGGTGAAGACGCGGGACCATGCGGTATCGACGGCGGCGTAGGCGCCTACCGAATCTCCCTCCGCCCTGCGGGTATACGCCTCATACATGTACTGCTGCCAGAAGACGGCACGACCCTGCTCCAGCCCGCGGGCCCGTGCGTCGGCCGCCTCCTCGAAGCGCTCCTGACTCGCCAGAGCCCAGGCGAGCAGGTGGTGCCGCGTCGGGTCGACGTCCTCTCGCTCCAGTGAGGCACGGGCGTACGCCTCCGTTCCCTCGGCGTCACCGTGTTCGGCTCGGATCAATGCCACCAGTCCATGGGCCAGCGGATATTGCGGGCTGTCGTGGATCGCGAAGCGCAGAAGCACCTCCGCAGCCCGATAATGCTCCTCGCCCATCAGACGTTTCGAGATCTCGGTCAGGAGTTGATATTGCGTACCCAGCAGATCGATCGCGGCCCGGTACGACCTGAGCCCCTCGCTCACGCGGCCTCGAATCACGAGCACGTCACCGAGCACCCACTGTGACCGCCCCGACTGGGGGTAATCGTCGATCAGCGTCGTCAGCATGGTGGCATTGTCGTACCACGACGGATTGCGAGCCCAGGTGCGTACGCTGCTCGCCAGAACTGCGATGGCGAGCCCCACCCACGCGACCCGCTTACGGTCCTGAGCAAGGCGCACGACAAGCCAGCCCGTGGCGGCTGCAAGGCCCACCGAGGGCAGGTACAGCGTGCGCTCAGCGAGAAGAACTCCGGAGAGGAACACCGTGTTGGAGATCGGCGAGATCGCAATCAGAAACCAGACGCCCCCGAACGCCGCCGCTTTACCCGAATTGCGACCTTTCGCGAGATCGGGACGACGCCAGGCGATGAGGGCCAGGGTCAGGAAGAGGAGTGCAAGGCCCACGCCCAGCGCATTATCGACCCGCCAGCCGAACGAGATCGGGATGACGCCGGGCGAGTAGTCCGAGGACAGATCGAGCGGAAAGGCCCAGAGTCGGACGTAATGCACCCAGACTTCACCGAGCGTCCAGATCCGGGGGATCTCGTTGAGTAGATCTCCCCCGAGCGGAGCGAACGGACTGGCGATGCTCCCGAGGACCTGAAAACGCGCCCACAGCAACGCCATCGATACCACGAACAGGACGAGATACGCCCGCCATCGGTCAGCCAGATAACGCGGCAGTTCCGAGACACCCAGTCGGGAACGGGCCGCATCCACCAGCAGGACCAGCCCCGGGAGTGTCACCGCACTTTCCTTGGAACCGAACCCGATGGCGTAGAGGAGCCCCATCACCAGCGCCGTCGACCAAGAAGTGACCGGTCCGCCGCGGATATGCACGATCAAGGCCCCCACGATCGCAGCCGCGGATACGAGTTCCGAGAACCCGACGATGTTCGCGACGGCCTCCGCATGGATCGGATGCACTGCGAAGAGGAGAGCTCCGGCGAAGGCTGCAGGCGCCGAAAGCAGCAATCGGAACAGGACCAGCACGAGCAGCGAAGTGCCGACGTGCGCCAGTACGTTCACCGCGTGAAAAACGAACGGAGCCCCCCCTCCGAGGATATGCTGCACCCCGAGCACGGCCGTGGCGACCGGACGCCATAAACCGAGCTCGTGCCCGTAGTCGCCTGGCCAGTACGGGACGACCAGCGCTTCGGGAAGAGTCTCCCACGAGTGAATCCGCGTGTTGTCCTGGACGATGTGGATGTCGTCGTAGGCGAACCCGTTGCCGAGCGCGTTGAGGTAGATGGCCCCCGCGAGCACTCCCACGAGGAGTGCAGCCGTCCGGACATCGTGCAGAGGAGACCCGAATCGGTTCATGAGCGCATCATCCACGCCTCAGTTGAAGGGCAGCCCGGCGGGCGACGTCTGCGTCCTCCCGTCGTCCGAGCGCATCATACAGGTCCGCGAGTCGAAGCCATCCGGCCTCGGTCTCTTCCTCGTCGATCGACGCACGTCGAGCCCGCACGGCCGCTTCGAGGTCCGCCTTCATGACGTACGTCTCGGAGAGCAGGGCCCAGATTTCGGGGTCGGGTCGGGCCGCTCGGAGGCCCACCGCGGCAGCCGCGTGTGCGCCGCGCCCATCGCCCCGACGGATCCGATACTCCGCGAGGCGCTGATACGCCACCGGATGGCCCGGGAGGAGTTCAACCGCCCGATCGAGAAGACGTTCGGAGCGCTCCGGCTGGCCGGTGCGTTCGAAGAACTCGGCCGCATCCACGAGCAGCTGGTAGTGGTCCGGCGCGATGCTCAACGCGGTCTCCCAGGCCTCCGCCGCGCGGTCACTCTCTCCCCGGCTGTCCAGACCGATCGCCCGAATGCGCCACGTCATCCAGGACTCGGGATGTTCCTCATTCAGAGTCTCGAAGACCGTGATGGTGTCGAACCAGGTCGGGTTCCTCGTCACGGTCCTGGCCGAGAGGAGGACGCCGACCACCACGGCCCCCGCGATGGCCACCCGCCGCGCCGCTGGTGTCCCAGCCGGCCGCTCCAGCACCGCGCGGGTCACCCACGCGACCGCGAGCGCAGCCCCGAACGAGGGCAGAAACAGGGTCCTCTCCGCCAGAAGGACGTCCGCGCGTACAACGAGATTGGAGACGGGCGAGATGGCGATTACGAACCACGCGCATGCGAACCCTATCAGCGGTGCGCGACGCCAGGCCAGAACGGCCACACAGCATGTCGCGATGAGGATGGCCCCGCCCAGCAGGACCATGTCGTCCACCGACGTCCTCGGC
>Ga0181587_10005413_pt1 | contig 10436 bp, 8 predicted proteins | sample 071ome_27_FD_132463 | JGI IMG/M metagenome (GOLD analysis project Ga0181587, IMG submission 132463) | Coastal salt marsh microbial communities from the Groves Creek Marsh, Skidaway Island, Georgia - 071409AT metaG (megahit assembly) | ecosystem: Environmental > Aquatic > Marine > Intertidal zone...
CGACGGGTTTGTCATAGCGGGCCGGCATGCCGCCACCGAGATTGACCAGTCGCGGCGCCAGGCCCCGCGCCTCGAGCCGGGAGAACAACCCGGCCACCTGCTTCAAGACCGGTCGCCAGCTCTGGATATCGGTCTGCTGGGAGCCGACATGGAACGACACTCCCGCCGGATCCAGGCGGATTGCCGCGGCATGGACCAGCAGTTCCTCGGCCATCGTCATGTCACAGCCGAACTTGCGGGACAGCGGCCATTCCGCGCCCTCGCCGTCGGTCAGCAGACGGCAGAACACCGACGCGCCTGGCGCCGCTCGCGCGAGTTTTTCCAGCTCCGCCGCGCTGTCGAAGGCGAAGAGCCGCACGCCGAGCGCATGAGCGGCGGCGATGTCGCGTTCCTTCTTGATCGTGTTGCCGTAGCCGATATCGGAAGCCGCCGCGCCTTGACGCAGGCAAAGCTTGATCTCGGGAATGCTGGCGCAATCAAAGGCCGAGCCCAGCCCGGCAAGCCGCGAGACAACGGCATCGGCGGGATTGGCCTTGACCGCGTAGTGCACCCGCGCCCCAGTGAAGGCCCGGGCGAGACCGCGATACGCGGCCTCGACCAAGTCCACGTCCATGACGAGACAAGGACTGTCCAGCGCGGTGGCCTCGAAAAAACCGGCGATCCGGGGTGACAGGGATAGGATCTCGGACGGCACGACGTCGCCGCCCGTGACCAGGCGCAGCATCGGCGCATTGGACTCTCGGATCACCGACGAGCGATCGAGACCACCTTCAATAGGTGCCAGCATCGGCAAAGTTCCCTCTCGGTTCCGGCCCGTACGCGAACGTATCCAGGGCCCAGCCGCCAAAAAGGACGCCTCGTCGTTGCGTGACCGATGGCCGGCCGGAAGCACGTGCGCATGCGTCGAAGAGACGGGGTTCTACACCCCGCGAGGCCCGCTCCGCAAGTCGCTATTTTCGCCGTCGAGAAAAGCCTTTAGCACCTGTCCAAGTCGCCAAGCGGTTCGCGGGTCGCGGGCGCCGGTCATGCCGTTCGGAAGCCAGTGACGCTGAAACGCCAGCAGGGCGGAACGGGTCTCGGCGTCCATCAATCCGGTGGCCTCGACCGCGTATCCGAGGCGAATGAGACTACGTTGGATTTCCTCAACCGACGGCGTCTCATGGCTCGCGGGCGCGGCGTCTTGTGGAGGCCAAATCCCGACACCGGCACGCGCCAGCCCAGCCCAATCGAACAGCTCTCCCGGATCTTCCTTGCGATCCGGCGCCACGTCCGAGTGCCCCAACACCCGGCGCGCCGGGATCGGATACCGCGACAAGATGTCGAGGCAAAGCCACTCGACCGCGCGCATTTGCGCTTGCGGGAAGTCACGATAACCGAACTCATGCCCCGGATTCGCGATCTCGATGCCGATCGAGCAACTGTTAATGTCGGTCTCTCCGGCCCAGAACGCGCGACCCGCGTGCCAGGCGCGCCGATCTTCAGCGACCAGTCGGTATATCGCACCGGCCTCGTCGATCAGATAATGCGCGCTAACCTCGCTGGCCGGATCGCACAGCCGTGTCAGGGCTTCTTCGGCGGAGCGCATGCCGGTGTAGTGCAGCAGCAGCATGTCGATGGCCATGCCGTCGGGCCGAGGTCCGTGATTGGCGGACGGGTGGTCAAGGATCACGGGTTCCTTGGTTGCGCTCATCCCGCCCGCGCCTCTTCCAGGGCCTCGCGCCGCGCCTCCAATTCGAGCCAGCGTTCCTCCGCCGCCTCAAGCTCCGCCGCCGCCGCCGAGAGCCGGTCGCTGGTGCGGGCGAACTTCTCAGGATCTCGGGAATAGAGTTCCGGATCGGCGAAAATCTCGCGCAGTGTCTCGATCTCCCCCTCCAGGGCCGCGATCCTGTCCGGCAAGCCGTCAAGCTCGCGTTGTTCCTTGTAACCGAGCTTCGCGGCGCTGGGTTTCCTCTCGCCCTTGGCCTCCGAAGCGGTGGTTCCGCGCCCGCCATCACGCGCCGTTGGCTCGGCGGCCGGGGCCGGACGCTGACGCAGATAGTCGGAGTATCCGCCGACATACTCCTCGATCGCGCCGCCACCATCGACCACCACCGTCGAGGTCACCACCCGGTCGAGAAAGTCCCGGTCATGGCTGACCAGAAGGATCGTCCCGTCATATTCGGAGAGGACCTCCTCCAGCAACTCGAGCGTCTCGACATCAAGATCGTTGGTCGGCTCGTCCAGCACCACGAGGTTGTGCTTTTGCGAGAACAGCCGGGCCAGCAACAGACGGTTGCGCTCTCCGCCGGACAGGGTCTTGATCGGGCTCGTGGCCTGGCGTTCCTCGAACAGAAAGTCGCGCAGATACGAGACTACGTGACGCGGGCGCCCACCGATCTCGACGGTGTCGCCACCGCCGGGGCACAAGGTGGCCCAGGGCGTGGTGTCGGGATTCAAGCTTTCGCGCTTCTGGTCGAAATAGACGGTCTCAACACCGAAACCGATGCGCACGCGGCCACTATCCGGCGCCTCGGTACCGATCAGCATGCGCAAGAGACTGGTCTTGCCGGCGCCGTTGCGCCCGATGAAGCCGATCCGCTCGCGCCGCCGCACGAGTGTCGAGAACCGGTCGGCGATAACCGTCTCGCGGCCCTCCTCGGTGACATAGCGCTTGGAGATATCCAGCGCCTCCAGCACAAGCTGGCCGCTACGGTCGGTCTCCTTCAGGGTGAATTGGACATTGCCCTGGCGTTTCAGTCGCTCGACCTTTTCCTGGCGCATGCCCTGGAGGTTGCGCACCCGTCCCATGTTGCGCTTGCGCCGAGCGGTCAGGCCCTCGCGCAGCCATTTGGTCTCCTCGGCGATCTTCTTGTCCATGCGCCGGTTTTCGGCTTCCTCGTCCTCCAGGACCTTGTCGGCCCAGTCGGCGAAGTCCGCGAACCCGGTCGAGTTGCGCCGGAGCTTTGCGCGATCGATCCAATAGGTTCGATTGGAGAGTTTGCGCAGAAACGCCCGGTCATGGCTGATCAGCAGCAACCCGCCGCGAAAGCGCTGCAACTCGCCTTCCAGCCATTCCACCGTCGGCAGATCCAGATGGTTGGTCGGCTCGTCCAGCAAAAGCACATCCGGTTTGGAAACCAACGCCCGCGCGATCGCCACTCGCCGCGCCTCGCCGCCCGACAGCGTCTCCAGCATCCGGTCGCCGTCGAGATTGAGATGCACCAGGACCGCGTCGACCTCATGCTCGCGCGGACGGCCCTGATCCTCCTCCGGCAGCGCCGCGGCGACGTGGCTCCAGACCGTGACTCCGGGGGGCATCGGCGGGTCCTGGGGCAGATAGCCGATCCGCGCCCCGGGCTGGGTAAAGCGCTCCCCCTTGTCGACCTCGATTTCGCCGGCCAGCGCCCGCATCAATGTCGACTTGCCGCCGCCATTGCGCCCGACCAGACAGATCCGATCCCCCGGCGCCACCGAGATATCGGCGTCGCGAAACAGCACCTTGTCGCCAAACGCCAGATCCGCGCCACGCAACGCGATCAAGGGAGGAGTGCGGGAGGAAGGGGGACGTTCAACCATGGCGATGGGATATCGACGCGCGCGCGCCAGATCAAGAGCCGTGGGACCAGCTTGTGAACATACTCCCCAAAATCCATACCAACCGTCGCGTTCAAGGGATGGGAGCAGGTCATGATTCTTCTACATCATCTGAGGGTCGGCAGGTCCTTGTTCACGGTCTGGCTGCTGGAGGAACTCGGCCTCGACTACGAACTCAAGATCTATGTCCGAAATGAAAAAGGCCGGGCCCAGGCGGATCTGCGCGATGCCCATCCCCTTGGCAAATCCCCGGTGATCGAGGACGGAGATCTGCTTTTGGCCGAATCCGGGGCCATCACGTCCTATTTGCTTGACCGCCACGACACCGACCATGTGCTGGCGCCGCCGCGCGAGAACATCAAGGAGCGCGCCATCTATACCCAATGGCTGCACTATTCCGAGGGTTCCGCCTTCGCGCCGCTGATCATGAAGCGCTTGCTCATGGCCGACCCCGACCAAAAGCCGCCACTCATTACCGGCTTCGCCAGTGGCGAGGTCAATTTGCAACTCGGCTATATCAGCGATTTCCTTGGCGACAAGCAGTACCTGCTCGGCGACCGCTTGCAAGGCCCCGATTTCGGTATGAGCTATATCCTGGAAATGGCGGGACGCTTCGGCCGGCTTGAGCCTTATCCGAACCTACAAGCGTATATCGAGCGGGTGAAGGCACGCCCGGCGTTCAAGCGCGCTTGCGAGCGCGCGGGTGAACCGGAACGGGCGGGATAAACCCGCCCGTCCGATCGAAACTCAAAAGCTTAGACCGACTAGAACGCGGCTTTCCACTGTTCGGTATCGACGAACCAACGTTCCTCGAAGGCCAAGCCGTCCTTCAGCCGGAATGGGATGGCAATCTGGCTACCGTCGGGAAGCTTGTCGCATTTCCAATTGACGATGGAGACGACCTCGCCGTCATCGCCGATGTTGCGGACACCGGTGATATCAAAGCCCGACGGTACCGCGGCGCCGAGATTCTCCAGCGCGCTCTTGATCGCCGCCTTGCCCGTCAGCACGTCGTTCTGCCCCGGCATGACGAAGATCGCGTCGTCGGTATAGTCCTCAAGCAGCCCGTCCCAATCACCCTTGCCGACCGCGTCCCAGCCACGCGCGACAATTTCCTAATCACTCGCCATTTCAACTTTCCCCTTGGTTGTTTCACCGGACTAGACAAAATCCGAGACAAGCCGTCAATCGCCTTCGAATAGATCAAGGTATTCAGCGATCACGCCCAGGACCCTTCACCCGTGCTCGTAGACCGAGTCGCGGTAGTGAAGGCCCACGTCATGACGCCTGTTTCCGGTCGCCCTGGCGAAGGCCAAACAAATAAACAAGGACCTCGCGATGGATGCCCTTGCGGCAATCGTTTGATCACGCGGAACCATTCGAGGTCCCGCCGTTCGCCAGGGCGACGGGGATGTGTAGGCATGGTGTTTTTGGGGGATTGCCCCGCGCTTTCGAAAACGTCGTCCTGGCGCAAGGCAGGACCTCGCGTTGGATGCCCTTGACGGTATTCGTTTGATCTCGTGGAACCGCCCGAGGCCCTGCCGTTCGCCAGGGCGACTGGGATGTGTGGGGCATGGTGTTTTTTCGGGATTACCCCGTTCTTTCGTAAACGTCGTCCTGGCGCAAGGCGGGACCTCGCGATGGATGTCCTTGCGGTAATCGTTTGATCACGTGGAACCATTCGAGGCCCTGCCGTTCGCCAGGGCGACGGGGATGTGTGGGGCATGGTGTTTCTGGGGCATTGCCCCTCGGTTTCGAAAACGTCGTCCTGGCGTAAGGCAGGACCTCGCGATGGATGCCCTTGACGGTATTTGTTCGCTCCCGTGGAACTATCCGAGGCCCTGCCGTTCGCCAGGGCGACGGGGATGAAAGCGCCCCTCTCTCCGCACCGTCGCCCTGGCGAAGGCCAGGGCTTTTGCCGCCACCGGCATGAGCCTGGGATCGGTGGAATCAAACTGTGTTCCGGAACATCAGACTTCCTCGCCAAAAGTCCTGGCCTTCGCCAGGGCGACGGCGAGCTCGAGGCGGCGAAACGGGACAAGAGGTCTGGTCAACGCGGTTTGGTACTATGCAACGGCGTCGCGAAGATCGAGGGGGATTTCACCGCGGGCGCCCGCACAATCTCATTCAACAGCGCGCAAACGCCGATATGGGCCGGCTCGCTCATCCCATCCGTCACCGGGACCGGCGTACAGCCGAAACCATCGATGCCGCCGGCGTCGATACAGCGGTGCAACATGCGCGATTCGGTATCCGTGTCATGCATAACCTCGGGCCGGTCCAGCATCGCGGCGAGCGCGGCGGCGATGGCGCTGGCGCCCCAATTGGAGACCGCCGCCGTGACCAGGACATCGACCGTGGTGTTGTCGGTCGCCTGCTCGCCAAACGGCAGGACCCGGCGCGGCACCTCGGCGATGGCGCCAAAGCCGATCTCGTTGCCCCGGTCGCCGATCCCGATGGTCAACACGCCACGCCGCTCGGCCTCGTGGAAAAACTCGACCGCCTTTATCACGCAGTCGGAATTGTCGTCACCGCCGACCATGCAGTACAGGCCCTCGGCGTTGCGGCCGTTCTTCTCGACCGACAGGATGGCTTTCGGCTCATAGGTGTCGAAGAGGCGCTTGGCCTCGGACTGGGCGGCCTCGAACGGGATCGGGATCGGCACGATGATGCAATGGCGGTTGCCCGGATGCGGCGGTCGCGGCGCGGCGGCGATCTCGGCCTCGGTCATCACGTTGAGGCCCGCCGCCCGGCAGGCCGCCGTGGTGCAGGGAAGCATCTCCGCCTCGGTCAGCACCACCATGCGGGCGCCGAAGGCGTGGCTCAACGCGCGGCCCAGGATCGCCGCGCCGATCGGCCCGTCGGTCTCGCCATAGGGATAGAAACCGGGCATCAGCCAGCCGGAGGTAACAAAAAAGGTTCCCCCCTCGCCCAGTACCGCGCGCAATCTTTCCGCCGCCAGCCAGGACAACGGAGCGCCGTAATGCTCCCGCGCCGCCCGGTGGATCTCGGCGATGACGCCGTAGCCGCTGATGTCGAGATTGACCAGACGGTCGATGTTCTCGGCGATCAGCGCGTGCAGGGGATCGTTGCTTGCCATGGCGCCCCTCTCGGACCGTTACCCCACGTTCGGCGAATAGGTCCCACGCCCGATGGCGCAGAGCTTGCCGTTGTCGTCGGTGACATCGATATCGACCACCGCGACGGTGCGGCCGATACGCCGGGCAACCGCCGTCGCCGTCAGCGTGGTATTGGACGCCGGACGCAGATAGTCGACGCGGAAGTTGATGGTCGGCACTCCGCCGCCTGACTTCAGGACTACGGCATAGTCGCCGGCGGTATCAATCAGCGCGGCGATCGGCCCGCCATGGAACTGACCGGTTCCGGCGCGGCGCTCGAATTCCGGTCGAAGCGGCATCTTCATGACCACGGTCTCGGTCTCCGCGTCGGCGGACACGACCTCCAGGTTCATGAAGGCGATGAATGGAGAGGCGTCGAGCATCTCCTGGATGTCGGCGGCTGTAACGGGCCCAGACATGACGGAACTCCTTACTACGGGTTAATCACGACCTTGCCGAAGACCTCGCGATCCTCCAGCAGGCGAATGCCTTCCGCCGCCTCGGATAGCGGCAAGGCCTTGTCGATGACCGGGTTCATCCTGCCGTCCTGGATATAGTCCATCAGTTGAACCAGGTCCTCGCGCTCCCAGGAATTGGAGCCGAGAATCTGCTGCTCGAAGGTCCAGATAAAGCGGATATCGGTTTTGGGGTCATAACCCGCCGTGGCGCCGCAGGTGAGCATGCGACCGCCGCGCTTCATGGCCCGCAGGGACGGCACCCAGGTCTCGCCGCCAGTGAAATTCACCACCACGTTGACACCACCCTCGTAGCCGCGCCGACCGGGCTTGCCATAGAGACCGTAGATTCCCTTATGGAACTCGTTGTCCATGTAGGTCATCGCGTGATCGGCGCCGAGTTCCTTGAGCTTGTTCATCTTTTCCTCGGAAGAGGCGCATACGACAACCTCGGCCCCGGCCATCTTGGCGAGCAGCAGGGCACCGGTACCGACTCCGCCCGAAGCCCCGAGGATCAGCACTTTCTCGCCCTCGGCGACCTTGCCGATGGTCACCATCATCCGGTGCGCCGTGCCGTAGGCGACGGGCAGGCTGGAGGCCTGATCGTGGCTCACGCCATCGGGAATCTTGACCAATTGATGGGTCGGCGCGCGGCAGTACTCGGCCAGGCCACCATGAATGGTTTCGCCCACCAGACCACCCTCGACCCGATTGCGCGGATCAATCAGCACCCGGTCGCCGACTTTCCAATCCGTGACCTCGGAGCCGATCTCGGCGATATCACCGGCGACATCCAGGCCGCAGATCATCGGCATCTGGATCTTGATCCCAGGCATGCCGTTCCGCGTGAAGATGTCGTGATAGTTAAGCGACGTCGACTTGACCCGGACGATCACGTCATTGGGGCCGCATTCGGGATCCGGGAAATCACTCTCCAGGGTCAAGGCCTCGGGGCCACCATGTCCATGCAGGACCATCGCGCGCATGGGTCTTCCTTCCTATTGGGTTGGCGTCAAACGACGTCTCTCGATCCGGCACCATATTTCGTGCGCCGCGTGAATGGCAATCGGGATGTCGCCGCGATCACATATCAAGCGAAACCCTTCGAGATCCTGGATCAGGCTCGGGTTCTCGAAGGGGCTTCAGCCTGTTAAAGCATCTGCCCGCCATCCACCGCGACGGTAACGCCGGTGACCCACGAGGCGGCGTCGGAGGCCAGGAAGACAGCGGTTTTCGCAACCTCCTCCGGCCCGCCCAAACGACCGAACGGAATGGAGCGCTTGATCCCCTCGTAAAGTTTGGGATTGTTCTGCTTGGCGTCGTCCCAGGTCCCACCGGGAAACTCGATCGACCCCGGCGCCAAACAGTTAACCCGGATATTCTTGGACGCCAGTTGCAGGGCCTGGGTCTTGGTGTACTGGATCACCGCCGCCTTGACCGCGCCATAGGGCGGCGTGCGCAGGGATGAGGTGAGACCAGAAATCGACGAGGTATGGATGATCGCGCCGCCGCCGGCCTTTTCGATATGCGGAACCGCCGTCCAGGAGCCACGCACCAGGGCCATCAGATCCACGTCGAGACCGAGCCGCCAGCCTTCTTCGTCATCAGTGCGCCCGAACCCCGAGGGGTTGTTGACCAGGATGTTGAGACCACCGAGCGCGCCGGCCGCCGCCTCGATATAGCCGGTCAAGGCATCGGCGTCGGAAACTTCGCAGGTTTGGGCATGAACACGCGTCCCATGCTTCGCGATCCGCGCCCGCGCCGTCTCCAGTGTCTCCGCCCCGCGCGCGCAGATCGACACATCGGCGCCCTCTTGCGCGAAAACCTCCGCGATCGAAAGCCCAATTCCCCTGCTCGCGCCCGTCACGATGACCTTCTTGCCCTTTAGTCCCAGATCCATGTGACCTCTCCCCTGATTTAAAACCTTGTTCCGAACCGTGAGTTTCAGCCGGCCTCATCCATTCTTGAAGCGTGCGATCGCGTCCAGAAACGGGTCCGCCAGGTCCTTCAGTTTCGCCGCGCCGACACCGTGAACTTCCGCGAACTCCTCGCGCGAGCGCGGCGCCCGCCGCGCCATGTCCTGAAGCGCCTTGTCGGTGAATACCACATAGGCCGGCACCCCACGCGCCCGCGCGAGCTTGGAGCGAAGCGCCTTCAGCGCGCCGAGAAGCTCGACCGCCTCGCCATCGAGATCCGCCGCCACTGGCGCCGGGTCCTTGCGAGACTTGGATGGCGATCGCGCCACCACGTCATGGCGGTAGCTGAAACTCTCCTCGCCCCGCCTTAGGGCTTCGCCGCGCTTGGTAATCTTAAGGCCGCCATAGTCCCGCACGTCCATGTGCAGAAAACCCGCCGCCACCATCTGGCGAATGATCGAGCGCCATTCCTCGGCCTTGCGGTTGCTCCCGCCGCCGTGTTCGGCCAGACGGTCATGGCTAAGTCTTGTGATCTTCTCGGCGCTGCTTCCCCTCAGCACCTCGACGATATGGGTCGCGCCAAATCGCTGCCCGGTTCCCGTCACCGCGCCGAGCACCAGATCCGCCTCATGGGTGCCGTCGACGATCGCGACCGGATCGAGGCACATGTCGCAGTTCCCGCAATCCTCGGTGTCCTCGCCGAAATAGGACAGCAAGGTGCGGCGCCGACATCCCGGCGCCTCGCAATACCCGATCAGGGCGCCCAGGCGCTGGTGCTCGCGGCGTCGGCGATCGTCGCTGCTTTCCTCCTGCTCGATGAACACCCGGCGCATCCGGATATCATCCAGGCCGTAGAGCATCATCACCTCGGCGGGCTCTCCATCACGTCCGGCGCGGCCGATCTCCTGGTAATAGGCCTCGACGCTGCCCGGCAGATCGGCGTGTAGAACGAAGCGGATATCCGGCTTGTCGATCCCCATCCCGAAGGCGATCGTCGCCACCATGATCACCCCATCGCGCGACATGAAGGCGTCCTGGTTACGTTCCCGCTCTGTCTTTTCCATGCCCGCGTGATAGGTCAGCGCGTCGAGGCCATGGTCCCTCAGATAAGCAGCCGTCTCGTCGGTCTTCTTGCGCGACAGACAGTAGACGATGCCGCTCTCACCCTTTCGCGCCCCCAGAAACTCCATCATCTGGGCGCGCCAGTCCCGCTTGGCGGCGACGCCGAGCTTGATATTCGGGCGATCGAATCCGGTCACGAATATGTCGGCGTTGTTGTCGAACAGACGCTCGGCGATGTCCTGGCGAGTGACCTCATCGGCGGTGGCGGTCAAGGCGGCGATCGGCACGTCGGGAAATAGTTCCTTCAGGCG
>Ga0181587_10005418_pt1 | contig 10433 bp, 8 predicted proteins | sample 071ome_27_FD_132463 | JGI IMG/M metagenome (GOLD analysis project Ga0181587, IMG submission 132463) | Coastal salt marsh microbial communities from the Groves Creek Marsh, Skidaway Island, Georgia - 071409AT metaG (megahit assembly) | ecosystem: Environmental > Aquatic > Marine > Intertidal zone...
AAGGACTCAATAATTGATTATGATTTTAAAGAAAAAATTGAAGAAATTATTGATTTTTCCTATAAAGAAGGAGATACCTTATCTATCTCAACTATAAAATTTATAAATTCTTTATTCTCAGAACATGGATTAATAATAATTGATGCTAATAAAAAGGATTTAAAGTCATTATTTAAAGATCAATTAAAAAATGAAATAGACAATTTTTCATGTAAAGAAAATACGACTTCTCAAATATCTGAACTTAAAAAAGACTTTGAATCATATAAGGTTCAGGTTAACCCATCAGATATTAATTTTTTTAAACTTACTGACAAAGGAAGAAAGAGGATTAGATATAATAAAAAATCTTTTAATGTAGATGATGAAAATTCTTACAATAAAGATGAGTTACTGAATTTAATTGATAGTAGTCCAGAGTTATTCTCTCCAAATGTAATTATGCGACCTCTATACCAAGAAGCTGTATTGCCTAATGTCTGTTATGTTGGAGGTCAGAATGAATTAAAATATTGGATGCAATTAAAAACTTACTTTGATGACAATAAAATTCAATTCCCAATTCTCAAATTAAGGAATAGTGTTTATATAATTGATTCTAAGACTTCAAAAAAAATTAAAAAATCAGGAATTGAAATAAAGTATTTTATAGGAGAACTTAACGACCTTATAAATTACAAGATTGAGAATTCCTATAATTTAAAGCTTAACTTTGATTCTTTAAGAACAAATTTATCATTACAATTTGATGAATTAAGAAAGGTTTCACTTAAAACTGATAAGTCATTTATTGGCGCTCTAAATGCTCAAGAAAAAAAACAAAAAAAAGGAATCGACGATCTTGAGAAAAAACTAAATAAGGCCGAAAAGAAAAATCATGAAAGGGAGATCGAATCATTAAGATCTACCTATAATTATCTTCACCCCCAAAAAATAAATCAAGAAAGATTCTTGAATTTTGCAAATTTCTTCTCTTTTAAGGGACCTTCATTCATAGATTTTTTAGTTGAGAAAATCTCAATATCGGAAGATAAAATATTAATAATAGATCTTGAAGATTAATTTATAGTTGTATTTTTGTCCATGCAGAATAAAGTCTTAATAGTTGATTTTGGCTCTCAGTATACTCAATTAATTGCTAGAAGAATTAGAGAGCTTTTTATTTACTGTGAGATTTCACCCTTTAATAACCTTCCTAAAGATCTAAATCAATATAAAGCTATTGTGCTTTCTGGTTCTCCTTTTTCTGTAAATCAAGATAATTCTCCTGAAATTAATCTCAAAAGTATTATAGGTAACATACCTGTAATCGCAATTTGTTATGGAGCACAGCTAATTGCAAAATTTCTTAATGGAAAAGTTGAGAACTCAAATTCTAGAGAATATGGAAGAGCAAATCTATCATTTATTGAAAAAGATTGTAAACTTTTTCATAATATAAAAATCAACAATCAAGTATGGATGAGCCATGGAGATACAATTACAGCTTTACCTGATGGCGCCAGAGTTATTGCCAGTACAGACTCTGTAAAAAATGCTGCTTACTCAATCGACTCTCTTAATTTATACGCTCTTCAATTTCATCCTGAAGTTTTTCATACAGATAATGGTCTAAAAATATTTGAAAACTTTTTTATAGAGGAATTAAAATTTATCAAAGAGTGGAATCCTGAATCTTTCATTGACAGAGTAGTTAAAGAATTGAAATCTGAAATATTAGATGAAAAAGTAATTTTAGGGCTCTCAGGTGGTGTTGACTCTAGTGTAGCTGCTGTTCTTCTTGATAGAGCAATAGGTAAGAATTTGCATTGCATTTTTGTAAATAATGGTCTTTTAAGAAAAAATGAATACGATGAAGTACTAGATCAATACATTGGAATGGGTCTAAATGTAAAAGGTGTTGACGCATCGGATCAATTTATTAATGATCTTAAAGGTGTGACTGATCCTGAAAGGAAAAGAAAGATAATTGGGAATACATTTATTAATGTTTTTGATGAAGAATCAAAAAAAATATCAAATGCAAAATGGCTTGCTCAAGGAACTATTTATCCAGATGTAATTGAATCAGTCTCAGTAAAGGGGCCATCTGCAACTATAAAGTCTCACCATAATGTTGGAGGACTTCCTGAAAAAATGAATCTTAAAGTTATTGAGCCTCTTAGGATGTTATTCAAAGATGAAGTTAGAAAAATAGGTGCTTCTTTAAAAATGTCTCAAGAAATACTATCTAGACATCCTTTTCCAGGTCCAGGTTTAGGAATAAGAATTCTTGGCGAAGTTGACTATGAATGTATAAGACTTATTCAGGAAGCTGATAAAATATATATTGATTCTTTAAAAAAATGGAATCTTTATAATAATATTTGGCAAGCTGGGTCAATACTACTACCAGTTAAAAGTGTTGGTGTGATGGGAGATGAAAGAACTTATGAAAGATGTGTCGCATTAAGGGCCGTAGTTTCAACTGATGGAATGACTGCAGATTGGTATGAATTTCCAAATGATTTCTTGAAAGAGGTCTCCAATAATATAATTAATAATGTTAAAGGAATAAACAGAGTCGTCTATGATATAAGTTCTAAACCCCCTGCAACAATTGAGTGGGAATAAAACAATTATGGAAGAACTATATAATTCATTTAAACCAATGTTAACTCCAAAACAAATGCTACAAAAAGGAATTTTTGGAGGTACATATTTCAATCAACTTGTAGATTATAGAATTTTACCAAAAGATTGGTTCAATAATCTCGATGAATCTTTTTATTTATCAAAAAAATATTTAGTAAAAATTAATTTTTTTAAAATTAAATCTGGACAAACTCAAGAGGAGTGGGAGGAAAAAGGATGGATTCACCAAGATGATCCAAGAGGATGGTTTGAATGGTACTGTAAATACTTCATGGGAAGACGTCACGAGGATGACGTTAGACAAATAAAAAGATGGCTAGCTTTTTGTGGTCCTAAAGGTAGATTTAGAAATGCTATCTATAATAAAATATACAAATCAGGTTTTAAAATTGAAAATTCAAAAAATATTTCACCAAGAATTCAACAGTCTTTATTACATTGGTCTTACATGGTTAATAACGAAGACTACGAAATATGGAAACTTGAAAAGCAAAAATAAATGAGAAGTTTTATACTAATAATATTATTTTTTTCAAGTAGCTTAATTTTTTCTCAAAATATTGTTACGGATACAATTTTTCATAATGTTGAAAGAAAAGAAACCTTATTTTCAATTTCTCAGAAATATAACATAACCATCAATGATTTATTAAGCTTAAATCCAGAGCTAAGAGACTCAAGACTAAGAGTAAGATCAATTATACTTGTCCCTATATTTAAATCTCCAGAGGATATAAATTTACGAGTTCTTGAAAATGAATTATTACAAAAAGAACTAACCACTCTAGACTCTATTTACATTCAAAAGAAAAGAAAAAATGACGAATTAAATGTATCTGTACTTTTACCATTTAGATCATCTCAAGTTAATTTTGACTCAATTCAAGAGGTTGAATCACTTTTTGAAGATAGAAATCTTTATACCATTGCTTTAGATTTTTACTCTGGAATTCTCTATGCAATTAGTGATATAAAGAAAATGGGTGTCTCAATAAATTTAAATGTTTTTGATACAGAAAATTCCTTAAATAAAATCTTTGAGATATCAAATAACGAAAGAATTATTAACTCTGATATTATTATTGGGCCTATTATTCCAAGGAATTTTGAGACTTTTTCTAGTTTTACTTTCTTGGAGGCAATACCAAAAGTTTTCCCGCTTTCAACCATTCCAATAAAAATATTAAAAGGAGTTGTACAGACTGTTACTCCTAGGAATCTTTTAAGAGAAAAAATGCTAGAGTACTTGGATACTAATTTAAATAGAGATGAAAATATTGTTATAATAGCAGATTCACTTAATGTTGATATTGCATATAGGCTTAAAAGTATTTTTCCTAATGCAACCAAAATTAAACCTGAGCTTGAAGGTTATGTATTACCAGAACTACTCGATTCTCTCTTAGTTGATACACTTCCTAACAAAGTAATTATTGAATCTGAAATATTTACCCTTATCTCAAGTGTTATTTCTCAATTAAACTCTCAAATAACAACGGAGAGAAATGTTAGACTCTACACAACATACAGGGGAAATCAATATGATGATCCAAGTATAAATGCAAAGGATCTTGGTAACTTAAGATTTACCTATGCCTCTATTTCAAGAAAAATTAATCAGGATTCAATTACAGATTTTGAAAGTAATTACATAAACCTATTTGGAAGCTTTCCAAACAAAGATATTGTTAGAGGTTATGATGTAACTAAGGATATTCTTCTTAGAAAACTTCTTGATAATAATTTAAATAGAACTGTAAGATATAATGAGCAGACTTATAATGAATCTAAGTTTCTATATAAAAAAGATACATTAGGTGGTTTATTTAATTCATCTATATTTCTTTTAGAGCATGTTGACTATGGTATTGAAGAGATTAATGAATAATAAATTATATAATACCTTATTATTTTGTAAATTTGAGTCCGGAAATATTATTCTAGCCGGATGAATAAGCCTAAATATGTTTTTGTTACTGGTGGTGTTACATCATCCCTTGGAAAGGGTATTGTGTCTGCCTCTTTAGCACGTCTTTTACAGGCTCAGGGCTTAAATGTTGCTATTCAAAAATTAGACCCCTACATAAATGTTGATCCAGGAACTCTTAACCCTTATGAGCATGGAGAATGCTACGTAACAGATGATGGTGCTGAAACTGATCTTGATTTAGGACATTATGAAAGATTTTTAAGTAGAAACACTTCACAGAGAAATAATATTACCACTGGAAAAATATATCAAAATGTAATTGAGAAAGAAAGGAAAGGGGAATTTTTAGGTAAAACAGTTCAGGTTATACCTCATATAACTAATGAGATTAAAGAAAATATAAGAAATCTTGATTATAACAATAATCTAGACATCGTTATTACAGAGATAGGAGGAACTGTAGGTGATATTGAATCTTTACCATTTATTGAAGCAGTTAGACAAGTAATTTATGAAGAAGGTCCTGAAAATTCGATGGTAATTCATTTAACTTTAATTCCATATTTATCTGCTACGGGTGAACTTAAAACTAAGCCTACACAACATTCAGTTAAAACTCTTATGGAGCTTGGTCTTAAAGCAGATATTTTAGTCTGTAGATCTGAAAGAGAACTCTCAGATGAAGTCAAGAATAAACTTGCACTTTTTTGTAATGTGAAACTTGATTGTGTAATTCAGTCTATTGATGTTGAAACTATCTATGATGTTCCTATGAAGATGAGAGATGAAGGCCTAGATAAAGTAACTCTTCAAAAATTGAAAATTAAAGAATCAGAACCAGACTTAGATAAGTGGAAAAACTTTTTACATAAACTAAAAAATCCTACTCATCAGATTAATATTGGTTTAGTTGGAAAATACGTTGAGTTAATTGATTCATATAAATCCATTCTTGAATCACTAATTCATGCTGGAACTGAAAATGAAGTAAAAGTCAATGTTAAATCCATTCATTCTGAATATCTAAATAAAGAAAATATTAAGAAAGAGCTAATAGATCTAGACGGAATAATTGTTGCTCCTGGTTTTGGTCAAAGAGGGTTGGATGGAAAAATACTTGCTGTAGAATATGCTAGAGTAAATAAAGTTCCCTTTCTAGGGATATGTTTAGGTATGCAAGTTGCAGTTATAGAATATGCTAGAAATGTTAAAAAAATAAGATATGCTAATTCAACGGAAATTTCAGAAAAATGTAAAGATCCGGTAATTGATTTAATGATATCTCAAAAAGAAATAATTAATAAGGGGGGGACAATGAGATTAGGAGCTTGGGATTGTGAAATTTTAAAAAATACAATTTCTAATAAAATTTACAGTAAAAAAGTAGTTTCTGAAAGACATAGGCATAGATATGAGTTTAATAATGAATATTCAAAAAAGATTTTTGATCACAATTTTATTGTTGCTGGAAGAAATCCGGAGACCAATCTAGTTGAAATCATTGAAAATAAAGACCATCCATGGTTTGTTGGTGTTCAATTTCATCCAGAATATAAAAGTAGTGTATATAATCCTCATCCAATTTTTGTAAACTTTGTAAAAGCTAGTTTAAAAAACTACCTAAAAAAATAATTATGGAAGAAAACAAGTTTGATCCTCTTCAGTTTATAGGATTTTTATTAATATCAGGAATACTAATGTTTTGGTTCTATGATAATCAATCAAATATGATTGATAGTCAAAAGGAAATAGTAGATGAAAGCCAAATTGAAGTAGTTGAGGAGCCTTCAAGTATTGTTGATTCAGCCTATGATGAATATCAAGATAATGATGAATTTAATGAAGAAATTCTTATTCTTGAAAACTCAAACATCATGTTAGAAGTAAGTACAAAGGGAGCCGAAATTAAAAAGCTTTTACTTAAAGATTTCAATAATTATAATGATGATCCTCTTTTTTTAATTAACAAGAATAATTCAATATTTAGCTTCAACATTCCGATTGGAAGAAATTCAAATATTAATTCACAAGATCTAAACTACACCGCAGAAATAATTGATGAAAATTCATTTATAAGACTAAAAGCTCAAATTGATCCTAGGATTGAGCTTGAGTTGTCATTTTCTTTAGCAGAAAACTCCAGCATAGTTGATTTTGAATTAGATATAATTGATAATACTAATTCAAATTATGAAAATGTTGAGTTGATATGGGGTAGAGATTCATTTAGAAATTCAAAAAGTATAGACTATGAAAATAGATACACAGCGTTATCTTATGGTTTTGAAAAAAATAAGGATTCTTATTTGTCTGTTGCTGGTTCAAAAAATAAGATAATAGATAATGTTAACTGGGTATCTTTTAGAGAACATTTCTTTAGTTCTATTTTGATTTTAAATAGCGAATCTAATCAAGTTAAAATAAGTTCAGAGGACCTGTCTGGAAATGATGCTTTAGATAAAAAATTTACAAAAAGATTTCTAGCAAATATTCCTCTAAATCTTAATTCAAATAATCAATTAAGTTTCAGTATGTACTTTGGTCCAACTGATTATGAAACTTTAAAGGAATATAATTTAAATCTTGAAAACTCAGTTCCTATAGGATGGGGTATCTTTGGCTGGTTAAATAGATTCATCTTCTTTCCATTGTTTTCATTTTTAACAAATTATTTTTCCTTCGGAATTTCAATAATTTTAATGACAATAATTGTTAAAGTTGCAATATCTCCACTTACTTATAAGTCATACTTGTCTCAGATCAAAATGAAAATGTTAAAGCCTGAACTTGAGGTTACTAATGAAAAGTTTAAGGATGATCCAATGAAGAAGCAACAGGAAACTATGAACCTTTATACTAAATCTGGAGCTAATCCAATGTCTGGTTGTTTACCAGCATTTCTGCAGATGCCAATCTTCTTTGCACTATTTACATTCTTTCCAGTAGCTTTTTCCCTAAGACAAAAAAGTTTTTTATGGGCTGATGACTTATCATCTTATGATTCGATTCTAGACCTTGGGTTTTATATACCTTTATACGGAGATCATATTAGTTTATTTCCAATTTTAGCATCTGTTGCAATCTTTTTTTATACCAAAATGACAACCGGTCAACAGATGATGTCTCCTTCCCAAACAGGTGGGGTTAACATGAAGGTAATAATGTATATGATGCCTTTAATGATGCTATTTTTCTTTAACAATTATGCTAGTGGTTTAAGTCTTTATTATTTCATCTCAAATGTATTAACCATTATATTAATGCTAGTTATCAAAAACTTTATTATTGATGACCAAAAAGTATTATCAGAAATAGAAGAGAATAAAAAGAAGCCATTAAAAGTTGGTGGATTTAGAGCTAGACTTCAAAAAGCTCTAGAAGAGGCAGAGAAACAAAAGAAAAGTAGAGGTAAATAGTCTCAATGAAAAAGAATAAAGTAGTTATAGCCCTTTCTGGAGGAGTAGACTCTAGTGTTGCCGCTTTTTTATTAAAAAAGAAAGGCTATGACCTTATAGGGTTATTTATGAAAAATTGGCATGATGAAAATGTAACTATTTCAAATGAATGTCCTTGGTTGGATGATAGTAATGACGCAATGCTTGTTGCAGAAAAATTAAACATTCCATTCCAAACAATTGATTTAAGTAAAGAATATAAAGAAAGAATAATTGATTACATGTTTGATGAGTATTCAAAAGGAAATACACCAAATCCTGATATTTTATGTAATAGAGAAATAAAGTTTGATATATTCATGAATATTGCTATTTCTTTTGGGGCAGATTATGTTGCAACTGGACATTATTGTAGAATAATAGAGGATAATAATAATGAAAATGTTATATACCAACTTCACGCTGGTTTAGATCCCTTAAAAGATCAATCATATTTTCTTTGTCAACTTAATCAAGATCAATTAAAAAAAATAATTTTTCCAATAGGAGATCTTAGTAAAACTGAGGTAAGAAAAATTGCTAAAGAAAATAATTTAATTACAGCTGAGAAAAAAGACTCTCAGGGACTCTGTTTTATTGGAAAGGTAAGTCTTCCTGATTTTCTGCAACAGAAGCTTAAGAAAAAAACTGGAGATGTCATAGAGATATCCTCAGAATCTGATTTATACAAAAAAAACATCAATATTCTTGGTAAATATGAAAAACTAGAGTTTCTTTCAACTAGAATCTCGTATAAAAAAAATAATGGAAAATTAATTGGTAAACACAATGGAGCTCATTTTTTTACAATTGGTCAAAGAAAAGGTTTGTCAATTGGAGGTTACAAAGATCCATTGTTTATCATCTCCACAAATACATCTTCAAATGAAATATATGTTGGAGAAGGAAAAAATCACCCTGGATTGCTTAAAAAAGTATTAAAAATTAAATACTCTGAGATTAATTGGGTAAATAATACCTATAACTATACGATTTTAAAGAACTTAAATTTGAAAGCAAGAATTAGGTATAGGCAGAAACTTCAAGATATAAAAGTTGAAAAATTTAAAGATTTTCTTTATGTTCAATTTAAAGAATTTCAGTCTGCTATAACTCCAGGCCAATTTATAGCTTTTTATGAGAAAAATCAATTAGTTGCCTCCAGTGTAATTCTTTGACTTTTATTATTGTTTTTTTTTTAAAAAAACATGCATTATACATACATAAACCAAAAAAAAATTTTAAATTTGCACGCTTTAATACGGAATTAAATATTTATTGTATGCCAACAATTTCGCAATTAGTGAGAAAAGGAAGGACTTCACAGTCTAAAAATAGTAAGTCAGCTGCACTTGATAAAGCACCTCAAAAGAGAGGAGTTTGTACTAGAGTGTATACCACTACTCCAAAAAAACCAAATTCTGCTATGAGAAAAGTAGCAAGAGTTAGACTTACTAATGGAAAAGAAGTTAATGCATACATTCCAGGTGAAGGTCATAATCTTCAAGAACACTCTATTGTTCTTGTTAGAGGAGGAAGAGTTAAAGATCTTCCTGGAGTTAGGTACCATATTGTCAGAGGAGCGCTTGACACTGCTGGTGTAGAAGGGAGATTGCAACGAAGGTCCAAGTATGGTGGAAAAAAACCAAAAAAATAATCCACAATGAGAAAGAAACAATCGAAGAAAAGAGACCTAATTCCTGATCCAAAGTTTAATGACCAATTGGTAACAAGGTTTGTTAATAACCTTATGCATCAGGGTAAGAAATCTACAGCATATAAGATTTTTTACGATGCTATTGATATTATTGAAGGCAAAAAAGAGGATAATGAAAAGACTTCTCTAGATTTATGGAAAGATGCTCTTTCTAATGTTATGCCTCAAGTAGAAGTTAGAAGTAGAAGAGTAGGAGGTGCTACTTATCAAATACCATCACCTATTAGACCTGATAGAAAAATTTCTCTTGCTATGAAGTGGCTTATAGCATCTTCAAGAAAAAGAAACGAAAAATCAATGGCCGTAAAACTTGCACAAGAAATATTAGCAGCTGCTAAAGAAGAAGGTGCTGCAGTTAAAAAGCGTGTTGATACTCACAAAATGGCTGAAGCAAATAAAGCATTCTCACACTTCAGATTTTAATAAATGTTATGGCTAGAGATTTAAAATTTACAAGAAATATTGGTATTGCAGCTCACATTGATGCTGGTAAAACTACTACTACTGAGAGAATTTTATTCTACACTGGAGTAAGTCATAAAATTGGTGAGGTTCACGATGGTGCTGCAACTATGGATTGGATGGAGCAAGAACAAGAAAGAGGTATTACAATTACATCTGCAGCTACAACTTGTAATTGGAATTTCCCAACTGAACAGGGAAAAGATATTGATTCAACTAAATCATACCATTTTAATATTATTGATACACCAGGTCA
>Ga0181587_10005426_pt1 | contig 10425 bp, 8 predicted proteins | sample 071ome_27_FD_132463 | JGI IMG/M metagenome (GOLD analysis project Ga0181587, IMG submission 132463) | Coastal salt marsh microbial communities from the Groves Creek Marsh, Skidaway Island, Georgia - 071409AT metaG (megahit assembly) | ecosystem: Environmental > Aquatic > Marine > Intertidal zone...
CGGGGCTTGAGCCGTGCAGCCGTTCGGTGCCCGCCAGATCGAGAAACGCTTCGTCGATGGAGATCGGCTCGACCAGCGGCGTGACGTTGCGCATCATTTCCCTGACCGCGCGGCCGACGATGCCGTACTTCTTCATGTCCGGCGGGATCACTACCGCAGCGGGGCAGGCTTTCAGCGCCTTGAACATCGGCATGGCCGAATGGACTCCGTATTGCCGGGCCACATAGCAGGCCGCCATCACAACGCCCCGCTTGTGGCCCCCGACCAGTACAGGCTTGTCCGTCAGATCCGGATTGTCGCGCTTCTCGACGCTGGCATAGAACGAATCGCAATCGATATGCGCGGTGGAAAGAGTATTCAGTTCCGGATGCGTCACGATCATGCCGCCGCCGCAGGCAGAGCAGGTATCTGCGGATTCCGGGGGTTCGGTCAGACAGGTGCGGCACAGCGCGGGCATGGACCGATCCTGTGCCCGGACCCGCCCACCGTCAATCCTTTCCGGTGCGAAGATCTGCGAGAACGCGCCAGCTTACTTTTTGAACGCTTTCAGTACTTCCCGGGCGACTTCCTTGGCAACTTCATCGGCCAGTTCGTGGAATTCGTTTTTCAGCGACGCAATGCCTTCGCGATAGACATGCCGGCGCCCGTGGATGGACACGTCGATGATCAGGACCGGCTTCTTGCCCTGACGACCGCCGGTCGTGATGCCCTTAAGACTGCCCGCTGCACCGAGTTTATTAATTTTCAGCGCAGTCAGCCCGCTGCCGATCGCCTTCACGGCGGTTTCGACGCCCTTGTTCGCGCCGCGAGCCGTTTCGAGAACGCCCAGTGCGGTTTTCAGGGCGGCTTCCTCGGTGTCCAGCTGGGTTGTCAGTGCGACGACTGCGGGCGCGGCATCGACGGGCACGACCTTGACGGTTTTGCGCGCGGTGGTCAGCGCCCAGTTGGCGGTTTTCAGAGCGGCTTCCTCGGCAGCGATCGCGGATTTCACGGCGGCCAACTCGGTGCCTTCCTTGGTGGCCTTGCCGAGTTTCAGATGTTTCGCGTCGTGCTTGGCCTTACGGTCCAGATCGTGCGCCTTCTTCTTGTTGTAACTGATCGTGCGCTGGATCTTGTCGACCTTGGCCTTGGCATCGTTGATCTTGCTCGCGGCATTGTCGTAGGTCCGCTTGGCCTTGGCTTTTTCAGACGCGATCTTTTTCTTGATGCCGGCGACCTTGCTTTCGGCGGCTTTGACGTCGTTTTCCGCCTTCGCCATTTCATGATCGGCTTTCTTGAGACCTTTCAGGGCGGTCTGGACCATCTCCCTGAAGATTTTGTTGTAGTTCGCCTTCAACTCGGCTTCGAAATCGAAATCGTTCGACGGTGAAAAACCGGCGCCGTGCGATGTGGCGGTCAGAACCGCGTCGAACGCGCCGCCAAATTTCGTATCCATCGAAAGACTGAACTTGTTCGGCTCGATGTCGAGTGCGTATTTTTCCTCGAAGCCCTTGAACAGGACGATGTCGCCCGTCATCGCGAATGTCGGCGAGACGGCCGGGCCGGCTTCGATATCCAGCGTCGCTTCCTTCAGATCGAGCGGCCCGAGCTTGAACGGCGAGAGCAGGCCGTCGATGCGGAATCCTTCCGTGGACGCGTAACCGCTGGCCTCGCCCAGTTCCTTCCTGTGCAGCCAGAATGACGCTTTCAACGCCATGCCGGCACCTTCGATCTTTAGCTCGTCTTCCAGATCCGACGGCAGACGGGCACCCGGCGTCATAAAAGCGAAGGCCACATCCCGGAACTCGGCATCCAGCTTCTGAAAGCTGCCTTTTTGCCGTGAATGCTTCTTGGCATGCGTCGCGAGGTCGTTAAACGCCAGCCGGTCGACGGTGCCGGCGAAGGCAATCGCGGTGGGCAGACCGAGCGCTTCCGGCGACAGCACCATGTCGGCGGCGGCGCGAATTTTTTCGCGGCCCACCAGAACGGCCGTCGATCAGCATGTCGAAGCTGCCCGTTTCCGTGATCCCGACCGTCATGAATGGGTTTTCCAGCGTCAGGCCTTTGATCCCGGCGGCGTTGATCCAATCGCCTTTCATGCCGCCCGCGGCGCGGGCTTCGACCTGCCCGTCCTGTTCCGCCAGTTCGAAATCGATATCGAATTCCAGGTCTGGTTTGCCCTTGCCCTGGCTCATCCCGACGGCCGTGCGGAAGCCCATGGCCTCTTCGTTCTTTGTCAGCTTCATAAAGAACTCGGCCTGCACATTCTTGAGCTTGAGGAATTTGAAGCCGTGGCTTTTCGGCGCGTCCATTGCGACGGTGAGTTCCACGCCCGGCGTGCCGCCGAACATGCCCTGCACGGTGCCGTCGACTTCGAGCTGCACGTCGCCGAGGCCGATTTTCCGTAGTTCTTTTTTGATGTTGGCGGGGGCGACCGCGGCGTCGAACATGGCAATGACATTGACGCCTTGTTCCAGTTCCAGGTCGCCGTCGGGAAGTTTGCCGACGGCGGTAAAGAAATTCTGCGTTGCCAGCGGCAGGTCCGCGTATTTCTGCTTGAGCCCCCTGGTCGAGGCGAGAAGGCGCATCTTGGGCAGGCCGATATCCTTCAGAAAGCCGCTCCTGTGGCCGGTCAGATCGGCCAGCGTCAGCGCTTTCTCGAACCGCAGGCCGATGTTCCAGTCTTTTTTATCGGTGTCGTAGAACACGACCGCATCGACGGTTTCTTTCAGAAAGTCGACCTTGCCGCCGATGGCGTGCATCGAAATTGTCGGCGCCTCGACCGCGAACTTTGTCGCGCCCGGGATGTGGCGCAGTTCCGGAAGCGCGTGCAGGGCGAGCTTCGTGTCCGGCAAAGACAACGTGAAATCGCGGATCTTTTTATCTTCGATCTGCAGCTCGATGACCACGGCGCGGTCCTTGTGGCCGTGACGGAACGCGCCCCCAAGGAAGCCGTCCAGTGCGATCGAAAACGCCTCCTTTTCGATGGTCAGCGTCATCGCCGTCTGTTTCAGATCCAGGAACGACATGCCGAACGCGTCGTTCCAGGTCAGCTTGTGTGCGTCCGACGTCGTGAACACGAATTTTTTGTCCGCCAGCGCTTCGGCATCGACGGTCCCGCCGAATGTCAGCGTGCCGCCGCCGAGGGCTTTGGGAAACTTGATGGTGATGCTTTCGGTGGCCGCATCGAGAAAATCCGGCAAAGTCGAAATGCCGGCTTCCTTGAGCCCGGTCGTAACGGTGACCGACTTTTTCTGGGCGAGACCTGCGGATGCGAAAACGGTGACCGCGAAAAGCAACCCCGCCAAAAGTATAACTTTTCGATGGGGAGAATATTGCATCTCACGTCTCTTCACAGGTCTGTATTAATCAGCCGAAGTTATGCGATAATAACCGAAAAGTACTACTTCGTATCCGACGGGTCGTCATCCTTACAACTTGGTTTGTTCCCAAGATCAGGACCAGCAGCTAGCCCTGACAATCAGCAGACTGGTTCTCGCCGAACTAACTAGCTGCATTCACCCGTCGATGCATCATAGGTCTCACCACTCGGGCATTGCGGACCTGATGGGCTGCTCGCAGGACTTGTCGTACCAGTCGCCGAGGAATTCTGGGTCTGCGATGTTGTCGCGTTGACCACCGCGCCCTGGGTCGTCGTAATCTTATCGCCGATCGTCACCGTCGTTTGCGCCGCTTCGGTTGCCCAGTTCTTGTCCACGATGTCCAGCGTCTTGTTGTAAAGCGTCAACGCTTCTTCCTTGGTGAGCTTGTAGTTGTGCGAAAATTAGCAGGCGCGGAAGAACAGCTCGCGCGACATCAGGACAGTGGGCGTCCTGCCGGCGAGTTCCGTTTCTTCCGATGATTCGGACGTGCCGTCGGAACTTGAATCGCCACTGCCCCCGACGGCAAGGATGGAAAAGTTCAGGTCGGCGGAATCTCCTTGGTTGAAGGCGGAATCCGGCGGCGGTTCGGAACAGGAATACGAAGTCGACTTGGCCGAATGCACGAAAGTGTCCGAGAGCGCGGCGGTCCCTGAGATGATCCAGGTGTCCTGTACCTTTGTGACTTTCGGTGACGGTTCGTAAAATTCAGTACAGCCTGCCAGTGCCAATATGAACGCGACAGCCAGCGGCTGAATGGCTTTGATCTTCATTCGAATTCCCCAAACGTTCCCAAGCCAAAATCACAAAATACTCTGACCGTACGGGATAAATCTCTTACCCCTGAAAAGTATATCCATACTTGGGTATAATGTCGTGTTTTTAAAGACTCTTCTGAGCCATCAGCATTTTGCCAGCCGTGCTGAAACAGGTCGCGCCACGGGCCGGATTCTCATACTCTCCCGCTTCGTTTGAGACATCCTGCGCAGCCTGCCATAAACTTATCTCATGATAGACAAGACAATCGACACCCTGACCGAGGCCGTGTCCGTGATCGAAGACGGCGCTGTCGTGCTGATCAGCGGGTTCGGCGAATCCGGCAACCCGACAGAGCTGGCCCACGCGCTGATCGATCACGGCGCCCGCGATCTGACCCTGGTCAACAACAACGCCGGCAACGGCCATGTCGGGTTGGCCGCGCTCCTGGAGTCCGGCCAGGTGCGGAAAATCATCTGTTCGTTCCCCCGGTCGTCGCATTCGGAAGTATTCGATACCATGTACCGGGAAGGCCGGATCGAGCTGGAAGTCGTGCCGCAGGGTACGCTTGCGGAACGCATTCGCTCGGCCGGCGCCGGGATCGGCGGCTTCTATACCCGGACGACCATCGGCACGCCCTTGGCGGAAGGCAAGGAACGCCGAATTTATAACGGCGACGAATATGTGCTCGAAGATCCGCTCCACGCCGACGTCGCGCTTGTGAAAGCCGAGCTTGCCGACCGCTGGGGCAACCTGACCTATCGGCTGGCGGCGCGGAATTTCGGACCGATCATGTGCACGGCGGCCAGGACGACTATCGTTCAGGCCCGGCAGATTGTCGATCTGGGTGAAATTCCCCCCGAACAGGTGGTCACCCCCGGCATTTACGTCGACCGCATCGTGGAGGTCGCAAACCCGGCGAGCGAACGCGAAATGATCGAACAGGATATCCGGTATCCGGCTGGAGGCGTGCAATGACCGACAAGCTTACCCGCCGCCAGGTCGCCTGGCGTCTGGCGCAGGATATCGAGGACGGCAACTACGTTAATCTTGGTATCGGCATGCCCGAACTGGTTGCTAACTATATTCCCGACGGCCGCGAGATCGTCTTTCACAGCGAGAACGGCATTCTCGGTATGGGGCCGGAGCCCCGCGCCAACGAGGTCGACTACGATCTAATCAACGCCGGCAAGAAGCCCGTGACCATGCTGCCGGGCGGGGCGTTTTTTCATCATGCGGATTCGTTCGGCATGATCCGCGGCGGGCATATCGATATCTGCGTCCTCGGGGCGTTCCAGATTTCTGCGAAAGGCGATCTCGCCAACTGGTCGACCGGCAGACCCGACGCGGTGCCCGCAGTCGGCGGCGCGATGGACCTTGCGGTTGGCGCGCGCAAGGTGCTGGTGATGACCGACCACAACACCAAGAGGGGTGATTTCAAGATCGTCGACGAATGCACCTATCCGCTGACCGGGCCCGGCGTGGTCAATACGGTCTATACGGACATTGCGGTGATCGATATCTCCGATAGCGGACCGGTCGTCCGTGAGAAGGTCGCGGGTATTTCTTTCTACGAGCTGCAGGCGCGCACTGGCACAGTGCTTGCCGGCGCGGACACCTGCAGAGAATTGTCGGCCCCCGACGTCGGTTAACGGAGCGCACCGGTATCCGGCATGGTCGGGCCTGTCCGGTCCGCGCATAGATCGCGAGGCGAGGGCGGATGCGACCCCGGTCTGGTCGTAAATGCGACACGAAGAGCGGGTTCCCCGGGGAGGGGTAATCGATACGATGCTGTTGATTTCCAGTGCTTTCTGGTCTCCACGTCCTTGTGGCCGCCGCGCTCCCGCCGTTGTGCAATCCGGCTGCTTGACGGTATACAGAATGCATGAATGACCGAATGACCAACAGTGCCGTGGACGGTATGCCGCCGCGATGCGCGCCAGAGGAATTGTCGACCCTGTTTCCGACGACGCTGATGCGCCGACGGATGCCGGATGCAAAATCCAGGAACCGGCGCATTCGGAAAATCGTTCTCGAGCGTGAAAAATCCGACCCGGGCGTGCGCCACAGCAATGTCGGCGGCTGGCATTCAACCGCCGACTTGTGGGATTGGCCCAACGCGGAAATTCGGGATCTCTGTGCCTGGGTACAAACAGCCGTCGAGGAGCTGACGGCAACAGTCGCGCCGGTCCAGCCCGGAGACAAGGTGCAGGCGGAAGTTTATGGCGGATCGTGGGTCAATCTGCTGCGGGATGGAGGATACAACAAACCGCACAATCATCCCGGAGCGGTATGGTCGGCAGTTTACTACGTCTCGACCGGCGATCCCTATCCCGAACCGCCTGGCAACGGGAGTTTCGAATTCATGGATCCGCGGGGCGGTAACGTGCATGGCGGTAAGGAAATTATCCAGCCCGAACCCGGCTTGTTGATAGTGTTTCCCGCGTGGTTGTTCCACTATGTGAATCCGTATCACGGCGACGGCGAGCGTATTTCCATCGCCTGGAATTTCAACGTCGAAATCCTGCGATAGCAGACAAGTTTCCCCCAGATCTGTCGTTTCAGACGGCACCGGCGGTCCACGATCCCGGCATCCGGTTCCTAGTTCCGCCGGATATAGGGACCGACTGCGAGGGCCTGGGAAATCTCGTCCGGCGAATATTCCAGATCCAGCCTGTCGCCCGCGTCCCAGAATGTAAGCGCTTTGCCTTTGACATGATCGTCGGTAACGCGACGTACATTGTTGACCAGCATTTCGAGGAGTCTCCCGACGAACGGATCGGTGTTATCGAGCTTGGCCCTGAGTTCGTCGCTCTTGACGATGACGACTGTCGTCGGCTCTACGGCCACCGCAGTCGCCATACGCGGTGAACCGTCGATCAGCGCCATTTCGCCGAAAATCGCACCGGGTTTCAGTCGGCCGAGTTTGATAACGCCGTCCTCGGTATCGCGGATGATGTCCACCGCGCCGGCCTGAATCAGGTAGGCGCAATTGCCGTCGGCACCCTCCTTGAAGATGACCTTGCCGGAATGAAATACCTGGCGGTCCAGCACATGCGGGTGATCGAGAGAACTTTTGACGGTCATCGGGCGCTCCCGGTCGGCTCTTATAAGGCAAATGAAATTCGAATTTATAAAAAGTCGCTTAATTTTCCGTTGCCTGTTGTATCTTCGTCCCGGGGAATGAACCGGCCGCAAAACAGGGTGGTAGTGGCCGAGAATGGGGAATTTCGGGTGCGTTTGCGCTACAAGGCAGTTTTCGTAGTACCGCTGCTGGTCGCTTTATTGGCATCCGAAACGTTGATGGCACAGCAGGGCTCTGTCGAAAACGTGCCCGATACGACGCGGCGCTCGCAACAGGAACTGGAAGATGCTGCAAGAGCCGCCGAGCGCGCGCATTCAGAGCCTTCTCGAAAGCGGTCAGGAAGTCACCTATCAGGACGTCCTGAAGGATCCCGACAATATCGAACTGAACCTTCGCTTCGCACGCAGTCAGATCGCGAGAGAAAATATTCGCGGCGCCAGCGCGACGCTCGAACGCATATTGCTGCTTGAACCCGATCGTCCCGACGTGCGACTGCTCTATGCCGTCGTACTTTTCCGGCTGGACAATATCCAGGACGCCGAACGCGAACTGCTGGCGGTGCGGAATCTGCCGATGGAGGCGTCGCTGAAATCAGAAATCGAGGGATTCCTGGCCCAGATCCGGCAGCGCAAGAAACGGCTGAGATACAATGCGCTGGTCGCCTTCGGTTTTCAGTACGATTGGAACGGCAACACTGCGCCGAGATCGAACACCCGCCTTTTTAGCGGCTTTCCGTTGCCGCTATCGGATGCAGAGATCCGGCATCATGACCGCTCCTTCAACGGCACCCTGCAGGGAGGCTTCGACTATGATCTCGGTTTTCAGCGCCGTCACAGTCTCGGGTCGACGATCACGGCCTACAGGTCCAGACACGCTCATGAAAAAACGTTGGATCTGGCAGCACTCTCCTGGGATATCGGTCCGACCCTGACGTTCGAACCGATTACGCTGAGTCCCGCATTTACTCTGAGCAAGGTGCGCCTTGCGCATCAGCGCTATCTCACCATTTTTCGACTTGAGAACGAGACCGCGTGGCAGGCGACGAAAAAAACGACGGTTTCGGCCACCGCAGGATACGAGTACCAGCATTTCAACAGCTTGGATGTTAGTCTTACGGCGAACGAGCGGCGCGGCCGGCAGATCGACGGTAAGCTGGGGATCGCGCATTTCTTGGATCCCAAAATCCGGTTGGGTGCCCATTTCCGCTATTACGACAAGGATGCCGACCGCAATTTCAACTCCCATCACCGATACGAGATTGCGGCAGAGGGCACGTTTCTGATGTCGAGGGGGCGGTTTCTGATCGTCGGGTACACGCATCAGCGCGATACCTACAAAGAGCCGGATACCTTCTCCAGCCCGGAAACCCGCTCAGAATGGAACGGCCGCGGGCGAATATTGTTCGGATTTCCTGTGTCCAATCTGTTCGCCGGCGAGTGGGCGTCGGTGTTGACCGGTCTGACCGCCACAATGTCGGTGGAACGGGTGCATTCCGTCTCAAATATCCGGGGTTACACCTATCGGAACAACATATTCGCCGCCGGAATCAGCCGGAAATGGAACTTTTAACATTGTGTAAACCATTGAAAAATATGTGTGATAGCTGTCACAAGGCGGCCGGAATTCTTTTGGAAGACCGGTTTTTGACACCATATGTCAGTTCACGGGAAACCGTAGCGAAGATGGACAGGCAGGGAGCCGCCCCATGTTGAAGATCAAGTACGGAATACAGGCTGCGCTCGGCATCGCCGCATTGGCGCTGCCGCTACAGGCAGCCGCGCAGCAGGTCGCCTCGGCTGCGGCCGTCCAGGCGGGCGTCGCGGCGGCCGTGCGCGGCAGCGTGAAACTTGTCTCGTTCGAAACTCCCAAGGCCGTCGGCAAGAATGTGTCCAGCGGCGATCCGATTTATCTCGGTGACAGGATCGAATCCGGTCCCAAGGCCGGGCTTCAAGTCATGCTGATGGATGAGACGATCTTCACCATCGGTGCGGATAGCGCCATCGTCATCGACAAGTTCATCTACGATCCGGCCAGAAGCGCCGGCAAGGTCAGTGCCAAGGTCTTGAAAGGCGTTTTCCGTTTCGTGTCCGGCCGCGTGGCGGCGAACAAGCCGTCCGACATGGAAGTGAAGCTTCCCAACGGCACCATAGGCATTCGCGGCACCAGCGCCGGCGGCTTCGTGCGTGACGGCGTGTCCGAGGTCGTATTGCTGGGACCGGGTACCAGCAATAACGTCGGCGAGCCCGGCGGCCGGATTATCGTTTCCGGCGCCGCCGGCGGATCGGATGTGCATATCACCCGCGTGAACTACGGCACGCGTCTTGCCGGCAGTGCTGCGCCGACACCTGCGATCCAGTGGGACGCCGCCAAGATGCGGAGCCTGTCCGGCGCCCTTCGCGCGGCACAGCCCGCGGCGCGTCCGGCGGTGCCCGCTCAGGGTGGGCAGACCCAGCAATCCGGCCAGGAGGACCCTTCCGGCGATCGCCAGGCCGGCACCGCGGGCCAGGCAGCCCCACCCCGGTCAATCGGTCGGCAGGCCGGTCAGGATGTAGGGACTGCCGCTACGGTCTCGGTAGGTTACCAGTATGTCACGGTCAAAGGATCCGGAGACGAGAAACCGAAACCAGTTGTCCCGCCGGTTATTGAAACGACCTCTCAGATAGCGGCAGTTCAGGAACTCAAGAACACGCTGTCGGGTATCACGACTCTGACGCAACTTAACGCGATCGGCGGCGGGACGTTTAGTTACGGGTCCACCAACAATGCGATGAAGTTCAACGGAGGCGTCGCGGCATCTACCTATGACTTCTCCTATTCGATCGATTTTAACGCCAGGAGCCACAGCGGCAGCGTGACCATCAACACCAATTCCGCGGATACCGGATTCGTGACGGCGAGCGGCACCTTTACTCTTTTGACGGACCCGTTTTCAGTTCCCGGCGGCAATGTCGATATTACGGAAGGCGGCCCCACGACGCACGTACCGGGGCTGAATGCGAACGACAACCGGATCGAGGTTAAGTACAAGTTTGTCAACGATGGCGGGGTCGCAACCTGTATCGATCATTCCGTGACGTATGCCGAACCCCAGGGTGCGCCGACGAGGACGCTTACCGGTTCCGGCTCGAATTCCCGGTAAGGCGTTAGTTCCCGAAATCGAACAGCCGCAGCGGGTTCTCGACCAGGATCCGTTGCTGGTCTTTTTCGTCGGGCACCAGCCGGGGA
>Ga0181587_10005428_pt1 | contig 10424 bp, 9 predicted proteins | sample 071ome_27_FD_132463 | JGI IMG/M metagenome (GOLD analysis project Ga0181587, IMG submission 132463) | Coastal salt marsh microbial communities from the Groves Creek Marsh, Skidaway Island, Georgia - 071409AT metaG (megahit assembly) | ecosystem: Environmental > Aquatic > Marine > Intertidal zone...
GATGGCCTCACGAATCGCCTCGTCGTCGGGATCGGGATTCTCCTGCAGCAGCGCATGGGTCGCGATCAGCATGCCGGGCGTGCAGTAGCCGCACTGCATCGCATGGTTCTCCCAGAACGCGTCCTGCAGGGGGGACAGCTCGCCATCGGCGCCTTCGAGTCCCTCGACGGTCGTGATCTGCGTGCCTTCGGCCTGCACCGCGTAGATCAGGCAGGACCGGACGGGCACGCCGTCCATGACGACGGAGCAGGCGCCGCATACGCCGTGTTCGCACCCGACATGGGTGCCGGTCAGGTCTAGGGCGTCGCGCAGGAAATCGACCAGTGTCGTGCGCGCTTCGGCGCGACCCTCCATCTCCCGGCCGTTGACGGTCAGTTTGATCGTGTGCTCGCTCATTCTTTTGACCCGTCCCGCGCCGATGTGATCGCGCGGATCGCCATCACGCGCACCACCCGGCGGCGGTAATCGGCATCGGCATGCACGTCGCCCTGCGGTTCCAGCAGATCGGCGATTGCCGCACAGGCGTCCTTGATCGCGTCGTCCGACAGGTCGGTGCCGGTCAACGCGGCCTCCACCGGGCCGAGACGCATCGCGGTCGGCGATGCTCCGCCGATGGCTACGTTAAGCCGCGTGCAGTTGCCGGCGGCGTCCAGCGTCGCCTGCGCCGCAGCGGCGGCCAGCGCAAAATCGCTATCGCGGATGCTGACTTCGTGAAACCCGTGGCCGGTATCCGGGTCGCGCCAGATCGGGAAGCGGACTTCCGTAAGGCATTCCTGCGGCTCCAGCGACGTCGTCATAGCGAAGTCGAAGAAGTCCGCCGCCGCGATCCGGCGTTCGCCTGCCGCGCTCCTCGCCGTCATCGTGGCGTCCAGCGTTCGCGCGATGAGCGGAATTTCGGCCGATGGATCGGCATTGCATAGCGATCCGCCGACCGTGCCGCGATTGCGCGTCTGGGTATGGCCGACATGCGACAGCGCGTCGGCCAGCAGAGGGCAGGCCTCGCGCACGATGTCGGAGGCCAGCGTATCGGCCTGCCGCGTGCAGGCCTTGATGACGAGTTCGTCGCCCTCGACCGCTATGCCGGTAAGTTCCTCGATCCCGTTGATATCGATCAGCAGGGAAGGGCGCGCCATACGCATCGCCATCAGCGGCACCAGCGTCTGTCCGCCGGCGATCAGGCGCGCGTCGTCGCCAGCCTCGGCCAGCGCCTTGCAGGTTTCGTCGATGGATGCGACGCGCATGTAATCGAAGGGAGCGGCTTTCATACGGGTACCGGCTGTTCGATCCCGACAAAGGGACACTGCGAAATCGCAGCGAACCTATGTGGCCCCGTCGGGGGTTGTCAATCCGGGGCGGAACGGCATATTGGCGCCGAATTCCACAAACCCTGTGAGCATAGCGCCATGAGCACCGATCGCGGATACCCCGACTTGCACGAACATATCAGGAAGCTGGACGAAGCCGGCCTTCTGGTCACCGTCGATGAGGAAATCGACAAGGATGCGGAGATGCATTCGCTGGTCCGCTGGCAGTTCGTCGGCGGGCTGAAGGAAGCCGAACGCAAGGCGTTCCTGTTCAAGAACGTGGTGAACGCCAAGGGACAGAAATACGACCTGCCTATCGTCGTGGGCGCGCTTGCGGCGAACCAGGACATCTACAGCGTCGGCATGGGGGTGTCGGTCGAGGAGATCGGAAAGCGCTGGGATCATGCGATCGCGAACCCGGTAGATCCCGTGATCGTCGAGGATGCGCCCTGTCATGAAGTGATCCTCGAAGGCGAGGACCTGATCGGCGACGGCAAGGGGCTCGATGCCTTGCCGATACCTGTCTCAACGCCAGGGTTCGACGCCGCGCCGACGCTGACCTCGACCAACGTTGTTACGCGGGACCCCGAGACCGGGGTGCAGAACATGGGCACCTACCGCGCGGCCTTCAAGGCGTCCGACCGGCTGGTGGTCCGCATGGCGACGCGGGTCGGCGGGGCCGGGGGGTATCAGCATTACCGCAAGCACCGCGCGCGCGGCGACAAAGAGATGCCGGTCGCCATCGTGCTTGGCTGCCCTCCCTGCGTCGCCTTCATGGGGCCGCAGAAGCTCCCCATCGATATGGACGAGGTGAAGGTCGCCGGCGGGTTGGCAGGGGCGCCGATCCGCATGACGAAGGCGCGCACCTCCGACCTGCTGGTGCCCGCCGAATCCGAGCTGGTGATCGAGGGCGTCATCGATACTGAGATGCTGGAGCCGGAAGGCCCGTTCGGCGAGAGCCACGGCCATGTCGCGCTTGAGGAATTCAATATGCCGATGCGGGTTACCGCCATTACGCGGCGCAAGGACGCGGTGCTGACTTCCTATATCAGCCAGGCCGCGCCATCCGAATCGAGCGTCATCAAGCGGGTCGCGTACGAACCGCTGTTTCTTGCCCATCTGCGCGACGGGCTTGGCGTCAAGGGCGTCACCAAGGTGTCGCTGCACGAGCCGCTGACCGGCCTGCTGCGCGTCACCATCGTCACGCTGGAGCGCGGCACGCCGAAGACCGAGATCTGGCGGGCGCTTTACGGGGCGGCCTATTTCAAGGGCGATTGCAGCAAGATCTGCATTGCGGTGAATGAGGATATCGATCCCGATAACGCCGACGCGATCCTGTGGGCCATGGCCTATCGCCTCAACCCGACCGAGGACGTTCAGACGCTGGCGCATCGCGGGCAGGGGCACGGGCCCAAGCGCGAACATACCGGCGAGGAGGATTCGACGTTGCTGATCGATGCGACGATGAAGAGCCCGATGCCGCCGGTCGCGCTTCCGACACAGGAATATATGGAGCGCGGGCTGGAAGTCTGGAACCGGCTCGGCCTGCCGCCGGTGCGCCCCCAGCCGCCGTGGTTCGGCTATTCGCTCGGCGACTGGACCCAGGACTGGGCCGAAATGGCGAAGCGGGCCGCAGAGGGCGACTATCTGGAGAACGGTCGCCGCACCCTGCAACGCCAGCAGAAGAACCTGATTCCGGAGACCTCGGTGCGCGATGTCGAGGACGGCTGGGACGACAAGGAGTATTTCTGAGCCGGATTACAGAGCCTGTCCGGAAGAATTGACTCGACATGTCTGTCTGAACCGTATACGAGCCCGATTTGAAATCGAGTGCAAATCAGCGGCTTTACGTAAAGTTTATTGCCGCGACAACCTGATAGGGAGAGACCCATGAAATTCGTGAAACTCGGCTACGGCGCTGCCGCTGCCGCCGGTCTGATCGCTGCCGCGCCTGCCGCGTCCATCGCCCAGACGAAGACGCTGAATGCCGTTACCGGCCTTCAGCAGACCAATATCCTGGCGAAATCCTACCTTGAGAAATTCGTCAAGGTCCTGAATTCGGTCAACGGCCCGGTCAAGATCAACTATGCCGGCGGACAGGAAGTCGTTCCGCCGCGCAAGGCTGCGGCCGCCCTGAAACGCGGGCAGTTCGACATGCTGTCGAGCCCGACCGCGTACTATATCGGAACCGTACCGGAAGGGTACGCGCTGCTGGCCTCCAACCAGGGCCCGCGCGTGCTGCGCACCAATGGCGGCTGGGAGCTGCTGCAGAAGATCTACGCCGAGAAAGCCGGCGCGCATCTTCTTTCCTGGGGCGCCAACATGACGTCCTACAACATGTATCTGTGGAAGGAGCCCAAGATCGGTAAGGACGGTCTTCCCGATCTGACCGGCTACAAGATGCGGGCGACCGGCACCTATCGGCCGCTGTTCCGGGCCCTTGGCGCGACCACCATCAACATCAAGTCGTCGGAAGTGATCACCGCGGTCCAGCGGGGCACGGTCGACGGGTTCGGATTCACCGACGTGTCGCTGCCGGCGATCGGCCTGCACCAGGTGACCAAGTATCGGGTGCAGCCCAACTTCTACCAGACCAACACGGTCGAGACGATCAACCTGAACACCTGGAACTCGCTGACCAAGGCCCAGAAGGACCTGCTGGAGCGCGTCGCGATCGAGTTCGAGACCTCGTCGATTGAGTTTGTCGAGGAGGAACGGCTTCGCGAGGAAGAGGTTATCAAGAAGGCCGGTATCAAGGATATCGTGCTGAAGGGCGATGCTGCGGCGAAATATCTGGAGATCGCCCACGGCGAAATCTGGAAGGAGCTCAAGACGCGGTCGAAATATCACGATCAGCTGCGCCCGCTGCTCTACATCCCCGGCAAGGCCAACCGGAACATGGACCTCGCTGGCCGCAAGCTTGACGAAAAGCGGTAAGAAGCCGGTTTCAGGCGCTGTTTCGCCTGCGAATCAGAGGGGCCGCCCCAAAGGGGCGGCCCCATTCTATTGGGGATTTGACAGCGGCGATATCGCTCGCCACTATGCGCGCCATTACCGTTGCGTAATAGGAAGGCCGCCCGGAGAACAGGCGGCAAACCCAAACGTTCGACAGGAGAGATTTACAATGAAGGCAAGAATTGCATTTGGAACGATTGCTGCCGGCGCGCTGCTGGCATCCGGCGCGATTGCCGCCGAACGCACGCTGACCTCGGTCACGGCGCTCCAGCAGACCAATATTCTCGCGAAGTCATTTCTGACAACCTTTGTTGGCCAGGCGAATGCGCTGGGCAAGGGCGTGATCCAGGTGAAATATCTCGGCGGCCAGGAAATCGTGCCGCCGCGCAAGGCTGCCGCAGCTCTCAAGCGCGGTCAGTTCAATGTACTCAGTGCGCCGACGGCCTATTACATCGGCACAGTTCCCGAAGGGTTCGGCCTGCTCGCGTCCAACAAGGGGCCGCGCGCGCTGCGCGCCAATGGCGGGTTCGCGCTTCTCCAGAAAATCTACAAGGAGAAAGCCGGCGCGCATCTTCTGGCCTGGGGCGAGAACATGACCTCCTACAACATGTTCCTCGGCGTCAAGCCGAAGATGAAGGACGGCCTGCCCGACCTGACCGGCATTAAAATGCGCGCCACCGGCACCTATCGTCCGCTGTTCCGGGCGCTCGGCGCGACCACGATCAACATCAAGTCGTCGGAGATCATCACGGCGATGCAGCGCGGCACCGTACAGGGCTTCGGCATGACCGACAGTTCCGTGATGGCGATCGGCCTTGGTCCGGTGATCAAGTATCGCGTGCAGCCGAACTTCTACCAGACCAATCAGGTCGTCACGGTCAATCTTGACGTCTGGGCCTCCCTGACCAAGGAACAGAAGGACTTCCTTAACAATCTGGCGCTGCATTACGAGACCTCTTCGGTTCTGTTCGTCGAGATGGAACGGCAGAAGGAAGAGGTTCTGGTTCGCAAGCAGGGCATTCAGGATATCCAGCTGAAGGGTAAGGACGCCCAGAAATATCTTGAGATCGCTCACGGTGAAATCTGGAAAGAGCTCAAGAATCGGTCCGAATATCACGACCAGCTCAAGCCGCTGCTGTACACGCCGGGCAAGCCCGACCGTCAGCTCGACCTGGGCGATACGCGTCTGCAGCAGTAACCGGCGCGTACAAGGACATTCAGGGGAGAGCCCGTCATGGAGTCGTTCGACCGGCTGCTTGGCAAGGTGAGTGCGGCGCTCGCATGGTTCGCGTGCGCCCTCATCCCTTGCATGTTTCTGATGATCACCATTGACGTGTCGATCCGGACGTTCGGATTCCGCCCGCCGCTCTTCACGTCGTCGGTGGTCGAATATGCGCTTCTCTATCTCGCGATGTGTTCCGCGCCGTTCCTCGTGCGCGAGCGTGGACATGTCGTGATTGAGGCGCTGGTGACGGCGATGCCGCCTTCGGTCCGGCAGCCGCTTGCCAAAATTGTATATTTCACCTGTATGACGGTGTCCCTGCTGTTTGCCTGGCTGTGCTGGGGAATTTTCTGGGATTACTGGGTCGGCGGCGAACTCGATGTTCGCGGCGTCGATATGCCGTACTGGTTACAGTTCCTGCCGTTGCCGCTCTGTTTCGCAATGGTAGGGCTGGAATTCCTGATGTATCTCGCGGGTCTGAGGTCCTACTACTCCTACGACCTCGGCGAAGTGAAGGACGGGGTCTGATCCATGGAGTGGTACGAGGCCGGAGGGCTTCTTCTCGGTTGCGTCGTCGGCGGTATGGCGCTGGGTTTCCCGGTCGCCTTCACCTTTATGGTGACCAATATAATCGGTATCTTCGTGTTTTCCGGCGGCTGGCCGGTTCTGCCGCAGATCGCCGATAACGCCACCAACCTGATCACCTCCTTTACGCTTTCGCCGATCCCGATGTTCATCCTGATGGGCTCGCTGTTCTTTCATACAGGGCTCGCCATCAAGGTGTTTGACGCGCTGGACAAGCTGCTCGGCAAGATCCCGGGCCGCCTGTGCTTCCTGACCGTCATCGGTGGTTCGCTGTTTTCGACGCTGACCGGGTCGACCATGGCCAACACCGCGATGCTGGGCTCGCTGCTGGTTCCCGAAATGACACGGCGCGGCTACAGCAAGAAAATGTCGATGGGGCCGATCCTCGGCACCGGCGGCCTCGCCATGATCATTCCGCCGTCCTCGCTCGGCGTGCTGCTGGCCTCGATCGCGCAGGTCGATGTCGGACGCCTGCTGATCGCCGGACTGTTGCCCGGTTTGCTTCTGGCGACCCTTTATGCAGCGATGATCGGTTTCCAGCTCTGGCGCAATCCGGAATCGGCTCCGAGCTATGAGGTCGAGCCGACGACCTGGGGCGAAAAATTCTATCAGATCGGCGTCAACATCCTGCCGATGGGCCTGGTGGTCTTTATGGTCATCGGCTTTATCGTGCTGGGCTGGGCGACACCGTCCGAATCCGCGTCGTTCGGCGTTGTCGGCGTGCTTATCCTGGCCATCGCGCGGCGCATGTTCTCATGGGAGGCGTTTACAACGTCGCTGATGGGCACGATCCGGGTCTCCGGCATGGTGTTCTTCATCCTGATGAACTCCACCGTGTTCAGCCAGCTCCTGTCCATGTCGGGCGCGAGCCGCGGTCTTGTCGGATGGGCGACCGGTTTCGACGTGCCGCCGATCCTGATCCTCGGCTGCATGTTCCTGGTGCTGATCATGCTCGGCATGTTCATGGACCAGGTCTCCATGATGCTGATCACCGTGCCGATCTTCTATCCGCTGGCGGGATCTCTCGGCTACGATCTGATCTGGTTCTCGCTGATCGTCCTTATGTCGCTGGAGATGAGCGCCACCACGCCGCCGTTCGGGCTGCTGCTGTTTATCATGATGGGAATGGTGCGAGGGACGACCCTGTTCGAAGTCGCCGCCGCCGCGATTCCGTTCCTTTTCTGCGATTTCATCCTGATCCTGATCCTGATTGCCGCCCCGGGGGTGGCGCTCTACCTGCCAGGCTTGATGGGCGGTTAGCGACAGTCACGCAAATGAATTCAGGCGGCCCGGTCTAACGACCGGGCCGTTTTTTTTGCCCGGGCGCCCCGCTTGTGAGGGCACAGACTCGCTGATACGCTTTTTCGGCACAACGAAACAGCCTGAAAGGGAGGCATCGAAATGGCGGGCATGAAATCGCTCAACAACGTGAAAATGGAAAAGAAGGACGGGATCGGCTGGGTGATTCTCAACCGCCCGGAGAAGCGCAACGCGATGAGCCCGGCGCTGCATGCCGACATGAATGAGGCGCTCGACATCATGGCGGAGGACGAGGACGTCAAGGTCGTCGTGCTTACCGGCGCGGGCGAAGCCTGGTGCGCCGGGCAGGATCTCGCGCTCTATTTCCGCGCCAATGACAATGACCCGAAGGCGCGCGCCCGCGCAAACAGGATCAGTCACGAATGGCGCTGGAACAGGCTGGTCAAGTTTCCCAAGCCGACCATCGCCATGGTCAATGGCTACTGCTATGGCGGCGCGTTCACCCAGCTTTGCGCCTGCGATTTCGCGATCGCCGCCAACGAGGCGATCTTCGGCCTGTCCGAAGTCAACTGGGGCATCATTCCCGGCGGCATTGTGAGCTGGAACGTCGCCGATGTGCTGAGCTATCGCGATGCGCTCTACTACGCGGTGACCGGCGATCCGTTCGATGGCAAGGAAGCCGAGAAAATCCGCCTGGTGAACTATTCGGTGCCAAAATCGAAACTGCGCGCTGAAACGATCAAGCTCGCCAAAAAGCTGATGACCAAGAGCCCCAACGTGCTTCGGTTCACGAAGGACGCGATCCGCGCCGTGCGGCGTATGGCGGATACCGAGGCGCAGGACTATCTCGCGATGAAGGGCATCGCCTGCAAGGCGACCGATCCGCTGCCGAGCCGCGAGGAAGGCATGCGCCAGTTCCTCGACGAGAAGACCTATCGCCCGGGTCTGGGCCAGCTCGACCTCAAGACAGCGGCGCAACGCGGCGGCAAGAAAGCAGGGAAAAAGGTGGGAAAGAAGACCGCCAAAAAGGCTGCAAAGAAGCGCGCGAAAAAAGCTGCCCGCCGCTAACCCTCCAGTTCGCGGCGCACGATCGCGGCGCCTTCGGCAAGTGCTTTCAGCTTGCCGAAGGCGATTTCGCGGTCGAGATATTTCATGCCGCAATCGGGGGCCAGAATCAGACGCTCCGGCGCAACGGCTTCCAGCCCGGCGCGAATGCGGTCGGCGACTGTGTCCGCGCTTTCGACCTGCATGTCGCCCAGATCGATCACGCCGAGGATGACCGTCTTGTTCGACAACGCCTCGAGCGCGGCGATGTCGAGACCGGGCTGAGCCGCCTCGACCGAGACCTGGTCGGCATCGCAGGCGGCGAGCTCCGGCAAAAAGGAATAGCCTGACGGTTTGTTTTTCACCGCATGGGCGTAGCCGAAACACATATGGATCGCGGTGGCGCCGGTTGCGCCTTCGAGCGCCCTGTTGACGGCCTTAACCGCGTATCGCCTTGCCTCATCGGGTTTCGCCTGCATCCAGGGTTCGTCGATCTGGACGATGTCCGCGCCCGCCGCGAACAGGTCCCTGATCTCCTCGTTGACCGCCTCGGCAAACGCCATGGCGCATGCCTCGCCGTCCCCGTAATGTTCGTCGACTGCGGTCTGGGTCATGGTGAAGGGGCCGGGGATCGTGATCTTTACCGTCCGGTCCGTATTGGCGCGCAAAAATTCGATGTCGCGCACCTCAACCGCATGCCTGCGCCGGATCGGCCCTGTGATGCGCGGCACGAGGATCGGCTTGCCGCTGCGGCCCGGGACCTCCGCCGGATTGTCGATATCGACGCCGTCCAGCGCGGTGGCGAACCTGTTGGAATAGCTCTCCCGGCGGATTTCCCCGTCGGTGATAATGTCGATCCCGGCGCGCTCCATATCGTGAATGGCGGCCAGCGTCGCGGCGTCCTGCGCCTCCTCCAGCCCGTCCGCCTCGATCTTCCAGATATCGCGCGCCCTGATCCGCGGCGGTACGATGGACCGCAGCATGCCCAGATCGACAAGCCAGCCCGGCTGGGTATAGGAGCCGACGACGGTTGTTGGCAGAAGGCGCGATGACATTTTGTTCTCCGTACATTCGTTCTTCAGGGACGCCGCGTTGTGCGCTGCGGCCGTTTTGTCGATAATCGCCGTAACTTCGACCGAAAGCAAAAGTGAAGGATATCCCGTGACGATCGAGCTTTACCACAACGGCATGTCGACCTGTTCGCAGAAGGTGCGAATCACCCTGGCGGAAAAGGGTCAGGATTTCGTGTCCCATCATTTCAACCTGCGCGCCGGGGATCAGCACAAGCCCGAATACATCGCCATCAATCCGAACGGCGTGGTGCCCACGATCATTCATGACGGCAAGATCGTTTATGAGTCCGCCGTGGTCGACGAATATCTCGACGATATCTTTCCCGACCCGCCGCTCAAGCCGGCCGATCCCTACGGGCGGGCGAAAATGCGCCTCTGGGTCAAGCAACTCGATGAGGGACTGCACGCCGCCTCGGCGACGATCAGCGCCTGCATCGCCTTCCGCTACCAGTTCATGGAAGGCAAGACGGACGAGGAGCTGAAAAAGACGCTCGACGGCTATGTCGATCCGGTCAAACGCGAACGCATGACCGAGAACGTGCTCGAAGGGGTCGAGTCGCGTTTCTTCAAGCCGGCGATCCGCCGTGTGGTGAAGATGCTGGACGACATGCAGGCGTCGCTGTCGGAGACGACCTGGATGGTCGGCGACACCTATTCGCTCGCCGATATCGCCTTCGCGCCCTATGTCACGCGGGTCGCGCATCTGCAGCAGACCTGGCTGTTCGACGAACGCCCGAAAGTCGCCGACTGGCTGGAACGTACGCGCGCGAGGGAGTCTTACCAGAAAGGCATGGTGGAATGGTTTAACCCGGACTTCCTGTCGCTGATGGAAGAAAAGGGCGGGGCGAATGTCGACGGCGTGAAAGCGGTTCTGGCCGCCGGTTGAGACGATGCTGACGCTTTATCACGGGCTTGCCTCGACCTGCTCGAAGAAGGTGCGGATGTGCCTCGCCGAAAAGGGGCTCGAATGGGAAAGCCGGC
>Ga0181587_10005431_pt1 | contig 10419 bp, 5 predicted proteins | sample 071ome_27_FD_132463 | JGI IMG/M metagenome (GOLD analysis project Ga0181587, IMG submission 132463) | Coastal salt marsh microbial communities from the Groves Creek Marsh, Skidaway Island, Georgia - 071409AT metaG (megahit assembly) | ecosystem: Environmental > Aquatic > Marine > Intertidal zone...
ATCTGAATTCTGTTGGGCCTAGATGAATGATATTGCCGCCTCGCAACACCCGCTTTGTTTCCAAATACAGCTCGATATCTCCGCCGGTTAGCTTGGCATCATATCCGCGTGCATTTCGGCGCAATATGGCTCTGATCCGCGCGACCAGCTCTGCCGGGCTGAAAGGTTTGGTGACATAATCATCTGCCCCACCATCCAGACCGCGTAACCTGTCCCCTTCTTCGCCTCTGGCGGTCATCATTATCACGGGAATTTCTCTGGTATCTGTTCGGTTTCTGAGCTGGCGCAACAACTCTATCCCGGATAGAAGCGGCAACATCCAGTCCAGCAGGATTAAATCAGGCTTATGTTCTATTGCCAGCCAAAGCCCGTCCTCACCATTTTCGCATAGAACCGCCTCATAACCTGCCTGCTGCAAATTATACTCCAGCAAGGTTTGAATATCCTGCTCATCTTCAATTACTAGAATTTTCTGCTTCATGATTTGAGTGAATAAACCAGAAATATGACTGTTTTATGACAAGGGTAGATAGACGCAAAACACCGATCCCACGCCAATTTCCGAAGTGATTTCCAGATGACCCTGATGATGGCTAACGATGTGTTTAACAATGGCCAGCCCCAACCCTGTTCCGCCCTTGGTGCGCGATCTGTCCTTATCCACCCGGTAAAATCGCTCGGTCAGACGAGGCAAATGCATCTTGTCAATGCCCTCGCCTGTATCGCGCACTTCGATACAACAAAACCGTGTTTGCGGGGCAGCCCGATATTTTACCTCCTGCGTAAGGGTGATAGATACCTCGCCATTCGGCCGGCCATAGCGGATACCATTTTCCACCAGATTTTGTACCATTTGCACCAGCTCATCCTGATTGCCCCTGATAATCAGCGGGGCTTTCGACGGCTGAAATTTCAGCGCTATTTTTGCTTTTTCGGCGTGCTTTTGCAGGCTGGTCATCACCCGGCTACATATCACGCTCAGGTCACATTCATCTTGCGGTATCTGATGTTCGGTTTGTTCAATGCGAGCCAGCGATAGCTGGTCTGTGGCCAGCCGGAAAATACGCTCTGCCTGCTGATGCAAGATAGCCAGAAATTTTTCTCTTGTCTTTTTTTTCCGCCCCTGCTGGCCCTTGCAGGGTTTCAATAAATCCCAGGATAGAGGTCAGGGGGGTGCGCAGCTCATGGCTGACATTGGCAACAAAATCAGACCGCATTTTTTCGGCTTCTGCTGCCAGTGTCCGGTCAATAAAGGTGATAGCGGTTCGGCTCTTTTCATCGGCAGAAAAATTTGAAATAAGCACCGCAAAATGTCGCTTTATCGAAAAGCCGGTTGAAAGCTGTACTTCATTTGTCGGAACATGACCCTGATTTACCTGCTGGATAGCCTCCAGAACCATATTATTACGGATGATAAAGGCAACGGGTTTGCCCATATCGATATGCCCGAACAGATCTTTTGCCTGCTGGTTAAATTCGCTAACCTGTCCCCGGTCATTTAAAATAATCAGCGGCAAGGGCAGATTATATAAAATTTCATGGCGATACTGGCTGTCTGTCATCAAGTTGCGTGCCGCCATAGAGGCTTGCTGTTCGGCACTTGAAACTGTCCAAATCAGTTCAGTTAATTCGGTATCATCAAATTCGGTGGCGCGCAGACCCTGCTCTTTGGACGGTGTGAAATTAGCCGGATTATCTGCCTCGGCTTTGGCACGAAAATAATTTCTTAAAAAATTTATCGCCCGCCCTTCCCGGCGCAACAGAAAAAAGCTTGCCCCCACCCCTGCGACGACCACCAATAGCGCATCCACCAAATGGATACGTTCAAAAACAAGCAATAAAGCAACCGCGACTATCACCCCGGACAGAAGCCGTAAAATCCGGCGTCCCAATCCGATTAGGTAAGATGACTCTGCTGGCATGGCAAATATTCTTCCAGGATTATTTTTGCCGTCTTTATGTGAGAGGTAGCTATCCTGCCCCCCACCTGTTTATAAGGATTCATAGGCTGCCAATGCAGCGGCGTTTACCAGATCATTTACCGTCGCGCTCATCGGAATAATCTGGAAAGGATGTTCAGCGTTCAAAATCATCGGCCCTATCACCGTGCCGCCGCCCAGCTGTTGCATCAGATTAAAGGATATATTGGCAGAATGCAGACCAGGCATAACCAGAATATTGGCTGCTGCGGTCAGGCGCGAAAACGGATAGCTACTTTGCATCAGATCAAAATCCAGCGCAATATCAGCCGTCATCTCGCCTTCATATTCAAAATCCACCTTGCGTTTATCCAGAACAGTCACCGCATCGCGTGCGGCCTGGGTAATATCACTGGCTGGCCGCCCAAAGCTCGAAAATGATAAAAAGGCGACACGTGGTGTATGTCCCATTAGCCGGGCTTTTTCTGCAATGGCCTCGGCAATATCGGCCATCTGCTCGCCAGTTGGACGTTCATGGATAGACGTATCGCCAATAAACACCGTCCGGCCTTTGGATATCAGCATCGAGGTAGCGGCAAAATCCTTGCCTTTGGCCGGGTCGATAACACGGGTAACATGCTCAAAACTGGCCTGAAATGAGCGGGTCATGCCAGTTACCAGCGCATCGGCATGGCCATGGGCGACCATACAGGCGGCAAAAACATTACGATCCAGATGTACCATGCGCTGGCAATCGCGTTGCAAAATGCCTTTGCGCTGTAATTTTTTATACAGATATTCGATATATTCCTTATTGTGATCGGAAATTTTGGCATTGATGATTTCAAAATCTATGCTGCCTTCCAGACCCATTTCCTCGATACGCTGTTTGATACGCGCTTCGCGTCCCAGCAAAATAGGCTGGCCATAGCCGGCATTGCGAAAGGCGATCGCCCCGCGAATGGAGACCTCTTCCTCGCCTTCGGTAAAGACCACCCGCTTTTGTTCTGGTGTGATGCGGGCAAATACGTCCTGCAAAAATGATGCGGTGGGATCCAGCCTGGCAGACAGATTGCGCTTATAGGCTTCGATATCTTCGATAGGTTTGCGTGCAACCCCTGTTTGCATGGCCGCCTCTGCCACAGCAGAAGATACAGCCGATATCAGGCGCGGATCAAACGGGGCTGGAATAATGTATTCTGTCCCATAGCGTAGCTGCTCTCCGGAATAGGCATGATTAACCTCATCGGGGACATCTTCGCGTGCCAGCATCGCAATCGCATTGGCAGCAGCAATTTTCATTTCCTCATTAATTGCGGATGCGCGCACATCCAGCGCGCCGCGGAAAATATAGGGAAAGCCTAAAACATTATTTACCTGATTGGGAAAATCTGACCGGCCGGTAGCAATAATAGCATCCGGACGGGCTTTTTTGGCTTCATCGGGCATAATTTCCGGCTCGGGGTTGGCCATGGCAAAAACAATGGGTTTGTCGGCCATGGTTTTCAGCATTTCCGGGGTCATTGCTTTGGCAACAGACAGACCCAGGAAAACATCTGCCCCTTTAATGGCATCTGTCAGGCTGCGGGCATCTGTTTTTACTGCATGGGCAGATTTCCACTGATTCATACCGCTTTCGCGCCCCTGATAAATCACCCCTTCGCGGTCGCATAAAATCACATTTTCATGTTTTACGCCCATCGCCTTTATCAATTCCACACAAGCGATAGAGGCTGCCCCTGCCCCATTGGAAACTACTTTGATATCCTCGATATTCCGCTTGGTAAGATGCAAGGCATTGATAAGGCCGGCTGCTGCAATAATAGCGGTGCCATGCTGGTCATCATGGAAAACCGGAATATCCATCACCTCGCGCAAGCGCTGTTCGATAATAAAACATTCCGGCGAGCGAATATCTTCAAGATTAATACCGCCAAAAGATGGCCCAAGCAGGCTGACCGCATCGACAAATCTGTCAACATCCTCGGTATCCAGTTCCAGATCCACCCCGTCAATATCGGCAAATTTCTTGAACAGAACGGCCTTGCCTTCCATCACCGGCTTTGAGGCCATCGCCCCGATGTTGCCCAGCCCCAAAACCGCTGTTCCGTTAGAGATAACAGCGACAAGATTGCCTTTGGCAGTGTAATCATAGGCGGTGTTCGGGTCGGCTTCGATAGCCAGGCATGGCTCGGCTACACCCGGCGAATAGGCCAGCGATAGATCGCGCTGGGTGGTTAGCGGCTTGGTAGGCGTAATCTCCAATTTGCCAGGCCGGCCTTCCGAGTGAAATTGCAACGCTTCTTTTTTCAATGATTTTTTCATGGGATATTTCTACTTTTTTTCATAAAGATGTATAAAGAAGATTCTAACTAACCTGGCCCCTGGCCGATACAAACCAATTTAATCGAAACTCTGGAAGTTTGAAACAGAATAAAGCCCCAAATTCGCAAAAGCTCACACCGATGATGGCACAATATCTGGCCGTTAAGCAGCAATATGAGGATATACTGCTTTTCTATCGGATGGGTGATTTTTATGAAATGTTTTTGCACGATGCGGAAATAGCATCCGAAGCGTTGGGGATTGCCCTGACCCATCGCGGTGAAATTGATGGCAAAAAAGTGCAAATGTGTGGTGTGCCGGTTCATGCCGCTGACAGCTATCTGGCGAAATTAATCAAAATGGGTCACAGGGTTGCGGTTTGCGAGCAATCAGAAACGCCGGAGGCATTTAAAAAACGGGGCGGAAAAGGCCCTTTGCCACGCGATGTGGTGCGGGTAATCACACCAGGCACCTTGCAAGAAGATGGCCTGCTGGATGCGTTTCAAAATAATTATCTGGCAGCCATTGGACGGGTTTCGGAAAAGCTGGCTATCGCCTGGACAGATATGTCCACAGGCAGTTTTCAGGTACAGGAATGTGCCCGCCCCGATATTGAGGCGATGTTAACCCAGCTTAATGTGGCAGAATTTGTCTATCCTGAAGATATTGCAGATATCGTGGCAAGGCTGGGTATCGCGGATAAGGGAACATCGCTGGGGGCTACTGCGTTTAATCAGCGCAAAGCCGAAGCAGCCCTTTGTGCGCAATATCAACTGGCCAGTTTGCAGGGGCTGGGGCAATTTAGCCCGCCAATGCTGTCTGCTGCAGGCGGCTTGCTGGCCTATTTGCACCAGACGCAGCTAGAGGCGATGCCCTATCTAAAGCCCCTATCGGCAGAATGGCCGGATGCCTTTATGGTCATAGATGCCGCGACCCGAAAATCGCTGGAGCTTACCCGCACCCTGGCAGGCGAGCGCAAGGGCAGCTTGTTATCGGCCATAGATAAAACCAGCACAGCAGGGGGTGCGCGATTACTGCATCGCCGGCTATCTGCACCGCTAACCAACCGCCAGGCCATAGAAGCCCGATTGGGGCTGGCCACCTGGTTTGCCCAAAATCCCATCATCGCTGGCGAGGCAGAGGAGATTTTAACCAAAATTCCGGATATGGAACGTGGCTTATCAAGGCTGGCCACATCCAGAGGCGGGCCGCGCGATCTGGCCGGTCTTGCACAAGGGCTGTATAAAGCTCGCTCTTTGTCTCTTTTATTGAACCGTTCCGGGGCAGCAGAGAGCCATAAGGCTATTCAGGAACTTGCCAGAAACGCACAAGAGCCAGCCCCGCTTGCAGAAAAAATCACCCCCGCCCTTGGGGATGAATTGCCATTATTGGCCAGAGACGGGCATTTTATTCGGCAAGGCTATGACAGCCAGCTTGATGCGCTGCGTCAAATGCGCGATGAAAGCCGCAGGCTGATAGCTGGTCTGCAAGCTCAATATGCCGAAACAACCGATATCGCCTCGCTGAAAATCAAACATAATAATGTGCTGGGCTATCATATTGAAGTGCGCGCTGGCCATGCCGAAAAATTAATGGCAGATGAGCGTTTTATTCATCGTCAAACTACCGCACAGGCAGTGCGTTTTACCACAACAGAGCTGGCAGAAATGGAACAATCCCTCAGCTCTGCAGCCGATAAGGCCTTGGCGCTGGAGTTGCAGTTATTTGACCAGCTGGTTCACGAAGTGCTGGCCGCTATCGACGCAATACTGGCCAGTGCAGAGGCAATTGCGGCTTTGGATGTGGCCTGTTCCACTGCCAAACTGGCAGAGATACATGATTATTGCTGTCCAAAACTTTGCGAGGATACATCTTTTACCATTGAGGCGGGTCGCCATCCTGTTGTGGAACAGGCTATCGGCCAGGATACACAGTTTATCGCTAATGATTGCCAGCTATCACAAGAGGCAAATTTGTGGTTGCTGACCGGGCCAAATATGGCAGGAAAATCCACCTATTTGCGCCAGAACGCGCATATGGCTATTTTGGCACAGGCCGGATTTTATGTGCCGGCCAGACAGGCAGAAATCGGTATTGTAGATAAAATTTTCAGCCGGGTGGGCGCATCAGATGATCTGGCACGCGGGCAATCTACCTTTATGGTGGAAATGGTCGAAACAGCTGCCATTTTGAACCAGTCAACGGAAAAATCGCTGGTGATACTGGATGAAATTGGACGAGGAACGGCTACATGGGACGGGCTGGCTATTGCCTGGTCCTGTCTGGAATATCTGCATAATCAGATTGGCTGCCGCGCCCTGTTTGCAACCCATTATCATGAATTAACTGCACTTGAAGGCGAGCTGGAGCGTCTGCGCCCGTATGCGATGCAGGTCAAGGAATGGAAGAGCGAGATTATTTTCCTGCATCAGGTGGCCAGCGGCGCAGCGGATAAATCCTACGGGGTGCATGTGGCGCGCCTGGCCGGCTTGCCAAAAATGGTCACGAAAAGAGCGGCTTATCTGGTCGCCCAGCTTGAAGCAGGCAGCCAGCCATCGCATAGCCCGGCCCTGCCCCTGTTTGATATGCCTGAAAATAACCATAATACGGGCTATGATATCGCTGCCGAGACAGATCAAACCCTTGAAGAATTGCGGCAAAGAATAGAAGCGTTAGAGCCAGACAGCCTGACCCCGAAACAGGCGCTATCTGTTTTGTATGACCTGAAAGCGGTTCTGGCAGAAAATGCAGATGAGTGAAGATGGGCATGGATTTTTGGCAATGAGGGAAAATAGCAAAAGAGGAATGCCGGTAAATCTGTGGCAATCCTGGATGTCACCCTTGCAAACCGCGCGCGCGCGACACGAGGCGGGCATTTTTTGTCCAATAGATGAAGTTGGCCTGGTGCAAAGCCTGAAAGCGCTAGCCGAGCAGGCAAAAAATAAAAATGATGTCCGCGCAGTGATACTGGCAGAAATGAAAATCCGGCTTGCCGCGATGCGAAGCCGGCTGGAAAAAAGGCTGATAGCCGAACGCGACGGGGCAGATTATGTAGGCGCGCACGCGCTTGGCATGGATATGCTTATCCGCAGTGCCCTTAATCTTGCCTGTAGCCATATTTTTAAAAAAACGCCCGGCTTTGGCTTGATGGCGGTTGGCGGTTATGGGCGCGGCGAGCTGGCCCCGCATAGCGATATTGACTTGCTGTTTGTGATGCCCGATAGCGGGGCAAAAAAACAGGAACCCATCATCGAATTTCTATTGTATCTGTTATGGGATATGGGACTCACAGTTGGCCATGCCAGCCGAACTATCCGTCAAAATCTGGCCGCTGCTGATGAAGATACCACCATCTGTACCAGCTTGCTGGAAATGCGTCCCATAGGCGGGGATAGTATCACTACCGATAAAATGATGGCTACTTTTTCAAAATGGCTGAAACGGCAATCTGTTGCCCCTTTTTTGAGTGCCAAGTTAGAAGAGCGTGACGCACGTATTACCCGTACAGGCGGCACACGTTATGCGGTCGAACCTAATGTCAAGGATGGCAAGGGGGGATTACGCGACTTGCACACGCTGTTCTGGATGGCCAAATATGCCTACCGCGTTAACAGCGCGGCCGAATTTCTGGAAACCGGCATATTGCGTCAGTCCGAAGCCAGAAGCTTTGCTGCTGCCCAGCGTTTTTTATGGACGGTTCGCTGTTTTTTGCATTTGCATCATGGCCGCGAGGATGACCGCCTCAGCTTTGATGCCCAAATGGAAATTGCCCCTAAAATGCGTTTTTCAGACAGGGGCGGCTTGCGAGGGGTAGAGCGGTTTATGAAACGCTATTATCTGGCCGCCCGCCATGTTGGCAATCTTACCCGTATTTTTTGTGCCGCACTGGAAACAGATTTTGACAGACGCCCACGCCTGTCGTTAAAAAAATTCTGGCTGGCAGATGCAGCCTCTGATCTGGATATCGCCCCGTTTATTCTGGAAAAAGGCAGGCTGCATTTGCCTGAAAATAGGCGGTTTCGCGATGATTTGGATCAAATTATTCGGCTGTTCAATTTTGCCCTGATCCATGAGCTGGATATTCACCCGGACACCTTGCGCCGCCTGACACGTGCGGTTCGCGCTGCCAGAACCGCACAATTGCAAACGGCCCAAACCCATGAAATTTTTCTGCAAATTATCAGCGGCAAAGGCAATCCCGAGCGCGTTTTGCGCCTGATGAATGAATCCGGCTGGCTGGGCATTTATATGCCGGATTTCGGGCGTATTGTGGGGATGATGCAATTTGATATGTATCACAGCTATACAGTGGATGAGCATAGTTTGCGTGCGGTTGGCATCATGCGCGAAATTGAACAGGGCAAGCTGGTCGATGTTGCCCCGCTTGCCAGCCAGCTTATTCATGAAATATCTTCCAGACGCGCCCTGTTTGTAGCGATTTTCTTGCATGATATTGCCAAGGGAAGGGGCGGTGATCACTCTGTTCTGGGCGCGGAAGTTGCGCGTAATATTGCCCCGATGCTGGAATTAAATGACGAGGAAACAGAAACGGTTGTCTGGCTTATCCTTACCCATCTTTTGATGAGCAAAACCGCTTTTCGTTATGATCTGAACGATCCGCAAACCATTATTGATTTTGCCGAAAAGGTACAATCGCCTGAAAGGCTGAAACTATTGCTGGTTCTGACCGTTGCCGATATTCAGGCGGTAGGCCCTGATATCTGGAATGGCTGGAAGGCCAGCCTGATGCGCGATCTCTATCACCGCTCCGAGGCAGTGCTTGGCGGGGCAGCCCCGTCTGAAGTATCCAAAGGGGCGGCTATTGATGCGATGCAGGAAGCCAAAGCCCGGCTGACACAATGGGATGACCAGCGTTTTGAAGCGCACGCCCGGCTTTTTTATCCCAGCTACTGGACAAATTTCACTACTGCATCGCATCTATATCATGCAGAATTAGCGACTAAATTTGACCATTCTGACCAACAGCTATTGGTTGATTTCAAAGTGGATGAGGATAAAAAATCCACCATTTTGGTCGTGATGGCAGCCGATCACCCGGGTCTGTTTAGCCGGATTGTGGGATCGGTCGCCATGTCGGGCTGCAGTATTGTCAATGCCCGCATCAATACCCGTCATGATGGCACGATACTGGATCAGTTCCGGATTCAAAGTCACAATCGCGGGGCGGTAACCGATTCTGCTACCCAGCAGCGCATTGCCAGCCTGATTGAACAATCTCTGGCAGGCGATATTTCCCTATTTGATAAATTGCGGGAAAAATCGGCACAATTATCGCCGCGCCTCAAGGTGATGACAGTGCCGCCGCGCGTGCTGGTAACCAATGGCCGCAGTAAAACCCATACGGTGATAGAGGTAAATGGGGCAGACAGACCCGGCCTTTTATACCAGATTACCTATCATCTTTTGCAGCTTGGCTTGCAGGTAAATTCAGCTACCGTATCGACCTATGGCGAAAAGGCGGTGGATGTTTTCTATGTCAAGGATGTGTACGGGCTGCAAATTGAAAAGCCTGCGACACAGGAAAAAATCAAACAGGATTTACTGTCTATCTTTGAAGAAGATACCGCGATGATGGCGGGAATAGAAAAATGAGCGGGATGAGCCTGAAACGCGCTTTTGGCCAGATAAGCGGCCTAACATTTCTATCCCGAATTCTGGGATTTGTTCGTGATATATGTTTTGCCCATTTTATGGGGGCAGGCAGTGCAGCCGACGCCTTTCTGGTAGCCTTTAAACTGCCTAATCTTTTTCGCCGGCTGACAGCTGAAGGCGCGCTGACCAATGCGTTCCTGCCTGTCTATGCGCTTGCAAAGGAAACGAAAGGCCAGCCCGCTGCCCTTATTCTGGCAGCAGAGGTGCAGACGGCTCTGTTACTGGCATTAACTGTGATTGTGGTAGGGATGGAAATATTTATGCCAGCGATTATAGCGGTTCTGGCGCCCGGATTTACCGCTACGCCGGACAGATTTGCAGCGGCCATAGATTTGGCACGCATTACCATGCCCTATTTACCGATGATCTCGCTGGTTGCGCTATGGGCAGCTGTATTAAATAGTGCAGATGATTTTATCGCCGGCGCCTTTGCACCGGTCATATTAAATCTGTTTTTAATTGGCGGGGCGGTGCTTATTCCTTTCAGCAGCGATTTATTACA
>Ga0181587_10005437_pt1 | contig 10412 bp, 8 predicted proteins | sample 071ome_27_FD_132463 | JGI IMG/M metagenome (GOLD analysis project Ga0181587, IMG submission 132463) | Coastal salt marsh microbial communities from the Groves Creek Marsh, Skidaway Island, Georgia - 071409AT metaG (megahit assembly) | ecosystem: Environmental > Aquatic > Marine > Intertidal zone...
CGACTAACAGTACATCCATAACTTTAGGGTTTAGCAAGTTACGAAGCAAGTTACGGAATTTCACTGTTAGTCGTCGCGCATAACTTTCGTCATAAAAGTTATGATTCAAGTTATCGGTCAACGACTAACAGTAGTGTGGCTCTTCGAATGCAAGTTATGGGGAAAGTTATGGATTTCACTGTTAGTCGGCTTTAGTAAGACTGACATTACTAAGACTTAATGTCAATAGACTGACGGTCAGACTCTGACCCTGTCCAGTCGTAGACAAGCCGATTACCGTTTGCGGCCGGGCACAGTAGGTGCCGTCGGTGTTTAAGTAAAATCGTATGTACCCCATTACTCAGCATTCGAACGTAAGCGTGCAGTGGTATACTACACTTCCGCGCAATGCTGTAGCATGTTCTCCGTGCCGTAGGCGCTTTCAATTGATGAACCGCTCTCAGCGAAGCAAAAGAGAGCGCGTCCAACATAGAGGGCCTCAGCGAAAGGCAGAGTTGGGGATATCCGGTAATCGAAGCAAGGTGATTTCGTTACAACTTCTAACGTCGCTATGATCACGATCACATTCAGACGAGGCTGGCAAGTTTCGGAGGTTTCACGACGCTGTTCAGAGAGGACTATGATCCAATTGTTCTCATCTTTTGTGTGAACTCACTTCTCATCTGTAAGTTGACGATTTTCCTCAGTGCACAGAAAGTAAGTTGTTTGCAGCTCTTGTGATCTTCATAGCGAGTACAAAGACGAGGGAATAGCTAACTGATAACTGTGTCTGTGTAGGTGAAGACTTCACGTGGCACCCACTACCAACTGTCTTACCATGGAACCTTTGTGTAACTATGCATGTCATGGATTCCACCTTCGTGCTGGGCAGCACCAGTTCGTACCTCCATAGTCATCTGGCCATTGTCCAACATTTCATGGGCTTGAACTAGAGATCGCGCGCCGAGATCCTGGAAACCCTGCTTGACTCCATGAATCAGATAGGGAATCATTGTTTTGACAGAGCCTTTGTCGCGCACTGTTCCAGAGACTCCTTGTGCGATCTTCAAGTGACCAGACTCGCTCAGATATCGAGCATCACTACCTTTCTTCATCGCATCCAGGCTACCCATACCACGATACTTTTTTACGCGTACTCCGTCTTGAAAGAAGTACTGCCCAGGAGCCTCTGTACTCCCGGAAAATACTGAGCCACACATGGCAGCACTGGCACCAAGCGAGAGGGCTTTGACAATGTGTCCGCTGCTTTGAATGCCGCCATCGGCAATGATAGGAACATTATAGCGTCTTGCCATCTGACTTACTTTGTACACTGCAGTTGCCTGACCGCGACCCACCGCGCAAACTTCTTGTGTAGTGCAGATGCTGCCGGAGCCCATGCCAACCCTGAGACCATCTGCTCCTGCCTCGAGCAAACGAGCTGCCTGATTCTGCGTCACGACATTGCCAGCGATCACATCGACATTTGGTACTTCACGCTTCAAAAACTTAATCATTTCGAGTTGATAAACCGAATCTCCCTGTGAAGAGTCAAGAATGATGGCGTTTACCCCAGCATCGGCAAGTAACTTTGCTCGTACACGATCTGAGTCACGTGTACCTATTGCGGCGCCACACAAGAGTTTGCCATCGGCACCAATTGACGGTTCACCAATGACTGGACTATTCAATCGATTTTTGATGCTTTTCCTCGTCAAGAGCGCGACTAGATTCCCATTTGCGTCAATGATGGGTAGCTTGCCACATTTACTTTCAAGTAGTATTTTCTCATTGTCAGCTAGACTGTTAGACATTAATCCAACAGTTAGCTGCGCAGTTGGTGTCATGACCTTAGAAACCATAATATTACGATCACGTTCGAAATCGATGTCTCGGTTTGTCACAAGACCAAGCAGCTTACTCCCGCAACTTCCATCTTCAGTAACACAAGCACTTGAGAAGCCTCGCTCTGACTTCAAAGTGTCTAGCATAGAGAGAGTTGAGTCTGCTTGAACAACAGCTGGTCTAGCGACGTAGCCTGGAATGTGTGATTTGACGATCCGCACATGCTCCAACTGAATCTCGGCCTTTGAAGGGCATTAGGGACGTTTCAAGTTCGTCAACTTCAAACTCACCGTCATGTTGTAGTGAAGGAAACCCATGCCACCAGCTTCAGCCAGTGCGATTGCCATATCTGCTTCCGTGACTACGCCATCATTAAATAAAGTAAGAAGAGCAAGAACTCACAACGTACCAGTATCCATTGGTGAGCTAACCAACGGTGTTCGAAGTTTTATGTTCTTACTGACCCTCGTGGATAGTTCAACCTAGGATCTGCTCAGCCCATAACTTGCGGCGGAGCAAATGGAAACTCACCTGATCAGCCGCGAAATCTATAAAACCCGGATGAAAAATTACGTCATCATATGTATAACAGAATCCTGAGATACACAACAGGGTAAACTTCCTTCCGAGAGAGTGTTGTTCAACTCACCTTGGCTGAAAAGGGCTTCGCCAGTGAAGCCGTCAGTGACGGACATGAATACTGCGTTCTCGTCTTCCAACACTTTCGAGAAGTCGATCTACGCACACGGGTATATTACCAAGTTCCACCGCGACAGAGATTTCCGCTGCGTGCGCAGTTGGCGTTTGAAACCGAAGTGAAGGTTCCGTGTCGTTCCGAATGAAAATTCCGAGCTGAGCATTTCAAGCTGTTTGTTAGTCGTTCGCGCGCAACTTGCACCATAAAAGTTACTCCGCGTCTGAATGGGCCAAATTCTCGCTACGCTATGTCCATTTTTCTCACGACTTTTGGGTTGGAGAAGTATATCATAGCTATGATTCTCCCAAAATATTGGTATCTGTGATGTGATCACAAACTGGTATCTACGTCAGCCAGCACGACCCTCTTGGCAAGCGTCGAGGTTATAGTAAGGTGGCGGCTTCAGTCGTGCGCCGTCTGCCGCAACACTGAACTGAACGGTGCCTACATTCAGGCGATTCAGGCAGGCGACTATTCACCAGCAATATAAATCGCAACCAAGCCGGAGATGACGACACACACGTGTTTCTCTGTCCCACACTTCGTTCGCTTAATAAAAGAGAGAAGGGCACTTCACCGTCACACGTGGAGCGCGTCTGTTTATGACAATAGGGAACGAACGCGTTGCCTAGGAGTTGGGTCGCACGCAGGTTACGTCAGACGCCATATCTTGGAGTTGGCTCCGTACAAGCCGATCTTGCCTCTTGAAGTGTTATCAGGTACGTTAACCCACCTCGCGCCGTCCGGCGTACTGAAAACGGTATAGAGCAACTTGGCATCGAAATCGAAAAGATCGTGAAGCTGGATGCCAACGAAAATCCGTACGGCCCTCCAGAAGGTACCGTCTTAACTCTACCTTGATAAGCTATTTTTAAAAGGATCACGCAAATCAGATGTGTATGAAGCTCTGGCTACTCTTCAGTACCCACATATTTATCCAGACCCTGAGTCAAGACGCCTACGAAAGAAACTGGTAGGTCTACTGGCTCCGAGCTCAAAATGTTATTTACCTACACGCGCATACAGTCAGACGATTGCGGCGTCCCCATGGAGAATATCTTGGTTGGATGCGGAGCAGACGAGGTATTTGTTCTTCTCGTGTCCTCAACATGGATTTTAATTTTCTGAATAGCTCATTGATCTATTATTACGCGTCGTCTTGGAACCAGATGATGTTATAATCAATACACCGCCCACGTTTGGTATGTATGCGTTCGATTGTAGCATCAACGGTACGTTTCTCTTTCTTGAATCGTTCTTTGGCCTGAAGCCATGGCAGCTGGAAAAGTGGTTGATGTTCCTCGGATGGAAGCCCCGAGTTTCGGACTTGATATACCTGGTATTAAGTCAGCAGTTGAAAAACACAAGCCGAAAGTGTTGTTTTTGACATCTCCAAACAATCCAGATGGATCAGTCATAACAACAGATGAGATAGATGACCTTTTACAGCTGCAAGTGCTTGTCGTTGTGGATGAAGCCTACGTAGAGTTCTGCGACACATCAGGAAGCAAGATCGCAGACGTCGTTAATCATGAGAATCTCATAGTACTTAGAACCTTTAGTAAACGCGCAGCTCTCGCTGGTACGGCTTTCGTGCATGCTTGAAGTAAACCTTTCACGGTTTTCCACAGGTCTTCGTGTTGGTTATGGCGCTTTCCCCAGTTGGCTTGTCAGCTATCTATGGCGCGTGAAGCAACCCTACAATGTCTCTGTTGCCGCCGAAGTCGCTGCGTGTGCTGCATTGGATAATCCTGATTATTTGAAGGTATGGAATTACGTTGAGCAGAGTTCGTGCCGTTAATGCACTTTGTAGCGAGTTAAGGACTTGATAATTACAGAGCGCAAGAGGTTGTTCAATGAACTACAACAATTCAGCTTTCTCACACCGTTTCCGTCACACTCCAATTTCATCCTTACGAGGTGCGCTCATTTCCTTCATTTGTCCTGCTGATACTCAAACTGTTAAAGGGTTGCTGGAGACGCCATGGGCTTGAAAGAGTTCCTTGCTTCACAAGGTGTGATGGTCCGATATTATTCGAGTCCTGAACAGCTCGCGAGCTGTATCAGGATCTCGGTCGGTAAGCCTGAACAAACTGACGTACTTGTGGCTGCTATAAAAGCGTATGAAGCGACTCAAATGTAATTATTTCTCAACGAGTCCTAGTGACCAGTGATATCGCTCGATATCTGAGGCCGTTCACTGAAAACACACTTCTTTGTAACAAGTCCCACAACTTCATACCACGATCGAATCGTGTGCCTTTTCAAAATGAGCATAGGCTTTGTAAGCGGTCGTTCAACACCTTCAAAAGTCAGTCACGCTACAACTAGGTGGTGCAGTTGTTACCTTCTATATTGTGTTGTGATACAACAATCTTCAACCCCTTCCCCTTCGGACAGTCAGCGTGCATAGATTAGAACGTAAAAGAACACATACTTCATCCATCACTTGAGCGGGTATCTCGCCATCCATACTCTGAGTTCTTAGGTATCCCTGGTCTGGTTCAGGCTGGTCAGTTGCTGATTCAAGTGTCGCACCTGTAGCTCGATGGCGTATACTTGCTCCACACTTTGATTCGTCGCAAGAAGCCCAACGGGTGTACCAGTCATCTTCGCAAGACAGACGAAGCAGACGTTCACGAGGCAGATGTGATAGTATTGCGTCGACACGCGCGCCTATCGTCGCGAATACCAACCAGCGCGTTGAAAATCACGTGAACCAGTAGCGCAGTCACAGCGAAGTAGCGATTTATCTCGAACGTACCATATTTATGATATCGTGAGTATCTAGCTTAAATACGTTTCTGGGCAAAGTGGTACACTCCGAGTTGAAATTAGTCCGACTCGTACTCGTACTCGTACTCGTACTGTTATCATAATGAACGAGCGATCGCGCAAAAATGTTGAGCGTAGGCGTGTGAGTTCGTCAAGTAACGTGAACTTGAGCAACTTAGTCACGGCGAGTCCGCTGGTAGACTACCTGTTGTACTTCGTTAGGCGGCCACTTACTCGCAAGCGACGCGACGCGGGAGTAGCATCAACACTACTGCGTGATTTTATTCGTTGAAGAGACTCCACCGTATCAACCAAATGGAAGCACCGGTGCGCGAAGCGCAAAGCGTAAAAAAACGCGACGAGGAGATCTATCAAGGTAGTTGTGATCTACCAAGAGCACTGGAAGGGCGGGCTAACTCTCGCATAGATGAACAATCGCCCTTTTGGGCTATTGAGAAAGGTGCAGTTCTCCAAGAAGCACGCTGCTTCAACGATACGCAGCTCTCAGCGCGGAAGTGCCAGCAGGTACGTCCTGAAGTACACTTCTTTTCTTGACTCAACCCATTTTTGTTAGGTGATTACAAAGCTACTGTTTCTCTATAACCAAGGAGAATCCTTCACGAAGGTAAATTTGGCACTAAATCATTACTGCAAATCTGTTTCATCTTGAATTAGACGGAGGCAACAGAGGTTTTCTTTTCAGTTACCAAACTATTCCACGCAACAGACGGTAGTTTACGCCGTTTGCTCTATCTGATCATCAAAGAAATATGCCCCAGCGCTGATGAGGTGCGCTTCTGACTCGAATGTGTGGTGTTGGTATAACATTTGCGAGTAGGTTATTATCGTCACGTCTTCCCTCATGAAAGACATGAACAGCAACGTTGATCTTTACCGCTCAAACTCCATACGCGTTCTCTGTAGCATAACTGATGCAAGTTTGCTGGGACAGATAGAGAGATTTCTCAAGCAAGCTGTTGTCGATAAATGCCCTGCAGTCTCGTCGGCTGCGCTCGTTTCTGGACTTCGATTGATGAAAGTAAGTCATCCAACTTGAATATTGCTTCTCAGTAACTTATCTTGCGAACTAGGTAAATCCTGAAATTGTGCGACGGTGGAGCAGTGAGATTCAGGAAGCCGCAAGTTCAGATAACGCATTAGTGCAGTTTCACGCTATTTCTTTGCTGTATCAAATAAGAAAAAGCGATCGACTTGCGGTGAATAAGTTCGTGCTACAGTGTATTCGTAGTAATATTCGATCACCACTCGCAACTTGCGCCATTATACGATACATTTCTGAAGTAAGTTGGCAAGCATGAATCTAGTCCGACACTTGTTTAACTGTTCAATTGAAGAGTATGGAAACTGATGATTCAGCTGATTCTATGGTATTCCAGGGGTTTCTTGAAACGTGCCTCCGAAACAAGTCCGAGACTGTTGTCCTCGAGGCTGCCAAGTAAGAGTTGATAGTTCTCGTTCCCTCGCTTTTTTCAAGTTTCGTTTGATAGGACTATCGCTCGCTTAGAAAAGACAGAAGCAAAGCTCTTACAATCTTGTATGACAGTCCTGCAGCTATTGCTCTCTTCACCGAAGAGCATCATGCGCTTTGGTGCGATCAGGGCCCTCAACTTGATAGCAATCAGAGATCCAGGAGCGGTATCCTACTGCAATACGGAGCTAGAAAGCTTAATATCGGATCCAAATCGAGCGATTTCCACGGCTGCAATCACCACTCTACTTCGTACTGGTAGTGAGGCGTCAATAGAAAGGCTGATGCAACATATTTTGACGCTTTTCAGTGCACTACAGGTGAGTCCATAAGATGAAGTGCTCACATCTACTTACATCAGTATTTTTGAGCAGGATGAGCACAGAGTCACAGTCATCGATGCGATTCGTTCTTTATGCACAAGATACCCGTCGAAGCACAGAGCTTTCATATCCTTTTTGTCGACGATTCTTCGTGATGAGGGTGGTTTTGAATACAAACAGGCGATTGTCGACTGTATGATTCATATTATCCGCCTGAGTGAATCAGTCAAAGATCTTGGATTACTTCATCTTAGTGAGTTTATTGAAGACTGCGAATACACGCATTTGTCTATTGATATTCTACACGTACTTGGAGAAGATGGTCCTTTAACTAATGATCCCAGCAAGTACATTCGATACATCTATAACAGGCTGTTTCTTGAAAACGCTGCGATTCGTGCTGCAGCAGTTTCCGCATTAACTCGCTTCGGCATTCACTGTCCAGCTCTACGTAGGCAGCTTGCGACGCTACTACTGAGATGTATGCATGATGCCGATGATGAAGTACGCGATAGGGCGACGTTATGTCGACACTGGCTGGATGTTGATGGGTTTGTGACCACGAAAGAGATTGCTTCAGTGCAGGTTGAGCAGGCCCTCTCCATCTACTTAGATTCTGACACAGTAGATGCATTCAACCTTAAGAACCTTACGTTCTCTTCTCTCGGAGAAGTTAATATCATCCAACATGAGAAGGTTTTGCTTGATGAACAGAAAGGAAGTACCAGCAGCTATATGTCTGCGTTATTCTCAATCCCAGAGTTTGCGAGTCTCGGCGGAGAGGTCACGGTAGTTCAATCGAAGATCCGGACTGAACGTCTTTCTAACAATACCGCAGACTTCACCGTTAATACCTCTCACAGAGAGTGAAACGGAATACAAGGTATGTGTTCACAGAAGAAATGGGAACAGACTAAAACATCCCCTACTCAGGTGTCGTGTATCAAGCATGTTTTCAGGAGCCATGTTGTATTCCAATTTCTCTGCACCAATACAATCGAGGATCAAGTTCTAGAAAATGTCTCCGTAAATATGGAAGTTCTTGGAGAGGATGATGGCAGTCTTGTTGTTGAACACACTCATGTTCTACCTAGACTACTAGTGAATGTCCCAGATTTCACATACGTTTGCTTCAAACGAACGCAGGTGGGTAATATTGGTTAGTTTTCTATTGATGGCATTTTCAACGTCGTTTAGCGCCAGGTGGTAAATTCTAAATTTGCTTGCTCTCTCCAGTTTACAGCGAAGGAGATCGACCCTGTGTCGAATGAGCCTGAAGATGTGGGCTACGAAGATGCTTACGTCTTAGAAGATGTTGCTGTCCTTCCAGCAGACTTAGTGACCGCGACAAAGCTGTCTAATCCTATCGAGATGCTACCTTCATAGTGTTCCGCGACTAAGCTATTGTTCGTCCTACAGCTTTGGCGAGTTTTGCGGCCATGGACAGAGACGACATCACGTTGCGTGTACGGTGAAAGTCTGTCTCTGGATGCTCTGCGTGACTTTTCATACATCTCGAGGCTTTCTCTTTACCAGCCATCAGGCGCACAGGGTGGGTGGCGTCGACACATATTCACTGGTCTTGTCGATTGGAAGGAGAAGCTGGTGGCGAAGGTTGACGTTCACACTAACACACAGCCTGGCTTCGCTGTGGCTTACGCAACAACGAGAGCTGATACACTGGGATCTTCGCAAGTTGTCCACGAAGAGCTCGGGGATTTAAGGATAAGATACAAGTTAGACATGTACACGTAAAATATGTGGAACAGTAAGTCAGCAAGTGATTCAGTGGTTGAGCGCTGATTTCTCGCCCTCGTACTAGGTACAGCGTGTGAGAAAACGTCGAGCAACGCGTGACAGCAAAGACGTACCTCACGAAAGCGGCGTAAATACAGCTTTAATGGCTCCACATAATTCTCAAATCCAAGTGTACTCATTGCCCATAGCAGATCGTCACCGTTGATCGTTTTTCGCTTTTGCTTTTGACATTTGTCACTAGCCCTGAAAAGAGCTTTAGCACTGTTTGAAACACGTCGCTGAATTACTTACTCACTCGTCACGAAACTGATGAACTCAGACACGCACTCTTGTACAGTTTCTTTCGCATCCTTCGCGATTTTTGCATTCGAAGGGAGTGCTTTTTTCATGATGCGGCTAATGTTTGCAACTGGAAGAAATCTTTCTTGTTCACGAACTACAGTTGCCCCGGTTGAGTGCCCTCCCCCCAAGTGTTCCATGACACTCGGGAGTCTTGTGATGTAGTGTATGCGACTTTTTAAACTTTGCAACCTGTCACTCTTTTCGTGTTTTTAAGAGAAATATTCGGTGTGGGCGACACCCTACCGACGCTCTCTCCACGTACGACGGGAGTATCTGCGTCCTCAACGCCGTCGACCGGTAGAACACAGCTTTCCTTCGCCTTCGTACGAATTTCAGTGCAGACAGAATACCACGCGCCTAACAAATTTTCACAAATGCCGAATTACACTACCAAATTAGGTCGACTAAGTCCAACTAGGAGCACCGTAGACAACTAACTAGATTTATCAGAAAGTTTCGAAGTATTTCCGAAAAAAAAGAGTATTTCGTGCTCCATCGGCCTAAGCCCCTAAAAACTGACCAGAAAAAAGGATAACTTTCCGTCTAACTTACCCCCTGAAAATTAGCTCGTCGATTTTCGAATTGCAAGTTTTAAGGCGATGGAGAGACACTAAACCCGACCCCGGACTCAAATTTCGAGTAATGACTCGTCAAAGCTTAAATTTGACGATAACTTTGCTCCGCTGCGGGCCTGCAAATGTCATAAAACGCCATTGTCACGCATCTACATTTTATGTAAAAAATTCCTCAAAATTTCATTTCTCACCGCCTCTCTGAGTTCTCGACCTTCGGCGAAGGTCCTTCGCACAAGGACGAAATAAAATCCGTTTTCCAGAAAGCCATGGGTAAAATACTGCTATCAACTCACTCGGCGAGACTTGAGGAAATCGGGGACCATAGTTGACCGACTGGCGCCGATGTCCACTTTACATATATGCGAAGGGTTTTCGGACGAAGCCGTCCGAAACTGCTTCAAAATACCCTGTGTCCCTAGTGACTGTTCTGACGTAGACTTTTTCCTCACGCCAGAACGCACCTGTATACTTTACACTCGACTGACTTGGTACATCTTGGCGCCGGATGATCTTCAGCGGAGGTGCGTCCGAGTTGGACGTGGCTTCGTCTCGAGAATATTAGTTGTTTATGTCGACGACTCGACGGCTACGGAAAATCTAGCTTCGCTGAACAGAAGCTGCAGTGTGTC
>Ga0181587_10005447_pt1 | contig 10407 bp, 7 predicted proteins | sample 071ome_27_FD_132463 | JGI IMG/M metagenome (GOLD analysis project Ga0181587, IMG submission 132463) | Coastal salt marsh microbial communities from the Groves Creek Marsh, Skidaway Island, Georgia - 071409AT metaG (megahit assembly) | ecosystem: Environmental > Aquatic > Marine > Intertidal zone...
CAGATAATCTTTGAGTTTTCCTGATTCTAGATAGTCCTCATAGAAAGGAATTCTTTCTTCTGACCATAACGATCCGACCATCAATAAGAATGGTAAAATTGGTAGAACAAAAATTTTCATTGATATTGTTATTTTCTTGGGTCGATCAAAAGGTCAACTAAAAGAGCTTATAGCGTGCTCAACGATTTCGAGGGTTTTACTAATATCATCTTCGATATGTGCTGAGCTGATAAAACAAGTTTCATAGGAAGATGGAGGTAGATAGACTCCATTTTCCAGACAGGTGTGAAAAATCTTATTGAACGATTCGTGCCTGCTTTTGACTGCGTCATCAAAGTTCAAGACGGGAGAATCAGTAAAGAAAAGACAAAACATAGAACCCACCTGAGGAACCTGAACAGGAAGACCTTTTTGACGGGCAATATCTTTAATGCCCGAGGCAATCTGTTTCCCCATCTGGTCAAGTCGGTCATAAGGATTGCTCTCTTGGAGAAGTTTTAGAGAGGCAATACCGGCAGCCATAGCCAGCGGGTTGCCACTCAAGGTGCCTGCCTGATAGACTGGTCCAAGGGGTGCGAGCTGATTCATGATATCCTCTTTACCTCCAAAGGCACCCACGGGCAATCCTCCACCGATGATTTTTCCCATCGCGGTGAGGTCTGGAGTGATTCCGGTTAACTTTTGGACACCACCGGAGGTTAATCGGAATCCGGTCATGACCTCATCAAAAATCAGAACCACTCCATGCTCGGTGCAGAGCTTACGTAATCCTTCTAAATATCCCTCCATAGGCAAAATTAAACCGCAGTTGGCCGGGAAAGGCTCAACAATGATAGCGGCGATTTCATCGGAGGAAGTAGAGAGGGTTTGCGATACGGCATCTAAATCATTGTAAGGAAGCACAATCGTCTCCGCCGCAAAGGATGAGGGTACCCCAGCACTGTCGGGGTTGCCGAGGGTCAGGGCACCGGAACCAGCTTTGACTAACAAGCTGTCAACATGGCCGTGATAACAACCGGCAAACTTGATAATTTTATTCCGTCCAGAGTAGCCACGGGCCAAGCGGATAGACGACATCGTGGCCTCGGTTCCGCTATTGCACATGCGTACTTTTTCGACGGAGGGAACGAGTTCCACAATGAGTTCGGCCATTTCCACTTCCAATGGGCCAGGTGTGCCAAAGCTGGTACCGTGAGACAGGGCTTCGGCAATAGCTTCCCGGATCAACGGGTGGTCGTGTCCGTTGATTGCCGGACCCCAGGTGCATACATAGTCGATTAGTTCCTGCCCGTCTGCAGTCGTCAGTCGGCTACCCGATGCCTTTTGGGTGAAAAAGGGGGTCCCTCCCACAGAGCGGAAGGCACGGACCGGGGAGTTGACCCCACCGGGAATCAGTTTTTTGGCTCGTTCGAAAAGAGATTCAGATGTGTTCATAATCGAAATTTTTTAATTGGAGTATTTTTGAACAATGGGCATGCGCCTCCCGATACCAAAAGCAAGGGGGCTGACCTTGAGTCCTGGGGCGGCCTGTTTTCTTTTATATTCATTACGGTCGACCAAGGAGACAATTCTCCTAACTGTCTCCTCTTCAAACCCTTGGCCAATAAGTGAGTCAATTGAGCCCCCTTCCTCGACATATTCTTGTAGAATGGCGTCAAGAATTTCGTATTCCGGTAGAGAGTCGCTATCCTTTTGGTCCGGCCGTAGTTCGGCAGAGGGTGGTTTTTCTATAGAATTAAGCGGGATGATTTCATGATCTTTGTTGAGATGACGAGCGAGTTGAAAGACTTTTGTTTTTGGGAGGTCTGAAATGACCGCCAACCCTCCACACATGTCTCCATATAGGGTGCAGTAGCCCACTGCCAGTTCACTTTTATTCCCAGTAGTCAGAAGGAGAGCACCAAGCTTATTGGATACCGCCATTAAAAGAAGTCCCCGGCTTCGGGCTTGGAGGTTTTCCTCGGTCACATCCGGATCCATTCCTGCGAATAGGGGAGCGAGTTCGTGCTCTGCGGAGTCGACGATCTTCTGGATCGGCAAAGTATGGTAGGCAATACCCAGGTTTTGGGCGAGTGACCTTGCGTCGTCCCGGCTATGGTCACTGGAAATGGCGGAGGGCAAGCTAATCCCAATCACATTTTCTTTTCCCAGGGCCTCTACTGCCAGGGCGGCGGTTACCGCGGAATCTATTCCTCCGCTCAGCCCAATCAGTCCCTTCTTGAATCCGCTTTTGTGTGCGTAGTCGTGCAGACCGAGGACGAGAGCTTTGCGGATGGATTCCATCTCACTTTCAGGATCTATTTTCGTGGATACTTTGCTGGAACCTAAATCAATAACCATGCAGGAAGACTCAAAGGGAGCTGCCTGCTGGATCGTTTTGCCATCGGCAGAGAGAGCGACGGAAGAACCGTCAAAGATTAGTTCATCATTGCCCCCCACTGCATTCACGTAGAGCAGGGTGCAGTTCATTTTATCCACCACCCTGTGGAGGAGCTCCTTCCTTTGGTTCTTTTTGAGGTAGTGCCAGGGACTGGCGGAAAGGTTGATTAGCAGATCGGGTTGGAGGGAGCAGGCTTCCTCCAATGGATCGCTGGTATGTAAGTCCTTATCGATGTTCCAGATATCTTCGCAAATGGTGACGGCAATTTTTTGGCCCAAATGGGTAAAGGAAAGTGGAGCCTCCCCGGAGGCAAAATACCTATCCTCATCAAACACATCATATGTTGGGAGGAGTCTTTTCTGGAAGAGCTGAGCGACCGTGCCATTGGTACAGAGGGCAGCGGCATTGAAAAAAGGTTCCCTCCCGTTTCCTTTTGCTAACTGAGGAAAACCAATCAGGGCAGGGCAGGGACCTGTTTGCCGAGCAAAATCCTTCAGGGTTTGTTGACAGTCCTCCCCAAAGCGCTTTTTCAGGAGCAGATCGCGGGGGGGGTAACCACATAGGGCAAGTTCAGGGAAGACCACAAGTTCTGCCCCCCGTTCAATCAAGTCAATGTAAGCGTTTTGGCAGATTTGTAAATTCCCGCCAAGGTCGCCCACAGTTGGATTAATCTGTGCGACACCAATTCTCATCTGTTGCCATGAATATCCATTTAAGGGTTCAATCTAGTTAATTTCTTGGCAAAGGCGACCTTGAATAGCCAATCAGAAGCTTTCCATAGTAGAGTAAGGCTAGGTTCGGCCAATATTGACAGGGTGTGTTACGTATAATTCTATGGAAATATGAAAATATTAATTTATCAGCTAGTTATTTTTGTGGTTGCTCAAAATATATTAGCTAAATCCAGTACTTTATCATTCTTACCAGAGGAAAAAAGTAGCCCAATTCATAACCATCCAAATCTTGAGGTTATATTTGATGAGAAATCTGCCCCCAGTGGGTTCTTAGATTTCCTCTTAGAAGGAGAAGCTTGGCAAAGGTGCCAGTCTCCAGACTTCATCCCTGATAATGAAATGAGCGAGATTCAAGGTTTATTGGTTCGTGAAGCCAAAAATTTCCTGAAATCTCTAGGTTATTTAGATTCCAAAGTTTCTGCGAAACAAAGTATAATCGAGAACAAAATACTGGTTTCCCTGCATGTAACTACGGGCGAAGTATCTAAATTTTTGGGCTATGAAATAGATCCAAAATATCCCGCTTGGCTCAGTCAACTGATCCGTGTGCTTACAGGTGTAAAAGCGAAATCTTATGCCGATTACATACGATCTGTTGAGGACTTGGATTTGAGTGACGGAATGTTTTCAGCTAACCAGCAGGTCGTTTTTTCCAACTCCGATCTTTCACAGGAGAAATACTACCGTTGGTTTGGTGATGCTGATTTGTTGATTTTTCCCAAAAAACAGGAGGGTTCTGCATTTCCTGGATTTACTTCGTTGGATTATGCTTCGGCACTTGCTTCTATTGCTGGTGGAGGAGATAAAGATTCGGGGTGGCTTAATCTAAGCCTCTCGCGATATTTGGAAGAAATTAACCTCATTGCAGGTGCTCAAGCAGCCAGAAAAGGATATCCTGGTCTTGAATTATCTTTTCAGTCTAGAAGAGTGGATAATGGTTTCTACATGGTCATTCATGCCAAGGGTTTTAAAGAGGCTTTAACCCTAGGTGAAATTATCATCGATGGGCTTTCTTCCCATGAGCCTCAAATGGTGGAAAATTGGGTAAGGAAAGAAATCAATTTATCGAATGGTCAGATCCTCAAAACTTCGGACTTCCAGAATTTGAGAAATAAGTTACTCGAGTCTGGTAGTTTTTATCATGTGGGTGTTCGTCCTAGTAAATTGTCTGGGGATTGTGATCTCTTGATTACCCTTCGTGATCATAAGCACCTTCCCCAGTTGGGGGCTGACTTAGCACCGGAGCAAGAGGCTCTTCGATTACTGGCTCGTTTTATTTTTAAAAAGCCAAATTTAAAAGCCAGATTTAAGATTGCAGATAAGGAAATTAGCTTATTTTTAGACCAAAGGAACCCTGTTATTTCACTTAAAATTTCATCTTCTGACACCAAGCAGGGAGATCTTACCATATCCTTCAGCGAAGACCGGTTTTATTTACATGATGAAAACCCTGAAAAGGGTGGTAAGCAATTCTTGATGTCAATAGGAGGAGTGCTCTCCTTGGGTCTTCAGTTAAATCCGAGTGCAGAAAAAAGCCGAAATTTCTCCATGGGAATGGGGTTTTCAAATATGAAAAAAGGGCTTCATATTATCACGGATTTTACCCCAGCAGGCTTACTTTATTCCAAATCTGAGAAGTTGTTTGATCAGGTAACCAAGTTGGATGATGAATGGATTCTTGATAGTCAAAGCATGAATATCTCGATCAAGACAGAGCAGGGTGAGGTAAAGGAGGTCAAGTTGGTCACAAAACCAAGTTTAGCCCTGCCAGTCGCGGGATTAGAAATTCTATTCACTGAAGAGAATATAGGTCCCCAAAAGGATTATCTTTCAACATTTGAACGAACCGAAACCGAGAAAATTTCTCATCACATTAAAAATGCACTCAATGTGTTTTTTCAGGAACCTGAAAATTCTGAAGAAGAATATGAACATAGCTTAATTAAAAATCTTTTACTACCTAAGGCATTGGATCTCCTAGCCATTTTATTTTCTACTGATTCTGTGCTTAATAAAAATCATTCTTTAGGAATTGAAGCACCTCGGAATCAAAAATTAGATCAAGCCGAACTCAATATCGAAGACTACCTTGCACAATTGCTTGGCTGGGAATCGGGCACATGGCCCAGTCAATTACTTCAGACCTACTTTTATCTTCAACACAGAGATGCTCAGAGCTTTTTTACATCTATAGGTCAGGCAATGGATTCAGATCAAATTGGCCCACTTGGAAACTTATTATTTGGAGTTTTGTGCCAGAACATTAATTCCCATGAAGGTGTCAGGAATTTTTATTTTAAGACTAGATTGAGCAATGAAGCCCCTTTCCTAATCGCTGATTTAAGAGACCTCAATCTTATGGATGAAGCTATTGATTGGCTTCTTCTCGTAAAAGAATCCAAAGAACTGCAGGATTATTTAATTAAAAATGGTATTCCTTCCGATCCATTTTTATTATTTCTTCAACAAGTATCCCCTAGTAATTCAAAAGAAGAACAAGATATTTTGGTCTGTGAGTTTGTGAATGATTATTATGAGCCCTTTTGGGCAAGCCAAATTAATCATCTAGCTAAAAGCATTTTGCAGTCCAAGGCACCTTGAAGCCAATTATACCATCGTTTTGAATTCATGAATTCTACAAAATTTGGGGCAGGTTTTATTTTAGCCTCTCAATCTCCTCGAAGGCATGAACTTCTTAAGAATTTAATACCTGAATTCGAGGTGTTGGCTCCTGATGTACAGGAATTAGAAGATCATGCAGAAGGTTCTGTCGCATTGGTATTGGAAAATGCTCGAATGAAGGCTGAAGCCGTATCGAAAGGGTATCCAGATCATTGGGTTCTGGGTGCCGATACAATCGTTACTCTTGGCAATACGGTCCTAGGCAAGCCTAATAATCTGGATCATGCCATGGAGATGTTATTGTCTTTATCTGACCAAACTCATGCGGTACACACGGGCATTTGTTTGGTGAATGCTTCGACGAACTATTTTTTGAACGAAGTGGTCAGCAGTCATGTGACTTTTAAAAGATTAGACCCTTCCATGATTTTGGAATATTTCCAGTTTATTGATCCGTTGGATAAAGCGGGTGCTTATGGAATACAGACGAAACCGGAAATGATTATCGATTCATACCAAGGTTCTTTAACCAATATCATTGGTCTGCCCCTTGAGAGAATGAATGAACTGATTTCCAGTATACTTATCCATTGATTTGAATTTCATTCATAACTAGGGGTAAGGACTATAGCTTCATAACGTTCGATTCCGTGATCAAGAAAATCTTAATTTCTCTCTCTATATTTTGGATCATATTTTTGGTCATTCTCATCAACAGGGATGATTCGAATCCCCTTGATCAAGAAGAGTCGAGTGCTCCGGTCAAAGAGTATTTCCCGGAAGTTACTCAAGATAGGCCCAAAAAAGATATGCCTGAAAAGGAAATGCCTGCGATGGAAAAAGCGGCGGAAGTAATTCCGTTTTCTCCTCTGCCTGCACCTATTGATTTAGCCAAAAAATCCGATGAGAAACCGGTAGATGATCCACCCAAGTTAGAGACAAAGAAGACGGAGGAAAAGAGCCCTGTTTCTTCTACGAAGTCCAAAGATTTCGGTCTGGTCTGTACTTCAATTGAAGCGATTGCATCTCGATTTCGGCTAATTGAATGGAAAAGATCAAAGTATGTCATCCTCGAGGACCTTGAGAAGTTTAACTCCACCAAGAATTATTATCCAAAGCATACATTCAAGATCAGGGTGCCCTACAAAGAAATGATTCATGCCAATACTAAGGAAAGCATTTTTGTTCCCACCACCATCAAAGACCCAAATGTTCGGCTTGTGGTGCAATCATTAAGCATTACCAAAAAGAAACTTAGTTACTCCAATCTTACGCAACCTATTGGTCATGTAATTTTGCGTGATTTTAAAATTGGAGGTCCTCCTTACGAAATAACGAGTGAACAAGTTGCTCCGGCTACTTTCACCTATCGTATTTTTTGCGAACAAAACCTAGGTCCGCAAAAGTTTTTTCACGACTTAACCGGAAAACCTTCGGGATATAAGTTCGGCATTTGGGGCTTTGAGTATCAAATTACTCAGTTGAATCCCAATGAGGGTAAGCTCAGTGTTATGAAAAAAGATTTAAAAAACTCGGTGTTTCAAGAAAAGGTCCTTGTTGCCCAAAATTTATCTCTATAATTCTCATCGCCATAATAATATGAAATCTCTGATTACTGTTTTCTTTTTCCATATCCTGTTCTCGGCATATTCGATCTCTTTTGGACATGAAGAAGAACAACGCTGGATATTAGTCAAGGGTCGTGGTGTGGTGGAATCAGCTGCGGATCTTGCCATTCTTAAATTGGGAGTGATTAGTGTGGCCAAGTCGGCTCAGTTAGCCACTGAAGTGAACAACCGGAGTATGAAAAAGATTTTTCAGGAACTGGAAAACGCCGGGGTCGATGAAGAGGATATCGAAACAATAAACTTCAACCTCAAGCCTCAACGCGAATATCGCAAGAATCAACCACCTGTGATTGTAGGCTATCAGGTATCGAATACCTTGCTCGTCGAAATTCACGACCTTTCCAAGGTTGGGGAGATCATGCAGGTAGCAATCGATGCTGGAGGAAACAATTTTCAGTCTCTTGAGTTTTCCATTGCTAATCCATCCGAACAAGAAGAGGTGGCACGGAGAAGGGCCGTAGAGAATGCCGTTGCTCGTGCAGAAACTCTAACCGAGTCTCTCGATACCGAGATTGGAGAGCCTCTTACCATTCAAGAAATTCAATTTTCTCATCATCCCCAACACAATCGTAGAATGATGATGGCAGATGCCCTTCATGCCGAAAGTGCTAGTGTTCCAGTTCATGCACCTCAGGACTTGATTACCACAGTAGAGGTACAAATAAAATTTTCATTAAAATGATGGTTGAGGGGAGTATTCCCCACTTGACCCTTAACTATTTCAATTTATCTTAAAGGATTGATTTGTTGCCGGCGTAGCTCAGTTGGTAGAGCAGGAGACTCTTAATCTTTTGGTCGTGGGTTCGAGTCCCTCCGCCGGTACCATTTCCCTTAGTTAGGTATAACCGTTACCTTAAAAGCGTTGCTTCTGGAGATCAATTTACGATTGGATCCATTTTCATATCTCAATGTGAGGCCCTGAAACGGAAAGATCCTTCCATAGGATACATCACGTGAAAAGCTCATGCCAGAGCCGCTACCCATAAAAGATATTTTGTTTCCGTAGGGAAATCCCATGAGGCTGGCACTCTCCATTGCCCCAAATTTTTGTCCTTTGTACTTGGCACCAGTGACCGCCCACTTTTCTTTAAATGGGTAAATGCGCGTCTTACCAGACTTGGGTTTTAGAACCAGTGAACCATCCCCGATGTATGGCATAATTTCTTTCATTGATAAGTTTTTAGAGTTGGGGACTATACCGGGTATGGAGGCACCAATTCTAATACTTGTGGGTTCTTTTTCTCCAGAGGGATCGGTCATCTTAGACCAAAAGGCTAATCCTTTATCATTCATTTGAATATCATATTGAAATTTGCCTCCATTATTAAAAGTTCCAAGAATCGTAGTTGTATCCCGCTTCATGGATGGTTCGGGAGGATTTTCGAAACCGGTAATGTTTCTCGATCTTCTGCGGTGTTTTTCAGGATTGCTCGTATCCGTATACTGCGTGCCAAAACCTACACTAAAGGTTTTAGGCGGCTTGGTTGGGTCTTTACTGTTTTTGAGCCAGATTTTGACCCCGCTTCCTGTTGAACTTAAGGCGGCATCGAACCTCTCTGATTGAAATACGGTGTTATACCCTTTGAATGGACCATTGGCAAAGGCAGCTAATCGAGAGCCTTTTGCTGGGGAAATGGTTGGCTTGCGGTTTGCGGTAAGACTCTTTCTTCTAAGGGCCTCAATCAGTGCCTGACTTTCAGCGTTGAACTTATCCCAAGGTAATTCTGTTGGGCTACTTTTACCTTTTAAGAGAATCGACACAATGTAATCGTCTGCATCCAAAAAGCTTGCTGAAATCGAAACTCCATCGTTGTTTTGCAATGGATGTACTTTATCTAAATCTTCGTTTGTGACAGTGGGGATCTTCATTTTCTTGCGGGTCACCGCAAAAGCTTGAGCTTTGTTCTCTTTTTCGACTTGTAAGTCTTTAAGTTTTCCAGCTAATGCAATGGCTTGCTTGGATAGGTTGTCCACATGAATTTCCACTTCGCTTCCTGAAGTTGTATCGAGAACGACTTCATCATTCTCAAATTTGATGAACTTGGCCTTTAAGGAACGATTATCCGCACTTATCCAAATCTGAAAGTTGTTTAAATCGAGTGGACCTTCAGGGTCTGTTCCCACCTCGTCATTGGCTGGTTTAATTGGTTTTTGGGAACTTACTGTATTGTCCTGAGGTTTAGTTTCAGGATTGCTGGAAAGTTTTCGGGCAAGGTTTTTGGACTCTTGACTTAGTGAAGAAAGCGGAAGGTCAAAAGTTTGCTTATTCCAAAGTAATTTGACTGCTGAAGAAGTAGCACTGATAAATTCTGCCTCAATGATCCTGCCTTGCAGATCTTTCCAAGGATGCAGGGTTTTCGTTTCAGGGTCAGCAGGTTTGGTTTCGTTTTTCAGCTTGATCGCGAGGGCCTTGGAGAACGCACTGAGTGAGTCAAGGGGGAGGTCAAGTTCCTGCCCGTCCATGGAAATAGTTAGGGTGTCGGAACTACTACGGACAAAAGCCGCCTCGATTTTTTGACCGTTCACATCCGTCCACACATAGTTTTTTGCAATGACCGCATGCGTGAAAAAAGGCCATACAATTAGGGTGAGAACAAAAAGAGTTAAATTTCTCATTATGCTTCGATTAATTGTTTTGTGGAATGGGTTGTCAACAACAGGAAATTCATTGTCCAAAGACTGAATGCAAATTTTTCAGTGAAATCCTGGCACATTCTTCGGCCGAGGGAAAGTAATCGAATGCTTCCACGGATACCCATTTGTTGTAACCTATTTGCTTTAGGGTATGGGCGACTTGATTAAAGTCTGTCTCTCCCTGACCAGGGCCTCGTAGGTTGGAGTCGTTGGCATGAAAGTGAATGCAGTCTGCGTGATACTCTTGGATGGAATGACAAACCCCATGAGGTTCGGCGGTCATCGCCTTGACATCGAGGTGTAATCCGCAAGCCGGGTGATTTACCGCCCGAACAAAATCTCTGCCCTGCTCACAGGAACTAAGGAAGTCGGTCTCCACCTTGGCCAGGGGTTCAATCGCAAAAGCCAC
>Ga0181587_10005456_pt1 | contig 10402 bp, 6 predicted proteins | sample 071ome_27_FD_132463 | JGI IMG/M metagenome (GOLD analysis project Ga0181587, IMG submission 132463) | Coastal salt marsh microbial communities from the Groves Creek Marsh, Skidaway Island, Georgia - 071409AT metaG (megahit assembly) | ecosystem: Environmental > Aquatic > Marine > Intertidal zone...
ATGTGGTTTTTCCACCAGTAGTAGTTCAACCCAAGGTTCACCTCGTTAACATCGTCAGCAACAGCAGTTCCGTCGTTACAAACGTTTACGCTGTTTCCAAGTCCACCCTGGATATCGTTTCCGATAGCAGCTCCGTTATCACAATCGATGTACCCGTATCGCAGAGCAAGTTCCCACTCCTTTGGCTCGAGGAAGTAACCGAGCTGAGCGTAGAACCCGTCTGAAGAAAGGTCTGCACCACCGCCAAGGTCGTGCTCAAGAGTGAAGTATTCAGCATGGAAACTCATTCCACCCTGCTTTACGTTCAGGTCAGCGCTCAGTACGAACTCATCAACTGTAGCGCCAACGAACGCAAGCTCGTTCTCACCGAAACCAGCCGCTACTCCAACGTTAACCGCCATATCTTCAGTATTTCCGATATCACCTTCAACGAATGGATCCATGTCACCCATGAGGTTTCCTCTTAGAGAAACAACCATAAGGTGGTTATTGTCAGTACCATTTCCGTTCAGGCCTTCATTTGTGCTGTTCCCGTTAAAAAGAGCTGCAGCAAATTGCCAATCATCGTTAAGTGCAACATCAGCGCGCACCCCTTGGTTTCTCTGGATTGAGTAGAAGTCACTCACAACCGAACGGTCTGCAAACTGCAAGTTTTCGACGCGAGTTGAAAATCCACGAGAGATATCAGGACGGAATTGACCCATCTGAACTCCACCCCAATCACATGCATTCCAAGTCATGTATGCATCAAGGAGAGTAGCACCCCCGTTGTTAAGTCCTGGTTCGCCACGACCCAATTCGAATTCCACGTTGTATTCGAATTCTTCATGCAGCACTGACCCAGCCACGCCTAAACGAGCTGTTTGTACTGAGAACCCCGACACATTAGAAGCACCAGGTGCTACATCGTTATCCACATCCGTAAATGTGTAACGAGTCTGGAACTTCGTATAAATTGAAGTAGAGAATCCAGTATCAGCGAAATCGAGTCGTGACCCGTTTCTCCAATAAACCTTCGCTCCACCTTCATGATGCGCTCCTCGCGCCTCACTCTTTGTAATTACTCCCTTTTCAACCAGTAGGTCCTCAAGACTCTTCGCCTGAGATACTGCTGGAAGAAGAAGTAGCAACGATGCCAATACTGTTAGCTTACGCATGAGCTTCTTAGCCTCCATTAGAACAACAAGTATAGCGTCTCAGCTCAAAACAGATGCTGTTCAGGAGTTGCTTCGCAAAAAAAAGAGAAGTTTGTAACTTTTTATGAATACCGAGACTCTCCCCAGCGTCATAACAGTGCCTGACAAACTTGCTTACGCAACACACTCCTAAACGGCCTCTCGCTTCGTTTCTCTTCTTTAGTACTTCGGGGTATCAACGCCATGGAGTATCGAAGTAGAGTATCCCCACTTCGATGCTGCGCATAACATGCGACACCGAACCTCAACGCGGGGCCACTCATGACCACGCTAAACATACGCTCGTTTCTCTTTCCCTAAAAATTAAGAGCAGCCTTTCGAGCCAATCACTCATTTCTAGACAAGCAAAACGAGACAAAACCGTCTGAGTCCGCTAGAATTCGGCTAGAGTATGCAACAAACTCCGTCTTCTCTAAAGACAAAAACGTTACGGGGTTACACAGTGAGATTCGTACCTTTCGAATCTTAAAAACAAACGGTGGTATAGAATAAAGTGAAAAATCCATATTCCCTCGATAGAACAGAGCAGGAGCTCATTTCACCAGTCCAGAACCTATGTCGAGAAGAGCTGACGAAGCTCTGTTTAGAGGCGCTCAAAAGCAAAACAGCGTTTCCTCATGGGGTGCTTCGCTCGTTAGCTGAGCTTGGATTAACGGGGCTTTCTATCAGTGAGGAGTTCGGAGGGATAAAGGGAGGGGCTCGGCTCCAAGCAGCGGTGTACGACCTGATATCAACTCAGAACCTCGGTCCAGCGATATTCATCTCAGTGCATGGCATGGTCAGTGGGCTCATAGAAAAATTCGGCTCGCCCGAACAGCAACAGGCAATATTACCGAAACTTGCCAGTGGAGAGTGGCTTGGGGCATTCGCGCTCAGCGAATCGGACGCCGGCTCAGATGCAAGTAACCTCTCTGCGACGCTGACTGAAACTCCAGATGGTTCAGCATTCATACTCAACGGCGAGAAGTGTTGGATTACGAGTGCTGGAGCGGCTTCCCTCTATCTCGTGTTTGCTCGATTGCAGGGCACACAGGGGAAAGAAGGGATTGCGGCGCTCTTGATTCAAGAAGACCAGCAAGGACTGACTATCGGTTCGCCCGAGAAAAAGATGGGGTGTGAGCTCTCGCCTATTGCCACCCTGACGTTCTCAGAAGCGGTCATTCCAAAAGAGGCTCTCCTCGGAAAGCTTGGAGACGGAATAAAGATCGCGTACGGGGGGCTGACGGGAGGAAGAATTAATATTGCTGCTTGTGCCAATGGCCTTTCACGCTCAGCACTTGATAAAACCGTTCAGTACATGAAAGAGCGAAAAGCATTCGGTTCTCGATTGTCTGATTTTCAAGGACTTCAATTTAAAATTGCTGACATGCAAACAGCTCTGGATGCGGCATCACTCCTTGTACGAGATGCCGCGACTTTACAAGAGCTCTCCCCCGCCGATAGCGAAACCCGTCTTCGTGCAGCAGAAGCAAAGCTCTTTGCTACAGACACTGCCATGAAAATCACCACTGAAGCCGTTCAATTACACGGAGCCATGGGATACATGAAGGAAACAGGCGTTGAGCAACTCATGCGAGATGCAAAAATGCTCCAAATTGTAGAAGGCGCCAATGAGATTCAACGGGGAATAATCGCTCGTGGGGTTCTCGAATAGCCGCTTTGTCCGACCCAGTCTGCTTTCCATCACCAAAGACTCTTTGGCGGGAGAGCATAAGCCAAAGGATATCATCTCGTTATAAGCGGGAGACGAACAAAAAGGTTCGTTCTTACCGTTTCTTTTATCGTGCAGGATCGCTATTCTTCGGTGTATGCAAGAACAGATTCAAACCATCAGTAAAGAATTTCAGTCAGCTCTGACAAAAATAAAAGACGTGAAGGAGATGACCGCCCTGAAACAGGAGTTTCTTGGGAAGAAGGGTTCGGTATCATCCTTAATGTCACAACTCAAAGATCTTGAACCAGAAACACGGAAAGCAATTGGAGGACAACTCCATGCTCTACGACAAGAGATTGAATCGGAGCTAAACTCATTTCGCCAACAACTCGAGCGAAATCAGGTGAATGAAAAATTGCAAGCCTCTTGGGAGGATCCGTCAAGCCGAGGCTCCTTGTTTGACCAAGGAGTCAGTGAGGCTGGCCTTCACCCAATGAGTCAGATTCTCAATGAAGTATTAGAAATCTTTACAAGCATGGGGTTTGAAGTCCTCGATGGCCCTCATATCGAAGACGACTTCCACAACTTTACCGCACTGAACATCCCTGACTCGCATCCAGCCAGAGATCTGCAAGACACGTTTTGGTTTGAGGATGGAAAACACTTACTGCGCACTCACACCAGCGGACTTCAAATCCGGGGAATGAAAGATCGCACGCCCCCCGTGAAATTCATCGGACCTGGGCAAGTATTCAGGTGCGAGCGAACTGACCAGTGGCACGACTTCTCCTTCTTTCAACTCGAAGGGCTTCTCATTGATAAAGGAATTTCGGTTGCTCACCTGCTCTACTTTGCCAAAACGCTCTTCGAAGAGATTTTCCGCTCAGAAGTTGAAATCAGAACTCGTCCAAGTTACTTCCCGTTCGTGGAACCCGGACTTGAAATCGATATGCGTCGAGATGGAGGAAAATGGGTTGAGATGCTCGGCTCTGGAATGATTCACCCACGCGTTTTAACACATATGGGGGTAGACCCAGATGAATACAGTGGGTTTGCTTTCGGCCTCGGACTCGACCGTCTCCTGCTGATGCGATACGGAGTAGAAGATATCCGTCACTTACGCTCTGGAGACCTCCGATTCGTCAAACAGTTCGCCACCTACAAAGCCGGAGGTGCCACATGTTAGTTTCTGCAAACTGGCTCCAAGATTTCCTCTCTGAACCATTCACGGAATCAGAGCGCGCACACCTTGGAGACACCCTTACACTCCATACCGCTGAAGTCGATGCTGTGAGCGAGCGAGGGGGTCACCTTGCCCAAATCTCAGTGGCGCTTATCGAAGCGATTGAGCCACATCCTGAGGCTGATAAATTGCAGCTTGCAACGGTCCGCATCAATGATGAGAACGCGGTCCAGCGAGTTGTATGTGGCGCACCTAATATAACAGTCGGAATGAAGGTTCCGTATGCACCACTCGGAACGTCTTTCCCGAACGGACTGACCCTTGAACCAAAGAAAATTCGAGGCGTTATTTCAGAGGGAATGTTGTGCTCAGCGGCTGAGCTAGAGGTTGGCGATGATCATTCTGGTATTCTTGCACTCCCAGAGGATGCTCCGATTGGGAGAACGATGACTGAGCACTTCAATGTTGAGTCCGACCTAGTCGTTGATATCGACAACAAGGCAATTACTCACCGACCAGATCTGTGGGGGCATATGGGAATTGCCCGTGAGTGCGGGGCGCTTCTCAATAAGGGCTTCAAAGCAGATCGGTTTGGGAGCGAGTGGCAAGCCAAAATGGATGGGCAAATGCAGAATGATAGCCCTTCGCCCATCGGTGTAGCTGTGAAAGATGGCACCTGTTGCACTGGATACTTCGGGCTCTCGGTAGATAATGTGAAGGTTGAGCCCAGCCCTCAGTGGATGCAAGAGCGACTGCTTGCCGTAGGACTACGTCCAATCAATAACCTCGTTGATATCGGCAACTATGTAATGCTTGAAGTAGGTGGCCCCGTCCACATCTTTGATCGCACGAAGATCTCTGGCGGCAAGATTCAGATTCGGCAAGCAGAAGAAGGCGAAAAACTCCTGCTGTTAGATGAGACAGAGGCGTTGCTGACTCCAGAAGATACCGTTGTTGCTGATACAGAAAAAGCGCTCGTGGTAGCTGGTATCATGGGTGGGGAAGAAAGTGGTGTTACTGAAAACACGACTGAAATATTCATCGAGGCAGCCACTTGGGAAAGAACTCCTATCCGAAAAAGCTCAACACGTATTGGCGTTCGGACTGACTCCTCGAATCGATTCGAAAAAGGTCTCGATCCACATCTGATGAGAACGACAATTCTTCGAACGCTCGAGCTTGTTCAAGAACTGTGCCCGGGAGCTCATGTCGTCGGCCGGCTTGAGTATGATGGAGAAAATCTAGATGAGCTCAAGGCTCCGACTGTTCCCTGCTCTGTGACGCAAATTAATGGGCTACTTGGCACTCACTACACTCAAGAAGAGATCATACAGACACTTCAAGGCCTCGAATTTTGCGTTTCATCGGATGATGAAAAAATGACGGTGAGTATTCCCTCCTTTAGAGCAACAAGAGAGTTCACATACATGGCGGACGTTGCAGAAGAAGTAGGAAGGATTCGTGGGTACGGAAGCATAACGCCGGTGTCTCCGAAACTACCAGTAACACCCGTACGTCGTCTTCCAGTTCATCAGATAGAAAAAAAGATTGCTGACTTCCTTCCTCTACACGGGAGGTTCCTTGAAGTTCAAACGTACCCCCTCATCGGAGAAAAGGGACTGGAGCAAACAGGCTGGAAATCGGCTGACCCGCTCCTCCTGAAAAACCCCCTTTCAGTAGAACAGGATCGAATGCGACCCTCGCTGATCCCCTTAATCCTCCTTGCAATGCGAGAGAATGCAAAACATTTCGAAAGCTTTCGTCTTTTTGAGATCGGACGGTCGTATCACAGCGCCACAAAGGACGGCGGATACGCTGAGGAGCAGAGGGAGCTCTGTCTCGGAATTTATTCTGAGAACACCAAAGTGAATCCTTTCCGTGCACTTGTTGATGTCATGGAGCCTCTTTTTGAGCACCTGGGAGTAGCAGTTCAGTGCGTTGAAACAACAGAAAAGTTTCCCCATCCCCTAATTCCGCTGGACTGGGAGGGTCGACATCCGTTTGCAACCCGCTCCTTCAATGGTTACGGCAAAACACTTGGAGAGGCCACAGAGGTCCATCCGCTCTTGCTCAAGTCGTTAAAGATTCGTGGACGAATCGCTCTCGGAGTCATTGCACTCGATCCAATTGCTGAACGCGTGAATAAGGTCTCGTACCCGTATGAGCCGCTGAGTCGATACCCATCTGCCGTATTTGACTGTACGGTAAGCGTGGCTCCGAGAAGTGAGTTAGAAGCACTGGCATCCGTCATGCGCAGATTTAAGGATAAGCGCGTGCTTGATCGTGCCATCGTGACAGAGTACTCCCCGTCTTCGGAGGAGCGGTATGTGACGGTTCGGTTCCGATTTGGAAGTAAGAGCGAAACGCTCTCTGGGGACGACATTAAGTCCCTAGAGAACAAGGCAATCGCCCACTTAGAAAAACATGGATACTCCTTGAAAATGGGGTAACGTATTGAAAGATTTTTTCTTTTCCAATAACGCGACGTAATTTTGCTTGCCTGAGATGCAAAATCTTTGAATAAGGCGTTCAAAACGGTTTTACTATACAGAGGAATGTATGTAACCCCGAGATGAATAGTATCTGAAGTAGTCATGTTCGATAACCAGTCGCCGAGCGAGAGCAGTAGCACTCCTGAAACCATTGATGATATTCAGGCTCTTAAACCACCTTCTCGATGGTCAGACGGAATTGCAGCGTTCCAAAACCTAGCCTATGGGATTTCTGAAAAGTTTGTCCGTGCTATTTATCTGCATGAAGCTACGCATGAACTTGAAATTCAGAATCTTCATGAGGGAGGTGCCCGTACTTCTTTCTCGAAGTTCACTCTCACGGAATCAAGCTTTAAGAATCTCTACTCTGAAATTGTGAAGCAAGTGCGGAGTCCGTATTCAAACCTTCAAGGTAATAATCTTACCCAACTCACCTTTAAAAACCCTTCGGGAGAAACAGATGGCGTATACTGTATTGTAAGTCAACAAACAGGAATACAGCATTCTCCAAGTGGGAAAGGTGTATTTGAGTATCGAGTCCTTGCAGTAGCTGCTGTTCCGAGTGAAAAAGACATTCAATCTATTCACTCAAGTGCCTGGGCAAAAACTCCCTTCAACAGAAGTCAAGTGGCGCCTCCAACTGATGTGTCGCAACTCAAAGAGTTTCTTCAGAAAAGACTTTCTCAGCTCTCGACTTTTGCCAGTTTCAAACCACAATTTATCATCCATGAAGACCGTCGTGGCGACTATGTGGAAATCAGGGATATTACATCAGGCATCAAAGCCCAACAGATCATGAAATACATCGGGAAGAACTTTACGGATCTGGAGTGCCGCCGATTTGAATATCGATACAAAGATGCGCCAGATTCAGCTCCCACCTTCTGGTCGGTACATGTGAAATACCGAGGCGCCGATTCTAGCGGGACGGGCCACTTCTGATCACCAGAAGCGTCGGACAAAACGATCCGTTAAAGACTTGGAGTTGATCAGAAATCTTCCAATCAAAAGCTTGCTTCTCAATGATTTGAAATATGATATCTGTCGCCTGAGTGCAGCAAATCAATACGCTGCCCTTCTTTAGCACTCGATGAGCTTCGCTCAAGAATGATGTATACAGATTTTCAAGATCTTCCCTCTTTCCATGCGCTTCACCCCAGGGAGGATTCGTTAGGATTGCATCAATCGAGTCTTTCTTGAGTGGTATCTGTGCAGCACTTCCTTCGTAGATAGTGGTGCTATTGAAAAACGCAGCGCCCTTCTGTGTTTCTATATTTAATCGACATGCGTGAAGTGCATCCTGAGAAATATCCCCACCTATTAATGAAACATACGATGAGTCCTCCATTAGCTCACACAGCAACGTTCCACTACCACAAAATGGATCGAGAACTATGGGGCTCCTTTCGATTCCTCCTCTTGATTGTTCTCTTGCGAGAAGAGTCACCATCGCTGCGGCAATATTCGCATGAAGTGCACCTCTATAATCTGCCACTCGCCACTTCCGTGTAGAGAGTGGCTTCGGTGAGACACGAATGACGATGTCCCAACCATCGAGGGAGATCGAGCGTCTAATTCTAAAGAGTTGTTCTCCGGAATCTTCATTTTCTATAAGACTGCACCTCCGAGCGATCTCTTCTCGAAGATGTACTGCTTCCGAGGAAGTACTCCCTTTCATTCCAAATCGACACGTGTCTGATTCAAAGGGGGTGTTTGTGCGAATGTTCTCCACTGCTTCTTGAATAACGGTGAGTGCCTGATGACCCCTGAGGGCTGATGGGCGTTTACCTGGAACCGAAACTGCGATATGAGCTGAAGCTACGATCTTTAGAGAGAGCAACTTTGGGAGGTGGTGCACGTTATATGGGAATGAGAGCTTTCCCCGTTCCTGCATCGCAACTGGGGGCAGACCGAGTGTGGAGCACTCGTTCAGTGCAAGGGGCTCAAGCCCAGGCAGTACTTCAAGCTCAAAATGACAAACTGGATTCACCCGAAAGGCTATATCACGTATAGTCTCGGTATGTCACCGAGTTCTCCACAACTGAATGCTATTGAGTGGGCACTGAAGAAGAGAGAGGCTTTTTTCTCACTCCATGGCCTTACTTCTTTTTATGGAGCGGAGCCTCATCCACTCTTAGAGCAGTTTCCCAGAAGCTCTCTTTTTTGCAAACAGACCGACTACAGCAAAGCAATGGCACTACAGGCGAGCGGATTTTCCTTAGCGTCGATTGACCTCTCGCCTTACCATTATGATTTTTTGATTATCAGTGGCACCAAATCAAGGGCATACAACGAGCAGTTATTGCAAGAGGCAGCCATAGAGGCGAAACAGGATGCGACAATGCTTTTCTGCCTTGAGTCGAAAAGCGGAGGTGATGCCCTTGCAAAGCGACTTGCAGCTGAACTCTCCAGTCCGATAGAGGTCGAGTCAAAAGCACGATGTAAGTTCATTCTCTTCAACAGCGAAGCTGTGGGAGAACTTCGCAAGCGCCCTTACAACCACTCGTCTTATGTGAAACATGATAGCAGAACCTATTCGACTCACCCTGCCCTGTTTAGTTGGAGTGAGCCGGACAAGGGTTCTCTGTTTTTTGAAAAACTATTACTAGAAAGTGATGAGTGTATTTCTGGTAAGGGAGCTGACATTGGGTGTGGCTGGGGCATGCTTGGATTTTCACTCCTTCATTATGCACCTCAGATTGAGAGGGTTACTTTTTTAGATACGGAACGTTATGCAATACATGCGGTTAAGAGGAGTATAGAGCACTTTGGGTATGGGCAGCGGGCAAATGCTCTTTGGGGTGACGTGCGACAATGGAACACGCCTGAGTTTGACTGGATTGTCTCGAACATTCCGTATCATTCGGGACGGAGCACTGACTACGTCATGCAGATTGAATTTGTGCGGGGTCTCATGCGGGGGCTACACCGATCGGGAGTTGCGTATGTGCTTGCTCACCACATTCCACCTGTGCATTTCTCTGAGGCACTTGAGGGCGTATCAGTGAGAGTGCTTGCGGAAGCTCAACCGTATTGGATTCTTCGATTATCGTATAACTCCTGAGCTAAGGGGCATGACGTCGATAAAAATGGTCGGTTTTGCCGACAAAAATGGCTCAAACGCACCATATAGAGTCAAACTCTTGATCTCTTGTCTTAAGAGGCTAATAATCTTCCCTTGTTTGAAACGATAGGGTGGCTGTAGCTCAGTTGGTAGAGCCCTGGATTGTGATTCCAGTTGTCGCGGGTTCAAGCCCCGTCAGCCACCCCACCTTCGCTCCTTCGCTAAAGCTTCGGAGCTTCGGCGTGGCAAGCCCGTCTCTATACTCGAAAACTTTTTAGTTGCCACAAGCGAAGGTGGTCACGCTGAAGTCGTGCCGCAGGCACCGACGAAAGCGGACAACTTTCTCACCAATTCTCCGATTAACTATAGAGAAGCTTTCTCTATAGCAATCGTCAATGCACTACGTCTACATCCTTCAATCCACCAAAAACAAATCCCGTCGCTACGTCGGTCTCTGCACCGATCTCAAAAATCGCCTTAAGGAACACAACTCAGGCGAATGCAAAACCACGGCCACTGATCGTCCCTGGCGAATCGAAACAGCGATCTTTTTCAGAAATGAGGCGAAGGCGCACGATTTCGAACGCTACCTCAAATCCGGCTCTGGCAGAGCCTTCTCCAAGCGGCACTTCTAAAAGTTTATCCCCCGTATTCCTCCTTAAATCCGCAAACACGGGAGAGGTGTATCTACTGCTCTCCTACCACTACCTAAAGTCAGAGGGTTAGCGGGTTTACAAGCGACTCTTAAATAACGCTACTGCAACAAGAGCTCTTCAAGGTCGCCAACGACATAGTGAGATAGTAAAGTAAAAA
>Ga0181587_10005457_pt1 | contig 10402 bp, 10 predicted proteins | sample 071ome_27_FD_132463 | JGI IMG/M metagenome (GOLD analysis project Ga0181587, IMG submission 132463) | Coastal salt marsh microbial communities from the Groves Creek Marsh, Skidaway Island, Georgia - 071409AT metaG (megahit assembly) | ecosystem: Environmental > Aquatic > Marine > Intertidal...
AACTATGCCGGAACAACTGGAGGATAAATTTATGAGCACTGCGAAATTTTCGCAGGATGTTGAGCACATCGTCCTACATAATGAGGACATGAATTATATTGATGCTGTTATTCATTACTGTGATATGAACGAGATTGAATTTGAAAGTGTATCTAAATTACTCTCCAAACCATTGAAAGAGAAACTAAAGTTGGATGCACAACGCCTAAATTATATGAAGAGAACCAGTCGTAGCGCAAAACTAGTACTAACATGAGTGATTTTTTCCAATCAGAAATGGTGAGAGGTGACATCCAGGAGATGACAGATCTCCAGATGTATTGTGTGAGGGCATCAACTATGCTGCCCGCACTTTCTCCTATCAAACTGAATGAATATTATGATGTTCTCATTCAACTCATCGAGAAACAAAAGACATTCTATTTCAGAATGAAACTGAGTGAAGATGAGGAAGCACAGACAATGGTACAAGTGATGAAAGATTTCACCTATCAGTTTGCTGGTGTTGATAATGAAGGTAATCCTACAGTTCCTGAAGGCACACCACTTGAGGAAGTGTTTGATACTCTAGTTGAGAGAGTAAAAGCACAGAAAGAATCCATTGCTCCCTACGTTGAGGAGCAGCGTCGTCTCCAAGAGGACGACTGAACAACTGGCACAGACCCCCTTGTCCCAGGACTGTGCCTGCGTTATCATGTATAAGTGCGGGACGAACAACGTACAACTAAGTAAAACAACCAAGTAACTATGTCATTTTCAGACCTTAAGCGTAGCTCCACTGCCACTGACTTCGACTTCCTTCAGAAGGAACTTGAGTCTAAAGATGGTGGAGGTAGCGGTTATCCTGAGTTCAAACCAGCATTGAATAAGGAGAAGACTGGCGGCGGTGCTATCTTGCGCTTCCTGCCTGCTCCTGCTGGAGAGTCAGCACCTGTTGTGAAACTCTTCCAGCACGTTTATCAGAATCAGGAGACTGGACAATGGTTCATCGAGAACTGCCCCACCACACTTCAAGGTGTTGGTCCTGGCATCTGTCCCGTCTGTGATTCCAACCGCGAGATCTACAAGAACAATCCTAAAGAGGTAGCAGCTAAACTTGCTGCCGGTAAGTCTCGTAAGAAGAAGTACATTGCTAATGTACTGGTGATTAAAGACCCTGCTAATCCTCAGAACGAGGGTCAAGTTATGCAGTGGCGTTTCGGTCAGCAGATCTTTGATATTATCTCTCGCGCTATGAAACCTGAAGAAGGTATGGGTGATGAACCTATCCCTGTCTTCAACTTCTGGAAGGGTGCTAACTTCCGCCTTCGTATCACACTGAAGGGTTCTTACTGGAACTATGAGTCTTCTAGTTTCGAAGCACCTACTGCATTGTCTAACGACGATGACGAACTGGAGAAGATCTACAACCAACTGTATCCTCTCGCTTCTATCGTTGATGAAGACCAGTTCAAATCCTATGATGATCTTGAACGTCGCTTCAATGATGTAGAGGGCATTGGTCGTCGTCCTGCCTCTCGTCTTGAAGAGGAAGAGGATGAATTGTTTGGTGGCGGTGGGTTCAATGACCCTGACATCACTCTGTCAGCACCTGAACCTGAACCTGTCTCTGCTTTCCGCAGTCAGGTAGAGTCCAGCGAACCAGTCAAGGACGCAGACTTTTTTGCTAGTCTCCTCGCTGATTGATAAACCAAAATTGAATAACTGATTCCTTAATCCCGGAAAAATTTTTTCCGGGATTTTTTTGTGTGAAAAGTCGATCAGATAGAAGTTGCTTTTAGTCTGCTATCAATGAAGTCAGATGACTTCGAGTAGTCTGCACCTGCTCTAAATTGATCTACAAATACTTCAAGATATCTTTCTTTTAGGATAAATATCTCTCTTTTTTTATTATTTTCTTCCTGTTCATACTGCCATCTAGTTACAGGATACGAAATAGTATTACCATCCACCGTGGTTTGTCCTGTTCCGTTGTAGAATGTGTATGTATTGTTGTAGAACTCTTGCCCTACGATAAGATCTTTTTCTAATGCAACTACATCAATACCATCAAGTTGATATCCAGCAAGAACTTTTTTAGTTCTGTAGAAAAGTATCTCATCTGGGTTATCATATTTTTTAATTATTTCTTCTTCTAAAGTTTCATTTGTAAGAGGCCAATCATAAACACCATTGATAAAATTATTGGTAATCAGTATTACCCAGTCATAGAATGGATTACCATAATATCTTTCAGCGAGTAGATCTAATCTATCTCCATCAATAATAGTATATTTTTTAAAGAACACAGCGTAGTTAAATACTGTTTCGTTTAGACTATATCTTCTAAAGAAATTTTTAGTACGGACAAAATCACCTTCAGCAAATGGAAACTTGCTTGGTTTTGTTGCGTAACTTATGTCTGGGATTGAATCGAAGTACATTAGTAAGTAAAACCGTTTGGACTTAAATTAATTTCTTCACGATAAACAAGTTTTGTTTCTTGGAAAGAAATATTCATTGTAATTGCTGTTGGTTCACCTCTTTGATATAAGGAAAGTAAACCATCGGGAGTTTGGTTGATAGTTATACCGGTGATAGCACAAGGTTTAAATTGTGTAATGTAAGGATTGGGACCACTACCGTACATAAAAGCCATGTCACATAAGTAAGGAACCGAAATAAAATTTTTGCTGAAATTTAAAAGTGTTTCGTTACCGTCCTGGTTAATCGTTCTTGCGGCGTTAGGATCAGCATCTTCCGGGAGATCTTGTAGCGTCGGGATATCAACTTTGTCATCAACCTTTGCACCACTTAAACCGGGAAGCATAGCATATTTAAAATTTCTAATAATTTTTTGAATTTCATCAGCTTCTGGCCTAGATCTCGCTACAAATTTATATTGTAAATTAAAATTTCTTAGGTCAAATCCTTGGAATAGTAACTCAGTGTTAGGATTTAATACCACACCGGCAGTACCGCCCAATAAATCATTCAATCCAATTCCTTCACCTTGACCTATATTTTGTAATGCTTGAAGACCAGCAGCAGCTAACGCTGAGAAAGCGTAAGCACCTGTATCAGCACCTCCTCCTGTAGCTAAATCTTTGAAAGTGCCTATGATTCCTCCGCCACCGTTAGAAACGTTTGCTATGGCCTCTCTAGTAAAATTTTGTATAGATCTACCACCCCACTGAACACCGTATTCTGCTTGGATATCCTCAGGACTATACAATGCTATGGTAGGACCAACATACGACGGCGTGTTAACACTTTTATTGTAGTTTGAAAATTGCTGCCCGCCGTTCTCGCTCCTCTCTCTTTGTATTGTTAGTGGAGGTTTGTATGTAAAAAATCTAAATTTTGTCCAAGCAAAGTTTTTTTGTTTTTCGTCTAAATCCTTAGGATACTTAAGTATCTGTTTACTAAATTTGTTTTCACCAGAGGGATATTTTACGCGAGTTGTTTCATCCGCCATTACTTCACCATCTCCTTACTCTGTTTGTTGCCGTATCCATCAATCATTCGTGTGCCTTTGATTTTATCGTAGAATTTTTCATTAGTTTCCTGCCAAACATCTTCTTTTTTGTACGGAAACTTGAAACCCCTCACTCTGGTCACGAAATTCTCAACTGGTAAGAGGATGGCGGTGTCCCACTCATCAATATGAAGGTCTAACATATAACCTTCGACATGCTTATCTAGATATTTATGGAAGCATATCTTAGGTAAGTCCACTTTGCCTTTCATCAAACCTTGTACTGCCTTGATTCTTTTCTTTGGGTTCATGTAGTGTAAGTTAGCACCCACAAATTCTTTTCCTGGTAGTACTTTTACAACATAAACAAGAGGGAATGTGTCATAGTATGGGAGGTACTTTGAGATTGCTTCGTACTCAAACATATACAGGTGACCCTCCACAGGATAGCGTCTGAGCACGTTGCCGTCTCCGCCTGGTTCTGGGTCACCTGCCTGCTCTCTAAGCACCTTAGAGGGGTCTTTGCGGTACTCTGAGGCGATGCTAGCGACCTTACCCCTGTACCAGTCGAAGGTCTTGCTCTCCCCTTCTGTTGCCTCTGTTATTCGCTCGAATATGGTTCGTGTTCCCTTATTCTTTTTTACATTATTTCTCTGTACGTCTGCAAATCCTGTTGCCATTGTTCTATACCTTTAAGTGATCTTCGGTGAGTATTTTGAATTTCATCTGCCTATCCTCACAGAAGTCCTCAGCGGCGTCCCACTTAGCGCGGTTCTTAATATAGGTTAGAACTTCTCTTTTCCAAGCAGCAGTTTTACGTTTTGGTTTCTCATTCGGTTTTTGAGTTTGTCTTTTGGGTTTAACTTCGATGACATACTTCTCATACTTACCAGATTTTGTCAGTATCTTGATGTAGAAATCTGGGTAGTAACGATGAACTCTACCATCGATGGGTGATCTGTATGGAATAATAATTTCTTCTGAACCCCACTCCACGATGCTTGAGGTATGGTCACAGAATATCATAAATTTTTTCTCCCACATAGACCTATAAATGATCCTTGTAGGGTTGCCACGATACTTCTTGGGATTAACTGGTTTGTATAATCCTGAGTATGCCATAAATATAAATATAATCCACGTTTCTATTTATCGTGCCTAGTAGTATCAGTCAATTTGTTAATACCATGCAAGGTGGCATGGCAAAATCAAGTGGATACAGTGTAAGTTTTGGTCTGACAAATAATTGCAAAAATCATATAATCAAAAAGGGTGTTCCTGCTAGTGCTATTAGTAGAAATGGTTTAATTAGTTTATTTTGTAATGATGCTCAACTTCCTAATATATCTTCACAGACTGGCACACAAACAGGACTTTATACGGGTGAAGGTCAAGTAAGTTATGCAACTAGTAGATTATTTACCGATGTATCTTTGGGGTGGTATTGCGATAGAGACATGACACCCATGAAATTTTTACAGGCGTGGCATGATTTCATATACACTGGAAACAGTGGATCTTTCATAATAAACGCTGAAAGTAATGATGCCCAATTAATTTTAACTAGCAGTCGCGCAGAAAAAACAAAACTACAGTATCCAAGTGAGTATTACGGAAAAATAAGAATCACTAAAAATGAAGATGATATTCCTGGTCAGTCAATGACCTATTTGTTACTGGATGCGTTTCCATACTCTATTGATGCCACACCATTATCATATGGTAGTAGTCAATTAGTAAACGTTAGTGCTTCGTTCCAATACTCTAAGTACAAAATATATCAGCGTACTAGCTCATAAGTCAAAATTGACTTTTTAATTACATAAAACCGGAAAAAAAATTTCCGGTATTTTTTTGTCTAAAAAGTCGAATACATAAATATAGGACTTGAGAAATATTATGGCATTACCAAAACCAGCAACACCCACCTACGAACTGACTTTACCATCAACCGGAAAAACCATTAAATACAGGCCATTCCTAGTAAAAGAGGAAAAAATTCTACTTTTAGCAGAGCAATCTGAGGACGAAAAACAGATTAAACGCTCTATCGTAGATGTAATTAAAGCGTGTATTTTAAGTCGCGTAAAAGTGGAAGATTTACCTTATTTTGACCTAGAGTATATATTTTTGCAACTTCGTGCGCGATCAGCAGAAGAAATTGTGCAATTAACGGTTCCATGTAAAGATGACCCTGAAGTTAGCGTTCCATACAATTTGAATCTTTTGGAAGTTGAAGTTGAAGGTGTTGATGGAGAGGGGAGCAATAAAATCATGCTTGGCGAAGATTGTGGTTTAATTATGAAATATCCCGGAATTGACGATTTTGTTAAATTCGTAATTCGTCAAAATACTGTTCTTGATGAAGAAATTACTGAATTTGTTGCAGAAAGAATAGAACAAATTTTTGACGCTGAAGAAGTTACTGATTGCTCAGAATTGAAGACAAAAGAAATTATGGAGTGGTTAGGAAATCTCACTCAGAAGCAATTTGTGAAAATTGGGGAATTTTATGAAAATTTACCAAAACTTAGGCACAAATTTAGCGTAACTAATCCTAATACTGGAGTTGAGTCTGAATACACATTGGAGGGATTGAACGATTTTTTCGTCTAGTCATGTCCTACAATAATCTAGAAAATTATTATAGGACTAATTTTATGTTAATGGAGGAACATAAATATTCATTGACGGAAATTGAGAATATGATTCCGTTTGAACGCAATATCTACATTTTGTTGGTAAACGAATATATTAAGAAAAAAGAGGACGAAATCAAGGCAAGAAAACAACAATGATAGAAAAAGCACAGAGTTACCAACCGGTAGTATATGAAAATAATGATGAAGTAACTCCTGGCGTAGTTGTTTTTGGAGGTAAGTTACCAACTGCCGATAGAATGGCAGATGCTTATGATAAACTTTCAAAAGAACAGGAAGAAGCAAGAGAACAGCAACTCGAAGAAGCAGCTGATAAAATTCTAGAATCTGTACGAAAGGGTGAAAAACCTCGTAAGGTTTCTGGTTCAATTAATTATTTTAAACTAAGACCAGTTAAAACTCGAAAACCTGCCACTGGTAGTGCTTTTAATGTATTCACATTTGGTGCATCCAAATTACTTAATGCTTTTGGTAGAGCAGCAGCTGCTAGACAAGCATATGTAAAGGGTGGTGGAGATCCTAGCAAATTACGAAAAAGAGATAGATTTATCACCAAAGCTTTAGGATTTGAATTTGGTGGTGATTTTTTACGCAGAACAAAGGGTAGATTTTCTTCTAATCCAACAAAATTTCAAGATCCTAGTTTGAGTAAGGAACAGAGATTCCAAGAAACTTTATTTGGTGAGAGAGACATAAACAAAGGGAGAGTAGGCACAAAAGCGACAAATTATATTTCTGGTGTATTACAAAGAACTAAAGATTTAATTACAGGTGATGATTTTCTAAAAGAAGATGAAACTGAAAATCTAGCAGAAGAAGCAGCTAAATCAATAGACAAAACTGCAAAACTCATATCTGAAACTCAGCAAGATACAGAAGAGCAGCAGGAAATAAACAGAAAATTTATTTCTTTAATAAAGGAACAGAGTAGTTTTAATAATGAATACCTAACATATCTTGAAGTTACTGAAGATACTATAAAAGTAAAAGAAGAATTATTTGACGAGCAGCAAAAAGAAGCTGAACGAGCACAATCTGCTGCTGATGCAAATAAAGGAATTCGTGATTCTGCCGGAACACTAGACATTGCTGAAACTGGAGAAAAAGCAAAGAAAGGCGGATTTAATATACCATCGAAGATATTTCGTTCTATAGCAAAGCGTTTTATACGATGGATAACAAAACAAAGGTGGTATAGAAAATTAAGAGTAGCATTTCTACGCAGTCCTGTAGGTAGGGCAGTAAGAAGAGGAATGCGGATGGGACGAAACGTTCTAGACGCAATTAGGAACCCTAGGCAGACATTTAACCGTGGAATGTCTTTCCTTAACAGAAAGGTTCTTCAACCAGTTACAGGATTTTTAGGATCACAATGGAATAAGTGGATTGCCACCCCGGCACAAACTGTAGCAGAAAAAAGTGCGCGTTTAGCATCAACTTTAAAAAACAAGGCAGGTACAGCTTTAGATAGTGTTCTGAAGAAAATTCCAAAAAATTGGACTGATTTGATGGAATTATTGAGAAATCCTAAAGTTACGAGAGTTTTGGATGTTGTTGGTGGTCCCATTGCAAAATTTTATAGAGAACAACTTACTAATCCTAGAAGTATTTCTAGAGTTGTAATGGCAGGTTTCTCTAACGCAAAAGTTCGAGCAGCAATTATGCGAGAAGGTGGAGAAGCACTTTTAAAAAAAGCAGGAGCAAAATTAGGTATTAAAGTTGGTGGGCAAGCAGCACCGTTAATTGGTCAAGCAATTAACGTTGGATATGGTGTAATTGAGGCAATTGTTAGGGGTGCTCTAGGTGATTGGAAAGGTGCTGCTCTATCATTAGGTGGTGCTATTCCTGTTGCTGGTGCTGCTTTTGGCGTAGTTGATATTCTCAGAGATATTAATGAACCTGCCTATACTGAACATATTGAAAGTAATTTAGGATCTATATTTACTGGAGATTCAGAACCAGTAATTAAATTTTTTAATGCTGTTGCCGGAACAGACGTATCTGGAGACATCGCTCCATCTCAAGTTCCAGTTAGAGCAATTACCTCTGCAGCAGCAAAGTTATCGAGTGGAGGTATCAACGCACAAGTTGGTGAAGCAGGTAACGAATTAATCGTCAACAGACCCATGAAGATGTCTAGTGGTGGCATTTCTTCTCTATATTCTACTGAAGGTCAAAGAGCAGTAAATGATATAGCAAATGACAATTCTGGTGGATTAAACTTCCTTGCTCCTACTGTGGCGGCAATTGATGGTATGATGAAAAATCCAATACTTAAAAATGTTGTTGGTCCAGGTATTGTATCAGAAACTAATAGATTAAAGTCAGAATATAGAATACCAACATTCTCTGGAAATCTTGCACCTAACATAAAACCGGGATTAATTCAGTCTGCTAAATCCAAAGCAAATCAAGAATTATCACAAGAAAAATCTACTGGATTTTTTACCAATATGTTTACTAGCGTTGGTCAATTTATTGATGATGCTGGTGAAAAACTACAACGCGCTATAAATGATCCTCTTGGAACTGCTGGTAGATTGTTTGGACGCCTTCAAAGTGGAGTTGCGGGTCTTTTTGGTATGGGTGGTGGTGATAGACATCCCTTTAGAGACAACAACTTTAAACAAGTAAGTCAAATATCGACTAAATCCAATAATAACGTTATTAGAGCAAATAATAAAAATAATTTCTATACAACTTCAGTTAATAGCGATCCAACTGTATTATTAGTAAATTCACAAACTATTATTGTGATGCCGGATGAATCAGCACCTTCTCCACCAACTACACAAGTCAAAAATATGACACTATCTGAAACTTTAATTAAAATCCAGGGCAGAAGATTATCTGGTGCAATATGACAATAAATACCTTGGGAGGATTATAATCAATGGCAGCAGGAACAACCTCTGTATCACCAGTAGGACAGAGCGGATCTTTTAACATATTTTCATACGTTGGCGGTCAGTTAATGAAAGCCAGTGATCGTGCTGCGAGAACTCGTAAAGATACTGATAATAGAATTGCTGAACTTGAAGCAAAAATTGAGGAAGATGGTGAAGATGCTAATGATGCGGATAAAGATGAACTTGATTCCCTAAAAGCAAAGAGATCTAAAAAAGGATATTTTTTCACAAAAGCATTAGAATTTCAAGCAACAGATAAGATAAAAAATACCATTGGTAAATTTCAAAGAAATCCAAATTTAGGATTTGACCCTGCTGCCTCAGAAACGGAAAGATTTAAGGCAACTGCTAATATAATGAGACCGGGCAGTATGCCTGATACATCAGATAGACAGCAACCAACCGATAAAGTAGCAATGGTTGGTAAAGGATTTAAACTTGTGCTCTCCGCATTAGAAGATTTACAATCTAAAGTAGCACAACTGGTACAATCTGCTAAGGGTAGAAGAGAGGCACAAAAAACAACTATAGAGGCGATAGAGACATTAACTGAATCTACAAAGGAACAAACTGAAACTCAAAAAGATCTCACTAAAATTCAAAGGTCTGAGTTAGATGTCCAGAATGCGACAATGGACGCATACATGGACGCCCAGAATGATCGAGAGCGTGAATCTGAGCAGGCAGAAGTTCAAGCAATAGAAGGTGAAGGTGCCGGTAATTTAAATGTAAAAGAAGTAGGACAGGGATCCGGATATGAAGAAGAAGTAAGAGATACAAATACAGACATATCCGGTGGAAATCCTTTGATGCGTCCTTCACCAGAAGGTAACGCTGCTGGGATTACCATGGGACAAAGAAATGTCCCTAATATAAATCAGGTATCTTCTAATTATGGAATGCAACCCCCTGCTCCAAAACCAGCATGGGGACCAGATGCTAAAATGTCTTCTGGTGGGATGACTAAACCATACCAAAGACAAAAATTATCTAATGGTGGAGCAACCTTTTACAGTAATCCAACTAATATAAAACTTTCTGGTGGTGCCATGGCATTGCCAATTAATAGAAACACCGGTAGAGAGGCAATTGGTGGTGGTTCTGGATTTACTAAAAAAACCTCTGATATTACAAAGAGTACAGAATTATTCCAACGTGCTGGTGTCGGTACAGCATTTGCGACCATGGCGCAACTTTCAGATGCTAATCCCTTCATGGGACCAATTATGCAGACAGCAATCCCTTCGCTACAACCAATAGCGAAAGGATATGGATTCCCACCATCTATGCTTAGTCGTTTGTTTAAGGGAAGTAAAACATCAACATCATCTATGTCGATGTTTTCCGGGCAACAAAACACACCCACCACACCTGAG
>Ga0181587_10005462_pt1 | contig 10400 bp, 9 predicted proteins | sample 071ome_27_FD_132463 | JGI IMG/M metagenome (GOLD analysis project Ga0181587, IMG submission 132463) | Coastal salt marsh microbial communities from the Groves Creek Marsh, Skidaway Island, Georgia - 071409AT metaG (megahit assembly) | ecosystem: Environmental > Aquatic > Marine > Intertidal zone...
AAAACGAGCCAGAAAACAAAGTTTATCTCAATGACAAGCTCAAGTCTGCTTCTTGGCTCATCAAGAGCATTCATCAGCGTCAACAAACGATCTACAAGGTCACAGAGAGCATAGTAAAATATCAGAAAGAGTTTCTTACCTATGGAATCGAGCGACTAAAGCCACTAGTACTTAAAGATATTGCAGACGATATCGGCATGCACGAATCCACCATTAGTCGGGTCACGACAAATAAGTATGTTCATACCCCTCAAGGTGTATATGAGTTAAAATTCTTCTTCACACCAGGTATTAAGACCGGCAATGGAGAGATTTCTTCATCTAGCGTCAAGGAGCGAATACGCCAAATTATTGCTGAAGAGAACCCTAAAAAACCTATCAGCGATCAGAAAATTGTTGAGATGTTAGAGGGAGATGACGTTCAAATCGCACGGAGAACAGTAGCAAAATACCGAGAAAGCCTAGGGATTGCCTCCTCTTCTCGAAGAAAACGGGTATGTTAAGACCCCAAATAGGGCTCATATCATTAGCTTTTGTTATTTTCTACTCATGATTCTTATTCTCATTTCCGAAAAATACGTTACAATAAAAACTAGAGTTTTCTATCACCTAAAGGAGGCAATATGGTTCAGTCAAAAGTTGTTAATCTCAATATTAATTTCCGAAACACTGAGTCCACTGAACCTATTAAAGCCTATGCCAACGAGAAAATAGCAAACTGCCTAAAAAAGTTTATTCATCACGATGTTGAAGCACACTTGGTGCTACTCGTAGAAAAGAATAGACATACGGCTGATATTTCATTTCATGTAGATGGCGCAGATTTCGCTTGTAGAGAAGAATGTGAGAATTTGTATGCATCAATAGATAAGCTTGTTGATTCGCTAGGAAGCCAGATGCGCCGGCACAAAGAAAAAATGACAAATCACACGGCACGATAGCCTCTCTATTGAACAGAGGTGCGAATGGAGTCGCTTTACCCAAGGTATAGCAGTCCTACTTGAACTTTGAAGTGCCTGACAAACGGAACCTGAAGAGGCGCCCAGCTTTAGGTGAGAAAATTTCAACTATCGACTCGTTGGCTAGTAGCATCTGCTGCGCTCGATTCCTGAGCAAAAGAATTCTTTTAAAGGTGACGAGACCAGACTAAGATCATACACTGGTAATTATCATCCGCCGTTGAATTAACTGTCTTACTACGAGTTCCATCACGTTCATGCCATCTTCTTCGATACCATTTTCTGAGGACATACAACATATTGAGAGCCTCGTTCTTCTTATTGGACTTTCAGGAGCTGGAAAGTCTAGTGCGAATAGAGCATTTTCAGATGAAGGGTATTACTCGATTGATAATCTTCCCATAGCACTCCTACCAAACTTTCTTTCCCTGTCTCGTAGCAATCCAACGCGATTTAAAAAAACAAGTGTCCTGTTAGATATCATCTCAGAGGAACAACGAGAGCAATTCATTGAATTTATAGAGGACTTGCCACAAGACTCTCCCTCATGGCAAATAATTTTCCTCGATACGGACTCCCAGACACTACAAAAACGGTACAGCGAGACACGACGTCCGCATCCTGCACTCTCCTCAAATCCTCCCCCGACCTCTGAAAATAATATGTCCTTGTCTGTCACCTCGTTACCAGAGGCCATCGAGTGGGAACGGACCCTACTCCACCCACTAAAAGAGCGGGCAAGCGTTATCATTGACTCCTCTAGACTCTCTCCGCACGATCTCAGACGGCAAATCAGCTCCACAATAGCCTCCTTCCACAAACAGCAAGGCAGAAAGCTACAAGTTCACTTTCAGTCATTCGGTTTCAAGTTTGGCGCCCCAACCGACTGCGATCTCATTATTGACGTCCGATTCCTTCCCAATCCTCATTTTGACGAGCAGCTTCGTCCTCTGACTGGCCGAGATGCGCCTGTAAAAGAATACGTTCTTGGCTCTACCGTGACGCAAGAGTTTATAGAACGCTATCTTAACTTGCTTGAGTTTCTCCTCCCTCACTATATTCATGAGGGAAAGGCATATTTAAACATCGGAATCGGCTGCACTGGAGGCAAACATCGCTCTGTGGCAATTGCTCAAGAACTCGCAGCACGGCTTTCCAGTGCTCAATGTGATATTAGGAGCACCGATAGAGATCGAGAAAAGAGCTAGTCGAGTAGCGAGCCGCTGAGTGCACAATTTGTCTCCCTCTCATCGACACAGCCAATGGCATCTGCCTTGACCTATGCGAAAAATTTTAGGATTCTTACGAGATTACAAATCAACTTTGCAGTCGTAGTAAACCTCGATCCAGAAAGACAGGAATTATCAAAGGGAATATCGTCGTGAATCATCGAACATATCTTTTTACTTCAGAATCCGTTTCAGAGGGTCATCCAGATAAAGTCTGTGATCAGATAAGCGATGCAATACTCGATGCACACTTGGCAGGAGACAGAAACAGCCGGGTCGCATGTGAGACCCTCGTGAAAAATGGAGTAGTCGTACTCGCTGGCGAAATTACGTCGAATCACTCCGTAGCCTATGAAGATATTGTTCGGGAAACGATCCAGAAGATTGGCTATACGGATCCTGCACTTGGTTTTGATCACTCTTCGTGTGAGATACTTACTTTTATAAACGCACAGTCTCCCGATATTAGTCAGGGAGTTACGGAAGGTGAGGGCGCTTTCAAAGAACAGGGCGCAGGAGATCAGGGATTAATGTTTGGCTTTGCCTGCAATGAAACGCCAGAATACATGCCACTCCCTATCTCACTCTCACATCGCCTTGTCCATGAGCTTGCACTTCAACGAAAAGCTGGAGAACATTACTTAAAGCCAGATTCTAAATCTCAAGTTACGGTCCGCTATGAAAATGGTAGTCCAGTACATGTTGACTGTGTTGTTATCTCCACGCAACACCAGGAGGGATACAATCAACAACAACTTTCAAGGTACGTCATAGAGACTGTTGTAAAGAAAATCGTTCCAGAACACCTCTTGTCTGAAGACACCACTTACCTAATCAATCCGACTGGAAATTTTGTCATCGGAGGTCCGGTAGGAGATGCAGGACTTACCGGTCGAAAAATAATTGTTGACACCTATGGAGGATACAGCCGACATGGTGGAGGTGCATTTTCAGGGAAAGACCCCTCAAAAGTAGACCGCTCTGCTGCTTATATGTGTCGTTATGTCGCAAAGAATATCGTGGCTGCTGGGCTTGCTGATAAGGCTGAGGTACAGCTTGCGTATGCGATTGGAGTAGCTGAACCGGTATCAGTTTTAGTAGACACCTTTGGTACCGGCAAAGTTTCTGAAGAGAAAATCGAATCGGCAGTAAGAGAAAACTTCTCCCTTACTCCAAGGGGAATCATTGATTCGCTAAATCTCTTAAATCCCATTTATGCAGCGACTGCAGCTTATGGTCACTTTGGCAGAGAAGCCACGAAAGACGGTCATTTTAGTTGGGAAAAACTTGATAAGACGTCTGAGCTTCAGGCGCTGCTCTAAAGAGAATGACCAAATTCAAAGAGGTATATTCCGAAAACTAGGGCAGCACGTCGGATATCATTTATTGCGAAATAGGAAGTTAAGGGCGAGAGCGTCCGAGTGTTGCTCCTGGAAAAGGATCGTATACTTTTCGTGACGGATCTGGAGATATTAAGGCGCTTTCATCATTTACCTGGCGTCTCATCTCAATCAACTCTAACCGTTTTCTCCTTAACTCTTCTGCGTTATTGTCGATAGCTCGATCTAGCTTCGCCAGTTCACGATCATTTTCGGAAGAAACGGCATAGTACGCAAGCAAAGCTCCTGCTGGGGCACCTATCGTGGCACCAAGTAAAGCGCTTGCCGCGACATCTCCTGCTGGAATAACTGCACCAATCAGTGCACCGGTGCCTGCACCAGCAAGGCCTCCCCGTACAGCACCCACCTTGGCAACATCACGCGGTTCTGTTCGTGAAAGGGCACATCCCGTCCCAAAGCTGAGGATAAGACCCAACATACTCATGGTGAACAAAAAGGACCTCATTCATTACTCCTGTACATTCTTTCCTTCTCTTGTTATGAGGTTTTTTCGGGAGGAGTAACAGAATCTTCTGTTTTTTCCGAAAGAACATAACCCCCTGTATAAACAGTTAGATTCTCTAATTTCGCAGATGTCCTACGAATATTTCAGACCCCGTAACATCACGCCCGTACTCTTACCCGCATAATACGTATACAGGGCTGGATTCTTTTAGTCAGGCTCTCTGAAAGGTTAGTTTTGGATTATGTCTACTCTTTTTCAACCTCCACGGCATCATGATGTCTCTGATGAGCCAGAGGAAAATGCTCCTGGCACATTGGGAGCATTTAATCGCGAAGCTGTCAGCAAACGAACGGATCCCTTCGGCTATGGTGCCACTGCAAGAGTCAACGCTGTGCTCGGAGATATCCAGTTTGATGGAAATGAAATCTTAATTGATTATGGGGCAGGGCATGATTCAAAGCTCATGTCTGAGCTTGAACATCCCTTTATTAATTCTTTCCTAAATACAGCTCCTTCACAGGATGAGCTGAAACAAATCCTCACGGGCTTTAGTGGCAACGAGATACTGCCAACTCCTGAGGGAGAGGCATCATGGTCAGAGATTGCTCAACGTCACATCACTGGTGAACTTTCTAACGAGGATATTATAGGCATACTCTGCAATAACAATTTTGAAACGAGGGAACAAAATCATATTAAGTTTAAAACTGAGTACCAACGACAAATAAAGCTGTCTCAATCCCGCTTGGACATGATTGGAAATGCCCTTGAGACTGGAGATATGACTACCGTCTATCAGGTTTTAAATTCTATTCAAAGCGAGCGTGAAGGAGATCTTATCCGACGTGAATTTGAGAACCGACTGAAAGAGCATGGACTGAAAGAGCAGTCTTTTAGCGACTACATCGAAGAAAAGTTAACAGCTCACTATGAAAAGAAAGAAAAACCATTAAGTGATGATCTAAAGAATCATATCGTACGAACTATCGAAGGCTTAGACGGCTTTAACGCGGTTCGAACTACTGAACAATTAACAGAAGCACTAAGCAAACTCCCCAGTCAATATCGAACAAGTGGTTTGTGGGAACATTTAGGAACCGCGGCACTTTTTGGGGGTATTGGGGGGATATCAATGCTCATTGGTCGTCAAACCGGACTGAACCCTATTGTCTTGGGAGCAAGCACCGCCTTGGTGGCTGATACCGTTATGAAAGAATTCGGCCAAGTCGATAAAGATAATTTGTATCGAGATATCGAACGACTGACCGCTGGACTCTCTGAAAGCCAGAAACAGGCAATCCGAGAACGATTTGATGGAATTGAAGTAATTCCTGAAGAATTAGAGGAACAAATAAGGATGTCCTTAAAAAACTCTACAGAAGAGTCCGCGATTTCACAAGAATCCATTGCTACAACAGCCAAGGAGACGCTAGACAAGCTTCAGGGGGATACACTTTCTAAAGCAGAAAAAACTCAAATGATTTATGAACTAGCTCAAAAGCTACAAACAGACGTAACAGTAAACGGGGGTACTGCTAAAGATATATTTGATATTCAAATTAATGAGCTTCTTAAGAAACAAGAGGAGTCACAGAAACAAGAGGAGTCACAGGAACAAGAGGAGTCACAGGAACAAGAGGAACCACAGAAACCAGAGGATAAACCCAGTTTATATGATCTGATAGCTAACAATACGGAGATAACGAAAGAAAAAGCAAAAGATATATTTCAAGATTCTTTTAAACCAGATTCAATTGCTTCCGCAATCTTACAAGAAGCTGCAGTTCTATCTCAAGCCCTTAGACAACTGGAAACCACAATTGGCGAAATAGATTCGGAGAAAGAAAAAGAGGCAAAAGAAAAGTGGATAGAATTAAACAAAAAAGATTCTGAAATTCAACTTACTGAAGACGATAAAAACAATTTGTATCTACAACGCGAAGATGTGGAAAAGAAGCTTGAGACTATTGTTGACCGACATCTTCTTGGAAGGCATGAAGAGGCGATAGTAACGAATATTTCGCTCTCAAAGAGCCAGCAAGGAAAAGTCTTAGAAAGCCTTGAAAAGAAACTCTCTGAGCATAAATCATTAAACTCTAACCTTGACTGGACAATGGAAGACCGGGTCTCAATAGCTTTCTATGATAGGGAAAAGCAAGCAATAGTATCGATTGATATCATCCCAAATTGGAACAATCCGAACTGGTCTCCGGTCGGAGCCAACCTGAGAGATCCACAAAAGAGTTGGCTACTATTCGTACCATAATATGGTTAATTCTTAGCTCTCAGCTCTAAGCTTTTTCAACAAAGAGCGTTTTGGCTGCTACAAAGATCCACTTTCAAGATGAGTTTGACTTGAGAACTTGCTTGGATTCATTATTATTAAATGATGGAGAAAAGATGGATTAACCAATACATTCCCTTATCACATTCAAGCGCTCGAATTCTTGAAGAATCCAAGGGAAGCTTTAGTCCTAAGGCACTTGGGGCATTTAAAGCTCTGAAGCAACAATTTTCTAAATTCGTGCTAGAGATTGGATCTGGTTCAGGAATGCACCTCATTAATCAGGCAAAACAGCACCCTGATACTCTACATGTTGGAGTCGAGCTACGCTACAAACGAGCCTTTAAGACAATTGAGAAAGCGGAAAAACAGGGTCTTTCGAATGTATTTATAATTCGAGGGAACGCGAGCCTGATTCAAGAACTTTTTGAGCCGAAAGAGCTCTCTGCTATCTACATTCATTATCCCGATCCATGGAGAAAAAAACGGTGGCAAAAACATCGAATTCTTCAAAAAGATTTTCTGCACTCTCTAGCCAATCTGCTCCATGCGGAAGGAATAATTTCATTTCGTACCGACCATACGGAATATTTCGAAGAAGTACTGACCCTCGTAGACGAGTCAGAGGAATTTTCTGTGAAAACCCTCTCTCGACATCTTTATCAAGACTCTCCCGCAACTTTCATTCCATCATCTGAATTTGAAGCCCTCTTCTTCTCACAGGGAGTGCCGTTAAAGGCTCTTACCCTAAAGCGACTATAAGCTCCTGTTTTTATTGCTCTTCCCTCTCTCCAGTCATCAGAAGAACCACTCCTTTTTACCTCTTCCCGCCATATCCTGTTTCTCTCATACTCGCCTAGCTCTTGTACGATTCACTCCCAAAATAGACGAATGGTTCGTTCTTCAACCTCATTTTCCATTCGCTTTTAGTAGAGCCAACCAGAAACAAGGAGTATAATGAAGGGAATAGGTTATCGTTTCTCATGTAGAGCAAGTGTTTACACTTTTATTACATTCGAGGGGGCGATTTTTCCATCTTAAAGGGGTTCGGTAGTCACACGGGGTGAGTACCAGTTATTTTTTGGGTTGTAAGGAGGTTTAACGATGGAAAAAGATGTTCAGAAGTCCATCAGTACAATTGAAATCACTATCGGAGAGCTTGTTGAAGTTCTTACTGAAGTCGCTCGAGAGGACAGTGATACCGAGATAGAAAGCTACGAGCTCGCAGCACAGACGCTCGGTGAGATTCTTACACGACAAAACTTTGATCTGAACCGTCTCAATGCCTAAGTGCTTTCTTTAGGGATTATTTCAGATTCTTTCTTGCTCACTTGAGAATGTGCTTTCCCTCTTTTATCTCGATGAGATACGGTAAGCAGGGTATATATCTAGTCCTTACCAGACTACCAAGCGCATTTAAAGAGCACTAACGTGATTACTCTTGAGTCTGTTTCGAAGCATTTTGGTTCTTTCATTGCGGTTGATTCTGTATCGCTTCATGTCAATCCCGGTGAGATTTTTGGATTCCTGGGGATCAATGGAGCAGGAAAGACGACTACGCTGAGAATGATTTCAGGAGTCCTTGCTCCCTCCTCAGGGAAGATTCTACTTGATACTTTTGATATGAGTTCTGAGCCAGAAAAAGCGAAAGCGATTACTGGCTATATTCCTGATCGCCCATATCTCTACCCTAAACTCACAGCTATAGAATTTCTCTCTTTTATGGGAGAGCTTTACCGCGTACCCTCGAGCCTTCTTCGTAAGCGCATAGAAGATTTACTTGAGCATTTTGGGCTTTCAGAGTGGGGAGCACAGCTTATCGAGCAATTCTCACACGGTATGAAACAACGTCTTGCAACCGCAGCTGCGCTTATCGCAGAACCAAAAATTCTTGTAATTGATGAGCCAATGGTAGGGCTAGATCCACATGGCGCACAACGACTAAAGAGCTCATTAAAACAATTTGCAAGGGAGGGAATGAGTATTCTCCTTTCAACTCACTCTCTCCATGTTGCTGAAGAACTCTCACATCGAATTGCCATTATGGACCAGGGGAAAATTCTTACTATAGGCACTCTCGAGGAGCTTCAGGAGCAAACGGGTAGTCAAACTCACGGGCTCGAAGAGATATTTTTAAAACTTACTCAAAACGAAACTCAAACGCGTAGTTCTCGTCCACCTAATAATTAAAGGCTAAGGTACGCGTATCGTAAGTGGAGCGAGCTCCAGTTTAATACCTCGTCGCAGAAGGGAAACTGTGATCTGCTCTGGATAACGCTGCTGTCCGTGAATCTGACCTCCAATGTAACGAAATGAAAGTACGGGCTTTTCTCTAAACTGATCTGAGAGTTCAAGGAATTCCAGTATTCCTCCATCACTTTTGCCCAGTTCCATCTTTATTAAGCGGGAGGATACAAGCCCCTTTTCTTGAGACCACAGGAACGTTCCTTCCGAATTTACTTCTCGCCAGATACTTTCTGGAATTCTTCCAAGAAATAGTCGAAGAAAATCTGAAGGCTTTACCAATCTTCCCACAGCTCTAAAGATATCTCTATGTGAAATCTTCTCTTGAGAAGCGCTTCCTTGTTCTTCAAAATCCAATGCCTCATCAGATTTAGTAGAGATGTAGAACTCTTCCAATATTGTAAGCGAAGTAAGAGGAAGAACTTGTATTCGGAACGACTCCTTCGAGACAGGCGTTATAATGACCCGAATAGTTGTATGCTGGCTGCCAAGATCTATCCTTAGCCGTCCGAAGATTATCGGAAGTGGACTTTCATCAGCCATTACAAAGGCTCTCTCTACATTAAGAATCTCCTCCTTTGAGAACACATTCTCAGATGAATGACTACGATGCGAAGGATGTTGTAGGGAACATCCTGCAGAAAGAACAAGAACGGAGCTAAGAATCAATCTACTGAAAACTCCAGTTTTCATATTTCTCTCTGTCTTTTCCGTCTGATACGTTCTACGGCTTCGCGCTCATCTGCCGAAAGATCTTCTGCTTCCCTCTGAAGCACCTTCCCATAGGCCTCCTCAGCCTTTGCAGTCTCACCGAGCGCCTGTAAAACATCGCCAATGTGTTCCAGGATAACAATGTCCCCCTCTGTGAGCTGAACCGCTTTTTCAATGTATTGCTTCGCTGCTTTTAAGTTCCCGCGCTTGAAGTGAATCCAACCCAGTGTATCTAAGAAATATCCATCCTCAGGCCGTATTTTTAACGCGCGAACGACTAATTTCTCTGCTCGCTCAAGCTCTATCTCTCTCTCAGCCAAAGCATACGCAATATAATTCAAAGCATAAGCATGATCTGGGTTAAGAGCTATAATCTGCTCCATGATTTCGAGCGCCCCAGCCTGCTGACCAAGCTTATCCAAAACTCGCGCTTGTTCAAACAGCAGACTCTCATTATCTCCATGTAATACTAATCCTTCACGAGCTGCCTCAAGTGCCTCATCTTCACGATTCATTTCTGATAAAATTGTTACTAAACGAGCCCAAATGGCAGAATGTTCCGGATAGTGCTCCAGAAGGAGACGAAGCTCTTTTACTGCTCTAACTGGATTGCCATCTTCTCGAAGAATAAATGCCAACAAATAGCGTGCATGAAGGTAAAAACTAGATTCATGAGGAATCTCTTCTAAAAGGTCAAAGGCCTTAATACGCCGGCCTGTACTCACGTAAAGGCTTGCGAGTTCATATCGGACGGAGTCATTTTGAGGCTCATCTGTGAGAATCAATAAAAGTTGTCTTTCTGCTTCTCCGTAATTCTCCCTCCTTGCTTCAAGCTGAGCCAATTCAAGACGAACATCTCTGATTTTACTATATTCATATCCTTCGAGCGCCGTAGTGTCTTCTAGCAATCTATTAAACTGTACGACTGCTTCATCTAGCTTATTCTCTGCAACCAATAACTGCGCGAGAAGAAGATTTGCGCGATAGTTAAAAGGCTCTAACTCTACCATCTGCTCGCACAACTCACGTGCCGCCTGAATATCATTATTCAACATATAGAGCCGGCCGAGAGAGCTGAATAACTTCTCATTCAAGCCACCTCTTTTAATACCATCTTCATATACTTCT
>Ga0181587_10005464_pt1 | contig 10396 bp, 8 predicted proteins | sample 071ome_27_FD_132463 | JGI IMG/M metagenome (GOLD analysis project Ga0181587, IMG submission 132463) | Coastal salt marsh microbial communities from the Groves Creek Marsh, Skidaway Island, Georgia - 071409AT metaG (megahit assembly) | ecosystem: Environmental > Aquatic > Marine > Intertidal zone...
GGCCCGGCGATGATCAGCACAACGCCAAGCCCACGCCAAAAGGCCAGATGCCGCAGCCAGCCTGTCTTGCGCTCAGACAGGGCAAATCCGGACAGCAGCAACCCGGCAATGGTCAGCCCGGCCAGCATCGGGGCAACCGGCCCCTTGATCAGGATGCCAATCCCCATCGCTGCCCAAAAGCTGGCCCAATGCGGGCGGCGATCTGCCAGATGGCGGTCGCGCCAGATGCGCCAGAGCATGAATTGCTGGAACAGGCAGACCGCCAGCAGCACGGAATCGGTTTTTGCCAGATGTGCCTCAGCCAGTATCAGCAAGCCGGAGGCCAGCCCCAGCATGGAAATCATCTGCTGGCTGCGCGGCGCATCCGGCCAGAGGCTGCGGACAAAATGCCAGACCAGAAACAGGCTGGCCAGAAAACCGAGCAGGCTGGGCAGGCGGTAGGCGGCAATATTATCGAGACTGAACAGGCTGGCAGAGGCGGCTTGCAGCCAATAGATACCGACCGGTTTCTTGGCCCGCCATTCATCCTGAAAGCGGATGATGATAATATCGCCTGTTTCCGCCATCTGTCTGCTGGCCTGGGCAAAGCGGGCCTCATCCCGATCAATCACCGGCAGCAGCTGCTGGCTGGTCAGCAGCAGCAGGCCAAGCAGCAACAGCAGCAGGCCGAATCCGCGCCGTTTCAGCAGCAGCATCTTCAGCCATTCTGCGCCAACAGGCCAGCTGAACCCGGCTTGCAGCCAGTTTGATTTCGGGCCCGTTGTCACGCTGCTCCTATCCTGTATAGCCAGATGCGGTATGGCCAGTTTCTGTATAGCCAGTTTCCGTATAGCCGGGGTTGCTCTCCGGCACCGGGCCGAACCGGCCTTTTGTTTGTAGCGGATCAGGCTTTTTTTTTCCACTGTCAAAAGCGGGTCGCCAGCCAGTGATCAAAAGGGTAAATATAGCGCATGGACAGATCTCAGGATAGCAGCTCATGGCAGCGTATCTGGCAGCTTAGCTGGCCGATTATGCTGTCCAATATGACGATGCCTCTGGTTGGGGCCACAGATGTGGCGATGATGGGGCATCTGTCCGATCCGGCTCTGGTTGGCGGGGTCGCGCTGGGCAGCCTGTTATTCAATTTCTTTTATATGGGCTTTGGCTTCCTGCGCATGGGAACAACGGGTTTTGTGGCGCAATGCTATGGCAGCCGGGATACCAGGGGGCTGCAGCTGATCCTGGCCAGATCATTGATGCTGGCGGCCGGGCTGGGCGGTGCGTTAATTCTGCTCGCCCCGCTGCTGATTTTGGCGGCGGTGGGTATTTTCAGCGCTGACCAAGCGGTTGAGGCACATATGGATAGCTATGTCCGCTGGCGGATTCTGGCAGCTCCGGCAGCATTGGCAAATATGGTTTTGCTGGGCTGGCTCTACGGGGTGCAGGCCATGCGGCTGGCCATGCTGCAGCTGGTTTTTGTCAATCTGGCTAATATCGGGTTGAATTTCTGGCTGGTATTCGGCCTTGATACCCAGATTGAGGGGGTGGCTCTGGCCTCGGCGGGCGCACAATGGTTGGGGCTGGTGCTGACGGTATTTCTGGTGCGGCGGCATTTGGCCGCCCGTTTTGGCCTGCGCTTCACCTTGCGTCTGCCCGGCTTGTTTGCCGGTGCAGGCTGGACCGGGTTTTTGCTGGTCGGGCGCGATATTACTGTTCGAACCATGCTGCTGTTGCTGGCTGAGGCGGTCCTTGTCCATGCTGCGGCAGCCCAGGGAGTGGCAGAGCTGGGGGCGATGAAGATTGTTCTGGTGCTGTTCAGCCTGATTGCTTTCGGGCTGGATGGGTTTGCCCATGCCGGTGAGGCGCTGGCCGGGTCCGCGATAGGCCAGCGTGATCGCCGGATGCTGAATCTTGTAGTCTGGCGCAGCTGCTGGCTGGCGGCGGCGGCGGGCCTGTTCATGACCCTTATTATTGTGACCGGCGCGGGCTGGATAATCCCGCTGCTGACCAGCCAGCCGCTGCTGCAGGAGGCAACCCATCAGGTCTGGCTTTGGGCGGCGGTGCTGCCGCTGGCCTCTTTTCTGGCTTTTCAGATGGATGGGATTTTTGTCGGGGCAGCTCTGGGCCGTGAGATGCGCGATGCGATGATCGCCTCAGTGCTGTTTTTTGCCGGGCTGCTCTGGATAATCGGCATGGACAGTCTTGACGGGCTGTTGGCCAGCTTTAATCTTTATTTGGTGATGCGTGGGCTGGTGCTGCTCGGCTTGTTGGGCCGGGTGCGGGCGCTGGCTGGATAAGGCATAGCAGAGCCGGGAAACGGAAAAAAAGATGACACAAGCTCAGCAACCAGACGGTTTTATCAAGGCAGAGTCTGCCCGCCCCTTGCATATTGTGCCAAAAGAGGAGTGGCCGGACTGGCTGGCCCAAGCTGAGCCCCCGGCGCGCAGCTGGCTGGACAGCTCAGGCTTTCAGGCAAAGGCCGGGCAGCTGGCTGGCTTGCCGGACAGCACCGGCCAGCTGGCGGCGGCGGTGCTTATTCTGACCGATGAGCCGGTTTGGCAAATGGCGGCGGCGGCAAAATCCTGTCCGCCTGGCAGCTGGCAGCCGGTTCTGCATGGCCGGGCGGCAAAGCTGGAGGAGATGCTGATGCTGGGCTGGGGACTGGCCCAGTATCATTTTGATTTGCGTCCGGCAAAACAGCCGGAGCCACTGGCGGCGCAGCTGCTGGCCAGCCCGGTTTCGCAAGCTCTGGGTCCGCTTCTGGCCGGAACCCGGCTATGCCGCGATTTGATTAATATGCCGGCAAACAAGATGACCCCGGCTGATTTGCAGCAGGCCTGTGCGGATTTGGCCAGCCGCTATGGTGCGCAGCTCAAAACCCTGTCCGGCAAGCAGCTGGAAAGCGGCTGTCCGGCCATTCATGTGGTGGGCCGGTCTGCTGAAATCCCGCCGCGGCTGATGGATATGCGCTGGGGCAAGAAGGGGCCGCTGATCACGCTGGTCGGCAAGGGGGTAACGTTCGATTCAGGCGGTCTGGATATCAAACCATCACGGGCTATGGAGCTGATGAAAAAGGATATGGGCGGGGCTGCCCATGTGCTGGGGCTGGCAGAGGCGATCATGGCGGCCGGGCTGCAAGTGCAGCTGCGGGTGCTGGTTCCGGCAGCAGAAAATGCTATCTCTGAGCGGTCCATGCGCCCGCTTGATGTGATCGATACCGCAGCAGGTCTTTTGGTAGAGGTGGGCAATACCGATGCAGAAGGGCGCTTGTTGCTGGCGGATGCCTTGCATCTGGCGGTGCAGGAAAAGCCCGATTTGCTGGTTGATTTTGCCACGCTGACCGGGGCGGCACGGGTGGCGCTTGGCACAGAATGCCCGGCTCTGTTTGCCAATGACAGCCAGACAGCAGCCCAGCTGATGCAGGTTTCTGAGAGCTGGGCAGACCCGGTCTGGCAGCTGCCCTTATTTGATCCCTATGAGCGTTTCTTGGATGCCGGGCAGGCAGCATTGTCCAGCACCGGCTCCTCTGGCTATGGCGGGGCGATCACCGCGGCCCTGTTTTTGCGCCGCTTTGTTGGCAAACAGATGAACTGGCTGCATCTGGATGTGATGGGCTGGAATCTGTCAGCCCGACCCGGGCGGCCAAAAGGCGGTGAGGCGATGGGGCTGCGCGCAGTTTACGGGCTGATCAGCGAAATGGCTGGCTAATAGCCGCGCGTCCGATCCAAAAGGTTGGCCGGCAGCTGACCATCCAACACCGCCTCTATCGCAGCAATGACCTGACGGGACGCGGTTTCCGGGTTGGTGCGGGCGGCGACATGGGGCCAGATGGTGATGCGCGGCTCTAACCAGAACGCATGCTCCTCCGGCAGCGGCTCGGTGCGAAAGACATCCAGAGCTGCCCCGGCCAGCTGGCCGGATTGGATGGCGGCCAGCAAATCTTCTTCAACCAGCTGCCGCCCGCGCCCGCCATTGATGAAATAGCTGGCCTTTGGCATTTGGGCAAAGGCTTTGGCATTGAACAGATTTTCAGTTTTTTTGGTCAGCGGCAGGATACAGATATGGGCGCGGGCGGTTTGCAGGCAATGCTGCCATCCGGCCGGCCCGCTATGACAGGCAATATCGGGCAGGGATTTCTGGGAAGCGGCCCAGCCCAGAACCTGAAAGCCGATTGCCGCCAGCCGCTCGGCGATGACCCGGCCTATCGCCCCCAGCCCATAGACAGCCACCGGCAGGTCCAGCGTCTGGATTTGCGGGCGCTGCTGAAAAACCCGCCCTGCTGCCTGTTCACGATAGGCAGGCCCGTCGCGCAAATGATCCAGCAGCACAGCGATGACCCACTGGCTCAGCGCATGCGCCATATCGGGATCCACCAGACGGCAAACCGGCACAGTGTCCGGCAAGTCTGGATCGCGCATGATATGATCCACCCCCTGACCCAGCGAGATGATGAGCCGCAGGCGCTTGCAGCTGGCCAGCAGACCGGCAGGCGGCCCCCAGACAAGGGCAATATCAGCGTGCCTGCCCGCAGCACTGTCCAGCGCAACAAAATCAGGCCCGGCTAAATTAAGTCTGGCTAAATTGGGTCTGGCAAAGGCCGTCTGCAATAGCTGCTGCCAACGCGCCCGGCTCTGCTGGTCGCCGGTTTTGTCATAATAGCCGATGATCACGCCAGCCACCCTTCTGGCTATCAGCTGGCCATCAGGCTGGCCAGCGCGGCCTCATGCAGCACCTGATTGGCAGAGCAAAGCAGCTGGCCGTTATGATTATGGAGCGTTACAGGCTTGCCCGCCCAGTCCGATACGATAGCCCCGCTGGCCAGCAGCACCGGCACCAATGCCATAATATCATGGCTGGCCAGACTGTCTTCCATCACGATATCCAGATGGCCAGCCGCCAGCAGCGCATAGTTGGAACAATCGCCTCCATAGAGCACATTTTCACAGAGCCCGGACAGGCGCAGCCATTGCTGCCAGCCGGAGTCTGAAAAGGCGTGCGGCGAGGTGGTGGCGATGCGCGCCTCAGCCAGCCTTGCACAGCTGCTGGCTTGCAGCGGTGTGCCATCTGGCCCAGTGCTGAACAGCGGCTGGCCATGCGGATCAATTATGCCGATATAGCTCTCTGAAAGGGCGGGTAAGTCGATCAGCCCGGCGATCGGCTGACCATCCAAACACAGGCCCACCAAACTGCCAAAGCTGGGTTTGCCAGCCAGAAACGGGCGGGTCCCATCGACCGGGTCCAGCACCCAGCAATAGCCATCTGTGGCGGTGCCGCCAAATTCCTCTCCCAAAATCGCATGTCCCGGAAAGGCCTCTGAAATGGCCTGCCGCAAGACTTGTTCAGTCTGGCGATCTGCCTCTGTGACGGGGGTTTTGTCAGCTTTTTGGAAGCGCTCCAGACCGGAGCGGAATAATGGCAGAATAACAGCGCGGGACCGGGCGGGCAGGCTGGCCAGAAACCCGGCCAGCCGCTCACTGTCAAGAAATTCTGGTCTAGCTGCCATTCTCGGCGGCGATCTCAGCCTCGCTGGGCAGCGCTGCTGGCGTATCGGCCATCGCCCGCATCCAGGCGATCATATTGGCTCGATCCTGCGGTTTTTTCAGCCCGGCAAAATTCATCTTGGTGCCGCTGATATAGGCTTTTGGCTTATAGAGAAACTGGTTCAGGGATGTGTAATCCCAGGCCCCGCCAAATGCGCTCAACGCAGCTGAATAGCCAAACCCGGCAACCTTGCCCTTCTCTGCATTGATAATATTCCACAAGGCCGGGCCGGTCTTGTTCGCGCCGCCTGCCTCAAAAACATGGCAGGCTGCACATTTCTTGGCCAATTTCTCACCTGCCGCCAGATCGGCGCTGGCCAGCAGCGCCAAAATCGGCTCCGGCCCGGCAGGGGCAGCGGCATCAGCCTCACTGCTGCCAGTATCAGCTATCTCAATCGGATAGGCGTTACTTTCCAATTGGCCATGCGGTACCAGCACGTCACCCAGCTTAATCCCAGCCATGACCAGCAGGCCGGCAACCAGCACCCCGGCAAAAAGTTTGTTCAGTTTCAGCGCGTCTGTCATAACGATCTCTATTCCCCCAAAACTCGGAATCTTCAAGATTTGCGTAAACTCCGACAGACCCGTTATTAGCTGAAAAACCGCGCCCTCTCAAGTCCCTGTAGCAGGCGGCAAGCGGTTTTCTTTTGCCTTGCTGCCCATTTTGTGGAAAACACAAGATCGCTATGGACAGATCGCAACCACCCATGATTCTGATACCGGCGCGTATCGGCTCCAGCCGCTTGCCGGGCAAGCCGCTGGCCGATATTGGCGGCAAGCCGATGATATGCCGCGTGCTGGAAGTGGCGCAGGCGGCGGATTTGGGGCCGGTCGCGGTCGCTACGGATGATGCAACCATTGCCGAAGTGGTGCGCGCTGCTGGCGGGCAGGCGGTAATGACCGACCCGAACCTGCCCTCTGGATCGGACCGGATCTGGCAGGCCTTGTGCCAGCTGGACCCGCATGAGACATATTGCCGCGTGATCAATTTGCAGGGCGATTTGCCTGAGTTGGACCCGGCAGCATTGCGGGTGCTGGATCAGGTTCTGCTGGAGAGTGGCAGCGATTTGGCAACGCTGGTCTGTCCGGCTGATGCGAGTGAGGCCAGCCAGCCGCAGCTGGTAAAAGCCGTGGTAAGCTGGGCGCAGCCGACGCAGGGGCAGGCGCTCTATTTCAGCCGCGCCCCGGTGCCGCATGGCAGTGATCATTACTGGCATCATATCGGCATTTACGGCTGGTCGCGGACAGCCCTGGCGCGCTTCGTTGCCTTGCCACCCTCGCCGCTGGAGCAGACGGAAAAGCTGGAACAGCTGCGGGCGCTGGAGGCTGGTATGCAGATTGCTGTTGCCCCGCTTGACAGCGCCCCGCCGGGCATTGATACACAAGCTGATTTGGATGCCGCCCGTGCACGGGTTGCCAGAACAGGAGACAGCTGATTATGAGCGCGAAAACCATTGCATTCCAGGGGGTGCCCGGCGCCTATTCCCATATGGCCTGCCAGGCCTGCTATCCTGACCATGAAATTCTGCCCTGTCCGGCTTTTGGCGATATGCTGGCTGCGGTGCAAAAGGGCGCGGCTGATCTGGCGATGGTGCCGGTGGAAAATTCCACTGCCGGGCGGGTTGCTGATATTCACCATTTGCTGCCCTCATCCGGCCTGCATATTCTGGGTGAGCATTACCAGCCGGTCAATCATATGCTGCTGGGTCCTAAAGGCTCTGCTCTGGACGCCATCAAAGAAGTACACAGCCATGAGCAGGGGCTGGCACAATGCCGCCAGACGCTCGAAGCACTGGGCATCAAGCCGGTTATTCATTCTGATACGGCCGGTGCGGCCCAGGATGTCGCGGCCCGCAATGACCCGGCTGTCGGGGCCATAGCCTCGGCTCTGGCTGGCGAGATTCACGGGCTGGAAGTGCTGCGCGCGCGCATAGAGGATATGCCATCAAACACCACCCGCTTTCTGATTATGGCAAGAGAGCCGGCCACCCCGCCGCTGGCTGCTGGCTCGGCGATCACCACGCTGGTCTTTCAGGTGCGCTCGGTGCCTGCGGTTCTTTATAAGGCTCTTGGCGGGTTTGCCACCAACGGCATCAACCTGACCAAGCTGGAATCCTATATGCTGGGCGGGCAGATGAAAGCGGCGCAATTCTATGCTGATTGTGAAGGGCATATTGAAGACCCGGCCATGCAGCTGGCTCTTGAGGAGCTGCATTTCTATTGCGTGCCAGACGGGGTGCAAATTCTGGGCTGCTATCCGGCCAGCCCGGCGCGCCGGGACGGGGCCAGCGAATAGGCCAGTTAAAGAAACCCGCTTTTTTATACATATTCATAATCACATGTATAAAAAAACCTGTTTTTTATACAGATAAAATGTTATATGTATAAAAAAAATTATTATCTATCCATTAAAAACAACCAAAAAACGAAATAAATGAAAGATATTCTGGAAAATATAGGAGGTGGGTCAGCTCTTGAGACGGTGCCTGTGCTCAAGGCGCTGGCCCGGGCGAATCGTGCCCTTGGTGAGGTCAAGGGGGCGGCTCTCAGCTTGCCCAATCAGACGATTTTGATTGATACGATTGCCCTGCAAGAGGCTCTGGCCAGTTCCGAGATCGAAAATATCGTCACAACGCAAGATGAGGTTTTTCAGGTTGCTTTGGAGATGCAGTCAAAACAAAGCCCGGAAGCCAAGGAGGTGGCCCGCTATCGCACGGCCCTGAAAATTGGCTGGGACGGGATGCGGGCCCAGCAGAATATCATCAGCTGCAATCACCTGATCGCCATGTGCCAGCATCTCAAACAGCATGCGACAGGCTTTCGCACGACACCCGGCTCAATCCTGCGCAATCAGGCCGCCGGCCAGACAGTCTATGAGCCGCCACAGGACCCTGAGGTGATTATCCGCCTGATGGCAGATCTGGAAACTTTCATCAATCAGAATGATCTCTGCCAGCTCGACCCGCTGATCAAGATGGCCTTGATTCACCATCAGTTCGAATCCATCCACCCGTTCCCGGATGGCAATGGGCGCATTGGCCGTATCCTGAATGTGCTCTATCTGACCAGAACCGGCTTGCTGGATCAGCCAATCCTCTATCTCAGCCGGGCCATAAACCGCACCCGGCCCGATTATCACCGCTTGCTGCAAGCGGTGCGCGAAGAAGCGGCCTGGGAAGAATGGGTTGTCTATATGCTGGATTGCATCAGCACCAGCGCGCAGTCTGTTCTGTTGTTGATTGAGGGTATCAGGGAATTGATGGCTGAGACCAAGCAGGAAATGCGCAGCACCCTGCCGCGCCTCTATTCGCAGGATTTGATCAATCACCTTTTTCGCCATCCTTACACGAGGATTGGTTTTGTGCAGAATGATTTGAAAGTTTCCAGATTAACCGCGCGCAGCTATCTGAAAAAATTGGCCGCTGCCGGCTTTGTGAGCGAACGGCGTTCCGGGCGTGATAATTATTATGTCATGGATCGTCTGGTTTCCCTGTTGGCAGAGACAAGCAGTTAGGCAAATCAGCTGACAAAACCCTTGTATCAGCGGCGCGCATCTCCCATATTGGGGGGTGAAAGGCTGGGCGGACGGACAGCTCTGCTCACCCGGGCGAGGTCCGAGAGGAAGCAGCCAAAGCAGTTTTCGTGCGGGTCGTCCAGTCTTTCACCTTTTTTGATCAGGCCCGGTCCTGCTGCCAGTGCGCGACCTGCAGAACCGGGCCTGCAAGGTCGGACTGGGCACATCACGCCAATAACGCAATCAGCTGGTGCATGGCACAGACCCAAATGGCAGGGGCAGTCAGGTGAGTGAGACAAGCAATACAGCCTATCGGGTGCTGGCCCGCAAATACCGGCCTGCCAGCTTTTCTGCCATGGTGGGTCAGGAGGCGCTGGTGCGCACGCTCAGCAATGCGCTCTCGATGGGGCGGCTGGCGCATGCCTTTGTGCTGACCGGGGTGCGCGGTGTTGGCAAAACCTCTACCGCCCGTATTTTGGCCCGCGGGCTGAATTGTATTGGCCCGGACGGGCAAGGCCAACCGACACTGGAGCCGTGCGGACAATGTGAGCCTTGCCGCCAGATTGCCGAGGGCCGCCATGTCGATGTGCTGGAAATGGATGCCGCCAGCCATACCGGCGTGGATGATGTGCGCGAGATTATTGACGGAACGGCCTATAGGCCGGTTTCAGCGCGCCACAAAATCTACATTATTGACGAGGTGCACATGCTGTCGCGCAGTGCCTTTAATGCACTGTTGAAGACGCTGGAAGAACCCCCTGAATCAGTCATTTTTATCTTTGCCACAACCGAAATCCGCAAGGTGCCGGTCACCATCCTGTCCAGATGCCAGCGCTTTGATTTGCGGCGGGTGCCGACCGAGCTGCTGGCAGACCATCTCAGCCAAATTGCCACGAGCGAAACCATCACCATCTCTGCGGCAGCTATGCGGCTCTTGGCCCGCGCTGCCGAAGGGTCGGTGCGTGATGCCCTCTCGCTGCTCGATCAGGCCGCCGCGATGGGTGAGGATACTATCGATGAAGCGCTGGTTACGGCCATGCTGGGCCAGGCGGATGCCAGCGCACTCAGCACGATTCTGACCGCTGCGCTGGGCGGCGATATCAAGGCTGCGCTGGCCGGGTTCATTGAGGCGCTGAGCGGCGGTGCGGAGCCGGAGCGGGTTATTGCAGATTTGCTGGATTTGGTGCATTTGGCTTCTATGCAGGCGGCGGGCGCGCCTGGTGCCGATTTGCCGGAAGCGGTGCGCCAGCCAGTCGCCAGTCTGGCGGATTACGGTATTGCCCGGCTGGGGCGGAGCTGGCAGATTCTGCTGGCCGGGCATGGTGAGATGGCCCGCGCCCCGCAGAGTGGGGCGGCAGCTGAA
>Ga0181587_10005472_pt1 | contig 10390 bp, 11 predicted proteins | sample 071ome_27_FD_132463 | JGI IMG/M metagenome (GOLD analysis project Ga0181587, IMG submission 132463) | Coastal salt marsh microbial communities from the Groves Creek Marsh, Skidaway Island, Georgia - 071409AT metaG (megahit assembly) | ecosystem: Environmental > Aquatic > Marine > Intertidal...
ATGGACCAAGAGGTAAAGCGGTATGGTGTCAGCCAACGCGCAGAGCGCCTTGAAAGCGTAGTTACTGCCTACCAATGTCAGAAGAGCGGGTACCGCAATATCGCCGGCTAGGAACGCGGCGCCAAATGTCACTGTCACCACCATCACGGAATCCACCAATTGACTCAGCAAGGTGCTGAAATTGTTGCGCAGCCAGAGATGTTTGCCTTTGGTGACGCGCTTCCAAAAATGATAGAGCTGGACGTCGCAGTACTGTGCTGCGATGTAGGCCATCATGGAGGCAAAGACAGCGCCCGAGGTGGTGGCGTAAATGAGCTGAAACAGCCCGACCTCTGATTCCACCACTGTGCCATTGGGTAGCGTAACGGGTGCTGCCAGCTGAAGTATCTGCCAAGGGGGCATCACCGCCTCGGGCACAGCAGGTGCGCTGGCGCCCAAGGTCAACACACCCAGAATTAAAAAGTTGATGCCCAGCCCCACGCTGACCAAAAAGTTGGCCCGCCCGCGGCCGTATAGTTCACTGATCAAGTCGGTGCATAGAAATGTCAGGGGATAGGGCAATACCCCGACCGCCAGCGCCAGCGGGCCAAGCTGAATAAATCGCGTGATCCCGACAACATTGAGCAGAGTCATCGCAGACAGAAAAATACCTGCGAGGACGAGAAACGTCCGTTCGCGACGCTCTGTAAGCAGTGTGCTGGTTTGCATCACCTCAATGCTCTACTTGACCAAGATTGCCATGCAGCACCGAGCCGTTGATGACGGGGTGTTCGTGTGCCCAGACAATCATGTCGGCGATCTCGTCCGGAGAGACCAGTCGACCAAAGCTGTTCATGGCGCCAAGGCTTGCCAGTACTGATTCATCCTGACCGACATGCTGCCGCAGCATGGTCGTATCGGTGAATCCCGGACAGATCAGCGCGGTATGAATACCGCGGTCCATGAGGTCCTGACAGGTTGCTCTCATCATGCCCAGCTGGGCATGCTTGCTGACAATGTAGCTGTATGCGCCGGCGACCGCTTTTTCAGACAAGGTCGAACCGACGTACAGCACGCTCGAGCCTCTGGGCATGATTGGCAGCAGAGTGCGGTTGAGCGCGTTGATGCCTGACACATTGACGGCGAGGACTTGCGCCAGAGCGTCGTCTTCAGTGGTGTCGCAACGGTCTTTCAGCATCAGCGAGGCATTGTGAACGAGACAGACGGGGGTGCCTGAATGCTCAGTGAGTCGCGCCACAAGTGTTGCGCAGGTCTGAGTCAGTGAGGCGCTGTCAGATAAGTCGGTCGACAGGGTTTCTACTCCGGCGACCGGGCAATCCCGCCTTGAGATGTTGATGACGGCGCAGCCTTTGCCCATAAATTGTTCTGCAGCGGCCGCGCCAATGCCGGAACTGGCACCAGTGAGGATCGCGATGGCGTCCATAATGTGGTCCAAGCTTCTATCGAGGGCCGACAGGGTACTCCAGCCGCGCACCGGGGTCACGGCATTGCGATAGAGATGCGCTATCGAGCAGCGATTAAAGTGCTTGCCGATCGCCGCTTCATCACAGACCATATCAGTCTGGCATTTCAGACGTTGCCCATGGCCCAACTCGCTACCCTTCATATCGACAAGCAAGCGCACAAGTTTTCTGCGGCTCACTTCACGATCTTTTCAGAGACCGAGCGCGAGCGCTTACACGGGCATAATTATGGGGTTTCCGCCCGCATCGTTGCGGAAATGGGAGAAAACGGCTTTTCCGCTGACTACAATGTCTACAAACGGTATCTGCAGAAGCTGTGTGACGCCCACGACGAATATATGTTGTTACCCGGCTTATCGCCGTGGCTAACCGTCGAGGAGCGCGAGGGCGAATATTTCGCCACTTTCTCCGGCAAAACCTTGCGGTTCCCAGTGGACGAGACGCTGCTGCTACCCATCGTCAATGTCACTGTCGAGGCACTGGCCCACTATCTACTTGAGCGCACGCTGGAAGAGGCCGCTATTGGCGACCTGGTAGAGCTCGAGCTATTTGTGACCTCTGGCGACGGGCAGAAAGCCTCCGCTTGTTGGCAGGCCTCCTAAAAAAGTCTTTCCAGTCCGGGAACTTTCCCGTTTGGCGTGTGTCATAGAGACAGTTGTTGAGATGGTGGTGTCTACGGGGACACTGCAAGGGAAACATCTGAGCAGCGAGAGTCCAATGCTTGTGACTCTCCCCGTTTTGAGTGGCTCCTTCATTGCCGGCTGACTATCAGCCGGCTTTTTTTTGGGTAGGCGTTGTTGGATGGGTGTTTTTAGATTGTTGGTGCGTCTGAGCGCCGCAGGTGGAGCCAATCCAATCCCGGGACTATCACGCGAATCGTCTCTAAGAGCCGCGTGCGGTCGCTAAGGATGGTCACAGTGAAAAGCTGCGAGCGTCAGCGGCGCGTTTGCCAAAGTGCCAGCAAGCCCTCCCGGGTTTGCGGCCCTACAAGCGTGTCGGTCACCTGACCGTCAGGGCTGACCAGCAGCGTCGTGGGCAGCACTTTGGGGCGCGCTACACTCAGTGTGGCGCGAGGGTCCTGCTCCAGTAGCGCAAAGGTGATGCCCATTTCAGCAGCCTGCGATGCCAGCTCGTCACCCGTTTTGCCGTCGTAATTGACGGCCAGCACCACTAGCCCAGTGCTGCGATCTAACTCATTCAGTTCGGGAATTTCTTCGCGGCAGGGTGCACACCAAATCGCCCAGTAGTTAATGATTCGCCATTGCCCATTGCCCGGCAGCGGGTCTGATTCGCAGCCCCACAGACTGAGTAGCGCAGTGATACAGCACAGCAATCGCTTCATGCGGTCGCGCGCGACTCGCTCGCAAATAACGCGGCGAGCGAGAGGTCGAGTAGCGCCTCTTCCTGCTGGCGGTTGGTATTCAGTATCTCGCAGGCCACCCCTTGCCAAGGCAATGCCTGCTCGCCCTGTTTAAACGGGGGTTCAGATCGCATCAGGTTGGCGAGTTCTGACAGGGAAACGTGGTGGAGGTCGCGGCTGAGAAGGTAATTACCGCGATCCAGGCGTTTGAGAAATTGTGCTTTGATCAACGCGTCGCGAATACTGCGCCAGCTGTCGGCGTCGATACCTCCCGGAAGCACATCATTGGCGCCGATAATTTCCAGTTCGGCGATGCCGCGCCCCTCTTTCTGGGCAGACCAGAACAAGTAAAGAATGTCGAGTGCTTTCATCAGGGTGGGTGTCTGTGCCTGCTCCTCTGTCTGGTAGGCCGACAGGCTGTGAGCGAGCACCGCGCCGAGGAGCACGATAATCCAAGTGACGTATATCCACATCAAAAATAAGGGGACGGCGGCAAACGCCCCATATACCAAGGTGTAGCTTGATTTCGCCATGACGGCGGTAAACAACACGCGTGCAATGGTGAAGGTGATGGCGGCAGACACACCTCCGATGAGCGCGTGGCGCAGCGGTACCTGACAGTTGGGGACGACCGCGTACAAGCAGGTGAGACCCACTGCGCTGATCAGAAAAGGCAAAAGGCTAATGAGTGCAGATCCGATACCAAAGAGCTGTAAACCGCCCCAGTCGTTGGTGGCGGCAAACAGGTAGGCCCGCACACCCAGTCCGAGACCAATCGCCGCGGGGCCTAAACTCAGCACCGCCCAGTAAAGCAAGAAGCTCTGAAGTGGCTTGCGATTAGCCCGGTTGCGCCAGATATCATTGAGGGCCTTCTCCACGTTGCGCAGCATCAGGATGGCCGTGACCAACAGTATCGCCACCCCAAAAACGGTCAGTGAGCGCGCCTGGCCGATGAATGTAGAGAGGTATTGCACGACTTGAGTAGAGCTGTCGGGCAACAGAAACTGCAGCAGAAACTCATCCAATTTGCCTTCGATATCGCCGGCCGCGGGCAAGGCTGAAGCAATTGAGAGCGTGACCGTGAGCAAGGGCACCAGAGCGAACAGGCTGACAAACGTCAGCGCCGCGGCACTCGCGTTGAGTCTGTCTTGGACGACGCGACTCAGGAGATACTGCAGACCAAGACGCGCATTTTGCAGTGACGGATGCGTTACCATGAGGTTTTCGGGCAAATAGCACCTTGTTCCATGTTTTCTTACTGTAACGCGCTGTCTCGGGCAACGTCGATAGGCGCTTTGGAGCCGACTCCGTGACAGACCAACCCTATGTCCTGGTGCTGTATTACAGCAGGGAAGGTGCCACCGCGCAGATGGCCCGACAAGTGGCGAGAGGGGTGGAGCGTGTTGCAGGCATCGAGGCAAGGCTGCGCACTGTGCCCGCGCTGCACTCGCCGGAGTCTGAGGACGACGGCGCGGTGATGTTTGCAACTCAGGAGGATTTGCAGGGCTGCGCCGGGCTGGCTTTGGGTAGCCCCACACGGTTCGGCAACATGGCGGCTCCCCTCAAACAGTTCCTGGATGAGAGCAGTGCGCTGTGGCTTCAGGGCTCTTTGATAGATCGGCCTGCAGGTGTATTTACCTCCACCGCGTCGTTACACGGCGGTCAGGAATCCACCTTGCTGAGCATGATGTTGCCATTGATGCACCACGGGATGGTCATGGTCGGTGTGCCCTATTCGGTACCAGAGCTCAGACAGACTCTGGGCGGCGGGACGCCCTATGGCGCGAGTCACTGGGCGACAGAAAGTGGTGATCGGCCGCTGGATGATCACGAGTCGGCGATTTGCCGAGCGCTTGGTAAACGGATCGCTGAATGGGCGCTGCTCCGTTTAGAGAGGTTCTGACATGGCGACGCAAGCGTTGAATCGCGGTGGTCTGACTCAGTCGATGTGGTGGTTGATGTGGCTGACTTGGTTGGTGCTACTGATGCAACAATCTGCCGACGTGGAGCGATTCTCGGGCACGTTGGCATTAGTGGGGCTTCGATGCCTGCCGCTGTTCCTGTTCTTATTGTGTGTTTTTCGCGACAGTCTGCGGCTGTTGATCTGGTACGAATTGGTGCTGCTGTTTTACTTCATCTCTGCGGTCGAGGCAGTATTCGCCTACCAAGCCGATTGGCTGTCGATAGCGGGGTTGGCGCTGGTTGTCCTGCAATTTACATTTTGTTTGGTCTACATCCGTTATCGTGGGCGGGAGCTCCGTCAGGAGAGTTGAACCCAAAGTATGGCCGTCACGGCGGCTTAGGTGTCACCGCATCGGCCGGATCAGCGCTGACGCCGCAAACAACAACACACGCAACGTCACATCGACTGCGGCATCAATGGTCACAAGGGAATAGCAAGCATCATGATGAAATTGTTGAGAGGTATTTGGCGCGTTCTGAGTGGGATTAGTCGCGTGATCACGGTCATGGTGCCACTGGTGTTCGTTGCCATTTTTGTGATCGCCTTCAGCGCCGGGCTCAGTGAGTCGCAGCCCGAGCCACTGCCGGATCAAGCGGCGTTGCTGATTGCGCCAGCGGGACCTCTTGTAGAGGACGCGCCACCGGTCGACCCAGTGTCAGCGTTTTTGAACCAGAATTATGATGAGCCGCTTCTGCTCAATGATTTGGTGCGGGCTATAGGCTGGGCAACTGAAGACGAGCGGATTACGGCACTGGTGTTGGAGCTTGAGAATCTCGCAGGCCCCTCGACGAGTCAGACCATTGAGATCAGCGAGGCGATTCAGGCGTTCAAGTCCAGCGGTAAGCCCGTCATTGCGATGGGTGATTTTTATTCTCAAGCGCATTACTTGCTGGCCTCCCAGGCAGATCACATTCTTTTGCATCCGGAAGGCGGCATGTTTTTGGAGGGTTTCTCGGTTTACCGCTCTTACCTCCGTACTTTCCTTGAGAAAATTCGTGTGACCATGCACGTGTTCCGCGCCGGGGAGAGTAAGTCGGCGGTGGAGCCTTACCTGCGTGACGACATGTCTGACAACGAGCGCGCAATTGTCACGCGCTGGTTGGGGGGGCTGTGGTCAGCGTACACCGAGCTGGCCGAGACGGGGCGGCAACAGCCCGAGGGTGAAATGGATCGCTTTATTGCGGCTTTTCCCCAGCGCCTCGCTGACGCAGACAACGATCTTGCAGAGACCATGATGGCTGCCGGTTGGGTGGATGCGCTCGCCGATCATGAGCAGATGAAGACCGCGCTGGCGGAATGGGTCGGCGCCACGGACGAGGAGGGGAACGCCGAGCTGATCGGACTGAGTCGATACGTTGACGACGTAAAAGCTGATTTGACGACTCGCCAGGAGGGATTGCCGCTGATTGCCATCGTCCCGGTAGAAGGCACGCTTGTTCCCGGGGAGAGTGAAGAGGGTATGGCGGGTAGCGATACGATCGCTGGTTACATTGACACGGCCTTGGAGGCAGATGATTTAGCGGCGGTGGTGCTGCGGGTCAACTCGCCGGGCGGCAGCGTATTTGCCTCTGATCTGATTCGTCGCAAGCTCGCCGAAGTGCGTGAAAAAGAGATACCGGTAGTGGTTTCCATGGGAACGGTGGCCGCCTCGGGTGGTTACTGGATTGCCGCCGAGGCAGATGAGATTTGGGCACTGCCGACGACCTTGACTGGGAGTATCGGTGCGTTTTCTGCCTTCCCGACTATTGAGGGCATTGTCGAGTACATCGGGGTCTCCGTGGACGGCGTGGGCACCAGTCCGCTGGCGGGTGCGGCGAGCTTTAACCGCGGTCTGAGCCCCGAGATGGCGAGCATTGTGCAGGCCTTATCTTATGGCGCTTACGATGACTTCATTGAGCTTGTGTCCAACGGTCGCGGCATGACTGATGCCGAGGTCAGGAAAATTGCTGAAGGGATCGTCTGGACGGGCGCCGACGCGGCTGAAATTGGCCTTGTGGACCAGCTCGGGGGCTTACAAGCAGCGGTTGCCTCAGCGGCAGCTTTGGCGGGTGTCGAGGAGTGGCGAACGGGACGGACTCGGGTACCCCCGTCGTTTGAGAGCGTGTTGCTTCAGGAGCTCAGTCGCTCCTTTGGCGTCGCGTCAATGCCTCGGGGCGGTTGGTTCGAGCAGTTAATTGCCAGCTTGCGGCCCATGGTCAAAGGGTTATCGAGCCTGCGAGACCCCATGCACGTCTACGCGCAGTGCCTGCCCTGTGCGCCCATGCTGTGAGATGGTCTTGGATTTCTCTGACGAGGTGAGTGAGGCGCGACCTGCCGCTACGGCGATCGTGGTCAGGGACAGCGCGGCCGGGTTGGAGGTGCTGCTGCTTAAGCGCAGCGATGCGCTGAAGCACATGCCGGGCCTATGGGTGTTTCCGGGTGGCAAGGTCGAAGCAACCGACCCCGGCGTGGGTGAGCTCGAGCAGGCTCGGTATGCCGCGGCGCGTGAGCTGCAGGAAGAGTCCGGCATTGCCCTCGACCCCGAGGTGCTGCAACCCTTCTCTCACTGGTTAACGCCGGTGGTGGTTAGCCGGCGGTTTGCGACCTGGTTTTTTCTCGGTGACGTGGCGGGCGATCAGCTTGTGCAGGTGGACGGTAGTGAAATTGTCGAGCACCGGTGGCTGTCTCCGTCATCGGCAGTTGCCCTGCATCATGCAGGCAACTTACCAATGACGCCCCCGACGCTCGTATCGCTTCACGTTATCGAAGACAACGTCGATGTCGCGTCACTCAGTGCCGCCATGCAACACCGTTCGGTGCAACGGTTCTTCCCAAATGTGGTGCGTGAGGACGACCGCATGGTCTTTCTGTACGAGGGCGATGTGGCGTACGAATCAGGAAATCTTGGCGATCAGGGTCCGGTGCACCGTACCACCGGCCAGCGGGGCATATTTCGTTATCACGTCGCTGGATGAACGCCTGACAGCGTCGTGATCTCGAGCCGTAATCACTGAAACCATTTGCCGCCGGGTAGTTGCCGTCGGGTGTCGTCGACAAGCTCCTCAAACAGCTGTTTTAGGCGGCGATCGCTACCGCCCTCCTGCCGTCGGGAGATCATCGTCACGGGAAAAAGAAAAATATCCATTTCTCTGTAGCGCAGCGCTCTAGAGCGTCCTTTTCGATCGCGATAAACCACCCAATCCATGTCGAGTTGCTGACCCAGCAGGTCTCCGAATACCAGGCCCATCGCTTGTAGCGTCAAGCTATCGTCGGCCGGCACCATGCGATCGTCCAAAATTCTCTGCAGCGTGTCCAGGTCACGGTCAACGTTCGCGGTTAAGCCTCTGCCGAGTCGATTGGCCAGCTGCTCCACACGCTGGCGTTGATCGTCCATGAATTGGCGGTCAATTGCGGTCAGTGGCTCGATGACTACATCGAAATCCGGTGTTTGCGCGACGGATAGCGGCGCATAGACCAATAAAGCACCGATGATCCAGCTGGCGCCAAGCTTCGCCAAAAACCCTCGTAAAAAGCGAGGCCTAAGCGGTTGTGAAAGTTCTTCTGAAGTGGATAATTGCGGCACCATGTCGCCCTGTCCCCGCCCTATAAGGCTCCTCCCGGAGTAAATCGATGATAACCGGAAGTATTGTTGCGTTGGTAACGCCCATGCATCCAGACGGTGCTATTGATTGGCCCGCACTGGCGCGTTTAATCGAGTACCACATTGAGTCGGGTACCGCGGGACTGGGTGTAGTGGGTACGACCGGCGAGAGCCCTACACTTACGGTGCCTGAGCACTGCGAAGTGATTCGCTTTGCCGTGGAGCAGGCGGGCGGCAGGATACCCGTGATAGCGGGTACCGGGGGTAACTCGACTCACGAAGCGATTGAATTGACGGTGGCCGCTGCCGAGGCGGGCGCTGATTATTCGCTCTCGGTCACGCCTTACTACAACAAGCCGACTCAGCAAGGGCTGTTCGAACACTTCCAGTCGGTGGCACGTGCGGTCAATCTGCCGATTTTGCTTTACAACGTGCCCGGGCGGACCGGGTGTGACCTGCTGAATGAGACAATCGTCAGACTGAGTCAGATCGAGAATATTGTGGGCATCAAGGATGCGACGGGCGACGTGAATCGAGGCGCCGATCTGATCAGCGCGGTACCTGATGGTTTTGCAGTGTTCTCCGGCGACGATGCCACGGCGCTGGAACTGATGCGCCGCGGCGGCAAGGGCAATGTTTCGGTTACCGCGAATATCGCGGCGGCTGATATGGCAGCGATGTGTAATTTGGCGCTGGCAGAAGAGTGGGAGGCGGCGGCTGAAATCGACGCCCGATTAAGCGATCTCAACGGATTGTTGTTCAGCGAATCAAATCCGATTCCGGTAAAGTGGGCCATGACGCAGCGAGGCATGATCGAAGCCGGCATTCGGTTGCCACTGACGCCACTATCAGAGGGCTGCCGGGCACCGCTACACCAGGCAATGGAGGCTTATTTCGCGTGATTCGAGGGGTTTTGTATACGGCCATCTTTGCCTCACTCACTGGCTGCAGCTGGCTGTTCGGTGAGGATGGTTTATTCCCCGACAACGCTGGCCGATATCAAAGTGCGCCCGAGCTGGCGCCAATTGACGTGCCACCCCACCTCTCTACTGACGCGATACAGCCTGATTACCCCGTGCCGCCAGTCGCCGCAAGTGCGCAGTTGGCGACCCAGTTTGAGACGCCACGACCTACTCCGCTGACGGCCAATAATCAGGCTGATGCCGTGCGCATACAAACCTTATCTGACGAGCGCTGGGCGCTGGTGAGCGTTGCACCCGGTCAGTTATGGCCACAAGTTCGGGGATTCCTGACCACCAGCGGCATTGGAGTGGCGGCGGTGGATGCTGAAGCGGGGCTGATCGATACGCAATGGTTCAAGCTAGAAGATCGAGAGTTGGCGACGCGCTTTCGTTTTCGTGTTGATACCGGCGTACAGCGCAACACGGCTGAGCTGCATGTTTTGCAGCAAAGCCGCAGTGCAGAGGAAGTGGACTGGCCGGTCGAGTCTGACGATCGTGATTTAGAGCAAAAAATGTTGCAGGACGTATCACAATACTTGGCCAACAGCGCTGAGTCGGTGCCGATATCGATGATGGCTGATCGCTCGATGAGTGATTCGGGGCGCATCACGATCGAGGATACCGAACAGGAAACCCGTATCAGACTGGAACTGCCTTTCGATCGCGCCTGGGCCTCTTTGGTCAAAGGTGCTGAGCAAGCTGACTTTGCGATTGATGACCGAAACCGCAGCGAGGGTATTCTCTATGCGACGTTCGTCGGACCTCAGGCGGAGGAGGACAGCGGTTGGTTCGACTGGCTCTGGGGTGGGGAGGACGAGCACCCGCTCGCGGGGCATCGTTATCAGATCCACTTGGAACCTGCCAATGATGCGGTGATGTTGATCACGTTGCGGGGCATAGATGGCGAGGCGATAGAGCGCCGCGAACAACAGGCGCTGTTGACCATTTTGCGGGGAAACATTACCTGATGCGCATCGCGTCCCTCGGAAGTGGTAGCAAGGGGAACGCGACGCTGGTCGACACGGGTGAGACCCTCCTACTGATTGACTGTGGTTTGCCTCG